>ERZ1034842.57-NODE-57-length-66160-cov-16.818123_pt1 | contig 66160 bp, 63 predicted proteins | sample MGYA00520634_ERZ1034842 | MGnify/ENA primary metagenome ERZ1034842 (study PRJEB33766, sample SAMN09781734) | gut metagenome | biome: gut microbiome | host: Homo sapiens | place: Madagascar | study: EMG produced TPA metagenomics assembly of the PRJNA485056 data set... | reverse complement strand
TGATCGGTGCTACCTATCAGGTCCTCCGCTGGTTCCGCAGACACTGGTGTCTCGGCCCCGCGCTGATCTGCGCGTTTGGTTCCGCTGTATGGATGGCGTGGCCGGAAAAGCCTTATGACATTACTGCAGAGGTTACTCAGGAGTATGTCAATAAAAAAGCGGGAATCTCAATGACTATTCCGAAACAGTGGGATGTCGTCTCTGCATCGACCATGCTGGATGTGTATAAAAATCCTGGAGAAGAGCTTAAGCTTAAGCGGGATTTTTCTGCGAAATACTTGAAGGCAATGAAGATGGTGCTAGAGGATGGCGCTGAATCTATTTTTTGTGATGCTGACGAGAAGTTTAAAGATAATATTACCATTTCTCCTCAAACAAAAGCGCCTGCCAATTTTGCAAATGCTCCCCTTGATGGAGTCCGGCTTATGATCCGTGGTATTTTTTTGCAGAACGGTGTGGAGATGGAAATTCATAAACTGCAACGGACAATGATTCATGGGGCTCCCGCAATTATGATTGATGCGACGAATTATGTATCACCGAAAATGGCGGAGGGATGTCGCGTCAATATGTACATGATAATGCGGACGCCTGAAACGATGATAGATATTACTCTCACCACGAAGCATGAAACATTTGAGAAGCGGAAAGAGCAGTTCGAGGCTGTTCTTAAGACTTTGAAGTTTCAGCCGCCTTACCCGGGGAAAAAGTGAGCTTTTCCCGAGCGGCGGAAAGTGGTCAAAACTCTTCTTTCAACCAGATAATCAGTGCAATGAGAGCGATGACGCCGATGATGACGCCGGCGGCAATGACAATGCCCGGATGATAATAATACAATCTCTCCAGGAGGTATATCAGCAGGCCAAGCACTAAAAGCGGGATCGCGGTATACAGAAGCCATTTGAGACCATCGAAGAGGCTCTGCAGGACAGCTGCCAATATCACGAGAAGCACAAGGCATAGATTTATCGCCAGCAGAATGCTGTATTGATATATGAAATATGCGAGGGTTGCGGCCACTCCCAAAGTAAGAAGGCTTCCAACGAGACCCCAAAGCCATGAAAGATTGCTTTTCGTTTCCGTTTTCTGCGTTTTTTCAACGTTTGATTCCATTTTATTTTCCTCTTTTTGTTATTTTGGCGGACTGTTTTTCGTCAGGCCGCCGGATAAGTTCATTTTTCCTCAAGGACTTCCTTCGTCTTCCCCTTCAGAAAGCCGAAGCCTTTTTTCGTTTTCTCTTTGGCTTCTTCTCGCTTTTTGTCGTCATGCGTAAAATCGGCGGCGATGTCTCCGAGGCTTTTTGTTCCGTTTTTCAGTTTCAGATATTCTTTCTGCATGTGCTCCATACGCTTCTTGCCGGTCGGATGGGTGGAGAGAAAACTGCCCCAGCCGGAATTTGAGCCGTCGCCGAGCATGCGGAAAAACTCAATGGCTCCGGCGGGATCGTAGCCGGCACGCGCCATGTAACGGATGCCGAGCGTATCGGCTTCCTTTTCCATTGTGCGGGAGAACGGAAGCATAAACGCCAGCTTGCTTGCGCCGAAATAGCCGATGGCAAGGAGCGCGCCGCGCTTGACTTTGCCTTGCGACCAGTATTTGTAAACTTCGTTGGCGGCAACCGTGTTCCCTGCCATGGTCATGATGCATTTTGTGGAGCTTTCGTTGCCGTGACGGGCGACGTAGTGTGCGATTTCGTGTCCGAGAATAAACGCCAGAACGTCATCGGATTTGATCTGCTCCAGAAGTCCGGAGTTGACATAGATGGAGCCGTTCGGGAGGCAGAAGGCGTTGATGGAGTCGTCTCGGTAAAGATGAAGTTTGAAGTTTTTGCGATTCTGCCCGGGAATCTGCGCGACAATGCGGTCGACAATCGTGTTGATCCGCCGCATTTGCTTTTTATCTTTGCAGACGTTCCCTTTCGCCTGAAGTTCTCTGTCAAACTCATCCCCGAGGAGCTTTTCCTGTTCGGGGGCGAGAAGAAGGAAGCGCTTGCGCCAGTGTTCAGGAGCGGCGTTGCGGTACTTTGCCGGATTCGCTTTGATGTCGGCGGCAAGCGCCTCTTTGTCAATGCCGAACTCCTTCAGATCTTCATCCACGAGGATCAGAAGCGGCGGCAGAACGACTTCCGGCTTGGTCGCATCCAGGATCGAAAGTTTTTTGCCTTGTTTGATTTTCGCAAGCTCGATCTTGGCTCTTTCGATGCGGGCTTTGACCGCGGCCTCATCCGCAATGCTGCCGACCGGTGCGAATGCGGCGGCAAAGAGAACGACTGCACAGCTTGCTGCAAGATGTCTTTCTTTGAAATTCAGCATGTTTCAATCCTTATTTTCCGTTTGGAATAGGTTTTCCTGCAACCACCCGATGGCGTTTTTCTCGCCCTGCACGGCGGCTTTTTTGATGAGCTCGAGCCCGGCTTTTTCATCGCGCGTGAATCCTGCCTGGCCGTTCACAAGAGCGGTGCCGACAAACCATTGTGCGGTCGGATAGCCGGCATCCGCGGATTTTTTGAGATACTCAATGCTTTTGATTTCATCGGGGGCGGGGGCATAGATTCCGCCTGCGGAGTACCAGAGCGCAACATAGAACTGCGCCGGAGACGAGCCGTTTTCCGCAGCGGCTTTGACCGAATTCAACAGATTCATTGCGTTTTCGGACATCGTTTTCCCGGAGTTTTTGAACAGTGAGACATATTGTCCGTAAAACTTCAGATTCTCCTGAGAGAGCGGATCGGCGGTCTTTTTGCAGCACATCAGGAGTTCTTCCGCGAGCGCGGCGGCTTTGTCGAGCTGTCCGGTGAGCTGATAAACCTGAAACAGGGCGCTTCCGGCGGTGACCGCCAGTTCGGGCGCGTTTTCCTGTGATTTTCTGTCGATAAGCGACTTCATGATATCGAAGGTTTCACGGAAATATTTTTCCGCTTCGCCGAACCGTTCGATCTGCGCGTAAAAGATTGCGAGAGAGAAACGGAGGTCGTTTGTTTCCTTATGCTTCGGACCGTTTTTCTGAATGGACTGCTGCAGATCGCTTTTGATTTTCTGTTCGATTTTGTTCAGATCCGGCTTCTGTGTGATTGTTTCCGCCGCCCCGCAGAAGGCAGCTGTTCCGAAGAGTACCGCAAGTGCGGCGGCTTTGATGAGATTGTTCATGTATTGTCCTTAGTTCTTTTCGTTTTGTTTGAAATTTTCTTTCAGAAGTTTTGCCAGCGGAACGTCGTAATCGGGCATTTTGCCGTTCTGGTAGCCGAGGAATTTCTGCGCGGCTTCAACTCCGCTGTCCGCCGCGCTCTTGAGGAGTTCTGCGGCTTTCTGGAAATCCTGGGGAGCTCCTTGACCGGAGTAGTGCATGATGCCAATGTAGAATTTGGCAAGCGGGGCCTCTTTGACATCCGGATGATTGAAGCATTCGTATGCTTTCGCGAAATCTTCATCGCATCCGATCCCTTCCGCATAGCAGATGCCGAGATTGAAAATTCCCTCCGGGAGATTCTGCTTGGCGGCTTTCTCATAAAGTTTGAACGCATCGCCGAAGTTCTTCTTTTCCATTGCCTGATCCGCTTTCTGGACATATTCCTGCGGATTGGTGGCATTGTTTATTTCATCTATAATACCTTTGGTGACAGCTCCGAAGAAGCCTAAAACAGAGAGAATGAAAAACAGGATTGTGCCGACATATGCATAGGTGCGGAAAAATGCATCGAGCTTTTTTGGTTCTCGCGTTTTTGGAAGTGCAGTGGGATCAAAAATGCCGTTTTTTCGGCATTGCCTTACATATTTAATTTGCTTGTGAGAGGGGGCGCCGTCGTTGAAAAGAAGCGGGTTCTTGACCGCACGAAATGTTGTAAAAAAAAGAATAAAAAATATTAATGGAATCGTTGCCGCGACAAGTAAAATCGGCATATTTATGGCAGCAAAGCAATAAACAATGGTTGAGAGAGCCATTAATATTGCGTATAGAAATGAAATCGTTCTGAGAGATCGGGCTGCAGAAAAACTCCGTTGCTCATTTAGAAGATTGCTAAGGGAAAGAGTGTAGAGAAAATAAAGAATTCCGACTATCCCCACGAAAACTGTGAATGTGGTTGACAGTGGCTCATGAGTGTTGCTTGAGGACCTGGAGAAAAAGAGAATTACAGGCAGAAGAAGACCCAATGAAGAAACACACATGTAAATAAAATAAAAAAAGCCAAGTCCATCTACAGCTGCCGACTGATTATAAAGTTTCTTGAATTCCAGTTCCGGCAGGTTATAGATTTGCTGTACAACAGTAAGATTGTCGGCGGATTTAGAGAGTGTGAAGTTTTCCATGCTTTGCCCTTTTGTTCAATGTTTTTTACAAGGGTATATTTTTATTTTTTGTGTTATGCAGAAAAGTGTAATGTCGTTTGCTTGTGTCAAGAGGTAGTTGTTTTGTTTGAGTTGATGTATAATAATAGTTGTGGTTGCTGTTGTTGTGAAAAAAAAGAAGCACGTTCGAGCTGTTGTCAGTTTTTCTTTTATTCATTTCTTTACGTATTTCTGCTTTAGTTAAACTTTCATATTTGCTTATGTAAAGATCGTTTTTTGAAAGAGAGACAGAATTCCGAAACGTCTCGTGAACAGCATTTTATACAGGGCAAGTTTTTCGTGACACGCTCCGTTTCGGAATTTGTCTCTCTGGTTACTTACTTCAGGGGAATCCGGTTTTCTTACAGCGGAAAATAAAAAAACGTTCTGTTTCCGCTGTACGATAGGTACTTGCAAACCCGCTGCTCAACGAAAACAGAACGCAAATAGACACACTCCTCCTATGAAATGGACAGAACCATCCATAGCAGTGTTCAGTTTGCGGTTCCAGAGCAGGCGGTAAAAGGTTGCAAGTTTTATCGAGCTGGATCCGATGATTTTTTCAAAACAGCATGGATTGCAAAATAATTGCAATCCATGTTTAAAATACAGCAGATTTTGAAAATAGCAAGCAAGTTTTATGAAAAATGCTCACTTTTGATAGCGCCAGCTCAGCATTTCGAGCTTCCGGAACGCGAAGCCTCTTCGTAAATCCGGACACTCTTGCGGAGTTGATGCACAAATTCGTCTTCGTGCTCCAGTTCCCCGAGCAGTTTCGTGCATGCCGGACACTCCTTCAGGTGCGCGGCACATGCAATCCGCCCGAGGATCGAAAGCTGATGATGACGGTAAAGCTCCAAATCCTCTTTTGCGTAGTGTTTCATGTTTTATACTCCTTTCCGCTAAATCCGATTTCAACGCCCCAGTTCTTTCAGCAGTTCGATTGATGGTTCAAACTGCTGTTTCGCCGCCTGCCGAAGGTATTTCAGCGCTTTTTCTTCGTTGGGTCTGCCGAGTTTGTCCGAGAGCAGAAGCAAGCCGAGCTTATGGAGGGCTGGGGTAAAGCCGCATTTTGCGGAGTCCTCAAAGCAATAGAACGCTTTCTGGTAATCCTGCTTGACTCCGTCTCCGAATTCGTAGCATTGACCGAGGTAATAGATTGCGATTGGATCGCCTTTTGCGGCACCTTCATTGAACAGGCGGAACGCTTTATCTCTGTTTTGTTCAACGCCGCGTCCCTCTGCATAGAGGCGCGCAAGGTTGCTGATTGAACTGGTACAGCCTCCATCCATGGATTTCTGATAAAATTCCGCAGCTTTTGACTCATCTTTTTCTACGCCGTTCCCTAATTCATAGATGGTGCCAAGCTCTCCCTCTGCGACCGGATGCCCCTTTTCTGCTGCACGGGTAAAAAGTTTGACAGCCTGCTGAATATCTTGCGGGACTCCTGGGTAGTTCCCTTTGAGGAAATATTGGGCGAGTCCTGTTTCGGCGGATGGATCACCTTTTTCCGCCGCCATTTTGAGATAACGGAGGCTCTCCTGCGGGCTCTGTTTGACCCCGTCGCCGCGGTTGTAGGCAACCGAGAGGTTGAACATCGCAGAGGCGTTGCCGGCTTCCGCCGCTTTGCGCTCCCATTTTGCCGCTTGTTTCAAGTCGGGACAGCCAAAGTAGAAATTTGTACGCAGACATGCCGCCATATCGGTAAACGCTTCCACATCTCCGGCTTCTGCGGCTCTGACGACCCATGCATGTGCAGGGTCGCAGCCGGAAGCGGCGAGGTGCGACATAAGGGCGCGTCCTTCTTTGTAGTTCTGTTCGGTTCCTGTTCCGTTCATCAGACAGAGAGCGACCTGGTACGCCGCGTCCGGCTCGCCGAGATCCATCGCTTTGCGGTAAAGTTCAAATGCGCGTTCGGGGGATTTTTCAATGCCGGTTCCGTTCGCATAGCATTCGGCGAGCTTTAGTGCGGCTGTGGAAACGTCCGCTTCGAGAGCCTGCTGCCAAAGAGAAATCGCCTTTGTCAGAGATTTTTCGAGTCCGCCGCATCCCGTCTGGTAACAGTTGCCAAGCGAGAAGAGTGCAATTGAATCGCCCATTTCTGCCGCTTTTTGATAGTGCTGAACAGCGCGTTCGGGATTTTGCCCGGGACCGTAACAGTCATAATCTCCGAGTATGCATTCCGCTTTGGCACTTCCGTTTTCCGCTGCTTTGTTGAGCCATTTCAGCATAAGCGTTTCGTTCTGCTGAGTTCCGATGCCTCTTCCATAGCATTCGCCGAGGTCGGTCATGGCGTCTGTATCGCCGTTCTTTGCGGCGCGGGAGAACCAGTCGAAGGCCTGCTTGGGATTCTGTGCGGTTCCGATCCCATGCAGGAAACAGAGTCCGAGTTTGTATTGCGCCGGAGGAATCCCGTTTTTCGCCGCGAACTGATAGAGCTGAAATGCCTGTCTGTCATCCTGTTCCACGCCGTTCCCGTTGAAATAAGCATCGGCGAGGAAGAGCGCGCCCCAGTCGTCATGGTTTTCCGCGGCTTTCTGGAACCAGCGCACCGCCTGCACGGCATCTTGTTCAAGATGTTCTCCCTTCATATAGAGACTTCCCATAAAGGTCTGTGCATGAGCGTTGTCATTCTTTGCCGCGGCTTCGATCAGGGCAATGGCATCGAGCTTGTCCCGTTTCGAGACTGCGTTTTTCAGCTCCTGCCTGCCGAGCGTAAACGCGGCTTCTGTATCTCCCTCGTTGATCGCATTTTCGAGTTCTTCGGGCGACATGGAAGAATAATCAAGCGTGAATTCTTCCGAGAACGGCAGAAAATTGCCGCGCGGATTGTGCGACTCGCCCGTGTGGTGGTTTTCGAGAATCGCAAAAACTACGCAGGTGAACTGATTGCGGAATTCCTCTTCCTCCAGAACCTGATGGAAGAGCTTTGCAATCTGCTCCGGCGGATTTTTGAATGCGCCGCATCCCCATGCGCCCAGAACAATGGAATCATGGTTATGTCTCCGCGCGATCCGGAACATGGTGCGGATTTTATTGAGCGTGCCGTCGATGCTTTCCTGCGTCATCCAGCCGTTTTCATCCAGGCGAGGACGATTGATTGCTGCGACCGCCACAAACGAAAGCAGAAACGGCGTTTCCATCAGACGGTATCCGAGCGCAAGACCTTCGCGGAAGACAATCGCATTCGGAGTGTAAATCCCGCCGAAATTGCGATCCATCGGATACGATTCCGGTCTGCGCGGCACACCGAAATCATGCGGGAAAGAGGCAAACTGGAAGAGCGACCGGAAGAGCGAGCTTCTGCGGACGAGCGTTTCCTCCTGCGCTCTGGCGCCGTACTGAACACCTCCGCCGGGAGTTCTGCGGTTTGCCATATTGAGCACAACCGGATTCAGCCCGTTGTCCAGGAGCAGTTTTGCCGCATCAATGCTGTCCGACTTGACAACATGAACCTCCGTTTTCACTTCATCGCGCCGCTTGGCGACGGGAGGCAGTTCATGCGAATAGAATACGGTATCGCGTTCCATCTGAAGCGAGGAGGGGAGAGTGACGCGCTTGCCCGCCGGAGAGATATACCACCCGCGGTTGACAATTTCGACCGTATCTTCAAAGATTCCTGTCAGGAGGTTGTGCATTCCTGTAAGATTTTTTTTCTGCTGAGCATCTTTATATGCATTTGACCATTGTTCCGGCGTCATCATTTCGCTCATGGTGCGTTCATCATTTGTTTCCGCCTGAGGCTCCTGTTTTTCTTCTGAAAAAAAAGAATTGAAACCGAACATTTACCGTTCCTCCAAATTTTCAATGATTTCTTTGAGAGTTGATATGCAGCGGCTTTTCGCCGTGTAGACCGATGATACGGAGAGATTCAGGAATTTTGCGACATCCTGCACGGGACGCCCTTGAATTGCATACATTTCAAAGGCGACGTATGTTTCCGGCTGGACGCGTCCTTTGAGTTCCGCGAGCGCCATGTTGAGAACATGATGGCGCCATTCTTCATTCCAGACTTCGTTCCAGCCGTCGTCTTCGGAAACTTCGGGATTGTTTTCGATATCTTCGAGCTGGACATGTTCATTTCTGCGGTGATAGATGCGGATTGCATGGTTGCGGATGATTTTGCGGAGATAATGCCGGAAGCGTCCTTTTGCGGGATCGTATTTGAATGTGATATCTTTCGGAATGTTGTCCGGGTCGAACTTCCCGATGATGTCTTTCCGGAAGATTTCTGTCATGACCTGCTGAACGAGCTCTTCTTTTTCTGCGTCATTGAGTCCGCAGTCGTTTCCGCAGAGATAGATGAGGGGTTTATATGCGGTATAGAAATCGCTCCATGAGACTTCGTCGCCTGCGCGCACTTTAGCGAGCAGAGATTTTCGAGTTGTAAAAGCCATGATTCACTTCCCTGTTGTTATGTTTGTCGTATACGAACTTCCGCGCTTCCGGAAAATCTTACAACGGAAACAGTGAAAAATCAAGGCTTCTGCTGTAAAAAGTAATTTTTCTCCCGGATGCAGATAAGGAATGCGAGGATTGTTCCCGGCAGCCACCCGAAAAGGGTGAAGAGGAAGACGAGGCACACGGACCCGCATCCCTTGTCGATTAGCGCGAGCGGGGGAAACAGGAGACAGAGCAGATACCGGACGATGAGTATGAACAGATCTTTTCCTGTTATTTTGACATTGGAGTCTTCCATATCACTCTCCGATCTTCTTCTTTTTATCTGCGAGACAGATGAGGAGAGCGACGACCGTTCCCGGCAGCCATCCGATGCAAGTGAGGAAGAGAGTCAGCAGTATTATCCCGCACCCCTTGTCGAACACGGCAAGCGGCGGGAAGATGAAGCACAGTACAATGCGAATGATGAAGTCCACAGGTTCCATTTTGCGGTTCTGATTGTTACTCATTTAGCCTACATTCCGGGCAGTCAATCATGCCGGTTTCACAGCATGGAAAGCGTTTTTGACCATGACAGACAGGGCAGCGTTCTTCAATATAACCTTTCCCGGAGCATGTTTTACAAGTTTTAGAATACCATCGATACCAGGTTTTAGAGAGTTTTCCTCTTTTGCATTGGGGAACTGGGCATGTTCGGACTGTATAGCCGTTGCCGTTGCAGTTTGAACAAGGTGTATACTGCCGCTCCAAGCCATTGTGACACACCGGGCAGGGGATTTTTCGTGTACCTTCGCATTTTGGGCATGCTTTTGAGGGCGGTTGATAACGATAGCCGAATACAGTGATGTGTTCCGTTTTAGAGGAAAAGCCAACAGTATAAGTGATTGGAACCTGATAAGTCCTTGCAGTTTTCTTTTCCGGTTTCGTTTCACGCGGATAGAAATGTCCATTCCTGACCCCAGGACCGGAATATTTTCCGCCGGCCGGATGCCCTCCGGAGAGTTCAACTCCTTCGGATTTGAAGTAGATTTTCTTCGGTGTCAGACCAAAAGAAACTTCAGAGAAAGTGCTGCATGATGTTATGCATGCAGTGAGGAGCAGTATGCATACGATATAGCTAATATCCTTAGCGTGTTTCCAAAAACTTTTTGCCATTTTTTTCCTCTTTTATCTGGAAAGCATTTTCCAGTTTCTTGATTTGTTGGAAAGGATAAAGACTGCTCCGCCAAGGGCAAGTCCCATAAATCCTAGCAGAGGCAAGAGTTCCAGCCACAGCTGATGCATGTTTTCAAAAGGATAGTAGACCAGGTTGAACGCATAGCGGGCGATTGTGATGAAGGATGCAATTAGTGGAATGATTGCTCCTGTTTCCGTGTATTCCAACCCCCATGATTCATTGCCAAGCAGATTGAAAATACGTCCGAGTGGCTCCTGTATATTGGGGTTCAAAGCAAATAACCGACCGAACATCAGGAAGAAAATGAACATTACCACAAGAGAGATCATTGCTGCATTGGATTTCCGGAACAAGGCACCGACGAAAATGCCAAGACTTGCTCCCAGCAGGCAGATAAACAGCATTCCGCAGGATACATGTAAGAATGAGGGTGTTCCCGGTTTTTCTATTTTGGAATAATGCGGTTTAAAGTCCTGAATTGGTTGTGTGACATAATCCGCAAATCTTGAGGAATATTCCAGATCCTGTGCAGTCCGTTCCGTAAATTTTTCAACCTCGTTTTTTTTCAGGAATTTGTTGAGGTAACGGAGTTTTTGATGTAGCTTTTCCTTCTGTTCGTCCAGCGTTGCCTGATCACGTGTTTTCTGAATTTCCAGAATTTCTGTTTTGGCCTGATATGCAAGCATGTGATCCGCTATGTTTTTATGATCGGGGCGAAACCATATTCCGGCGGAGAAAATAAATGCCAGCAATAATGCCGGGATAAAATGTGCCGTAAATACTCCTCCGACGAAGTTGAACGTGCGGAGTCCCGAAAATTTTTCCAATGCAAAAAATTTCCGGAGATCGTTCAGAAAAACTGCGGCGTATGTTGCGCATAGCCACGGCGCGCAAATCGTGAACATTGAAACAAGCTGACGGTCCCCTTCTGATCCGGCTTTGACAATTCCAAACTGAATAATCAGAACACAACAGATTGCGAGCATGGCAAATTGAAACAGCTGTTTCCGGTCTTTCAGAATCAGTTGTGCCGCGGCATTCAGCCATACCGGATATTGTTTCAGCATGGTTGCTAAAAAACTGCGCCAATCGCTAAACAATTTTTGCCAACGTTTTCCTTTGGGGGTGGAGTGTTCTATGCTATCTTTATATGGCCAGTTATATTCCTGCGGTTTCAGGTCTTTTAATAAAATTCCTGTGTTCGGGTCTGCAAGAAAACTTAAACGGGCTGCATCATTGGCGTGTCTTTCCAAGACGGGAGCCTTTTTAAAAGATTCCTCATTCCATAATGATTGAAAACAAACACTGGCTCCATGCCCCGGTTCAGATTTACGCAAAACCAAGACACGGTCAAAGAGACGCAGGGCTGCGACTGAATGAGTGACGATCACAACGGTTATCCCATGTCTGGAAATGCGTTTCAGCGTTTTCATGACGGAAATTTCACTTTTGATGTCAAGTCCGGTAGTCGGCTCATCAAGAACAAGGAGTTTTACATTCTTTTTCAGAAGTGCCATTGCTAAAGCTAAACGTCTCCGCTGACCGCCACTCAAATCTCCTGCGTTGCGAGATAGGATTTCTGTTGTAAGGGAGCACATGGAAAGCGTGTAATCAATGGCGTTTTTGCCATCTTGTTTTTTGGCTGCTCCGCGGTCGCACATTGCTAAATTCAGCAATGTTTCACAAGTCAGATTCTTTGGAAAATTCACATCTTGCGGCAGATATGCGATTCCTTTGGTGTAGCAGGAAATACCTTTATCTTCACCTTCTCCGAAGAGAATTTGTCCACCAGTTTTACCTTTTTCTCCAAAGAGTTTTTTTCGAATGCGTTTTCCCAGGGTCTCTTTGGCGGATGGCGCAATCATCGCTTCCAGAAGAGTCGTTTTTCCGGCTCCGCTGTTTCCATAGATTCCGACAAATTCCGAAGGATTGATCGTAAAATTTAAATTTTCGATTCCCGCAACTCCGGATGCTGTTTTGAAGGTCTTTGTATAATTCTTTGCCTGTATCTTCAGTCCTCGATCTTTTTCCAAATCAAGACGCCAAAGATCTGTTTTTTCAGGATCAAAGCCAAAAAGGAAATCAGCTTTGCCGTTGTCTTTTTCCCCATAAAGAAACATGGTGCTGTTGCTGAGCTCCGCTTTTATATTCTCATCGCATGGACAGGCATCTTGATAGATTTTGCAACTTCCATTGTTAATAATAAACTTTTCATAACTGCCACGTTTGATGGTAAAGTCGAAAGATTTGCTGTTAGCCTGTCCGCTGGAAGCCACATGAGTGGGGATGCTTCCGCCATTTCTTTCGTTGCTAAAGCGTATCTCATCAAACGTTTCCAGCAGGTTGTGCAGAAAATCCTGAGAAAAGTAGTTCATGATGCTTATTCCGCGCGTCCTTGATAAATTTGGTCGTAAATAACGTTGACTTTCGCGTCGCGTTCGTCAATGGAGATTTCCTGGAGGAATCCTTTTTTGTTATTGATTTTTGCGTTGATTTCTCCGGTAAGCTCCGCGTGCTTTACGAATTCCGGCATATTCGGGACTTTGCGCAGAATATAGAATTTGCCATGCGGAATAAACATAAGTGAAATGGATTCGGTGGAATCGGTTTTCGTTACAAGCTTTATTCCGCCGGTTCCATTTTCCACAATGCCGATTTCAGCAAATCTAATGTCTTTCGTTTTTGCAAAAGATGTAATATCTTGGATATCATCATCGTTAAGTGTCGTGGTTCCTCTGTTTTTGACGGTAAAAATACCGGTTACGCGGTCATAATCTACGGCATGAGTGAAAATCATTCCGCCGATTTTTTCTGCATTGATGACTTTTCGTTCTCCGAGTTCTTCGGGATAAAGTTCCGATGCAGCAATCGGGTTTGAGCGATAGATCAGTTTTGCAAGAAGCTTCTGTTCGTCATCGGATGCATCAGAGCGTATTTTTACGGAAGTATAGCCTTTGCCACATTCCCACACGGCTTCAATTTCAGTTCCTTCATAATCCTGTAATTTTGTGACGAAAGAAGAATATTCAGGGCAGCGTTCCTGTAATGTTTTATCTGAGATACGTATATATCCATCCTGAGTAGAATTTTTATCCACCATATCTGCGCTGCACGCAATTAGGTGTAAAGCTCCTCCTGCCACAGAAAGTGCAAGTCCTTCGGGAAGTGTCGCCACTGCGGAGCTGAAAGTCAATCCTGTCATAAAAAGAGTTGTTCCAGCTTTTTTTAGGAATGGACTTACTTTTGAAATTTCTTTTATTAATGGAACGAAATCCTTGGTTGAGACTTTTCCAAATTCAACGTTTAGATCGGCAGATATCAGATTCTCGGAAAACTGCTGGACATCGAACTTTGACTTGATAATCCCATTGTTTAAATCATCTTCCGTGGAAGTGATTTTTTCTGCAATTACTAAATTTGTTTCATGAAAAAAGCGGACAGTATTTCTTGTTTTCCACCACTGAATATACCTTTTGGTTAAAGCCGAAGCTTTGCCTTGAATATTCATATGAAAAACATGAGAGAACAGGTCGCCGGGGCGTTTATCTTCCCGAATGGTGCCCATATCGGATTCTTTGTTTCCGGGATTCGGGCATCTTCCAACCTTGTCATTCAAAAAATTGATCATTTCCTTCATTTTAGAATTTTCGTCCGCACAAGTTTCGTTTGAAAACAAGCAGATTCCTGCAAATATTGCGGCCAGGAACATTTTCGAGTAGAGTGTCATTGTCTTTCTCCCACAATGGTTATTTTTTGATCTTTTGATACCTGAAAAGTTTTTCCAGAGAACCCTTCTGCCGGGGAGGCAATTAAAAGGAAGTCTGTTTTAAAGGCGTCTCCAACAGGATTTTCCTGAATAGTAACTTTATATCCTCCATGTATTGTTGCCGCTTTGCTGGCTGTTTCGATTGCCTCAATTGCTCTTGCAGAGGCAAATGGTCTTAACTTTTGAGGATCATTGGTAAATTTTGCTGTTCCATTGCCTCCGATTTTTGCACTTGCAATTTTTTCAGCAAGAGCAAGGTTTTTCAAAAGAAATTCAGCTCTTGATTCATCTGCCGACTGTTTTTTTGGCGAAACAGGCTGTTGCTTTGCGAAAAGACCTAAAATATCGCATTTTTTCAAAAACTCAAGAATGTTGGAGTGGCTGCATCCGCTGCAAAGCAGGAGAGCGCTTATGGAAAGTCCAACCATGAAGAGCTTCCAGCTTTTCAAAAGTTTATGTTTTGACATAGTTTTTCCCTTTCATAATCTTATATTCTGCGGCTATTTTTATGAGCCTCGTTTCTTTTACTGACTTCCGGATGGAACTGGTTTCTTACAGCAACTGTTAAAATATTTCTTCCAAGTGGCTGAATGATAAAATCTTACAATATGATCTGCGGACACAAAAACAGAATGCAAATAGATACGGAAATCCTGTGAAACGGATTCCGGTCGTCCATTGCATTATTCAATCTGTTGGTTCCTGGGCAGACGGTAAAAGGTTGCAAGTTTTATCGAACAGGTTCCAATCATTCTTTCAAATCAGCATAACTCGCAAATATTTGCAAGTCATATATAAAATACAACAGATAGTGAAAATTACAAGCTTTTTGCTTGAAAAATATAGCCTTTTAATTCGTTTGTATTCAAAAAAACTGAAAAGAAAAATAAAGTGTACGGAGGGGGAAATACCGGTCCCGCAAGCCTCGGCTGCGGGACCGGATGAGGTTATTCAAGCGTCAGAACAACTTTGCCGATGTTTTCCGCGCGGCGGAGAACGCCGTGCGCTTTTTCTACGTCGCGGATCGGAAACACCGCGTGGATGTTCGTGATCAGCTTGCGCGATGAGAACAACGGCCAGAGTTCCGTCTGCAGGGCTTTCAGAATACGGCTCTTCTCCTCCGGCGTACGGCTGCGGAGGGTGCTGCCGATCAGACGAATGCGTTTGCGCCAGACCGTTTCAAGGTTGATCGTCGTCTCCGCGCCCGCCATCGTCGCAATCATGATCCAGCGTCCGCCGAAAACCATGTTGCGGAAACATTCGCCCATCAGCTTGCCGCCGATGCAGTCAAGGGCGACCGTCGGGGGATGTGCTTCAATCACGGGGCGGACATCCTCCTTGCGGTAGTCAAGGACGTAATCCGCGCCGAGTTTGCGGACAAACTCCGCTTTCTCGGGGGAGTCGATCGTCGTGATGACTTCCGCGCCGAGCTGTTTGGCATACTGGATTGCGGCAAGTCCAACGCCGCTGGCGCCCGCCTGCATGTAGAAAACATCGCCCGGTTTCATGCCGCCGGCTTCCAGCTGAAGATTCAGGTAAACCGTCGACCAGACTTCCGGAAGGGTTGCGGCTTCAATCATCGAAAGTCCTTCCGGAATCGGAATGACCATGCCCGCAGGGGCCGTCACCAGTTCGGAATATCCGCCGCCGCCGAGCAGCGCACAAACCTTGTCGCCCGGTTTGACGGCGGCGTCCGCGGGAGCTTCCAGGACTTCGCCGGAAACTTCGAGTCCGCACCACTGCGGCCAGCCGGCGGGGGAACTGTAGCAGCCGTCCTTCTGCATCAGGTCGGCGCGGTTGACCGCCGCGGCGTGGACCCTGATGAGGACTTCATCCGGTTTGCGGACCGGATCGGGAACCTCCGCCCATTTGAAATTGAGTTGTTCGTCGAGAATCATTGCGTGCATGGTTCTTAGCTCCATTTTGTATATCCGGCCGCGGCGAGGGTGACCTCGTGGACCAGACAGTCGTGTTCAAAAGTGTAAGGGCTTTTTGCTTCGCCCCGGATCATTTTCGCCAGCTCGATGAGCTGTTCTGTGTAGCGGTCGAACTGCGGCGGAAATTTGATGACGTTTCCGCCCGCCGGATAGCCGCAACAGGCTTTTTTCAGATAGATGTTGAGTTCAAGCGGTTTGTTGTCGAAGCGTTCCACCGGGCTGATTTCAACCCAGCCGTTCGTGCCTTCGATTTTGAGGCGGCGCTCGTTGACTCCGCCGCTTGCGTGGCGGCTGCAGGCGCGGATGAATGCTGTCGCGTGCGGGTAGCCGAGCACGGCCGCGGTGTTGTTCTTCGTGGCGGGGGCGACGTCGGAAGTCGACATCAGGAACGATTCCACGCGTTCCGGGCGGCCCATGACCGAAACGATGAAGTCGATCAGGTGACAGCCCAGGTTGAACATGATTCCGCCTTTGAATTTGGCGAGGTATTCCTGGTAGTCTTCGCCGCCGTAGCCGTGGTTCATATCCATGTCGATCGCGAAAATCTCGCCGAGCGCGTTTTCGCGGACGAGACGCTGAATGAACTGAAAGGCCGGGTTGCCGCGGTACATGTAGCCCATCTGGAACGGGAGGTTGCGCGCTTTGCAGCCGTCGAGCAAAGCCTTGTACGGAGGCAGTTCTTCTCCGGCGGGTTTGTCCATGTGCATGGCAAGGCTGCGCTCCATGCACCGGGTTGCGACGGGGACAAGATCATTGTTCGGAACCTCAACTGCGACGGCTTCGAGGCCGGGGTAATCAAGCGCTTCGTCCAGCGTCAGTTTGGGGATGCCCTCATAACGCTCCATGTTGGATCCGTTGCCGAGACGCGGCGTTTTGCTGAAGGTGCGTTCATCGACCCAGCCGACAATGTCGAAGTAATCCCGGAGCAGTTTGAGCGACTGGATTTTGCCGTTCGCGTGCTCGTGGCAGACTCCGATCTGAATGATTTTTACTGGATTGAACATCGGTTACTCCTGTTTGTTTTGAAACATTGCTTCGATTATGCGGTTGCGTCCGTCGTAACCTTCCTGCCAGTCGCCTGTGCGGGAGGTGAGGACGACTGCCGCAAAATCGTTTTCGGGATCAACGCAGATGGTCTGACCGGTCCAGCCGGAGTGGAAGATGGCGGAGGCGATGTCGAAACGGGAATGTTCCGTCATCGCTTTCGCTTCCGGATGAACGTTCTGAAGTCCGGCGGCCGCGATCTTTTCCGAGCGGGTGGAAGCGGCGACGCCGCCTTGGATCAGCCCGCTTTTGACTTGTTCCTCAAGCAGTTCCAGTGGAGTTGGCATACGGCTCTCCTTTCCGGCGTTTTTTACGCCAGCTTGGTCCAGTCGAAGACGAGCCCCATCGGCGGGTTCTTGTCGGTCGCGAGCATCTGATAGACGGAGTGCGCGTCTTCCGGAGAGATCATCTCGGAGATGATGGAGCTCGCCTGCATTTTTCCGTTGGCGAGGAGCTTGAGGAATGCCTTGTAGTCGTCTTCCTGGGTCCAGTGGTACGGAGCGGATTCGAGTTTCGCGCGGCTGAAGGTGTGCGCGCCGAAGAGCTGAACGCCGCGTCCGTGGACGAAACGGTAGAAGTCGGTCGGGAATTCGGGGACGCGGGTGCAGCCGAGCAGACAGATGCGGCCTTCCCATGCGACGTATTCGAGGGCCTGCTGGAGAGCGGCGGCGCTTCCGGTGACTTCAACGATTGCGCGAACGCCTTCGCCGCCGGTGATCTCCTTGATCTGATCCATGTAATCCTTGTCGCCCGGGTTGAGCGCATAGTCGGCACCGAGTTTTTTGGCGGTTGCGCGGCGTTCGGGGGAGAAGTCTGCGGCGATCAGCGGAACGGCGCCGCAGAGTCCGGCGACCTGAAGAGCGAATACGCCGAGAATGCCCTGTCCGGCGATCAGCGCGCTTTCGCCGACTTCAAGATGAAGCTTGCGGACTCCGTTGAAGGAGAAGGAGGCGATGTTTGCGAATGCGGCGTCGAGAGTCTTGACGTTGTCCGGAATCCTGACGAGCGCGCCCTTGCGGACGTCGTGCATCGACTGCGGGTTCGTCACGATGTCGGTGACGTTCATCGCTCCTTCGTTTTTGAGCGCGTAGAGCTGATGTCCCGCCCAGTTGATGATGACGCGGTCGCCGGGTTTGTAGAGGGTGACTTCGGGACCGACTTTGACGACTTCTCCGGCGGCACTGTAACCCGGCGTGTAGGGGAAGGTCGGGTGGGCGTTGTTCATATCCATCGACCATGCGCGTTCCGTTCCGGCGCTGACGACGGAGTACATGGCGCGGACAAGCACCTGATCTCCGACGGGATCCGGAATTTCACTCGCTTCCAGTGCGGCATTGCTGACGGACTTCATGACGATTCTGTAGTTTTTCATTGCTGTCTCCTTTAAATGTTAGGAATAACGTTTCTTCCGGAATATAGGTGCTGTGAGCGCGAAAAACAACTGATTTTCCGATTTTTTTATGAAAAACCGATTGAAAACGGTCTGAATTTGCTTAAAAAAAATAAAATTCCTGCAAATGAAGCAATTTTGAGTTCAGATGCCGTTTTTTTTGTTTGCGCGGTTGACGAAACGGCAGTTTCATGATATAATACCACGGGAAACAGTACCATAAGGAGATTTGAAAATGCCGTTTGATCATGGAAGCATCGCTTTGACCATCTGCCCGTTGAGCTCGCCGCTGCCGGAGGATTATCTGAAAAAGCTTGCCGGGGCATCCGCCGGCCGCCTGGAAGACGTCGCCGAGGAACCCGAAATCGGCTGGGTCAGCGGACGCTTTCTGCTTGAGACCGAGATCAGCGAGACTACTTCCATCTGCGGAGGTCACCTTTATCTTAACCTGCGCAAAGCGGAACGCAAAATTCCCTCTTCGCTGCTGAACGCAATCTGCCGCCGTGACGAACTCGCGTACATGCATGCGAACCAGACCTTTTCCGTGCCGCGTCTGGAGAAGAAACGCATCAAGGAGGAGGCCGTCAAACGCAATCTCATGAAGATGCCGCCGGTGATTTCCGGAACTCCGGTTGTGGTGGATCGTGCGCTGAATGTGATGTACATCGGAACGGCCTCCTTCGCGCAGGTCGACCTGATTGTGAGCGCATTCGTCAGTCAGCTTGGCGTGGAACCGGTTCCGGTCACGATCAATGAGCTGATGATCAAGCTCTTCAAAGAGGAATCGAGCGCACTGCCGGATATTTCATTCACGAACAATGTTACCGGGGCGACGGATTCCACGCCCGGACGCGACTTCCTCACCTGGCTCTGGTATTTCTCCGAACTCAACGGAGGAGAGCTGGATGTGGAAAACTGCGGCAGATTCCAGCTCGGAATAGAAGGCCCGCTGACGTTCGGTTACTCCGCCGAGGCGAAGGGCGCGGAGGAGAGCGTTGTCAAGAAGGGCTGTCCCCAGCTTTCCGCCGAAGCAAAAGCCGCGCTTGCAGTCGGCAAAAAACTCAAAAAGGCGAAAATCATGATGGCGCGCGACCAGGACGTCTGGACGTTCACTTTTGACGCCGACAAGTTCAATTTCACCGGACTGAACCTTCCCGAGGGGGAGGAGATGGATCGCGAAAGCTATTTTGCCGAGCGCGTGGAGTACCTGCACATCTTCCACAAGGCGATTGAAGCCTATTTCAAGAAATTCGTGGAAGACGTCACCGGCGATACCCGTGCGGCGGTTCAGGAAGACATCAAGAAATGGGCGGAGGACCGCGAGTCCTTTTAAACAATAATTAAGGGTAAGGCAAAGGAGGTGCGTCATGCCGGAACTTTTTACTGACGGAGCGTATCTGCTCCGGATCTACACTGCGGAAAAAGATCATGTGGAAGGGCTTCCGTTCTACGAATGGATTGTTCAGCGCGCAGTAGCCTCCGGCATTTCCGGAGCGACGGTGCTCCGCGGAATCGGCGGATTCTGTTCGAACAATCCGGTTCTGGCTCCGGAATTCCGCGCGTTCCAGATCAACCAGCCGGTTCTTGTGGAAATCGTGGATACGCGGGAGAATCTGGAAGCATTCGTGCAGAAAATCGACAGCCGGATTCCGCGCGGTCTCATGACCCTGACACCCGTTCTGACTCGTTTTTACGGGAAAAAGGAATGAACGGCGCGAAGACTCCGCTGTGGAAACAGCTGTTCAAAGTGTTTCTGAAACTTGGCGTTGCCGCACTGCTGATTGCCTGGGTGATCGGCGGTGACGCCCGCTCCATGCTTGAATCCGTCCGCCGGATGGATCCTGTCTGGGTTGTGCTCTGTTTCTGTGCGCAGTTTCTGCAGGTGACGCTCACCGGAGTGCGCTGGAAATTCCTGATCGCCAAAGAACTGAACGTCTCGTGGTACGAGGCGATGCGGCTGGCGTTCATCGGGCTCTTTGCGAATATTTTCATCCCCGCCGGCGCGGTTGGAGGCGACGTGCTGAAAGCCGCGGTGCTCGCATCCAAAGTGGAAAAGGGACGGCGCATCGAAGCGACGGTTTCGATTCTCGTTGACCGCATTGTCGGCATCGGCGGATTGTTTCTGCTGGTTCTGTTTTCGTTCTGCCTGATGTTCCGCCGGATCGGGGAGCTTCCGGTTGCGGCGAAATCGATCGTGTATCTTTTCTCTTTGCTCAGCGCGGGCGGAATCGGAGTGATTGCGGTTCTGTTTTTTCAGGATTACATTTTCCGCTGGAAGTTCGCCGCGAAGCTTCTTGAGATTGCAGACCGCTGGATGAAGGGGATTCCGGGAAGCATCATCCGTTCGGTCTCCGCTTACCGGACTCGCTGGAAAACTCTGGTTCTGACCACACTTTTTTCCGCTCTGATTCTTCATCCGCTTCTGTTCGGTGCATTGTATTTCCCTCTTTACGGTGCGATGCGCGAGCTGCCGCCTGCGGATGTGACGCTGACGGCCTCCGCTTACGGCAATTTAGCCTCGGCAGTTCCTGTGACTCCCGGCGGACTCGGCACGCGGGATGCGGTTGTCAAAACACTCCTGAATGCCTGGGGCATTCCTGAAAATTCCGCTGTGACGGCAATGGTGATTTACACCGCGGTTCTTCTCCTGACGAATCTTCTCGGCGGCATCGCCTTCCTCCTCCCTGCGGAGTGGAGGAAGAAGAAAGAGTGACGTCATCGTTCTACTTTTTTGCGGAAAGTCCGGCAATGCCGGAGATGATGAACAGGATTCCAAGCCAGCCGTGCAGTGAAAGTTTTTCTTTTTTGAAGAAAACTCTGTAAACGCTGAACAGCAGAATGCAGGTTCCGACTGCGGCCGGATAGACTGCAGAGCTCCAGCCGCATTTTGCCGCCGCATCGGCCGCCAGGTAGAAGGTGTACTGCCCGCAGAGCACAACGACGCCGTAAAGCAGAGCCGTTTTCCAGATTCCTTTGAGATCGTATCCGGCAGTCATTCCGGCGATTCCGTTCCAGGTGATCAGGGCGACGAATGCGCCGAGAGTGATTCTCCAGCCCAGCACCGCCGGACTCAGGGACATGTAGTTGGGCAGCAGACGCAGGAATTGTGCCGTCCCGGTCATCAGGAATGCGCATCCGAGAATGAGCCAGAAACGTTTTTCTCCTGCGGCTTTCTCCTTCGCCGTGCTTTTTTTCCCCTTCGCCAGCAAAGCGAGCCCGATGAGCATGAAGAGAACTCCGGTCCATCCGAACCATGTCGTATGCACGCCCGGCAGAAACATTCCGCCGAGAAAGGGCAGAATCATGGCGCTTTGAATTCCCGCCCATGCGATGCTTTGCGGTCCGGAATCCATGACTTTTTTGAGAAGCCAGAATCCGGTCAGGTCCGCGGCAGATGCGGGAATCATGACGGCGGCGAGCTTCAGCATTTCTCCCCAGTCGGTTTTTTGTGCCGGGATGAGGAGAAGAGAGGAAAAACAGTAGATGACAGAGTAGACTGCGAAAAACGAGATCAGTTTTTTGCGGTCGCCCGGAGCTTTTCCGAAGATTGCGCCGACTGCCGCCCAGATCAGCCCGGTCAGCAGAGAAAGAAGAAGCGCTTTCAGCATGGATCAGATTTCCTGATGAGCCATTCCTGCAATTCGCGGAGAGTCTGTTCGGTGTTCAGAATCGCTTCGGGCTCTCCGATGCTCAATGATTCGCGGAGAATCCGTGCTCCCAGGGAATCCGGGTAGGCGTCTGCAATTTTCAGCGCGTCGCGATAGACCTTGGCGAGTTCCGGCAGTTCTGCAATGAGGGTGCGGACATTGCGGATGACATCCAGTTTGTCTTCCGGACGTTTCAGATCCGGATAAAGTTTCATGCCGTCAAATACGCTGCGCACGAGCCCGGTTCCGCCCCACGGATATCCCCACGGGAGAGGAATGAGCTTTGTCATGACCGTCGTGAAATTTCCGGTGATTTCATGGTCGTGATTTTTCCCGAAAAGCAGATTGTCCGTATCGGGTTGTTCGGGTTTGGTGTTGTCGTTGCGGTACTTCTCCCGTATGTTTTTGTCGCGGAAGTCGGGAATGTCGATCGGAGCTCCGTTTTGAGCCTGGCTGCGCACTGCCATGAGCCCGGTCATGCAGACGTCGCAGGCGCGGTAGACGTCCCAGAACGCCTTTTCGCCGGTCAGAATTTCGCGGGCGAAATAATAGAGCTCCCAGAAATCGCCGCCGCCGTGTCCCATTGTCTCGGCCAGATCGCCCATTTCAGGCCATTCGGGTTTCAGTACATATTTCCGTCCATCGCCGCGCGCGCCAATGGAAACGAGACAGTCTTCCGTGAAATCGTAGGCGGCGCGAGTTCCCCATATTTTCCGCGAATGAGAATCCAGAGTCATCGAACCCATGAAGTTCCGGAAGATTCCGCCGTTGTTCATGGTGACGAAGGAAACCGAAGGGGTATGCCGGAAGTCGTTCACCCATCCCGGCAGCGGAATGGAGAGTTTCGGCGCGGAAACCTGAACCGGCCGCAAGCCGGTGACATACATGAGCGGACCGAGAGAGTGGGTGCAGTAATAGTGTCCGTTGAACCAGGAGCGCCAGTTGTGAACAGCCCATCCCGGCTGAACGGGAGTTCCGTCAATATAGGCGTACGAAAGGACGCGGCAGTCGTGGTTGTAATCATATTCTCCGTACAGAAATTCTCCGAAGAGACCGTCATCCCAGAGTTTTTTCGCGATCATATTGGGTTTCATGAACGGATAGTTTTCAAGCAGATTGTAGACTTTTCCGCTTTTCTCCACCGCTTCGACAAGGGCGACCGCTTCCGCCGGAGTGTAGAACGAGGTTACTTCGCACATGACATGCTTTCCTGCGTTCAGAGCTTTGATCGAGTGTTTCGCATGGTCCATAAACCAGGTCGCAACAAGCACGGCGTCCATGTCCTGAGCGAGAAATTCGTCTTCATCCGCAGTCAGGAAAACATCAGGAGCGTGTTTCCGGAAATTTTCCCGGATGTGTTCGTTGAAGTCGCAGCCGGCGACGACGTCGATGTTCAGAGCCTTGCAGCATGCGATGAGGTCTCCGCCTCGTCCGAGTCCCCAGACGCCGAGTTTGATGCGCTTGTCGGTGTTGAATATTTTGTTCGCCATTTCTGGCCTCCTTTCGGTTGGTTGGAAAATAATATAAAAATTCTTTTACAGTTTGCAAACATGAAAAACGGTATTATATTTACATAAGAACCTTGAAATTTATAAAAAAGCGACTTTCTATGAAATTGCCGAATGTTATCAGTTGCGGAGTTTACCGCGAAGCTCAGAAGGGGGTTCAACGGATGGATGTTCAGTGGATCAGCCTGACAGTATCCGGGTTGAAACGGTGCAAAGTGTACTATCCGGACGGTCTGCTCGCTGGAAGCACTTTGCCGGAACCTCCGTTTCTGTCACTCGGTTTCCCCGGGTTCCGGTGCGATTTCGATTATGGAGCGGACCGGGAAAACTGGGTGTTGATGTTCTCTCTTCCGGAGTTCCGGTATGATCCGCAGAGGCATCAGCTGTATCTGCAGGAGGATGAAAATGAAATTCCTCTTTGCCGCTGCACAGTTCCTTCTGCCGATGTTTATGAACTCCGGAATATGTTCAGCAGCATATCCGGACTTTCAAAAAGTGCGCTTCCGGCGGATCATCTGCGTGCGGATTTTGCCGCTGCTTCACTTCTTCAGTATTTTCTTCCGGAGGAGAGCCCCTCGGCTTCACCTGCGGCGCAGCTGCGTGAACGGCTGGATGCGGATCGGGAACACCGGTATTCCCTGAAGGAGCATTGCCGGATTCTTGGATGGAATCCGGATTATCTGCGCCGGACGTTTCTCGCCGAATTCGGCGTCCTGCCCGGTGTTTACAGAGAGCGGCGCCAGAAAAACGATCTGCTTTCCCTCTTCACTTATTCGACTCTCTCCTTCAAGGAAATTGCGGACAAGCTGGGGTTGAAGCATGTTCAGCATCTGAATCTGCTGACGGAGCGTTACTTTCACTGCACTCCGGGCGAGCTGAATCGGCGTTACAGGAAGACTCTTCCCTATATTGAAGCGAATGCGATCCGCTGAACTGTTTTCAGCCGTGATTTCCTTACAAAAAAATTACGGAAAAATAAAAAACGCCGGATTGCAAAAACGGGAAAATGTGGTATCTTTTCAGCAAAAGAAAATTGGAGGTCCTGCTATGGATGCCACAGCGCAAAAAAAAGCGATCGCCGTGCTAACAAGCGGCGGCGACGCACCCGGTATGAACGCTTCGGTCCGCGCCGTCGTTCGCGCCGGAATCTCGTACAATATGGATGTCTACGCCGTCTATGAGGGCTATCAGGGACTCATCGAAAACAACATCGTTCTCATGGACTGGCGATCTGTCTCCGGCATCATGCAGGAAGGCGGAACCATCATCGGAACCGCCCGGAGCAAGGCGTTCCGCACGCACGAAGGGCTCCTGACCGCGGCGGAAAATCTCTATCACCGCGGAATCAGCTGTCTCATCGTCATCGGCGGCGACGGCAGTCTCTCCGGTGCAGATGAATTCAGTCAGCTCTGGAAACAGCTCGGCGAGGAACTCGTCGCGGCGAACCGCATCACTGAAGCTGAACGCGCCGTCTGCCCCAATCTCCGGATCGTCGGGCTCATCGGCTCCATCGACAACGATATGGCGAACACCGATATGACCATCGGCGCGGACACCGCTCTGCACCGCATCACCGACGCCATCGACTCGCTCCGCAGCACCGCGTACAGCCATCAGCGCATTTTCATCGTGGAAGTCATGGGACGCAACTGCGGCTATCTCGCTCTGATGAGCGCAATCGCCACCGGCGCCTCCTGGGTCTTCATTCCCGAACGTCCGCCGCAGGAGGGCTGGGAGGATGAACTCTGCACGCTTCTCGAAGACGGCAAGAAGGCCGGACGCCGCGACAACATCATCATCGTTGCCGAGGGCGCGCGCAACTGCAAGGGCGAACCCATCACCTGCGCACAGGTGCAGGAGATGATCGAAGGACGTCTCAATCTCGAATGCCGTATCACGATTCTCGGACACGTCCAGCGCGGCGGAGCGCCCAGCGCCTACGACCGCTATATGAGCACCGCGTATGGTTACGAAGCTGTCAAAGAGCTTGTCAAGCATCCCGATGCTTCCGAGTCGGTGATCATTGTTTCCAAGAACAACCGCATTACGACCGCTCCGCTGATCGAATCGGTTCAGAAGACCCGCGCGACCGCCGCAGCAATCAAGGCCGGCGAATACGACAAGGCGGAAGCCATGCGCGGCATCGACTGGAGCCGCGTCAGCGAGCTCGTCAAGATTCAGGCGCAGATCCGTCCTTCCAAGGAGATTACGGAGGACAGCCCGCGCATTGCGATCATGACTTCCGGTTGGCCCGCTCCCGGAATGAACAACGCCATCCGCACGGTGATCCGCGTCGCCATGAACCAGGGCTACAAAGTCGTCGGCATTGAAGACGGCGTGGACGGTCTGGTTGCCGGACGCTTCCGTGAATTCTCGTGGATGGAGGTTGACAACTGGGCGGGTTCCGCAGGAACCAAGCTCGGCACGAACCGCAAGCTCCCGACCGAAAAAGATTACTACCGCATCGCCGTCAATCTGGAAAAGAACCGCATCAGCGGTCTGCTGATTCTCGGCGGCTGGACGGCGTTTACGCTTGCGACCGAGCTGCACAAGCACCGCGACACATTCGAAATTTTCCGCATCCCGCTGATCTGCATCCCCGCGACGATCAACAACAACATGCCCGGTGTGGAACACTCCATCGGCTGCGACACCGCGCTGAACACCATCGTTCAGGCGATCGACAAAATCAAGAATTCCGCCGACAGCGCGCGCCGTCTGTTCATCGTGGAAGTCATGGGACGCTACTGCGGCTTCCTCGCGATGATGAGCGGCATGGCGACCGGAGCGGAATACATTTACATGCATGAAGTCGGCATCAACGTTGATATGCTGGAGAAGCACACACATGCACTTGTCGACAACTTCAAGCTCGGCCGCCGCACGGCGCTGATCATCCGGAACGAGCACGCGAACAAGACTTACGACATCAACTTCATCGCCTCGCTCTTTGAAGAGGAGAGCGGCGCGTGGTTCGACGTCCGCAAGACGATTCTCGGTCCGATGCAGCAGGGCGGCAACCCGAGTCCGTTCGACCGCACGCTCGCCGCGCGTCTTGGCTACGAAGCGACCATGCACATGATCGACCGCATCGAAAAACATCTGGACAGCTGTGCAATCGTCGGTCAGGCCGGCGGCAAGGCGCTGATCTTTGAAGATGAATTCCTGGAGAAGATGGTGGATACGCGCTATCAGCGTCCGCTCCGCCAGTGGTGGGAGAACTTCTACGAGGTTTCGCACATTCTCGCGAAGCCGCCTGAGGTTCGTGAAATCCGCTGAATTCTTCAGCCGTGTCCGCCGGTCGTTTCCTTCGGGGAGTGACCGGCGGTTCCGTTTTTAAAGGAGAGTCTTTCCGGAGCTTTGCGCGCGGTAGCTGCGCATGGAGGTTTTGAAGAGGGCGCGGAACCGTTTTGAAAGATAAAACAGGCTTGAGAAGCCGCAGATTTCCGCGATTTCCGAAAACGACAAGTCTGTTGTCGCAAGCAGGCTGCAGACGTTCTGGAATTTGATTTTCTCGTGATATTTCTGCGGCGTCGTTCCGTAGGTTTCCCTGAAGGTCTGGAAGAATTTCGTGCGTGACATTCCGAACCGTCTGGCGACCTCTTTGAAGTCGTTGATCCGGAGGTTTGCCGCGATGAAATTTTTTGCCGCCTCCAGTCGGGGATTGAGTTCAAAGAGAGATTCCGCGTTGCCGCGCATCAGGATGTTTTCGAGCAGGTTTTCAACGAGCGGGAAGACATTTCCGGATTCTTCCGCGAGCAGAGCATACGCCTCTTCCGCATCGTTCCGGATGCGCGTGAAGGTTTCCTCGCCGGGGTGTACATGATAGATTTCCCTGACCGGCTGGTTCCAGTTGACATGCGTATGGAGATTGAATCCGAACCAGATGCATTCCCATGCGCCGTTGACCGAAAAAAAACGGTTTTTCGAGGGAGGAGAGAGGAGTACGTCGCCGGTTTCCGCCCGGAGTTCTCCGAACTGGTTGCTGAGACGGCATTGTCCTCCGGTTGTGATGACAAGATTCCAGAATTGAAGGTCGTGGGACATCCAGGAGAAATCCTTGCGGCTGAATGTAACTTTTCCGCCGAAGATGCTTGCGTTTTTATTTGTGTTCGGTGCGTCGTCCATTTGTGTTTTTCTCTTTTTTCCGGAATATATCATGCTCCGGACGGGAAATCAACCATTTTTTTGACAGAAAACGCTTTTTGCCGGGAAAAAACTTCCGGTTTTGAACGATATGACAAATATTCCGGACTCTTTTGTATTGACAAAATGGGAATTATGCAGTATAATTATTCCCAGAACCAAAGAACGTTTTTATCGGAAACAAACTAAAAAAGGAGTAGGGACAATGAAAAATGGAATTCAGAAGAGACATGCGGAAGACAATTGGAGATCCGGACGAAAATACAAGAAATTCACTCTTATAGAGCTCCTTGTGGTAATTGCGATCATCGCAATCCTAGCCGGGATGCTTCTGCCGGCTCTGAATTCGGCGCGGGAAAAGGCGCGGGCGATCTCGTGCGTCAACGGATTCAAGCAGCTCGGGCTTGCGGTGACGGGATATCTGAATGATAACAAAGATTCCATTTTCGTCATGTCGAGCGACTGGAAGAGGGCGTACAGCTGGGGCGAAGATATGAACGGGCAGCTTTCCTATGTCTATGATGCCGTCGGGCAGAAGGGGCGGGTATGTCCTTACAACGCCAGCGTTGTTGCTCTTTCGAAAGTCTGCAGTTCCACGTTCCAGAAGGGGGCTGCAAATCCCGATGTGTCGAATATCAAGCTGATCAACCCGATCTGCAATGACAGCACGCCCCACGTGATGTTTTTCTCAATGTATGCCATGCGCATGGATGCGGATCCGGCGGCGTGCTACAAGAACGGCAATATCTATTCGCATCAGCTGACGCGGGTGAAGAATCCTTCGAGCAAAGCGTTCTGGACGGAGGGTATCGGGCAGTTCCAGAAGAGCTCGGCAATCAGCACGCTGGATCCGCGCCGCGGCGCATGGAGTCATATGGAGCGGAACAACAACGTTCTTTTCTTTGACGGTCATGTCGGAACGGTGGCAAAAGGTTCTGTTTCCTGCGGACACTCCTATGGAAGCCTTTCGATTTCGATGTCCTGTCCGAGCTGCCGCTTCTGGTATCCGTACAGATAATTACTTCAGAAAAAAGGAGATTTGAGTGATGAAAAAGATTTTGACTGCATTGCTGTGTGCGGCGGCGGTTCTTCTTTCCGCGGATGTGCTGAAAGAGTGGAACTTCAAAGGACGGAAAGTTGACGGGCTCATACTTCCCGGAAGCAAGGTCGGATACCGCATTTCTCCGGACGTGAAAACTCCGGAGGGGGAGCCCTGCGCGGAGATCAAGGTTCGGACACCCGGAAAAGTGCCGTGGGAACTGATGGTCAGTTTCGCTTCGAATCAGCAGATTTCCAAAGGAATGAAGCTGCGTTACAGTTTCCAGATCCGCGGCGACCGCAAGGGGAAGATGCCTGTGAGCTGTCTTCAGAATCAGGCTCCGTGGAAGACAATCGGAAATTCATGGATGGAGTTTGAGTTCGATACGGAGTGGAAGACCGTCACCCGTGAATTCACTTCGAATCTTGATTACAGCGGTTCGGTGCGCGGTTCCTCGCTGATGGCCGGGAAACTTCCGGAGAGAACCACGCTTTATATCGGCGCGGTCAAGCTGGAGTGGCTGGACAACGTTCTGCCGCTTGCGCTGAATTCAAACTGGACGTTGTTCCGCACGCCGGATCTGAAAGACGTCAAGCTTGAGGCTCTGACGGCTGTCCCGCAGACGCTCGGCGGAGTTCAGGGGCGGACGGTGAGTCTGAAAGAGAACACGCTGATGCTCGCGAAACCCGGCGAATCTGTGAAGCCGAAAACGGCTGCGGTGCTTTTCAATGAATTTGAATCGGAGAAGGCTGGCGTGATGCAGGTTGGGTGCTCGGCGGACTACTGGTTCGAGTTCATGGTCAACGGTAAAACGGTCTATGACACCATTGTCAACGGCAACGGTGCGACGACGTATCTTCCGACCGACCATGTGTTCAACTTTCCCGTGAAGAAGGGGAAGAATCTGATTGCAGTCCGCGTGCTGAGCGGCTCCGAAGGCTGGCGGTTCGTCTGCGGCAAAGTCCCGTTCCGCGCAAAGCTGAAGCAGAGCCGGATCACCCGGATTGTCCGCGGAAATGAGTGGCGTCCGGTGAAGATGGACAAGGTTTCGTGGGATCGGAAAGCGCTGATGCACCAGCGTATTGACCAGTGGAAGCGGATTCCCGGAACGGCGCTGGATCTTTCGCAGTATGTGAAGAAATACGATATCGACAAGTGCGGATGGCTGAAGGCGGACGCCGTCGGACGGTTCTATTTTGAATCTGCTCCGAACGAGGCTGTTCGCCTGCGCGGATTCAATTTCATTCCCGGCGGCTGGAGACGCGGCTTTATTTCGATGTCGAAGCCGGAACTGGAGGAGTTTGCGGATCAGATTGCACTTTCGGGGATGAACGTTCTGCGCTTCCATTTCCTGGATGCTTTTCTTGTCGGCAACGGAGGGCTTCCGAAGCAGGGGAAAAACCGGAAGACCGTTTCCGAAGTTTTCATGGCTCAAAAGGCGGAGGAGCTGCCCGTTCTTCCGCAGTTTGCAGATCGGTACTGGTATTTCCTGAAGTGTCTGCGCGACCGCGGCGTTTATGTGATGCTGGATATTTTCACTGCAACCGGAATGTTCACGGAAGCCGTGAAAAATGAAGACTCCAGCTACGGACGCTTTCAGATTTTCTTCAATGAACGCTACCGCAATCATTGGAAAGCCGGATTCGACTATCTGCTGAAGACGCCGAATCCCTACACGGGAAAAGCGCTGGTTGACGATCCGCAGCTGATTGCGATCACCTGTTACAACGAACAGGAGCATCTGCTCAACATCGGCGGAAGCAAGCTCGAGATGTTTACTCCGGACTGGCGGAAGTTCCGCAATCCGGCAAATCCCGCATCGGTTCCGGAATTCAGCCGGAAACTGATTCAGTCGGCCGACCCCGAAGGAGACGCCGCACGGGAATATCTGCGGAAGAGACTTCATGAGATGAACGCGTTCTATCTTGGCGTCGTCAAAGATTCGGGATTCTGCGGGTTCGTTACAAACTGGGATATGTTCATGCGGAACCTGGAGGGCGACGCCCGCGCGGATTTCAGTGCGGTTTCCATGCACACCTATCATGCGCACCCGAACAAGGTCAAACTCTATCCGCCGACCTTCAAGCAGCGTCTTGCGTTCGGCACCTGGCTGCGCGGCTCCATGCTGACGATAGATCAGGGATCTTCGATTGTGGAGAACAACTACATCGGGCGCGCCGCGGCGACGCGTGTGTTCGGCAAGCCGTTTTTCATGACTGAATATTCACATTGCGGCTACAACCGTTTCGCGCATGAAGCCGCGCCGATGTGGGCGGCTTATGCGAGTCTGCAGGACTGGCAGATGCTTGCACCGCATTCCAATACCGTCAAGCTCTACTACGCGCCGTTCCAGCCTTACGACTTCGACAGCGGCAGCAATCTTTCGGCTGTGATGAATTCGCTGTTCTGTGCGTTCGGCTGGCAGCGCGGCGATATCCGGAGCGCAAAGCATGCGGTATCATTCCATGTTCCGGAAGGGACGATTCGCGGACCGGAGTACACCGGTGCGATCGGGAGCGGTTACAATGCGCTCTATATGCTGACCCGGATCGGTTCCGATTACCGGAATGCGGAGAACCCCGCGGCGGATCTCAACATTGAGCCGAAATCGTTTGTCGGAGCGAAGAGCATGGGCATGTACATTGTTCTGAGCGAGGAACGCACGCAGAATGCAAAGATCCTGCGGGAACAGGTCGCCGGTCTGCGCAAGGCCGGAATCCTGACTCCGGCGAACCGGACCGATGCGGAAAAGTGAATTTTTGAGAGCGAAACGGGCGAGATCTGCGCGGATGTGCAGAAGAACACGCTCACGATAGACACACCGAAATTCCAGTCGGCTGTGCTGAAGGAGAGCAAGCCGGTCAAACTTTCCGATCTGTCTGTGGAATCGGTCAGCACGCCCTGCACGATTGCGGCAATCTCGCTGGAAAATGAAAAGAGTATTGCGGATTCAAAACATCTGCTCGTGGTTGTCGGAACGGTGTTTGCCGCGGAGAACGCTGTGTTTTCCACGGAGAATTTCGGGGCGGAACTGGATGTCGGCGACATGCAGCAGGTGATGCGCGCCGGACAGTTCCGTTTCTCGCTGAAAAACGGTGCAAAAGGTCTCCCATCCGTTTATGCGCTGAATATGAGCGGTTCCCGCGAATGCAAAATACCGGTGACGCTCAGGAACGGCAGAGTTGAGTTCGCTCTCGACACCTGCAAGCTGGAGTATGGTACGCCGTATTTCGAGGTGGTTTACCCGTAATCGGTGCAGAATATTTATTTCCCGCCGGATGGAGATGTGATCTTCCTGTCCGGCGGATTTTTTTTGTAAACGAGTGTGAATCCGGCGATTCCGCGCGCGCGGAACAGGGTTTCGTTCTCCGGGGGAGGGCGCAGAGACGGATTGCTCATGCCGTATTTTTCAAAATCGTTTTCCTGATAGACAAACAGAGTGTCCGGCGGCATCGCTTCAAGCGAAACAAGTTTTTTCACCGGAGCATAAAACGGGACGCGCCCGGAGTAGACATTCGGGAGCGGTTTTGAGACGTATCCGAGTTCGGGCATGGTCAGCATCTGAACGATCGGCCACGGTGCGACGACGGGTAAATCAAAATGTTCCGTTTCCAGAAAACGGCAGAGCTCCAGATTCGCGCGGGTCTGATTCACATGTTCCGCATTCCGTTCCAGATATTCCCCGGAACAGCGTTCGCCGAACGAGAGCGGTCTGTAGCAGAGCGGTGCAAGAAAAAACAGCACGCAGAGACCCCACGGCACAAAGCGGTTCCGGCAGTTCAGCGCGGGCAGAAGCAGAATTGCGGGAACGGCAGCCGCCATGTAGCGGGGCAGGGCGGTTCGTGCAATCAGGTACGCTCCGGCATATCCGGCCGCGGCCAGGAAGAAAAGCAGGGAATCCCATCCGTTCTTCCGGATTCGCGCACAGGCGAACGCGATTCCCGCGCAGAAAACCGGAACCAGAACGGGAAAGTAAAGTCCGGTGTGAAACCACGCCTTGCGCAGCAGATAGACCGGAAATGAAAACGCCGCATCCGCGGAAGCGGTATGAAGTCCGCCCGCTGTCATATTGACGTTGTGCTGAAGCAGAAAGAGCTGGAAGAGGAAAATCAGGAAGAATCCGGCAAGCGGAATGCGCAGTTTTTTCCATTCGGAGCGGCTGGCGGAAATCCGGATCAGAAGATAAAGGAACAGGGCAAAGCTCAGAACCGCCGCGCTTGTTTTGAGAAAGACGGCGAGGAAGGCTGCCGCCATTGCGCAGTTCCAGCGTTCCCGGTTTGCGAACCAGAGCGCGAGCATGACGCCGAAGGTCAGCGCGGGTTCCAGACCGAGTGCGATTGTCTGCCCGTAGGTCAGTGGTTCCAAAAGGAAGGCAATCCCCCATCCTGCGGCACAGAGTGCGGAGACGCCGCGCGAGCGCAGAACGGAGGTGAGCAGGGTTGCTGTTCCCGCCATGCAGGCAAAGTTCAGCAGATGTCCAAGCAGGTGAACCGTTTTCGGGGAAAAAAGCGAATACCAGACGGCGTAGAGAATCGGCAGAATGCTGTACGGGTAGACATTGGAGCCTTCGTAGCTGTGCTGTCCGGGCGCATAAAGTTCCGTAAAGGAGAAGTTGTGTTTTGCGAGAAAGAGAGCCTGATTGTGAAGTCCGATAATTTCGTCCCAGTGGGGCGGATTGTAAATCAGATGAATATTGCAGAGGAGAATGAGAAGAAAGAAGAGCGGGAATAGTTTAAAATGCGAACCGGAGGCGAGTCCGGTCCGCATTTTCTGAATCAGCCGCATGAGAGAACTCAGAGGCTCTCCGCACTGGCGCCGTCACCGACGGAGCAGATGATGGTTTCGATCGTCTTGCCGGTTTTGAGCTTGTAAGCCGCGGCGAGGCGTTCGCAGTAGTTTTCCGCTTCGCTTTCGCGGACGAGGTGGATGCTGATTCCGCCGAATCCGCCGCCGCTGAGACGCGCTCCGACGCAGCCCGGGATTGTGTGCGCGAGTTCGACGAGGATATCGAGTTCCGGACAGCTGTTTTCGAAGCAGTCGCGGGAGCTTTCATGGCTCTGGAACCAGAGTGCGCCGAATTCTTCGACTTTTCCGGCTTCGAGGAGCTCAACACCCTTCATGACGCGTTCATCTTCGCCGACCACGTGTTTTGCGCGGAGGTAGTCGGTATGATCAAGGATGGATTTGCACTCTTCGAGCATGGAGGAGGAGACGTCGCGCAGGGTTTTGACCTGCGGGAATTTTCCCTGGATGACTTTGGTTGCGCGCTCGCAGCTTTCGCGGCGCTGGTTGTAATCGGATTCCACGAGGTTGTGTTTGACCATGGTGTTCGCAACGACGATCTTCCAGCCTGCGGGCATGGTAACGGTCTTCAGCACTTCCACGGAACGGAAGTCACAGAGAATGAACGAATCCTTTTTGCCGTAGAGGGAGCTGAACTGGTCGAGAAGTCCGGATTTGAGTCCGAGGTAGACGTTTTCGACGGACTGACCGACGCGCGCCCATTCGGGAAGCGGAAGGTCGATTCCTGCGAGCTGCTTGAGTGCCATGCAGAACGCCATTTCGAGGGCTGCGGAGCTGCTCATTCCGGCGGAGAGAGGAACGGAGCTTTTGAACAGGACTTCAAAAGCCGGATAGGAAATGCCGCGTCTGCGGAGCTCGACAAGAACGCCCTTGATGTAGTTTGTCCAGTCTTTCGGACGGGGCGTATCCATGTCGTCGAGGTCGATGGTGAATTCGCCTTTGAGCGGGGGATTCTGAAGTTTGCAGATTCTTCCGGGAATTGCGGCAATTGCCATTTCGGTTGCCTGACCGGTTGCACAGCTCAGCACGAAGCCCTCGTTGTAGTCGGTGTGGTTGCCGAGAATTTCGAGTCTTCCGGGAGCGTGGGAATACGCCGCCGGTTTTGCGGAGTATGCCGCCGCGAATGAATCAATGACATCTTGTTTCATGTGTTCCAGTTCCTTTGGGTTGATTTCTCATACCTGAAATATATTGGAAGAATGCGGAAATTCAAATATTAAAACACTTTTTTTTCTGAAAAAGCACAATATCCCGACCTGTCCGGACGTTTATCTGGACAAGCCGGTGATGAATGGAGAAAATCTCCGGCGAAACTTTCTCTTCTCAATTCTCCGGCGGACCGCGTCGTACGGTCCGCCAAACTTTTTTATTTCCAGTTTACGCCTCGTTCTTGAGGCAGAGCCGCGTTGAGACAGCAGTCGCGGAAAACTTCATTGACGTTGTCCAGAATGTACTGTCCGTCTTTTTCACGGCGCACCGCGGACTCCTTCAGAACGATCGGCGTCAGTTCCTTCGTGAGCATTTCGATGCAGAGGGTGTGTTCGATCGCGAGGGAGAGCAGGCAGGTGAAGACCGGTTCGCCGCCGATTTTGCGGATCATATCGCGGAACATGTCCATGTGCGGAGCTTCGACAATGCCGGAATGGAGAACGGCGCCTTCGGCGTTGCGGATGTTCCAGGTGGAATCAAGTTTCCAGTAGACCGCGCCGTTTTCGCATTCGATGCGCATGGACGGGTTGTCGCCCTGTCCGACGGTATGGGTGAACAGGGAGAGCAGTTCGACTCCGTTTGCGGTGCGGAATCGGAGCGCGGAGGTGTCGAACGTTTCGATTTCCGGACGGGCGCGGCAGAGCATTCCTTCCACCGATTCCGCATGTGCGGAGGTTGCGAAGGTGTCGCCCGAAAGAAAGAGCTGAAGATTGAGATAGTGCGCAAAAGCGTTGTTGACCGGGGAGTCGAGAATCGGGGTTCCGTCGGCGGCCGCTAGGCGTCCCGCCCAGTTGTTGCGGTGATAATACTGATCCGCGCGCGGCCAGAGTCCCATCGACACAATCCGTTTCACTCTGCCGATGCGTCCGGAGAGCAGATACTGTTTGATGAACTGGATTTCGCGTGCGTAGATGTGCTGGAACCCGACGGCGACGAAGTGTCCGTATTTTTGTTCCGCCTCCATCATGCGGTGGATTGCTGCTGCGGAGCCGGCGGCGGGTTTTTCAACGAGCACGTTTGCGCCGTTCGCAAGCGCCTGTTCGGTCATGGATTCGTGAAATGCAATGCCGGTCGGAAGGCAGACCAAATCCAGTTTGTCGGGAAGCTCCGCGTACATGGCGTCGGTGGAAGGGTAGACTTTCGCTCCGAGTGTGCGCAGAATCGCGAGTTCGTCCGGAACCTGGTCGGGGTTGATGACGACCGCCGCGGCAAATTCCGCCGCGCCCTGTTCCGCAAGCTGTTTCAGATAATTGAAGTGAACTTTGCCGTAGCCGGAGACTCCGATCAGCGCAATTCTGATTTTCTTCATGTGGGGTCCTTAAAAATAGATGGTTGTTCCGGTATCCGCCGCTTTCTGGGCGAGCAGACACGCATGGGTGAGCTTGAACGTCTCGTCGTCGCTGACGAGACCGGGGCGTCCGCCGGCAAGTTCGAGCAGGAAGTCGGAGAACAGGCGGCGGTCGGGTGTTTCGGGCGTAATGACCTGTTCGCCGTCTTTTCCGATGTAATGAATTTTACCTCCACGGACTTCAATGACGCCTTCGGTTCCCGCCACACGGACGCGGTCGTCGCCGTGCGTGGGGGCGGCGGCCGGACGGAGATAGTCGATTCCGGCGGAGGCGAGCACACCCGATTTCATGCGGAACTGGCAGTGCGCCGCAATCTCCAGATCGCCGTTCCCGAAATTGTCCTCCGTGGTCTGGATTGCGGAGACCGATTCAAAATCGGAGCCGGAGAACCAGAGAATCCAGTCGAGCGCATGACTGCCGACCCACGGAATCGTTCCGCCGTAAGTTGCGCGGTGTTTGTAGAATTCCGGACGTGTCCCGAGACGGTAGGATTTCTGCGCACGAACTGTTTTGACCTTTCCGACAGCGCCCGCGGAGACCATTTTGTGTGCCTGGTAGAACGCCGGTTCGTAGCGAAGTCCGACCATCGAGACGATGCGCGCGGAGCTTTTTTCATAAGCCGCGCGGATGATTTCGAGTTGTTCGAGCGTAAGGGCGATCGGTTTTTCACAAAAGACATTGATGTTGCGCTTCAGCGCCTCCGCGCACATTTCCGCATGAAGTTCAAACGGACCGTCGATGCAGAGAACATCGGGGCGGAATTCATCGAGCATGGCTTTCCAGTCCGCGCGGAATTCGGGCTGGAATCTGTTGTCGCGCGCCATTTTGAGAAGCGGTTCCGGATCGTCGCCGCAGCCGGAGGAGACGCAGGGAAGTTCAATTCCGGGGACTTCGCGGATGCTTTCAAACACGTAGTAAGCGTGTCCGCGTTTCCCGATCATGCAAAGTTTCATGAGAACACCTCGTTTGTTGATTATGTCAGCTTTAAAATAGCGTTTTTCCCGGAAAAATCAAGGAGCAGAGGAAAATAAAGTTTATTTTTCCGATTCGCCGGCATGCGGGAAAGTTTCGAGCCGGCGGATTCCGTTGCGGCAGAGCACGAGACGGCAGCGGACGTACTGTTCTTCGCCGCCTTTTTCACCGAAGCGCAGGATGATGTTGACATGGTAGTCGCGGTGCGCTTTCAGCGGACGCACGGTTTTGCCGTCCGAACAGTAGATGAGCCGTTTGGGATTGTCCATCTTGTACAGCCAGTGCAGGACATTGATGCGGTAGATGTTCACAACGCCGTTGACGTCGAATTCGCGGAAGATGTTTTTGCAGGCGTCTCCGAACAGTTCGAATTTCTTGCGGTAGACGATGACGTTTTCGTTCTGCGAACCGTCTTCGAGTCTGCTCAGGGTGGTGCGGTTCCGCACGGCGGTGATGGTTTCGTTGAGGTCGCTTCCATCGCAGTGCCGGAATCCTTCGCGGCAGATTCCGATTTCATTTCCGAACCCGTCGAAAACCTTCTGGCGGTAGTCGTAGGCGTAACGGCTGCGCTTGTTCAGGCAGAACAGCTGGAGCTGGGATTTGATCCGGTCCTTGAACATGTAGGCGATGACCCATACCACAAAGAAGGAGAGGGAGAACTCCTCAAGAAACAGTCCCTTCCATGCAAAAGAAATTGCGGTGACGAAGATCATCGCGACGGCGGCGGAGAGTGCAAGCAGCATGTTTTCGACGAATACGCCGTCTTTGCGGGTCGCGACTTTCAGGAAGAGAATGCTCGCCATGGCTTTCTTGAGCGCGCTTTCGCGGTAGAGCATTTCGGAATTGTCATTGTGTTCGTCCGGGATGGAAGGACAGCCCCGTTTTTTGCGGTATTCGATTTCCCCGTGTGTGACTTCTGCGATCATGGCGCACTGCCGTTCGAATCCGGCAAGCGGGGAAAATCTGTTCCAGAGCCGGTAGAGACGTCCGTTGAGAGCGATGCTCAGATACTCGTCGACGAGGTCGTAGAGTTCGAGCGCTTCCGGTTGAAGCAGCAGTCTGCGGCGCAGATCGCGGAAGTTGGCGAGCAGAGCCTGCGCCCAGTTGAGGTAATCGAGCAGCGCAACGCCCTGGTCGTCCGGCTGAAGCGCTTCGAGCCGCGTCGCTGTGTCGCGGAGTGCGGAGCGCGCAATGGAGCAGAACATCTTCAGTCGAAGGGAAAACTCCTCTTTTGAAGCGGGAAGTCCGCCGATGGAATCGGAAAGTCTCTGCAGAACAGAATTTTCCGGAGCCGCGAGTTTTTCGAGGCTGACGGATGGGGTCTTGAAGCGGATATATTCGGAAAAATCGTTGTAGAATTCGCGCCCGGTGTAGGTGTGCGAATTGATGGCGAGGTTGCGCGGCAGAAAGAAAAAGGCGTCGACATAGTAGTCGTTGACACGCTGGTGTTTGCGGATGGGGCAGACCGTTTTGATTTCGATCTGGAACTTGTCGTGCTGGGTGATTTCTGCGGAGATTTTCATTTTCCGTCCGTTCCGGAATCTGCAGGTTCGGAATAGATGACCATTGCTTTTGCGCGGGAGCAGCCCGGAGCGAGAGCCGCGCGGTGCGGGATGTTCGCTTTGAGGTACACTGTATCGCCGGGATTCATGCGGTGCGGATTGCGGTCGTCGTAAATGCAGTAGTCGAGCGAGCCTTCGAGCAGAACAAAGAACTCTTCGGAATCGTGACGCATGAGTTCGCGCGGCTCTGCGGAGGTGTATTCGAGAATAAAGGGATCCATCTTGCGTCCGGGCTGGCTGTGAGCGAGGGCGAGATAGCGGATTCCGTAGCGGTCGCTGTCGTTGCGCAGGAGTTCCACGCCGTCGTTGACGCTGCTGAAGGAGAATTCCACACCGCCGCTGTCGGCGCTGAAGAGATCGCCGAGACTGATCCCGAGTGCCGCGGCTATTTTTTCAAGAGCCTTGAGCGACGGTGTTGTGCGGAAGTTTTCCACCTGCGAGATGAACCCTTTGCTGAAGCCGCTCTGCTTCGCCAGCTGTTCGACGGTCATTTTCTGCGCCAGCCGTACGCGGCGGATATTTTGAGAGAGCTCCAGCAGGTTCACTTTGCAGAATCCTTTACTTTACGAGATTTTCGCGGTCGCGTTTGTAGCTTGAGCTTGACGGCATGGCGTCTTCGATGCTTTTTTTCGCATCTTTTGCGGCGCGGTTGAGCTTCTTTCCCGCCTTCTGGAAGAAGTCGTCGGTCTCTTCGACCAGAGTCTTGGATTCTTCGCGGTAATGCATGTACCAGCAGATTCCGCCGGCGACGGCCGCGAGGACGATGATTGCGAGGATGATATTGCGCGTGCGTCCTTTCCTTTCGACTTTCTGCTTGTTGTCGAGTACGCTGTCCACGCGCGCGACGCCCTGTTCGGCGAGATCGGCGCACTTCTGCGAGCAGTAGTTTTTGCCGTTTTCCTGAACGATGCATCGGGCGCAGACCGGTTTGCTGCAGCTTGCGCAGCGGGCGGTTGCGGGGGTATCGGGGTGATTCAGACAGACGCTGTCGTTGTTTGCCATAATATTCTCCTCTGTTAGGTTGCGGATCGTATCATCTGTCAATATAAATCCGTTTTCCGGAAAATAAAGCGTGAAAGGAAAATTTTTTTTGATTTGCTTTTTTGCCGTTCCGGTGCTATATTATAAGGCTTTAAATGCAAACTCAATTCAAAAGAGGTAACCATGTACAGTGCATCTGATCTGAAAAAAGGACTGAAAATCGAAATCGACGGTCAGCCGTGGGTCATCACGGATTTTGACTTCTGCAAACCCGGAAAAGGAACGGCTCTCTACCGCTGCCGTCTCAAAAACCTCGTGACCGGCGCCGGCATGGACCGCACCTTCCGCCCCGTCGACAAAGTCGGCAAGCCCGACCTCGAAGAGCGTGAAATGCACTACATCTATCAGGAAGGCGACAACTTCGTCTTCTCCGATTCCGAAACCTATGAAGAGATCACCATCCCCGGAGAAAAGCTCGGCAACAAGAGCAAATTCCTCGTGGAAGACGCTCTCTGCAGCGCCGTTTTCTTCAACGGCACCCCGATCGACATCACCCTTCCGACCTGGTACATCGCGGTGATCGCCGAGACCGAGCCGGGCGCACGCGGCGATACGGCTTCCTCCAACGTCATGAAGCCCGCCAAGATCGAGAACGGCTATGAACTCATGGTTCCGCTCTTCATCAACACCGGCGACACCATCAAGATCGATACCCGTACAGGCGAATATGCCGAACGCGTCAACAAAGCCTGATTCTCTGGCTTATCTGTCCGATCGCATCAGGGCATTCGAGTTCCGCTCGAATGCCCTTTCCCTTACCCGCGATTTCTTCCGCCGCAACGACTTCTTTGAGGTCGAAACCCCCATTGCCATCTGCGCTCCCGCCGCGGAGGAATATATCGAAGCTCCGCGTCTTGAAAGCGGACTCTTTCTGCGTTCCTCTCCCGAACTGGAAATGAAGCGTCTGCTGGCCGCCGGGATGAAGCGCATCTATGAACTCGCCCCCTGTTTCCGCGCGGGCGAAAACGGACGCCTTCACCGGCAGGAATTCACCATGCTTGAATGGTATATGGCGAACTCGAATTACCGTGAGATGCTGGATTTCACCATTGCGCTTGTGCGCCATCTGGCAAAGGAACTCAACGTTTCCGCCGAAGTCTGTGACGTCGCGCAGGAATGGGAGCTGATCCCCGTTCGTGAGGCATTCCGCAAATTCGCAGGCGAGGACGCCGATCTCTGTGCAGAGGAAGAGGCGCGGTTTGAAACCGTTCTTGTGGAAAAGGTTGAGCCGAATCTGCCGAAAGACAAACCGTGCGTGCTGATCGACTATCCGATTCGTTTCGGCGCTTTTGCTCGTCCGAAGCCGGAAGACCCGACGCTCGCCGAACGCTGGGAAATCTACATTCACGGCGTGGAGGTTGCGAATGCCTATGGAGAACTGATCGATCCCGTGGAGCAGGAGTCGCGTTTTCTGAAATACAATAAGAAGCGTGCGGAAAACGGTTTTGCGGAATATCCCGAAGCAACCGAATTCCTTGAGGCGATCCGTTACGGCATTCCGCCTTCTTCGGGTTGTGCGCTTGGATTCGACCGCATTGTCATGCTCCTTTTCGGGGCAAAAACACTTGCCGATGTAGCGTTCCCGCTTGATATCGGCTGAAAGGTTGTATCATGAATATCCAGTCTCTGATGAACGAGCTGTTCCGCTGGTGTGCGGACGGCGATTCCCACGACTATTCCGATACCTGCGACACGCTTAAAACCGGCAATCCGGAAACGGAAGTGCACAAGGTCGCCGTTTCGATGTTTGCAACGCCTGCCGTGATCCGCGCCGCTCACGAATGGGGCGCGGAACTGCTGATTGTCCACGAACCGACTTTCTATGCGCATATGGATGACAATTCCGCCGAACTGGGCGACGACCCTGTTTACAGAGCAAAACGCGAGCTGCTGGAAAAGACCGGGCTCGCGGTCTGGCGTTATCACGATCATCCGCACTGCAAGTTCAAAGATATGATCAGCGAAGGCGAGACCAAATATCTGGAACTCGACGGCGAATGGATCCGCGGCCCGCGCTGGGCGGTGAACCGTTTCCGTCTGAACACGCCGATGACGCCGCGCGAACTTCTGAAACGCATTGAGGAGAAACTCGGCGCGCGCCACGTCCGCGTGAGCGGCTCGATGGATCTTCCCTGCACGAATCTTTCGCTCTGTTTCGGCACGCCGGGCGGAGTTTTCGAAGAGCTCCGCAACCCGGAGATCGACATTGTCCTTACGGGCGAAGCGTGCGAATGGCAGCTTGCGGAATACGCCCGCGACGCCGCGCAGCTCGGCTTCCGCAAGGCATTGATGATCCTCGGGCACATCCCCTCGGAACGCGACGGAATGCGTCTGCTGGCGGATCTGATGCAGGAGCGTTTCACCGGGTTTGAAACCCGCTATTTTGAATGCGGTGAAGCGTTTGATTGAAAAATGAGCGGATTTTTCCGGAAATCCGCTTGTAAATTTAAAAATCCGGAGTAAATTATCTAGTTCCTGAATCCGTATTACCCGATCACGGAAGGGAGAGCGAACCGCAGACCTGGCGGAAAACGGTTCAACAGATTGTGTCCGGAGGCGGACAAATTACAAAACACGAATCGGAGAAACTGAATAATGAAAACTTTTCTTGCAAAAGCAGGAGAAATTGAGCGCAAGCACATCGTGTTTGACGCAGAGAACGTCCCCGTTGGACGCCTTGCTGTAAAGATCGTCAACGCTCTTCGCGGCAAAGATTGCCCGACCTATACCCCGCATGTTGATACGGGTAAATTCGTCATCGTGATCAACGCCGACAAGGCGCTCCTCACCGGTGCGAAAGAGACAGGCAAAGTCTATGTTGACTATTCCGGCTACCGCAGCGGCCGCACGGAAAAGACCGCGGCTTATGTCCGCGAGACCAATCCGGAGCGCCTGATCCGCGACGCCGTCTGGGGAATGCTTCCCAAGGGTCGTCTCGCCAGAGCGCAGTATCGCAAACTGAAAGTCTACGCCGGCGCCGAGCATCCGCACGCCGCTCAGAAACCTGAAACGGTTAAATAAGGAGATATGGAATGAGCACTGAACTCCGTACAACCGGACGCAGAAAATGCGCCAGCGCCAGAGTCGTGATCGCCGAAGGATCCGGCAAGATCACCGTCAACGGCAAAGCTTTTGAAGAATATTTCAATACCGAGGCTCTCCGCGGATACATCCTCCAGCCGCTCGCGGTCACCGGTTTCTCCGGCAAGATCGACGTCAAAGCGACTGTTGCCGGCGGCGGAAAAGCCGGTCAGGCGGGCGCTGTCCGTCACGGTATTGCCCGTGCTCTCGTCAAACACGACGAAGAGGCCTGCAAGGCGCAGCTCAAGGCCAACGGCATGCTGACCCGTGACGCTCGTGAGAAAGAACGTAAGAAACCCGGTCAGCCGGGCGCAAGAAGACGCTTCCAGTTCTCCAAGCGCTGATTTCGATTTCCCGGAATCATTCAAGGAACTCCCCTCAAAAGGAGTTCCTTTTTTTATTTTAAAGCAGCAGCGTTCAGGCATCTTGATCCGCACGATGCAATTTGCCTGTTGTTTAAAAGCGAACGGTACCCGAAGCGAGGTATTTCGTCTCTTCGGGCACCGAATTTTCTGCGGTGTTCTGCAAATTATTTCGAGTCTTCTTCCGTCTTCGGGAGAGTCTCGCTCTCATCAATCTCGAAGACAATATATTCGTATTTTCTCTTCTCTCCGATCGGTTTCTGAAGCCCGAACCAATAACCGTTCATCGCAAGAATGAACTTTTCCGTGAATGGATAGCCGGCTTCATCGCCGATGACGGAGTCAATGCGGCAATAAGGACACAATGCTGTCCGCCCATGCGCATCATTGACCCAGTCCTGAATCTCTGAAGGCGGAAAGAGATTGTTGCAGTGAAAACAGAGACACTCTTTGCTTTTCCTGATGGATTCTTCATTCTCAAACGAGGCGCGATGTGCTTTTTTCAGAAGCTGTTTTGTGATTCTCATGCTGGACCCTTTCATAAAGTGTATACAGCAGAATAGCAAAAAACAGGGAAATGTTAACTGAATTCAAACGGAAAATTTTCCCGCCCGGAGAAAATTTTCCACCGCATCCGCTGTATCTTCGCGGAAGAGTATATTCGTGTGGCGTCCCGGGAGGATGCAATGTGCCTGTTCCACTCCGAGGCGTGTCTGTTCAATGTTGACGGCATGGTCGTTTTCTGCTGCGAGAATTCCGATTTCAAGACCGGATGGAATATGGAGTGAGTGAACCGGACTCTTATTGCCGGAGCTGAGATCGGGGAGGGGCGTGACCAGCCTGTGCGCAAATGAAAGCCGGTTCAGCCATTTCAGCGCAAGATCCGATCCGCGGTTCGGCGGGGCAATCATGACAACGCGCCCTATTCGTTCCGCAAGTTCCGGTGAGCGTTCCAGTGCGGAGCGGAGAATCAGAGCGCCCATGCTGTGGGTGATCAGATGAAATTTTGCGACGGGAAAACTGGCGAGCACTTCGGCAAGTTCGCGTCCGTGGTCCGGAACGCGCCTGCGGCAAGTCGGATAATCGTAACCGTAACAGTGAAAGCCTTTGCTGTTCAAGCGTCCGGCGAGCGGAAGCATGATTGCGGAAGGCATGAAAAGACCGTGTATAAAAACAATTGAGCCGGAATCGGATCGGCTTTTCAGCTCGAAATTGATTCCGGCTCTCAGAAGTCCCATAAGACGGGATTACCAGCGGATCAGCTGCGCACCCCAAGTGAGTCCGCCGCCGAACGCGGTCAGAAGGACATAGTCGCCGCGTTTAAGTTTGCCTGCGCGGTTGAGTTCGTCGAGGCAGATCCCGATGGAAGCGGAAGAGGTGTTGCCGTAGCGCATGATATTGACGTAAACACGGTCTTCGGGGACGGTGAGGCGCTGTGCAACGGCGGAAATGATGCGGTGGTTCGCCTGATGCGGGATGACCCAGGAAACCTGTTCCGGAGCAATGCCGGCGCTTGCGAGAACCTCTTTGCAGGCGTTTGACATGTTAGTGACTGCGAGCTTGAATGTCTCCTGTCCGCCCATCTTGATGAAGTGGAGTTTTCCGTCGACCGATTCATGGCTGGCAGGCATAGCGCTTCCTCCTGCGGGCAGGTGAAGAATATCGCCGTAGTTGCCGTCTGCGGCGAGTTTGCCGGCAACATAGAAATCGGGGGCGTTGTCGTCGCGTTCAAGAACGAGAGCCGCTGCGCCGTCGCCGAAGAGAACGCAGGTGCTGCGGTCGGTCCAGTCGACGATGGAGGAGAGTTTTTCTCCGCCGATGACGAGAGCTTTTTTGTAGTTCTTGTGAGCGGTCATGATGCTGTGTCCGACTTCAAGAGAGTAAAGAAGACCGGAGCAGGCGGCTTCGATGTCGAAACAGGGGCACGCTTTTGCGCCGAGTTTGCGCTGGACGAGAGCGGCGGTGTTCGGGAACATCTTGTCGGGGGTTACGGTTGCGACTGTGATAAGGTCGAGTTCCTCGGGGGAAACTCCGGCCATATCGAGCGCGCGTTTGGCCGCTTCGTAAGCGAGGTCGGAAGTGGCAACGCCTTTATCGGCGATATGGCGCTGCTTGATTCCGGTGCGGGTCGTGATCCATTCGTCGGAAGTCTCCACCATTTTTTCCAGATCGGCGTTTGTCAGAATACGATCGGGGACATACATTCCCGTACCTTTAATCACAATTCCCATGGCAGTGAAGACTCCTTAAAATTTTCGAGGGTGCGGATCAGGAATGTTTAACCGCGATACCGCATTCATTGATACGTTTGACGATTCGATCAGTCAGTCCGTGTTTCAGATAGGTATCCGCGAGCCGGATGGCGTTTTTGATCGCCTTCGGTGAGGATGCGCCGTGTCCGATGATGCAGACTCCGCGAATGCCGAGCAGGGGCGCTCCGCCGAATTCCTCCGAGTCGGAGATCTTTTTCAGATCCCGGAACGCCTCTTTTGCGAGGAACGCTCCCGTCTGACGGATCGGGTTGCGGGTGAATGCCTCTTTCAGCCAGTGATAAGTTGCGCGGGCAAGACCTTCCGACGCCTTCAGAATGGAGTTGCCTGTGAAGCCGTCGCAGACGATGACGTCGCAGGTGCTCTTGTGGAAAATGTCATGCCCTTCCACATTGCCGACAAAGTTGATCGGCATGTTGGAGAGGATCTTGAACACTTCCTTGGTCAGATCGTTGCCCTTGACGTCTTCACCGCCGACGGAGAGCAGACCGATTCTGGGGCTTTCAAGACCGAAAGTCAGTTGCGCATAGAGTTCGCCCATGACGGCGAATTGCGCGAGGTTCATCGGGGTGCAGTCGGTGTTGGCGCCGACGTCAATGAGAATATTTTTTCCGCCGACGGCAGGCATCGCAGTTGCGAGAGCCGGGCGGTCCACTCCTTCGAGAGTGCGGAGACGCACTTTGGTTGCGGCGACAGCCGCGCCGGTGTGCCCCGCGGAAACAATCGCATCGGCGCGTCCGGCTTTCACCAGATCCGCGCAGACTGTGATGGAGGAGTGTTTTTTGGAGCGGATCGAATCCGTCGAGTGGTCGCTCATTTCCACGACCTGTTCGGCGTGTACGAGTTCCACTTGAGGATGATTGATCAGCCCGGCTTTTTCGAGATAAAAGGAGAGTTTCTCCTGATGTCCGACCAGAACGAGCTGAAGTCCGGGGATTTCCTGCAAGGCGAGCAGGACGCCCTCAATGACGACTCCGGGCGCGTAGTCTCCGCCCATTGCATCAACGGCGATCTTCATAACGATCCGCTTCTCCGTGTCAGATTACTGTTCGACGGTAAGAATCTGTTTGCCTTTGTAAGTTCCGCAGTGCTTGCAGACCGTGTGGGGGGCTGCAGGTTCGCCGCAGTTCTTGCAGAAGTTGGCCTGAACGCCCTCGTAGCTGTTGGCTGCAATACGCTGACGCTTTTTCATTTTCGACATTTTTCTCTTAGGAACGCCCATTTTTATCTCCTCAATATTTGGTTTTGCTTTTCCAGTTTCTATTATGCACCGCAACAATGCGGCACTATGCAGAAAAAGGAATATAGCACCTTTTTCTGTTTTTTCAACCTTTGTTCGTTATTTTTCCGTTGTTTTCGCAACATCGCGTATGATTTGCTCCAGCGGAATTTCTGCTTTCCAGCCGAGAAGTTCCCCGATTGCCGTGCAGTCCGGCGCGCGGTGGAGCATATCTTCAAAACCGCTCTCATAAGCCTTGTCGTACGGAATGAATTCCACTCCGGACGACGAGCCGAGCTCACGGATGACGAGATGCGCAAGTTCTTCTATCGTAATGCTCCGCGTGGAGCCGATGTTGTAGATGTTCCCGTAGGCTTTTTCATTTCCGGCGAGACCGCGGAGTGCGCGGATTGTGTCGAAAACATGGCAGAAGCAACGGGTCTGTTTGCCGGATCCGAAGACGCGCACCGGTTCGCCGTTCAGCGCGGCCTTCACGAAACGCGGCAGAACCATGCCGAACTGACCGGTCTGACGCGGGCCGACCGTATTGAAGAAACGGACAACGGTTCCGCGCAGATTTTTATTGCGGCGGTATGCCATCAGCAGAAATTCATCGAGCAGTTTGCTGCAGGCGTAGGACCAGCGGGAGTGCGTGGAGGGACCGATGACCAGATCGTCTTTTTCCGAGAACGGGAGGTGCGCGGATTTGCCGTAAACTTCACTGGTGGAGGCGAGAATGATCTCCTTGTCGAATTTCGAGGCGAGCGCGAGAATCCGTTCGGAACCGTTGACATTGGTCATGATGGTTCCGATCGGGTCGCGGACGACGAGATCGACGCCGACGACTGCCGCGAAGTGGAAGATCACATCCGCTTCGCGCACCATATCCTCCAGTTCGGGGGCGTGGATCATGTTCGCTTCGGTAAAGTGGAAATGCGGGTTGTTCCGCACAGCTTCAATGTTGCGCGGAGAGCCCGTGGAAAAATCGTCGATGGAAAAAACTTCGTGTCCATCGGCAAGCAGATTTTCCGTGAGATGTCCGCCGATGAAGCCGGCGCCGCCGGTGATCAGATACTTCATTTTGCCTCCTTCACCGGGTCGGGCTGCGTGCGGAGGAGTCCGGTTTTTCTTCCGAGCGCTGCGAAAAGCCCAAGCAGAATGTAGAAGTTGACGGCAGCGAACGCGGTCAGTTCAAGTTCCCAGAATGCCGCGGCGAGGATGATAACGACGATCAGCAGACGCTTGCGGTTGCGCTTGAGGGAGAGCAGCCATTTCGCGAAATGGGTGTACTGGATTTTGCTCACCATCAGAAGACCGAGAAGGGCGCAGTAAATCGGAAGGATAATTGCAAGATAGCGGATTTCCATGCCGAGATGATTGTAGTAGATTACAGTCGTGCAGATGCCGGCCGCCGCTCCGGGGGAGGGAAGACCGGAGAACTTGTCGCTGCTTTTCTTTTCGACCATTGCATGAACATTGTAGGTTGCGAGGCGCAGAGCGGCACCTCCGAGGTAGACCGCGGCGAGAGCCCAGACGATGTAAAAAAAGCGCTCGTCGTAACCGGGCAGGCAGCGGGTCATGATAACAACGAGCGTCGCCGGGGCGACACCGAAAGTAACCATGTCCGCGAGGGAATCCATCTGGATTCCGTGCATGCTTGCGGCGTTGAGGATTCGTGCGGCGAATCCGTCGAGCGCATCGAAGACCATAGCGAAGAGGATCAGGATTGCGCTGGTTGCGAGGATTGCCGTGATGCAGGTCCCGGAACTGCGGGAAGATACGTCGTAAACACGGAGGGTGTTGATGATTGCGGCGAATCCGCAGAGGGAGTTGCAGAGGGTCAGAGAGTTCGGAACCGCCTTGAGCCAGCGGTTTCGTTCAAGAAATGCTTTTGCGTTCTTTTTCATGGGCGGTTCCGCTCCTGGTTATGCGTTTGAGTGGGTTTGACGTGCGAGAACGGTGAGACCGCCCTGAACTTTGTCTCCGATGCGGACGGCGATTTCGAGGTCGCTTTTCGCGGGGATGTAGAGTTCTGTGCGGGAACCGAATTTGATCATTCCGTAGCGTTCGCCGCGCTGGAGGCGTCTTCCGGGTTCGACGGGGCAGACGATGCGGCGTGCGATGGCGCCGGAGATCTGCTTGACCGCAATGGGGTATTCCTTGCCGCCGACGGTTGCGATTCCGGCGATCATCTGGGATTCATTTTCCTTGATGGCGCGGTTGTCGCGGGCGTCGTAGTAGCAGCCGTCCTTGTGGAAGGAGAGCTTGACGGTCATCGGGGCGGGAGCGCGGTTGAGATGCACATTGAAAACGGAAAGGAAGATTCCGACGCGGAGCATGTCGCGTCCTTCAAAAACTTCGGCGAGCTGGGGGCAGTCCGCCGCGCGGATAAGTTCAATATCTTTGACCAGACCGTCCGCGGGGGAGAGCAGAATATCATCCTGAGTTGTGATTGCGCGGGCGGGGTCACGGAAGAATCCCACGAAAGCCAGCCAGACGGCGACGACGAGGATGGAAAGGTAAAAGCCTGCGTTTGAGGCGAAGAGGAAGCCGCAGGCAATGGTTCCTGCAAGCAGAATCGCGGCGACGAGCGTGGCGGTTCCCCATTCACGTCTTCCGTATTTTGTCAGTTTCATAAACGAAAAATCTCCGTTGATTTATATGTTCCGGAAGCGGCGTCAGACGCGGGCTCCGGCTGAAAGCAGAAGTTCTTTGTGAGCCGAGAGGTTTGCATGGCAGAGCGCAAGTGCAAGCGCATCTGTCGCATCGTCGGGCACACCTGATATATCGATTCCGCAGATGGCCGCCATCATGGCAGCGACCTGCTCTTTGGAAGCCTCTCCCCGCCCGACAGCCGCACGTTTCGCGGTTTTGGGCGAATATTCGTAGATCGGCACACTGCTTTCCGCGAGGGAGGCGATGACCGCACCGCGAGCCAGACTTAGGATCATTGCGGTGCGGATATTTTTGCTGACGAACGCCATTTCGATGGAGGCGGAATCCGGATGAAAGGCATTGACGATTTCCCGGATTCCTCCCGAAAGCCTGCGCAGACATTCGCTGTGAAGCAGATCTTTGCCGTTGCGGATGAGTCCGCAGTCGGCGACTTCATAGTGTCCGGGGGCTGTCAGGCGCAGAACGGCATAACCGGTTTTCCGGATCGCCGTATCCACGCCCAGTATCGTAACGGGTTCGAACACGCCGGTCAGTCTTCCTGTTCGGCGATCTTTTCGAGAATGTCCTCGGCGATGTCCGCGTTGGAGTGGACTGCCTGGACGTCATCGAGGTCTTCGAGCTTGTCGATGAGACGCAGCACCTGCTGGGCGGTGGAGAGCTCCTTGACTTCGACTTTGTTGTCCGGCTTGCGGACGATGCCCGATTCGGTCGGTTCGATTCCGGCGCTTTCGAGCGCTTTCTGAATCGGCTCAAACGCTTCGGGAGCGGCCCAGATTTCGGCGGTTCCGTCTTCGACTTCAATGTCTTCGGCACCCGCATCGAGAACGATGTCCATCAGTTTTTCCTCATCGGCGTTTTCGCCTTCGATGACGAAGTGCGCTTTGCGCTGGAACATCCAGCCGACGGCGCCGCTGTTCGCCATATTGCCGCCGGTGCGGTCGAGCGTCATGCGGACGTCGCCGAGCGTGCGGTTGCGGTTGTCGGTGAGGCATTCGATGATGAGGGCGGTTCCGGCGGGACCGTAGCCTTCGTAGGTGATTTCTTCAAACACGACGTCGCCGAGTTCGCCTGCGCCTTTTTTGATTGCGCGGTCGATGTTTTCACGCGGCATGTTGGCGGCGCGAGCACCGGCGAGAGCAAGACGGAGTCTCGGGTTGGAGGCGGGATCCTTGCCGCTGGTTTTCACCGCAACCATGATCTCTTTCGCGAACTTCGAGAAGATTTTACCTTTCTTGGCGTCTGCAGCGCCCTTCTTATGCTTGATGTTTGCCCATTTACTGTGTCCGGACATATATACCTGCCTTTTGTTTAGGTTTTGTTTCCAGATAATTGTTGACATGTAATTTAGCATCTTTTCTGCACTTTGTCAACAAAAATCTGTAAACTCCGCTGTTTTTTTTGTGTTGTCCGCTCGTTTTTGAGTGTGCGACAGCAAGCCTTCGGGGGACTGCAGCTCCTCCGGAATTCTTTCTGGACGGCGGGTTGCTCTGTTGTCGAAAAAAGAACCGCAGTACTTCCGAAAAGAAAATCATTTGCGTAGATTTGCGGAAGATTTCCGGAGTTCTCTCTTGACAAATCCGCGGAAGCGTGCTAAAATTCTCTGCAACAACGCAAAATCAAACGAAAGGAGTCCGTATGTTTCATATGAATAAACCAGGGAAAAGTTTCCTGAACAGCGAAGTCTACCGTGACAAGGTTCTCGGCTGCTGGACCGGAAAAAACATCGGCGGGACGCTCGGCGCTCCGTATGAAGGCAAGCTGGATCTTTTTGACATCCACTTCTACACGCAGGATCTCAAGGGCAATCCCGCGCCGAACGACGACCTCGATCTTCAGCTCGTCTGGCTCAAGGCGATTGAGGAAAAGGGGCTTTTTCAGGTCAACGAGCGCGTGCTCGGCGAATACTGGCTGGCGCACGTTACCGGCCCCTGGAACGAATACGGTGTCGGCAAGTTCAACATGGCGAACGGCTTCCCCCCGCCGCTTTCCGGCTTCTGCAACAACGACGTCTGGAAAAACAGCAACGGCGCATGGATCCGCTCTGAAATCTGGGCGTGTCTCTTCCCCGGAGAACCCGACGAAGCCGCTCCGTATGCGTGGTATGACGCCTGTGTCGACCATGCGGATGACGGCATCTATGCGGAAATTTTCACCGCGACGCTTGAATCCGCGGCGTTCGTCGAGAGCGATCTGCGCAAGCTCATCAGCTATGCGCTTGCCCGCATCCCCGCCGACTGCCGCGTCGCCCGCAGCGTTAAAATCGTGCTCGACGCCTTCGACGCCGGAGAGGACTGGAAGACCGCCCGTCAGAAAGTGCTCGACGACAGTGCGGATCTCGGCAGCTTCCAGGCTCCGGCAAACGTCTCCTATGCGATTATCGGCCTTCTCTACGGCAAGGGCGACTTCGGCCGTTCGGTCTGCCTCGCGGTCAACTGCGGCGACGACACCGACTGCTCCGGCGCAACCTGCGGAGCGGTTCTCGGCATCATCAACGGGCGCTCCGGCATTCCGAAGGAGTGGATCGAGCCGATCGGCGAAGCAATCAAGACCGTTGCCATCGACCCGTTCCATGCCGATGCTCCCGCAACGCTTGATGAACTGACCGACCGCGTCGTTGCGTGCAAGAAAATTGCGGACCTTGCCAATCCGACCCTGATGCGCCTGACCGACGGTGAAACGGTTGTCGATGAAGCTCTGCTCGTCCGTCTCGCGGACGGTTCGGAGACGGCGAAGCGTGTGCTTTCCAGATCTTCGAAATATCTGACCTTTGAGTTCCCGTTCGGTTTCTTCGGCATTGATTTCGAGAAGAGCCCCGTCATCGTTCCGGGGGAATCGCAGGAACTCGCGCTTGAATTCTTCGGCGGAACCCATGACGATCAGACGTTTTCGATTGAGTGGCATCTGCCGGAAGGCTGGAGCATTGCGGAAGGCACCGAGCAGCGTTTCATGACTTACGTCGGCGGCCGCCGCAAAGTCACGGTCACCATCACCGCGGGAGAATTCTCCGGGGCGTTTGAATACATCCCGGTCACCTTCCGCCTGAGCGGACGCAGCTATCCGGTTTACGGAACGGTTCCCTTCCAGCGCGCTGGTGTGATGGGGGCGAACGGACGTTACGGCGTTTATCAGGATTACTGGGACCGCCGCAACCAGATTCTTGCTCGCACCGCAAAATAATCCATCCGGAAAATTTCCGCATTCCGGCCGCCTTTGTTTAAAGTCCGGCCGGATTTTTTTTGTTTTTTTATTGAAAAAAGCGGACCGGAAGGTTAAAGTATCCGGAAAACACGAGGAGTCGTTTATGCTGAATCTGGATTTGCTGAAAGAACTGATCCGCTGCAAGGCGGTCACTGAAAATGTGGAGGGGGTCAACCGCGCGGTCGACCGGATGCATGAATTTCTGAAAAACAAAGGTCTGCATTGCACGGTGGAGACTTTGAACGGACGCAAAATTCTTTATGCCGCGACGGTTCCCGGAAAGACTCCGGATGTTCTGCTGAACGCGCATCTGGATGTCGTGCCCGCGCCGGATTCGATGTTTGAGCCGGAGGAGCGCGACGGGATGCTTTTCGCCCGCGGAAGCTCCGACTGTCAGGGGAATTCTCTTGTGCTTGCGGAAGTGCTGTGCTCTCTTGCCGGCAAAGCGAGCGTCGGCGCGGTGTTTTCGACCGATGAGGAGACCGGCGGTTCCACAACCGCTTATATGGTGGAGCGCGGTTACGGCGCGAAGAAAATCATTCTGATTCTGGACGCCGCGCCTTATGGAATCGCCCATGCTCAGAAGGGAATCATTTCCCTGACGCTGCGGGCGAACGGGAAGGGCGGTCACTCTTCCGAACCATGGGCGTTCAACAATCCGATTGATCTGCTGGTCGACGGTTATGTGAAACTGCGCGCCGCGTGGCCTGCGCTTCCTGCGGATTACTGGGGAGATTCGATGGCGCCCTGCATCATCTCCGGCGGTCAGGCGTTCAACCAGATTCCGGACACGGCGGAGATGGTTCTGAACATCCGTTTCATCCGTCCCGGAGATGAAGAGAAGATCATCGGCGGAATCCGGGAGATCACCGGGCTTGAAGTGATCGTCAACTCCATTTCCGCTCCCGCGTTCGTCGACGAATCGCATCCGCTGATGCGGAAGCTGAAGGCGGATATGCAGAAACGTTTTCCGGATCACAAGATTGAATTTTACCGGATGCACGGCGCAACCGACGCCCGGCACTTTGCGGAGCTCGGCATTCCGATTGCAATTCTCGGCAGCGAAGGCGGCGGAATGCATTCCGCCGGGGAATGGGTTTCTCTGGCAAGTCTGGAAGATTGCCGCGTTCTGCTGAGCGATTTCATCCGAAGCATATGAACGGAGCTTTTTACAGACCCGTTCCGCTGAACCGTCAGGCGGAGTTCACGCTGGTGAATGTGTTCCATGAATGCACGGAATACGTGCGGAATTACACTCTTCCGTTTAACATGCTGACGATTCATCTCCGGGCGGAAGGCGATGATGCGTCCGTTGTGGAGAATCTGCGGACCGGCAAGGTGTATCGTGCGCGGATGAACGATATAACGCTGATTCCTGCCGGCATGCCGCAGCAGTATCGTCATACGCTGCGTTCCGAACGGTATTCGATTCATTTCAGACTGGAGCTTTACCCGGGAATCGACGTGTTCAGCGAAGGAAGTTCGCGGATTGTAGAAAATTCTCCGGAGCTCCGGGCGGAGGCTGAGGAGATTTTCCGCGAGCCGAACCGGGTGCTGATGCTGTCGCGGTGTCGGGAATTTGCTCTCCGGTTCTGTCACCGTTACTGGCCGGAGCGGGAACCCGTCCGGGCGGAACGGGCGCGTTTTTTCGAGCCGGTCCTGCGGCAGGTCCGCCGTTCGCTTTCCGCCGAACTTCAGGTTGCGGACATGGCGGAGATCGCGGGCTGTTCCCGAGGATATTTCGTGCGGGAGTTTCAGGCGGTTTTCGGACAGTCCCCGAAGGAGTATCTTCAGCATGAGCTCTACCGTCGCGCGAGTGTGCTCCTGCTTGCGCCGGGAGCGTCGGTGAAGTCCGTCGCGGAGGAGCTGCGCTTTTCAACGGAATTCAATTTTTCGCGCTTCTTCAAACGCCTCTCCGGTCTCTCGCCGAACGCCTACCGGAAAGATTTCCCGACGTCATAAAATGAAATGCTTTTAACAAAAACGGATATTCCATAAAAGAGAAAGATCGGCTATATTATCTCCAGTCAACTGAAACAGGAGGTTTTTTATGAACAGCCGTATTGAACGATTTGCCGCACTGGCGAAAAAAGAGGATCTGAACCCGGAACCCGTCTGCATTGAACTTGATGAATTCGACGATAAACTCGCGGAACCCCTTGCCGTCGCAAAGCGACTCTGCGACTTTATCTGCGCCCAGAGAATCAAGCTGTATGAGGAGAATGAACTCATCGGCATGATGCGTATGAACGGTTGTCCCGTTCCCGCCGATATTTTCACCCGGACGGGTCATGTGAAGTGTCAGGAGGCTCTGCGTCGTTATTACAACCACCCGCAGGAAAATCTCTGCACGATGGAGTGGCAGCATTCGAACGCCGATTTCGGAAAACTGATCCGTCTTGGACTGAACGGTTACTTGCGTGAAATCAATGCCGCACGCCGGAATTTTCTTGGCAAGCCGTACAACCTCGCGTATCTTGCCGCGCTGGAAATGGTGATCGGCGGAATCGGCCGCCGCGCCGCTCAGCTGCGCGATTTCTGCATTCAGAAGGCGGAAGAGACGGAAGATGCGTCGCGGAAGGCGACGCTGCTTCGCATGGCGCGCAACTGCTCGCGCGTCCCGATGAATCCCGCGCAGAGCTTCGAGGAGGCGATCCAGTGTCTCTATTTCTGTTTTGCGTTCCTGCCCGACAGCATCGGGCGTCCGGACCAGTATCTCTATCCTCTTTACAAACGGGGCGTCTCGGACGGCACGCTCACGCGCGAACATGCGAAGGAGCTGATTCAGGAGCTCTTCATCCGCATTCACGGACATACGTTCCACACGCCCTGGGCGGATGACAAGGGCGCGGAATCGCACTTCGCCATCGGCGGTTACACAAAGGAGCACGAAGACGGTTTCAACGAACTTTCGGATCTGATTCTGGAGTCCATGATGGAACTGCCGCTGGAACGTCCGCAGGTTTCGCTCCGCTGGACGAAGAAGACGCCGCGCGAAGTCCTGCGCAAAATGCTGGATTGCGAGCGTCGCGACCGTTACAAACGCATTGCTTTTGTGAACGACGAACCGCGTATTGCTTCGCTGATGAAAATCAACGGTCTTCCGTTCGAGACCGCATGTGAATACATCATGGTCGGCTGCAACGAACCTGCGTACCAGGGAGGAATCTCGCTCGGCGGCAACACCTGCAACATTGTCCGCTCTCTGCTCAATACACTGGAAAAACGCCGCATTGAAGTTCTCGGCTGTACAACGTTCGATGAGTTCTACAAGCTTTATGAAGAGGAGCTGTTCCATGATCTGGAACTCATGCTGGAATATTCGAACCGCTTCAACAGCCTGCGTTCCCGTGACTGCAATGTGCTCAGCTCGCTGTTTCTGCACGGCTGCATTGAACGGGCGGAGAGTGCGACGCGCGGCGGAGCATCGCTCGCCCGCGGAGGCGGAGTCAACTTGATGGGCGGAACCAATGTCATTGATTCGCTTGCAGTTATCCGCCAGTTCGTTTTTGAGGAAAAGCGTATTGGCATGGAGCAGCTGCTTGATGCATTGAAGACGGACTGGAAGGGCGCGGAAGATCTCCGCCGCGAAATCCTGCGCGACGGGCGTTTCTTCGGCAACCACGACGAGTTCTCCGATTCGATTGCGCGCCGCTTCTATGAAAGCATTTACAAGTTCGCCGAGGGACGCACCGATATGTTCGGCACACCGCTCACTTACGGAAATCTGACGGGCTACAACACTCACTTCGCGGCATTCGGCGCGCTCACCGGGGCGACTCCCGACGGGCGTGTCGCCGGAAGCCACCTGACGTTCGGAAGCGGTCAGGCGTTCGGCAAGGAAAACGACGGCGCGACTTCGCACCTGCTTTCCGTTGCCCAAATGGATACGACCGGAATCATGTGCGGAAACACCATTATGAATCTGACCGTCGACGAAAGCACCGTCAGCAACGATGAAAGCTTTGAAAAGCTCGTTCTGCTTGTCGAAACCTTTTTCAAAGCGGGCGGACTTCATATTCAGCTGAACCATGTTTCGCGTGAAGATCTGATCGCCGCGAAGGCGAAGCCTGAGGAATACAAGAGTCTGCGGGTCCGCGTCTCCGGTTTCTCCGCAACGTTCATCACGCTCGGCGAGGAGATGCAGAACAACGTCATTGACCGTACAACGGAGGCAATGTGATGATCCAGGGAACCGTATTTGACATTCAGAAGTTCTGCGTGCACGACGGACCGGGCATCCGGACGACGGTTTTCCTGAAGGGCTGTCCCCTGCGCTGTCTCTGGTGCCACAATCCGGAATCCTGGAATGCGAAACCCGAGATTCTGTTCGCATCCGGCAAGTGCGCCGGCTGCGGCGCGTGCGTCGCGGCGTGTCCGCGGAAATGCCACGAGCTGAAAGACGGCGTTCACAAGTTCGATCGTGCGCATTGCATCGGCTGCGGCGCGTGCGCAAAGGTCTGTTTTTATGAGGCGCTTGAACTTTGCGGCAAATCCCGGAGTGCGGAAGAGGTTTTCGCGGAAGTCGCGAAAGACAAGGCGTTTTATGAAAATTCCGGAGGCGGCATGACGGTTTCCGGAGGCGAGCCGATGGCGCAGTTCGCTTTTACGAAAGAACTGCTGACGCTGGCGAAGGCGGACGGAGTTCACACGGCGCTTGAGACTTGCGGATTTGCTCCGGAAGAGCGGTATCGTGAAATTCTGCCGCTGGTCGATCTCTTTCTCTTCGACGTCAAGAGCGTTGTTCCGGAGAATCACCGCAGATTTACCGGACAGGACAATGCTTTGATTCTGCGGAACCTGAATCTGCTGGATGCGGCGGGAGCGGAAATTCGTCTGCGCTGTCCGCTGGTTCCCGGATTGAACGACTCGGAAGCGGAACTGCGCGGAATCGCGGCTCTTGCGGATTCCCTTCAGAATGTTTGTGGAATCGACGTCGAGCCGTATCATCCGCTTGGGGTGTCGAAGGCGGAGCGTCTGGGCATTGCAAATGGATTTGCGGCTCCGATGACATCGGCGGAGACGGCGGAACACTGGATTTCAATTCTGCGTTCCGCGGGGAAAACAGCGGTCCGGAAACAATGAGGAGAATGTGATGTATTCCAGCTCATTGAAAGGAAAAAATGCATGGGTGACAGGTTCTTCGCGCGGAATCGGACGGATTGTCGCGGAGTTCCTGGCGGAGTGCGGAGCAAATGTTGCGATTCACGGACGCAATGCCACGAATCTTGCGCAATACGGAGAGGGGGAGACGCTGGAGGCTGTCGCGGAAGAGATGGCGGAACGCTTCGGCGTCCGGATCGTTCCGGTCTGCGGAAATCTTGGGCGGGAAGAGGAGGCTGCGCGTGCGGCGGCGACGGTACGGAGCAAGCTCGGCGAACCGGACATTCTGGTCTGCTGCGCCGGCGGAACGAATGTGGAAGGCGTGCGCGACAAAAGCATTCTGGAATTCGAATCGGGTTATTTTCGGGGGATCATGGACATGAATCTCTATCCGTCGGTCTTCTGCTGCCGTGAAATCGTTCCGGAAATGATGCGGCGCGAAAACGGAAGCGTCGTGCTGATCGGTTCAATTGCCGGCTGCGGCGGCTGGAAAACCGGCGGAGCGCTGGCGGCGTATCCGCTCGCGAAATCGGCGATACACGAGTATGCGCGCTGTCTTGCCGCCCATACGCGTCATTCCGGCGTCCGCGTGAACTGTGTGATTCCCGGCAACATCAACACTCCGCGTACACGAGCCGTTTATGGCGGAGATCGTGCCGTCCCTCTGCCCGGATTGAGCCCGCTGGAACACGTGGGAAAACCGGAAGATATTGCCTCGCTCGTTCACTTCCTCTGCTCGGAGGGCGGACGGTATATTTCCGGACAGTGCATTCGGGTCGACGGCGGAGAACAGCTTTCTCCCTGCTGATTTGTCTCCGCCGCTTGAAAAACGCCGGAAACGGGGTAAGGTACGGAATCGGAAAATTAAAAAAAGGAAAATGAAATGGGAACCTGTTCTTTGATCCTTTGCGGCACGCACTGCGAACGCCCGGCGAAAGTCGGAGAGACGATCGGCTTTTATGCATCTCCGATCGCCTTTGCCGCTAATCGGGTCTGTTTCGATGCAACGGTACGCTGGCAACTGAAATACAACGGGGAATTCATTCTGAATCAGGGAGAATTCTCCGCCGGCGACCGCTCCGCCGGAGTCGTCTTCACCGCGGAACGTCCGGGCTGGTACATGGCAATATTTGAGGTGTTCCGGAACGGGGAGCTTGACGCGACGGGGAAAATCGGAGCTCTTGTGGAGCCGGAGCTCCTTGAAGCCGCCCTTCCGGTTCCGGAGGATTTTGATGAATTCTGGAAAAAACAGCTGGATTCCCTGCACCGGATTCCGGCGGAGATGCGGCTGACGCCGCTGAACAGTTCCGATCTGATTTCCACTTTCGCTCTGCAGGCGAACGGAGGAGACGACGGCGTTCCGCTTCGCGGCGTGCTGGCGCGTCCGGCGAAAACGGTTCGCGGCGGACATCCGGCGATTCTGCTTCCGCACGGCGCGGGCGTCCGGTCTTCCGATTACGGACGGATTGCTGTCTGGGCGGCGAAAGGTTTTCTTGCGCTGGACGTCAATGCGCACGGACTGGAGAACGGGCATGAACCGTCCTGGTATGAGGAGAAGGACAAAGAGTATATGGGGTATCCGATATGGGGCTTCGAGTCGGGCGATCCGGAAAAGCCGTACATGCGTAATGTCTTTCTGCGCCTGGTCCGCGCTCTGGAGTGTTTGAGCGACATGCCGGAGTGGGACGGACGGAATCTGTGGGTTTTCGGCGGCAGTCAGGCTGCATGGCAGGGGCTTGCCGGAGCCGCGTTGATGCCGAAGGTGAGCGGCGCCGCGCTGTGGATTCCCGCCGGATGCGATATTTACGCAGGCGGCTGGCCGTTTGCGCATCTGATCGGCAAGACGCGTCCGGAAGGTCTGTGCCGTACGCTTCCGTATTACGATGCCGGCAGTTTTGCGACCCGGATCAAGGATATTCCGGTGATGTTTTCGATGGGGCTTATCGATGAAGTCTGCAAAGCGGACGGCGTTTCGGCTGTCTACAACCGTTTGGCGACACCGCTGAAACGTCGTGAGCTTCATGAGCGCATGCAGCACGAAACCGGAAGCAGCGTCATTCTGGAACTGACCCGTTTCATCATGGGAAATCTGAAGTGATCCGGAAAACTCTCCGGGTGGCGGAGTGTCCTCCGGAGAAAATTTTCGGGAAGCGAGAGGGGCGCCTGTTCCGTTCGCTTTTTGCGCGCGGTTCGGCATCCCTTTATTTTTTGCCGTTTTTTTGCATAATGCCACCATTGGCAAGCGGGGAATTGCGCAGAGTTTTCATGCGCGGATTTTTCCCGGAATTTTTTTTCGCATTCCATTTGAATTTGAAATGCCATGCTTTTATATTACGACTATAAGAAACAGAAGAGAGAAGCCTATGCCGTCGAAAAACAGAAAACTATTCCTTACGGATCATTGTCTGACTCCGCATGAAAATATTCCTTCCGGCGCAATCCTTTGCGACCGGGATAAAATCATCGCTACGGGCGGAGCGTCGGCGTTCGTCCGGGAACCCGGTCTCGAAGTCATCGAAATGGAAGATACCTATGCCGTTCCCGGATTCATCGACAGTCATGTACACGGCGCCGGCGGATTCGACGCCTCCCGCGCTCTCGTCAACGACAATTCCCTGATGAACCAGATGTCGCTCGCTCTCGCATCGCACGGCGTCACAACCTTTTTCCCGACCATGACCACCGCTCCCAAAGCGGATATGCTCAAAACCGTCGACATTCTCGCCGACATGATCGAACAGGAACATGACGGCGCCGATCCGGCGGGGATCCATATCGAAGGCCCTTTCATCAATCCTGAAAAAGCCGGAACCCAGCGTTGCGACTGCATCTGTCCCTTCGATCCCGTCTTTGCCGCGGAGCTCATCGCCGCCGGACGCGGACGTATCAAACTCATGACCTTCGCTCCTGAAATCGAACATGCGGACAAACTCATTCAGCTTATGCTCGAAAACGGCGTGATCCCGTCCATGGGCCACTCCGCGGCAGGAGAAGAGGCGGTTCTCCGTGCCATCGACGCCGGCGCGTGCCGCTGCACCCATTTGTTCAACGGAATGCCGCCGCTGCATCACCGGGAACCGGATATTACGCTCATCGCTCTGACCGACAACCGCGTTTCCGTCGAAATCATCGCAGACGGCTGTCATCTGCATCCGCGCATGATTGATCTGGCAAGCCGCACAAAGCCGGCGGACAAACTGATCGGCGTCAGCAACGGCGTTCACGCTTCCGCGGAGACTACAAACGCGCGGGAGCGCAACGGCGCCGTCGTCAACAACGACGGGCGCATCGTCGGTTCCGCGACAACCCTTGAGACCGGCTGGCTGCATTTCACCCGTTTCTCCGGAATGCCGGACACGGCGACTGCTGCGTGTTTTACAAGCAATCCCGCGCACGACCTCGGGCTTATCACCCGCGGAGAACTCAAACCCGGCAAAAAGGCCGACATTACATTTCTCGACGTCAAAACCAACAAAGTGCGAATGACCGTTATGCGCGGCCAGATCGTTTACAGGGCTGAAGAATAATGGAAAAAATCCTCCCGTACCGTCTTCTTGATTCCGGAAACTGCCGCAAACTGGAGCAGGCCGGACCATATCGAATCATCCGTCCCGCGCTCAACGCGTTCTGGATGCCCGCGCTCCCGCAGGCCGAATGGAATGCCGCCGATGCCGAGTTCCGCCGCGAATCCTCCGGAGGCGGAGTCTGGAACTGGAAACGCAAACACGCGGAAGAGTGGCTGATGTCCTGGGGCGGACTCACTTTGCTGTCGCGTCCGACGAACTTCGGGCATCTCGGCTTCTTTGCGGAGCAGGCTCCGAACTGGGACTGGATGCGCAGCTGTGTTTCCAGAATTCCTGGACGGGCGCGCACGCTGAACATGTTTGCTTATTCCGGCGGCGCCACGCTCGCCATGGCGGAAGCCGGTGCGGAGGCGTGTCATCTCGATGCCTCCAAAGGTATCATTGAATGGGCGAAAAAGAACCAGTCGCTCAATCCGAAAACCAAAGACCGCGTCCGCTGGATTTGTGACGATGCGCTCAAGTTCGCTGCAAGGGAAGCCCGGCGCGGCAACCATTATCACGGTATCGCGCTCGACCCGCCGAGTTTCGGACGCGGCGCGCAGGGACAGGTCTGGAAGATTGAAGACGGACTTGAGAAACTGCTTCTTGACTGTCGCTCCATTTTGAATTTGAAAGAACCGCACTTCATTATTCTGAGCTGCCATTCGCAGGGCTTTTCGCCGGTTTCGCTCGGACGCTGTCTCGCGGCGGTGTTCCCGGAGAGCGCGAACCGGATTGAATGCGGTGAAATGCTGATTCCGGAAGCGGACGGCTCCAAGCATCTGCCCGCCGGAATGTTCGCACGGTTCTTTGCGGAATAATGAGGTGACAATTGTGAACTCGAACGGTTTTTATCCTGTTGCACTGACCATTGCCGGCAGTGACAGCGGCGGCGGAGCGGGTATTCAGGCGGATCTGCGGACTTTCGCCGCAATGGGTGTTTTCGGATGTTCCGCAATTACGGCTCTGACGGAGCAGAATCCGTTCGGCGTAACCGGAATTCAGGCGGCGACACCGGAGAATCTGCGTGGTCAGATCCGGGCGGTTCTTTCCGCGTTTGAAGTCCGCGCAATCAAAACCGGAATGCTTTTTTCAAAAGAACTCATCGAAACGGTTGCGGAGTCTCTCGACGGACTCGATATTCCGCTGATCGTCGATCCCGTCATGATTTCCACCAGCGGCTCGCGTCTGCTGCGGGAGGATGCCATAGAGTCTCTGATGACGCGCATTCTGCCCCGCGCGGCGGTGATTACGCCGAACCGCATGGAGGCGGAACTGCTGACCGGAATGACCATCCGCACGCTCGGCGATATGGAGTCTGCGGCGAAGCTCTGCCGCGAAAAATTCGGCTGCGGCTCCGTCATCAAAGGCGGACACAGCGAGAGCAGGGAGGAGTCGGCGGACGTGTGTCTGTTCGGCGAGGAAACACTGATTCTGCGCTCGCCGCGTCTGGAGCTCCCGGAGCTGACGACCCACGGAACGGGCTGCACATTCAGTTCCGCGCTTGCCGCCGGAGTTGCAAAAGGGCTTGATTTGCCGGAGGCGGCACGGAATGCAAAACGCTTTGTTTACGAATCTCTGCTCGGACATGTCCGCACGGGAAGCAATCTGTATTCCATGTTTCCCCCGAACCTCCGGAAAGGATTTGCCGACTGATGTACCGGATTCTGTTTTTGATATTTCTTCTTTTCCTTGCGGTTCCGTTCACACTTTCCGCACAGAGCACGCCGAAAACGCTCCGCGTGCAGTGGTTTGCCGGACGCCGTTATGTTTCGCTGAACGATATCGCACGTTTTTACGGCATGAGCATGAATATGGAGCGGAACGGACGCATTACGCTTACGCTCCGCAACGCAAAAATCGTCATGACGCTCAACAAACGCTACGGTTCTTTGAACGGAATCGCCGTGACGTACCTTTATGCCCCGGCAATACTGGGGGGAAGACCCTACATTTCCGAACTCGATTTTTCCAAAGTCATCGAACCTGTGATGCGCAATGCTACGCTTTCGAAACGCAAAGTCCGCACGATCATGATCGACCCCGGGCATGGCGGCAAGGACAACGGCGCGCCCGGTGCGAACCGCGTGTGGGAGAAACATCTGACGCTTGCCATGTCGCTGCGTCTTCGCGACGCCCTTCGCGCGAAGGGGTTCAATGTCATTATGACGCGCGCAAACGACCGCTATCCGAGTCTGGAAGACCGTGTCAATATGCGGGAGAAGACAAAGGCGGATCTGTTCATTTCCATTCATTGCAACGCCTCTGTTCAGAAGGCGATCAACGGCATCGAAACCTATGCGCTTACGCCTGCCGGAGCGCCGTCATCGGGCGATTCCCGCGCGAACTTTACGCGCAACCCGGGAAATCCGTTTGACCGCCACAACTACCGTCTGGCATACGAAATCCAGCGTCAGCTCGTGTGGAAAACAAAGGCGAATGACCGCGGCGTCCGCCATGCGCGCTTTTATGTCATAAAAAATGTATCGTGTCCGGCGGTGCTGATTGAGACCGGTTACCTCTCGAACGCCCGCGAAGGTTCGCAGCTTCAGACGTGGCGCAGACAGCGGGATACGGTGAATGCGATCGTCGATGGTATTATGCGTTATGTTTCCGCAACCGCACCTGCGGAGAAAAAGCCGAAACCGCGCAAACCCGTCCCGAAGAAACCCGCTCCGAAAACGCAGTCGAAACCGGTTTCCAAAGTTGCAAAGGCAGAACCTGAAGCCGGACATAAAGCTGACCGCAAGCAGGAAGCTCCGCTTCTGAAACCCGCGCCGAAGGATGACGGCACGCTTCTTCAGCCAGTTCCGCCGCTTCTGAAACCTGCGCCGAAGGATGACGGCACATTGCTGAAACCCGTCCCGAAGCGTGAAAAACCGTCGATGAAGATGATTCCGAAAGCCGCCCCTGATCCGGGAACGCGCACAAAACGCAGCGGCAAATGAGAGAGCGGCTGCCGTAATCCTCGCGGCAAACTTCTTGCGATTTCTCCAGCAAAAAATCAGGCAATGTAAGCAGACGGTCCCTCCGTCTCTTCCCGATTTTTCGAGCGGAGTCTGCCGCAGTATTCTGTTCCCCGCAATGCGATATTTGCCGATCGGCTGGAATAAAAAAGCGGGGTGTCATTTGTTGCAGGTGAGGCTCTTATTCGTTTTATAAAAGGTTATTCGTCTCTCGTTTAATGATAGCAGAGCCGATGCTCCGCGCTTAATTGCATTGAGTTGTGTCGCTTGAAAGAAGACCGCTTGTTTTTCCTGCAAAGTCCTGAGCTTTTCAGCAATGCCGGGGCTTTTCCTCTTCATCGCTGCTTTTTTGTTTCTTATTATGACTAATGCCGTCGATGAAACAAAAAACCTCCCCGTTCGAACCGGAGTCCGGACGGGGAGGACAGAGAGGTTTCTGATTTGTTTTACGGCTTATTCGTTCTGGAAGATCTGGAATCCGCCGTAGGCTTCCATTCCGTGTTCGCTGAGGTCAAGACCGCGGATCTGTTCGTCATCCGAGCAGCGGAGTCCCCAGAACTTCTTCAGCAGGAGGAAGATGATCGACGCGCTGATGAAGCATGCCGCACCGACTGCAATCACTCCGATGAGCTGCGGGAGGAACTTGTAGTCCGGGCTGAAGATGCCGACTGCGAGCGTTCCCCAGACACCGTTGACCAGGTGAACTGCCAGAGCACCGACAGGGTCGTCAAGGAACAGACGGTCGAACATGTAAACCGCAAGCACCACGATGATACCGCCGATTGCACCGATTACGATTGAGCTTGTGATGCTGACGCAGTCCGCGCTTGCCGTGATGGCGACGAGTCCTGCGAGAACGCCGTTGAGCATCATCGAGAGGTCAGGCTTCTTCTGGCACGCCCAGGAGGTGAGCATCGCCGTCATGCATCCGGCGCAGGCCGCGAGCGTGGTCGTGACGAAGATGTAGGAGACCAGGTAGGGATCCGCGCTGAAAGCCGAAGCTCCGTTGAATCCGAACCATCCGAGCCAGAGCAGGAACACACCGATGGTTGCGAGGGGCATGTTGTGCGCCTTGATCGGCATCGAAACGCCGCCGACGAACTTGTTGATACGGGGCCCGATGATGATCACGCCTGCAAGAGCCGCCCAGCCGCCGACCGAGTGAACGAAAGTCGAACCGGCAAGGTCATGGAAGTTGAGGTCTGCAAGCCAGCCGCCGCCCCATCCCCACGAACCGACGATCGGGTAGACGAACGCCGCGTAGAAGACTGCGAAGAGCAGATAGGCACTGAGCTTGATGCGTCCTGCGACCGCACCGGAAACGATGGTCACACCGGTTGCCGCAAACATTGCCTGGAAGATGAAGTCGGTCCAGTAGGTGTAATTTCCGCCGTTGTAGTCGATCAGACCCGCGGCTCCCGGAGGACAGTTGAGTCCGGCGCCTGCGAAGCCGAGGAACTTGCCGAGCACCCAGGAGTCGCCCGGATACATCAGGCCGAAGCCGATAACCAGGAAGGTGAGAACTCCGATACAGGGTGTTGCAAGGTTCTTGCAGAGGATGTTCACGCAGTTTTTCGCTCTTGTAAGACCTGTTTCAAGCAGGGCGAAGCCGAGGTGCATGGTGAACACGAGGAAGGTTCCGATGAGCATCCAGATGTTGTTGACGGAGAACATCGCCTCTGCCGCCGTGGGACCCTTTGCGGCTGCGACGGCTGTTTGAGCCGCTGCCTCATCCGCAAACAGGGCGAGTCCGACCGCTGCAAGGAAAGCTGTCAGTAAAAATTTCTTCATTTGAAGTTCCTTTCTCTTATCCGATTGCCGCGTTTCCGGTTTCGCCGGTGCGGATTCTGATACACTTTTCAAGGTTCGTGACGAAAATCTTGCCGTCGCCGATGGTTCCGGTTCTGGCTCCCGCGATGATGGCGTCGATGGTCTGATCCACGAATTCGTCGTTCACCGCGATCTCCATACGGACTTTTTTATGGAGATTGACTTCCTGCACAACGCCGCGGTAGGCTTCCATGTAGCCTTTCTGTTGTCCGCAGCCGAGGGCGTTGGTGATTGACATCTTGAAAATTTCCTTCTTGAACAGCTCCTGCTTCACGGCAGTAAGTCGTTCCGGCTTGATGTAAGCTGTTATCAGTTTCATTCCGACCTCCATAAGTTTTTTCGGATGTTGCCCTGACAGTAGCAACCCGCGTGCCAACTTTTTCAAAAAGGGAGAATGAACCTGAGAAAGGATTTTAGTCGGGGAAATTGATTACAAAAATGTAAGAAGTTCCGGAAAAGGAACGACAAAATTGAAGAAAAAATAAAAGCGCAGAAACTTGAGAAACGTTTCTGCGCTGGAGGGGATTGTTCCTCCTCAGGGTTCGCGGACGCCCTCGTCGAGGGCTTTGACGAACGGAT
>ERZ1034842.55-NODE-55-length-67524-cov-9.520328_pt1 | contig 67524 bp, 49 predicted proteins | sample MGYA00520634_ERZ1034842 | MGnify/ENA primary metagenome ERZ1034842 (study PRJEB33766, sample SAMN09781734) | gut metagenome | biome: gut microbiome | host: Homo sapiens | place: Madagascar | study: EMG produced TPA metagenomics assembly of the PRJNA485056 data set... | reverse complement strand
AAAAGAAGGAAGAAAAATCACACCACCAAGGAATTCGTAGGCAGCTTGGTGGACTGACGCACCACCAACGACGACGAAACCTTGCGGAACACCTTCTGCTCCGGCTTGAGATCCTTCGACGGCGAAACCCCGTCGATACGATCCTTCAGCAATTTCACCGACAGACGCGCCACCGCCTCAAGACCGGGAGCAATCGACGTCAACGCAGGAGACAAATACTGCGAATCGTCGGAATTATCGAAACCGATCACCGAAATATCTTCGGGAATGCGCAGATTGTGCATCTGGATCGCATGCATCACACCGGAGGCGAGCATGTCGTTCAGCGCGACGACGCCGTCGGGAACCACGCCGGAATCAAGCAGCGCGTTCATCACGCGCACGCCATCGCTACGATGCCACATGCCCGACTCGACCACCAAACGCTCGTCGAATTCGACGCCGGCCTCTTCCAACGCCTCAAGGTAGCCCTGATAGCGCAGCGCGGCGGAGCCGACCTTCTCGCCCGGATGCACGCCGACCACGGCCACGCGCTTGCAACCGGTCTGCAGCAGATACGACGTGGCGCGCTTGGCACCTTCCACGTTTTCCGTGGCGATATGGTCCACCTTGTCGGTGAAGATGCGTTCGCCGACAAGCACCAGCGGATAGTCCACGTCCAATTGGTCGACATCATCCTGATCGAGTTCCAATGGACTGTAGATCAGGCCGTCGATCATCGTCTGCTGGGAGCCGTGCAGCGCCTCGATCTCGCCTTCGCGCGAGTATTGCGTCGGCTCGACGATCACGCGCAGGCCCAGCTTCTTGGCCTCTTCGATGACCAGTGACGAAAGCTGCGCGAAGTACGGCATCTGCAGATCGGGAATGGCGAGGCCGATGATGCCGGTCTGCCCCCTGCGCAGATTGCGCGCGGACATGTTCAACGTGTAGCCGAGCTCGTCGATGGCCTTGTTGACCTTGTCTCGCGTGGCCTGCGACACGAACTCGTAGTCGTTGACCACATTCGACACCGTTTTGATCGATACGCCGGCCGCCTTCGCGACCTCGCGCATGGTCACCATGTGCTCGCCGTTGGCGCCATTCTGCTTCGGCATGTCAACCCCTTTTCACCAAAAACGTCTCATACATTCGGCCCCAACACCGGCTTTCGCCCCTTGCGGCGCTGAAACCAACGAAGTCAGCCTTCATTGCCGGAAACCACGATTTTCATCGTTATATCAGCATAGTCCGGATTGAGCTCTTCCGCCGCCTGCATGTCCAGTATCGGCATACCCTCCTTGGACCAGTGCACGCGGCGCACCTGGGCGTCGCGGCCGCCATACCGTCCATTCTCGTATTCCGCATTGTGAAATACATAGATGAGATTGCCGTCCTCGTCGTTGGACCACATGCCATGGCCGGTGCCGAGCTGCCATTGCCCGTTGTATACTCCGGATTTCTGCAGCGGATAGTCGAGCTTCGTCCACACGTTCGGATCGGTCAGATCGGCGTCCTGCCCGGCCGGAGCGGTGACCAGACCGGTGGTGTAGTCAATACCGACCAGCGAGCCGGAATAAATCAGGTAGATCGTGCCATCATGCACGATGGCGTTCGGACCTTCGGCGATCATATTGTCCCACGCGAATTCCGGCACAACGACCTGCTTCGGCTCGCAGGTAAGCCGTTCCGGACGGGCCGGATCGAAGCTGGCGATCCAAATGCTGCCGACCTGCTGCCACGCGTAATACCAGCGGCCGGAATCGCTGATGACGGTCATGTCGAGCGAGATACGTTGGATGGGATTGAGCACGCCGCCGGTCGGTGTGAGAATCGGCTTCGGCACCGTCCAGTTTTCGGGTTCGCACGGATCGAAATCCGTGCCGTCGGAATGCTGCTTGAGCTGCATGATATGGCAGCTGCCCGTCCACATGTCTGGCTTGCCCGCGCGATCGTTGGGCGTGCCGTCTGGATTGGTGGCCGGCCCATCGAAGCATGGCATGAAGAGCACCGACAATTTTCCATCGATGACATGCAGTTCCGGCGCCCAGAAGCAGCCGGTCATGGCGCGTCCTTCAGCGTTGTAATCACCGCATTTGAGCAGATCGATTTCCTTGGCACGGCCGCCCGCCGCGTCGGAAAGCGCTTCGATGGAGTCGGCGATGCGCAACGGCATATGCGTGGCGCCATCGTTCGGATCGACGCAGTTGCCGTCGGTATCGTCGGTGGCGATGAACATGAACATCGGCTTGCCGTTGAAATTCCAAGCGAACACCGACGGGTCCGCACGCTCCACGGCAAATGGCACCGGGTATACGGTTTGGCGGATGCGGCCGCTCACCGTGCGCGTGTCGCCCGGCTGGAGCTTGCCTTCGGCGGCGTCCTGCGCAATCGCCTCAAGTTCGTCTTTGTTCCAATTCACGGCACGGGTAGCACCGGAACCGTCGCTGTAGACGAGATCGGCGCGGACCTTGGCGAGTGCCTGCACGGCTTCACGGGCCGCTTCCCTGCTTGCCGCCATGTCGATATGCTGCGTCGCCACCGATGTTTCAACGTTGTAAATACGACCGAATCGTTCGATCAGTTTCGACGCTTCTTCTTCAGTGACGGCAATCACGTTGCCAGGAACGGCATTGGGAATATTGCAATCGCAGGAACGGCTTGATTCCGCCGTTACCACAGCTTCCGCAATATCGATCGGCTCGCCGGATTCGGCCGCGGCGACAATATCGGCAACGGTCGCGACATACGATTTGCCGTCGTTCGACGTCCAGGAAATCACATAACGGGAGGCGTCCGCGTCGAATGCGACAGACGGACGATTGACGCCACCGCCGGTACGCAGCATCACCAGCCCAAGCTGCGTGAAGGAGGTCAGATCGTCGCTGACGGCCAACAGGAACGCCGATCGCTCGGAGCCATCCGGCTCGCCGCCGCGCGCGGTACGGGTGGCGGCGAGCGCGAATCGGCCATCCGCAAGGCGGAACAGATACGGGTTCTTCAGGGATTTCAACGTGATGTCGATCCCCGGCATCACCGCGCCATATGCGACGGCATCAGTGGCCGGACGCGCCTCATCGAACGGATCGGCGACGAAATGCGCCGCCGCGACGCACGCTCGGCGCGACTCGGCGGTGGCGGCCTGAATAGGCACGCCGGCGGCGAAGAAAATACCGTAATTCTCGTTCAACGGCTCCCATTCAGCGGTTTCGCCCACACGCAACGCCAGATGCATGCTGTAGGCAATATCTTCGTTATTCGCCTCTTCGCGACCGGTGGCTTCGCGCGTGTAGCACAGCAACGAGTAGGTGCCCTTCATTAGACGCCCCTTCTGTAATTAGACTTCTGATTTACAACGATGTACTATATCGCATGTTACAACGTTGTACAAATCGTGCACGTCACTACACCGCAGTACAGAACATCACGGAGAAGGGAAAGACATGTTCCGCACATTACGAAAAACAGTAGCGCTTATCGCCGGTTGCGCCATGCTACTTGGCCCCGCGGCAGGATGCTCAGCACCAGGCGGCTCGTCACAAGCTGTGGTCAAAAGCGTCTCCGACATTGAACGCGGATCCTCACACGACCCATCCATCGTCGAAGCGAACGGCAAATACTACATTTTCGGCTCGCATCGCGCATGGCTCAAAAGCGATGACTTAGTCAATTGGGAACCGTTCACCAATAATCTCAGCACTCAGTTCAAAGATATTCTGGGAGACTTTTGGGAAGAGTGGCCCAAGCAGCCAGCCAACTCTGATCTGACCGGCAATATGTGGGCACCCGACGTGATCTACAACAAAGCCATGAAGAAATGGTGCATGTACATGTCGGTAAACGGCATCAACTACAAGTCGGCGATTGTGCTGCTCACCGCAGATGACATCGAAGGCGACTGGACGCTCGTAGGTCCTGTGGTCTACTCCGGATTCCGAGATGACACCGTCAGCAAAACTGACGTACCGCAAGTGCTCGATTCCAATGAAGTACCCACACGCTACCTCTCCCCCGGCGATACTGAAATCAACGCCATCGACCCCTGCGTGAAGTATGACGACAACGGCGATCTGTGGATGACTTTCGGATCCTGGTTCGGCGGACTGTGGATGCTCAAACTTGACGCTTCCAATGGCCTGCGCGACTACAGCACCACTTACGAAACCGTTAAAGACCAAACCGACCAGTACTACGGCATCAAAATCGCCGGCGGCCATGGCAACTCCGGCGAAGGCTCCTACATCATGAAACAAGGCGATTACTGGTACTTGTTCGTCTCCTATGCCGCACTGCAGCAAACCGGCGGCTACCAAATCCGCGAATTCCGTTCCAAAGACATCACCGGTCCATATGTGGACGAAGATGGCAACACCGCAATCTCCACCACAACCATCGGCAGCAACTGGCTTGGCAAAACCGGCATACGTCTCATGGCATCCGTGGAATGGAGCGGCAACGACAACACCAACATCGAGGTTGCACAGGGGCACAACTCTGCATTCGTGGACGAGGACGGCACTGCATACGTGGTCTATCACACTCGCTTCTCCAACCGAGGAGAGGAACATGAGGTACGCGTTCGCGAATTGCTGGCCACGTCAGACGGCTGGCTGACCGCAGCACCGTACGAATATGTCGGAGCCAAGGCCGACACCAAGGGATATGAAGAAAGCAAGCTCACCGGCGAATACGAACTCGTTGAACATGACCCGACCACCTTCTTCCAAGGATTGCAAGATGCCACAAAGAAAGACAGCACCGATTACAAGGGCGTGAACACACCAGCCACCATCAAGCTGGAACAAGGCGGCACTGTCAGCGGAGATAAAACTGGCACATGGCAGGTCAAAGAAGGCACCAATCAAGTGGAAATCACCTTGGATGGCGTTACCTATGAAGGCGACTTCGCGCTGCTTCCGCGAGACAATGATCTCAAATCCGTCATGACATTCTCCGCAATCGGCGCAAACGAGTGCGTTTGGGGGTCTCAGAAGTGAGCAAAAACGGCGCAACAACCGTGAATTCCGCAGCCGACGCAACCGGCGCAGTCAACGCAAGCAATGCAGGCCCCGCATCGCAGGCCATCTCACCCAACGGCATCGAGCATACGCTTGATGCCGGGCGGGTGGCCGTGCACGATCCCGCAATCGTCGAGGAAAACGGTGTCTACTATCTGTTCGGCACGCATCGTCGGTGCGCGCGCAGCACGGATATGGTGCATTGGGAGCGGTTCGATAACAATCTGAGCCGCGACCCGTACGCGCTGCTCAGCGATATTTGGCAGGCATGGCCGAAACAGGATTCCAATCCCGACCTGCTCGGCAACACGTGGGCGCCCGACGTGATCTGGAACGAGACCATGGGCAAGTGGTGCATGTACCTGTCGGTGAACGGCGACCAGTTCCGCTCGGTGATCGTGCTGTTGACCGCCGACCATGTGGACGGCGACTGGACGTACGTGGGGCCGGTGGTATATTCCGGTTTCGACGAGAGCAACCTGTGGAACACCGACGTGCCGAAAGTGCTGGAACTTGAGCCCAAAACCGATGGCACCGTCGGCTATGACCTGACCCGCTACCTGTCGCTCAAAGACACGCGCATCAACGCCATCGACGCGGCGCCCGCATTGTGCGAGCACGGCGAAATGTGGATGAGTTTCGGTTCATGGTTCGGCGGCATCTGGATGTTCAAGCTCGATCCGAAAACCGGCTTGCGCGATTATTCCGTGCGATACCCGCTGGTCAAGGATTCCTCCGATCCTTATTACGGCGTGAAAGTGGCCGGAGGCTACTGGAATTCCGGCGAAGGATCGTACTTCATTCGTGAAAACGGATGGTGGTATCTGTTCATGTCGTACGGCTGGCTTGGGCGCACCGGCGGATATCAGATTCGTCTGTTCCGTTCAAAATCGCTGCTTGGCCCGTACATGGACCAGAACGGCAATCCCGCGATTTCGTACGGTGAGATTCCCGACAATCAGGAGCGCGGCACCGGCATTCGATTGACGTCTTCCGTACAGTGGGATGGCGGTCCGGCAGAACTTGCCGATGTCGAAGTCTCGCAGGGGCATAATTCCGCCATTCGTCGGTCGAAGGACGGTCGCATGTTCCTCGTCTACCACACCCGTTTCGCGGAACGCTTTAGCGAGGGCGATGATGAAGATTACGAATCTCACGTACGCGAATTACTGCCAACTTCCGACGGCTGGCTGGTTGCGGCACCGTACGAATACCGCGGTTCCGTTGCCGTCGCGCCGACCGGCATTGCCGATATCACAGGCGATTACAACGTTGTACTGCATGATCAGCATACGTTCTTCAACGGCAAGCAAGAGGATGATGGCACGTACGTTGGCATCAATCGTCCGACGCGATATACGTTCCATGAGGACGGGCGGATCACCCGGGGTGAAATCGTAAGTTTCTTCGATACTCCCGACGCGAATCTGCCGAGGTCGACGGACGGGCCGATCACCTGCGGATCGTGGAAACCGCTTTCCGGCGCCGTGAACGGATTCAACTGTTGCGCAAGCGACGCGGAAATCCGATTGGACGACGTGACCTACATTGCACGGTTCGCAACACTCCCCCGCGAGATCGACGGCAAGCCGGTCATGACGTTCTCCGCAATCGGCAACAATGTCTGCATTTGGGGATCGCAATCCTGAATTTCCGAGTTTCCGAATAATCCGGAAAAACTGGAAAATCCGGAAACTCGGGAATCCTATGAAATCAAAAAGCAAAGGGCTTGTGACGTACTCGCAAGTACATCACAAGCCCTTCAGCTACAAGAACCGAAAAACCGCGGAAATCAGCGCTCGGAACGGTTGATGGCCGAAATAATGGCCTTCAGCGAGCTGGTGACGATGGACGTGTCAATGCCGACGCCCCACACGATCTGCGGATCCTCTTCCTCACCGATCTGGCATTCCACGTAGGAGGCGGCCATGGCGTCGGTGCCGACGGACATGGTATGCTCCACGTAATCCATCACGGAAGCCTCGATGCCGAAGTTGCTCAGCGCGTTCAGGAAAGCGGCAAGCGGGCCGTTGCCCATGCCGGAAACCTCACGCTCCACCGGCTCATCAACGCCGACGTTCACGCCACGGTCAAGAATCCTGGCCTTCAGCACGGTATCGGAACCATCTTCACCGGAAGACACCGACACCTTCAGCAGCTTCAGACGGCCCCACTGCTCGAGGGACTCGTCCTTGCTGTCGCCGACCACGGCACCAGCCGCAGTAGCGCCGGACTCTTCGACCGGCAGATACTCGTCCTTGAACAGACGCCAAATATCCTCGTCCTTGACTTCCTTCTTGGTCTCATCGGCGTACGCCTGCACAACCTTGTCGAACTCGACCTGCAGACGCTTCGGCAGATCAAGATTGTGGTTGGTCTTCAGCAGGTAGGCCATGCCGCCCTTGCCGGACTGGGAGTTCACACGGATGATGGCCTCGTACGTGCGGCCGATATCCTTCGGATCGATCGGCAGGTACGGCACCAGCCACACGAAGCTGTCCAAATCGGCACCGGCACGATCGGCGGCCACCTGACGAGCCTCAAGACCCTTCTTGATGGCATCCTGGTGAGAGCCGGAGAAGGCGGTGAACACGAAATTGCCGGCATACGGGTGACGCTCGGAAATCTTCAGCTGGTTGCAGTACTCAACCGTCTTGCGAATCTCAGGAACGTTGGAATAATCGATCTGCGGATCGATGCCCTGCGTGAGGAAGTTCAGACCAAGCGTGACCAGATCGACGTTGCCGGTGCGCTCGCCGTTGCCCAGCAGGCAGCCTTCGACACGATCGGCGCCGGCAAGCACGGCCAACTCGGTGGCGGCCACGCCCATGCCCTCGTCGTTGTGCGGGTGCAGAGACAGCACCACGGCGTCGCGCGGCACCAGATTGTTCGACACGTATTCCACCTGATCGGCGAACACGTTCGGAGTGGTCATTTCCACCGTTGCCGGCAGATTGATGATCATCGGATGCTCCGGAGTCGGCTTGATGACGTCGATCACCGCATTGCACACCTCAACGGCGTACTCCGGCTCGGTGCCGGTGAAGGATTCCGGAGAATACTCGTAATACAGGTCGATGCCTTGGGCCTCGCCCTCAAGCTCCTTGCACAGGGTGGCCGCGTCGGTGGCGAGCTTCTTGATGCCGGCTTTATCCTTGCGGAACACGACCTCACGCTGCAGCACGGACACGGAGTTATAGAAGTGCACGACGGCGCGCTTGGCACCCTTCAGGCACTCGTAAGTCTTGCGAATCAGGTGCTCGCGAGCCTGCGTCAGCACCACGATCGTAACATCGTCAGGAATGAGCTCACGCTCGATCAGCATACGAATGAAATCGTAATCGGTTTCGGAAGCCGACGGGAAGCCGACCTCGATCTCCTTGAAGCCCAACGACACCAGCAGATTCCAGAAACGCAGCTTGCGCTCGGAATCCATCGGGTTGACGAGGGCCTGGTTGCCGTCACGAAGATCGACGGAACACCAACGCGGTGCACGCTGCAGTCGCTTGCCCGGCCACGTACGCTCCGGGTAATCAAACGGCACCTGCTTATCGTATGCGACGTACTTGTTGTACGGCATCTTGCTGGGCTTTTGCGGAGCTCCAATATAACGCGCCGGAGGCAGCAGCGGGTCGTTGTTCCCTCCGTTGGACGCCGCGGCGACTGCCGCGAGATCAAACACTGAAGATTGATCCTGACCCATCACTCCTCCTTATCTGTAAAGCTGGGCAAGCCTTCTGCCGACCCACATTGTTACGTGCATGTTACCTACCTGCACTGCCGCCCATAGTAGCGACAACCAATCCCATATATCGCCGTCATTCCGCCATATGACGGGCAGACCGCGATTTTCGTCTCTTTTTCACCCCATATCCAGATTTCGCGCATTACAGTGAGCATCATGACCTTGCGATTCAACAGCGACGGCACCTTCCGTGTGCTGCAGATGGCCGATATTCAGGACGGACCAAACGTACGCAAAGACACGATCCGTCTCATCGAAGCCGCTATCAAGAAAACGCATCCCAATCTGATCGTCTTCACCGGCGACCAGATTCGCGGATACGACCCCGCGTACATCGACACGTTCCTGCGCCGCCGCGGAGAGCAGCCGGGCACGCACATACGCGCGGTCACCGAAATCGAAGCGAAAATCCGCGGCATCAAACGCCATCCGCTCACCAAAGCGTTGCTCGAACAGCCCCCGACCGACGACAATTGGATGATTGACGGCATCGGCACCGACTCGCCGAAACTCGTGAAACGCAACAAGCGCAACGGGCGCAATGGATCCGCCAACAAGCTTGAATCATGGGCGCAATCCATCAATCGCGCGACCGCCGCAACCATACTCGACAGCACGCGACAGAAAGTACGAGACACGTTCGCAGCATTCCTCGGACCTGCATTGGAAGCGCGAATCCCCTTCGCGGCAACCTACGGCAACCACGATTTCCAATGCGGCATTCTCACAGACGAACAGGACGACATCTACCGCGAGTTTTCCGGGTGCGTGAACCCCGTTGCCGGGTCGTCTCCTTTGGCGCTCGAACCAGGCACGTTTGCGATTCCGATCGAGGCTTCCGACAGGTCGGGACGCATTGCGATGAGCGTGATGATGGTAAATTCCGGCGATTATGCGGATAATGCGTTTGACGGCGATCGCAGCATTTCCAACGATTGCGAGCATGTTGGAGATACTGGTAAATCCGGCAATACTGTTGGCAATGCTGCCGGAGGACGGGAATCGCTGACATCCTACGCAAAATACGCGTCGAATTCGCGCGGATGGGATTTGGCTGATTCCGACGGCTATGGCACGCCTTCGCCGGAAGCGATCGAATGGCTGAAGCAAGTGCAACGCGAGTTGGGCGAGCGCAATGGCGACGGTTTGGCGGTTCCGGCGATCGCGTTCCAGCATATTCCGCCGCAGGAGTTCTACGATTGCCTGCGCGAAGTGCCCGCATACACGCCGAATGCGGTGGAGGGTGCGCGAACGTTCGCAGGGCATTGCTATGTGTTGGATCGTGACGTGTGCAGACCTGGCTCGAGGCTTGGCGAGGCGATCGGCTGTGCGGATGAGAACGTTGGCGAAGTGCAGGCATTGCGCGATGCGGGCGGCTATTTCGCGCTGTTCTGCGGGCATGATCATAAGAACGCGTTCGTCGGGCACGTGCATGACATTGATCTTGGCTACGCGCCGACCTGCGGCTTTGAATGCTATGGTCCGAAATCGCGGCTGCGAGGCATTCGACTGTTCGAATTCCGCGAAAACAATCCGGTCAGCTACGTGACGCGCATGCTCACGTGGGGCGACTTGATCGGGCGCTACTCCAGCAACGAATTGCGCGTGTTCTTCGAAGACCATTGCGTGACCGATCTGATCGGCATCCGCAACGAATTGCGCCGCCCGCAGGTCACCGCCACACTGCTGGGCATCGGATCGGTAATGTGCGCCGCAGCCGGCCACGCCATCGCCAAACTATTCAAGCGCTAGGTGCGGCGACGCAAGGCGTGGCCGTCGCAACAGTCGGACAATCGCCAATCTGTGGAATGCGGAAAATCTGTGGAAAATATGCGAAATATCAGCGGAACATCAATGGAACAGGCTGACGCCGCGACGAGACACGCAAAACGCGTTGCCAAGCCAAGTATGACGGGAATTCGGCCATACCGCACCCAATCGTGGCGCGTTCTGGCTCATCCAAATACTTGGGACGCGACCATCCGCGGAACGCGATCCCAACAAATTGAAACCGTTCTTCTCCAACAACCATTCCGGATGCTGCGTGGCAATAGCAAGTCCCTCTTCCAACGTAAGCGGCAAACGCTCGTCGGAATCGATCAGCTTGCGCGCCACATCGGGCTCGCGATTGATGTAGCAGGTGCCGGTATGCGGTTCGACCACCAGGTAAAACGGACCTTCCGGAGGTTCGAAACCATCCTGCGGAAGGAAACTGGCGATATCGCGCGGCGGCATCGTGGTGAAACCAGCCATGCGATTGATCGACGTACGCGCGATCAACGATTCCGGGGAAACCAACTCGCGCGTAGGCACCAACAGAATCTGCGTACCCAAATCGGAATCCTCCAGCGCACGGATGAGCGGGCGTGCCAAAGCACGGAACGCGGCGGCCGACATATCGGCCACATCCGGATATCCCAACGCCACGATACGGTCCAACTGCTTTTGCGCTTCTTCTGATGCCTTCGACATGGTTTCCAGTGTACGCGAGCGTTCCGTCCAAAAAGCCAGCGATCCCCGTCTGCACAACCCTCAAAACCGGCCCGATTCCTGAGTTGTGCAGACAGCCAGCCCACCCCAGCCCGCATCACACCAATTTGACGAACATGCTGATGGGGCCAGGAATATCGCGAAATCCAAAATGCCGGTAGAAGCTTCGCGAAGCATCATCGTACGGATCGACAACAAGCGCACGGGAACGCATGGAAAGCGGGGCAGACCAGCATACGGATAGGAGAACCTGCTTGTTCCGCGGATTTCGTAAGATTAAACAACGCGTGTGGCCGCCCACGAAGTCGTTTGGGGCCGGCTGGTCGACCTCAAGCGTGAAATCATACGAAACCGTTCCAGCATAAGCGAGAGGTTGTTATGTCCGAAAAGATTAAGGTCGGCATTCTCGGAGCTACGGGCATGGTCGGACAGCGCTTCGTCACGCTGCTCGAAAACCATCCGTGGTTCGAATTGGTCACCCTTGCCGCGTCCGCGCACAGCGCCGGCAAGACCTACGAAGAGGCCATCGGCGGTCGCTGGAAGATGGAAACGCCGATGCCGGAATTCGTGAAGAACATGGTCGTCAAGAACGTGGCTGACGTGGAAGACGTGGTCAAGAACGTCGATTTCGTGTTCTCCGCAGTGAACATGCCGAAGGCCGAGATCCGCGCCATCGAAGAGGAATACGCGAAAACCGAAACGCCGGTCGTATCGAACAACAGCGCCCACCGCTGGACTCCGGACGTGCCGATGGTCGTGCCGGAGATCAACCCGGAGCATTATGAGGTGATTGAGCACCAGCGCAAGCGTCTCGGCACCACGCACGGCTTCATCGCCGTCAAACCGAACTGCTCCATCCAGGCCTACACCCCGGCGCTCGCCGCTTGGAAGGAATTCGAGCCACGCGAGGTTATCGTGAGCACCTACCAGGCCATCTCCGGCGCCGGCAAGACGTTCAACGACTGGCCTGAAATGCTGGGCAACATCATTCCGTTCATCCCCGGCGAAGAGGAGAAGTCCGAGAAGGAACCGCTGAAGGTGTTCGGCCACGTCGATGAGGAAAAGGGCGAGATCGTGCCGTTCGACGGCCCGCTAAAGATCACCTCGCAGTGCATTCGCGTGCCTGTGCTCAACGGCCACACCGCCACCGTGTTCATCAACTTCGGCAAGAACCCGACCAAGGAAGAGCTTGTCGATCGCCTGATCAACTATACGAGCAAGGCTTCCGAGCTGGGCTTGCCGCATGCGCCGAAGCAGTTCATCCAGTACCTGACCGACGACGATCGGCCGCAGGTCAAGAAGGACGTGGACTACGAGGGTGGCATGGGTGTTTCCATCGGCCGTCTGCGTGAGGATTCCATTTTCGATTGGAAGTTCGTGGGGCTCGCCCACAACACTTTGCGCGGCGCTGCCGGCGGCGCTTTGGAAAGCGCCGAAATGCTGAAGGCACTCGGCTACATCACCAAGAAGTAACGATCTGCATATGTTCTGCAGTTACGCATGATCATGCATGATTGCACATTGTGATATCTGATTTCTGCAGAACATAATATTGCGTAGGATTGTTGATTATTCAGCAATCCTACGCTTTTTTTATTTGCAGATTATCTGCAAAAAATATCTGTAAAACAGATATGGGAATAAAAAAGACTTGGCTGAGACGCCTCAAGCAATCCAGTCAAGTCTTTTTTCGATTGTTATTGCGCGGTATTGCGTCAGCGACCAGTACCGCCATACACCACGGCTTCCACCTGATCGGCGTCCAAGCCGTAGGCGGTGTGCAGCGCGCGGACGGCGTCCTGCAACTGCTCGAGCGGAACCAGCGCAGCGATGCGGATTTCGGACGTGGAGATCATCAGCACATTCACACCCTTGTCGCTCAGCGCATTGAAGAACTTGGCAGCCAAGCCGGAGTGGGTCTTCATACCCACGCCCACCACGGCCACCTTGCCCACGTTGGCGTCAATGTCGAAGGACTGGTAGCCCAGTTCGTCCTGCTTCTCCTGCAACACTTCCTGCACCTTGGCCGCGGCGGAACCGGGCACAGTGAAGGAAATGTCGGCGGTGCCGGTGGAAGCGGAGGCCTGCACGATCATGTCGACGTTCACGCCGGCCTCGGCCAGCATCGTGAACACCTTGGCGGCCATGCCCGGCTCGTTCGGCACACGGCGCACGGTGGCCAGCGATTCGGTGTTGTCGTGCGCAACGCCGGAAATGATCGGGACTTCCGGCCCCAGATCGGGGAACAGATCTCCCAAGGACTGGTTGTTGTTTTCGCTCATGTTCTTACCTTTGTTCGTAAAGTCTTGATTTTCTTGCGATTGCCTGCGATGTCTCACGATTGCCGAATACGAATCTCAGATATCTCAGATGTTCGGCAATGTGCGCGGATCGACGCCTTCCGGCACGATCAGCGTGCCGCGACGGTGGGAGAAGGAGCTGCGCACATGCAACGGCATGTCGAATCGCTGCGCGTATTCCACGCAACGCAGGGCAAGCACCTTGGAGCCGCAGGAAGACATTTCCAGCATCGACTCGTAGTCGATGACGGGGATACGGCGTGCAGTCGGCACAATGCGCGGATCGGCGGTGAACACGCCATCGACGTCGGTGTAAATCTCGCATACGTCGGCGTCCAGCGCCACTGCCAAAGCCACTGCGGAGGTATCGGATCCACCTCGTCCGAGCGTGGTGGCGTCGCCGCCCTCATTCACGCCCTGGAAGCCGGCCACGATGGCCACGGAACCCTTGTCGAGCGCACGACGCACGCGGTCAGGCTTCACGGCCTTGATATGCGCGGTACCGAACTGGGCGTCGGTCATGAAACCAGCCTGGGAGCCGGTGAAGGAGTAGGCGTGAGAGCCGGCCGCATGAATTGCCATTGCGAGCAAACTCATCGAAATACGCTCGCCTGCGGTCATCAGCATGTCCATCTCGCGCGCCGGCGGGTTGGAGTCGATGCTGAGCGCCTGATCGATCAGGTCGTCGGTGGTGTCTCCCATTGCGGAGACCACGACGGCCACGTCATTGCCGGCGTTCTTCGTTTCGATGATGCGTCGGGCCACGCGCTTGATCGATTCTGGGTCGGCTACGGAAGAGCCGCCAAATTTCTGCACGATGAGAGCCACAACTTATCCAATCTTCTTCAATGTGTCGTCTGCCGATATTCTAGGCAGGCTGCTCGATTATAGAAAAAATCCGATTTGTCAAGCCCCTGCACGCCCAACATGCGGAACAATATATGGAATCCACACATTTTTTCGGCGTACGTTCCGTCAAATCTTCCGCAGATCGCCCGTACGACGCTTGCGCAATCCAATACATGCCAGCGCAAGCCAGCATAAGCAACGCGCAGGCAATGTAGCGTCAGACCGCGCGACGCCCCGCCAACGCACGTCCGAGCGTGATTTCGTCGGCATATTCGAGATCGCCGCCGACCGGCAGACCGCTCGCCAAGCGCGTGACCTTGATGTCGGTTTGAGACAGCAGCTGCGAAAGGAAACTGGTGGTCGCCTCGCCTTCCACGTTCGGATTGAGCGCGAGAATCACTTCGGCGACTTCGCTGTCTTTGAGTCGTTCGATGAGTTTGGCGATGTTGAGGTCGCTGGGCTGCACGTTGGCCATCGGATTGATGACGCCGCCGAGCACGTGGTATAGGCCGCGATATTCGCGTGTGCGTTCGATGCTCATCACGTCTTTCGGCTCTTCGACCACGCAGATCACGCTGTGGTCGCGGCGTGGATCGGCGCAGACAGGGCATGGGCTGGTTTCGCACACGTTGCCGCAGATGTCGCAGAATCGTATTTTTTCCTTGACTTCGGTGATGGCGTCGATCAGGGTTTGCGCTTCTTCGTCGGATGCGTTGAGCAGGTAGAAGGCGATACGTTGCGCACCTTTCGGCCCGATGCCGGGCAGGTGCGCGAATGCGTCGATGAGTCGTTGGATGGCGCCGTCATAGGCCAGTGCCATGGTTCACCTTTCCTTGGTTTCCATAAGATTCGCGATTATGCAGTGCTTACGATTGCGTTGATTCGTCGATTTTGCTCGGTTTCGCATTTTTGCTTGCGACTGCACCGCCATCAGTCGTCGAGATTCTTCTTCTGCTGCATGTTGCGCGGGTTTTTGGCGTCGTCGGGGCCGAAATCCTCGACTTTTTTCACTTCGAATAGTCGTGTCAGATCATCCACGCTTAACGCGCTGGACGCTCCGATCGATTCGTCGCTCATGGAATATTCGTCGTCTTCCGCGGCGACCTGCGGTGTTGGCTGCGCAGGCGCGGAGAACTGTTGGCTCCATGGATCGGCGTTCGGCTGGCCTTGCTGCGGTGCCGCTTCCTGCCGAGGTGCGCGATGCTGGTGATTGGCATGCTTAGGAGCCGTTTCAGGTTCCACTGGAGCGGGAGACGGCTCCGCCGGCCCTGCCTGAACTGGCATAGGGGCACCCCAAGGATCGTCGTCCACCGGAGTTGGAAGCGGGTCTGGCATCGGCACGGCCCACGGATCAACGTTGTCGCTGATATCGGGAACGGCCACATGTTTCGTATGCTGTTCCGGCGCTTTCACATCGTTGACGCCGCTTGCAACCACCGATTGCGATTGCATCGGTTGTGCGGGCGCGCCCCACGGATCATCATCTGGAATGGACTGTTCCACATGTTGAGCTACTGGCGCGGGACTCCCCCACGGATCGGATTCTTGCTGCGGTTGCGCAGGCGCAGCCGGTTGCGGATTTGCCCACGGATCAGCTTCGGCGGCTGCCTCCGCCTCGGCTCGGTGGCCCTCCTCATCGTTGGAATTCCCGGCATTGCCGCCATCTTCGGTTTTTTGTCCACTCTTGCTTGCCGACTCTTTGCCGGAGGATTCAAGACTTGCGGCGGTGCCAAGATTCGCGGTCAGCAGTGTTGCGGATTTGAGTCGCTCCTGCGCCAGCTGCACGTTGATCTTGCTTTGCTCTTCCGGACTAAGCTTGCTCCACGGCACCGATTCGGAACCGTCCGCCAGCTTTTTGGCGGGGGCAAGCGTGACATTCGGGCCGAACACCTTATGTACTTCGGCGCGGACGATTTTCACCACTTCGGTGGTTCCATCCACCGACTCCTTCGCCACGCCCTTGGCGAACGCGTATTTGCTGAGCGCCTTGTCGAATTTGATCCACAAGCTGTCGCCGCGTAACAGCACACGAGGCACTTTTTCGCGGTTCACATAACCGCGCACATCCTCAGGGAGCGCGGCCACCAAAGCATCCCACTTCTGGTCGGGGGTGCGGTCGTCATGTACCGGAGCAGGTGCGGAAGTTGCCGCAGGCACCGGAGTCGCGGCAGGCGCAGCTGCTGCAACGGAAGACGTCGCGCTCATCGCCTGCTGAACATCCGCAAGCATGGAAGCCACACCGGAAGCGACGGCATCGGCGGGATTCGTCGGCGCCACAGACGGCTGCACAGCCGGTTTCACAGGCGCGGAAGGAGCGTCAATTGCCGACGCGGAATCCTGTGGCCGAACACCGTCGGCACGCCTCGCCGCACGGCGGCGCGAGCCGGCCATGGACCCACGCAGCGATTCCGCAACGCCGGAAGTTCCGGAATCGCCAGCAAAATCAGGCATACCGGAAGATGACGCAACGGCAGCCACGCCCTCCTCACGCCCTGCCAACAAGCGTGCGGCAAGCAATTCCAATCGCATACGCGGCGAAATCGCGCCAGTCATATTGGCAAGCGTCGCGTTGATCGTGTCAGCCATCTGTGTCAAAGCGGATAATCCCAAAGCGGAAGCCTGACGACGCAAATCATCCATGTTTTCCGCGGCCGCATCGTCGGAAAGCACGCTTTCCGCACGCTCTCCACCCAACGTAAGCACCAGCAAATCGCGCACGCGGGCAAGCAGATCCTCGACAAATCGACGTGGGTCGAATCCGCCGACCACGACCTTCTGAATCACGCCATACAGCGCTTCACCGTCTTTATCGGCAACGGCGTCGACGGCTTCCCCGATCAGAGCGTCAGGCGTGAAGCCAAGCAGCGCAACCGCGGAATCGTACGCGATGCTGCCATCGACCGCACCGACCATGAGCTGGTCAAGCACGGAAAGGGTGTCTCGCACGGAACCGCCGCCGGCACGCATGGCCAGGCGCAGCACGCCCGGTTCGGCCTCGATATGCTCGTCTTCGCAGATCTGCTCGAGGTACGGACCCATAACCTCCTGGGGCACCAGACGGAACGGGTAATGGTGGGTGCGGGAGCGGATGGTGCCGATCACTTTGTCTGGCTCGGTGGTGGCGAAGATGAACATCACATGCTCCGGCGGCTCCTCCACGATTTTCAGCAGCGCGTTGAAGCCTTGCGGCGTGACCATGTGGGCTTCGTCGAGAATGAAAATCTTGTAGCGGTCGCGGGCGGGGGCGAATCCGGCACGTTCGCGCAGTTCGCGGGCGTCGTCCACACCGTTGTGCGAAGCGGCGTCGATTTCCACCACGTCGATGGAACCTGGGCCGCCTGTGGCGAGGTCCTTGCAGCTTTCGCATTCGCCGCACGGGTGCGAGGTCGGGCCTTTCGCGCAGTTGACGCAACGCGCGAGAATGCGTGCGGAACTGGTTTTGCCGCAGCCGCGCGGACCGGAAAACAGGTAAGCGTGCGTGAGTTTGTTCTCATCAAGCGCTCGCATCAGCGGAATCGTAACCTGATCCTGCCCGATCACGCCGTCGAACGTGTCGGGACGATACCTTCTATACAGTGCCAGTGCCATCGCAATTCCTTCCGCTGTGGTGTCACTAGGCTACCGATTAATTACGACACGTTTTTCGCAAAGACCGGCTGCACAGCCCGCCCGTAACGGTGAAGCGCGTGTCCTCAAAGACAAGCGCCGCGGCAACGTTTAAGCTGGGAGTGACGACAGCGACACTACGAAATTGACATTGTGTCAATTTCCGTTTTAGACTGAGGGCAGTCAAGAAATTGACAGAGTGTCAACGTGTCGCGCAGGTGAGAGACGCCACTCGAGCGAAGGAGAGAGCCATGGACGGACAGCACAACGCTTCCGCAACAACAGTCGGAGACGCACGCCGCGCGCAAATCGTGCATGCAGCCCGCGCAATCTGCCTGGAAAAGGGCTTTTCGAAAATCACGATCAGCGATATCGCAGGTCGCGTAGGCATGACCAGATCTCTCTTCTACCACTATTTCCAAGACAAGGACCAAGTTGCGGACGCCGTGCTCGACGACGTCATCGACGAAGTCATCTCGCAATTGGAGGAGTGGAACGCCAATCGAGAAGTCGGCAACATCTCGAAAGCGCTCGACGACGTGGTGCGACTGACCCGTTCCCTCATCGCCGATGAGGGCCCGTTCAGCCAACGCATGATCGAAGACGGCAACGCGGGACTGTACATCAAATTCATCGACCGCGTGGCCGATCGAATCGCGGAATACATCTGCAATTCGACAGTGCGCGATTTCGAAAAATTGCATGGTATGCCCATCACCAACGAACATGAAACGTTCTACACGCTCATCGTCGGCCTGATTTCGCTGATCAGACTGCACCCCGACACCGAAGACACCGTCATCAGACAGGTCGCAGCACAGACGCTGCACCTGAACGAATACATGTAAAGTAGGCCGTATCGGCTTCATGGCGCTCAAATACAAGTGGGGCAAAATCGGCAAGTCCGAATGGTCCAAACGCTTCCCGTTCGCACTCGTGGCCAACGTGCTCGCACTCGGCTACATCCTGTACCGTGCGAAGAAGCAGCACGTCAACCCGTGGCTGCAGGAAGTCTTCAAGGGTACCCGCGACTACGAGCAGGCCATCGCCCGCCAGGAAGTCGCCGCCTAATCCCAATCCGCGTTCGCTAGTTACAGCATTCGCTAATGACGCCATTCGCTAATTACAGAAAATCCGGTATTCGTAAGATGCAATTCTCACGAATATCGGATTTCTATTATCGACAAGAAATTACTTACGACATATTTGATGTCACGCAACAGCACACGCTGGCTGCTGTCACACTGCAGATCACCGCACGTCGCTGAAGATCACTGAAGAAATTCGCCGGTAATCGGGTCGCGATGGTCTCGTTTGATGATTTCCAGCACTTTTTCCTCGGTATTGGAATCTTGGCTTTCCACCACGGCCGGCGGCACGAGCACACGCAACGCACGCCCTTGGGCCACGACCTTGACAGGCAGGCGACCAACATATTCGCCGTCCGCCATCAAGACCGGCGGCTCGTCACCCTCTTGCGCACGTGTGATTTCAATATCACGCACACGCTTCCACCCAAACACCTTGCACCCGAGAATCTTGCCGCTATACGCGTGAGACACCGCATCCACGCATTCGGCAACATTAGGCACGTGGTCGAGCCATACCAAGTCAAGCAGCCCATCCGAGAATCGTGAATATGGCGAAATCTCAATGCCACCGCCAATATGCCGTGAATTGGCCACCGTAAGCAACGGTGAAATAATGTCTCTTTCTTCCACCGTTCCATCGGCCAACGTGGCTTTGATGTGGTATCCGTACCGCTTCATATGCGTCAATTCCACAATCGCTGCCGCGAAATAGCGCACCGAACCGTTGGGCAAGCGGGAATGGTTGGCACGGTCGTTGATACTCGCATCCAAACCACACGACAGCATGCCCGCGTAGAAGCGGTTGACCGCCGGACGCAATGGCACACCCGAATCGCTGACCAGATCATCGCCGGTACTGGAATCGACGGCATACCCGCCCTGCAACGACGTGGCCAAACCCATATCAACGTCAATATGCGTGCCGCGCACAATCGCGCCGACGATGCCGTCGACAGCGGTTTCCACGCGATTGACCGGCAGCTCAAGACCGCGGGCGAAATCATTGCCGGAACCCGTCGCCACAATGCCCAACGGTTTACCGGAACAGCCCACGGCATTGGCTCCAAGCGCAATCATGCCGTCGCCGCCGACCGCCACCAGGTAGTCGTATTCGTTCCTGCGATTCCTGGCATTCGTTAAGGAATCGTCGAAGCTCTCGCCGGTCACGTCGATCACGTTGAAGCCATGCTTGCGCCCGGCCTCTTGCAGCAGCTCAACCACCTGCTTGCCGACCTCGGCACCCTTGCCTTTGTTTGACGCCGGATTGCCGACAACGGCAACGGTCGCATTCACACATGACGTTTCGCTCATACTTCAGTACGATAACCGCGATTCGCTCCACACGCCACATGCGAACGGCTTTCCATACAAATGGCCGTGTTTTGTGGAACGAATATTCCTTCACGTAGAAAGATCCCTTTTTACGAAGCGCGATTTCCCGCACAATGTACCGTTCCGCACCACGTTTATTCGCAGACAATCGGCCCCGCCCGTGACTGTTTGCCGACATGCGATACGAATGGCACTTGCGTGCCGACCTGCGCTTCGACCAGCACATCCTCGCCTTCTATCGTGCAGGATCCGATCGTCGCATTATTGCCGGATATAGTGCGTTCCGCCACGGAACAAGGATCGGACGATCCCGAATACAACGCATTGGCCGCCGCTACCGACGCCAGGTCGGCCGCATTCTGCGCGCGATGCAAGCACAGCAGCAGATTGCCCATCGATGCGGCCGCGCCCAGCATGATGGCGGCCACTGCGATCAAAGCCACACCGGATATGGTCCCCGAACCCTCATCGGACCCGCGAATCCAAGCAAACCAATGTTTCACAAGGCGTTTCACATTATCCATTCCTTTCCGACCCGCATCCATCAAATGGTTGCCAATAGTGTTTCACAACATGTTTCACACGTCGTATGTCGCAAGCTCCAAACCTCACAGACCTCCATGCACAGGCCACAACCAACAATCCCGCATCTCACTGCGCAGAGACCAGCACGCTTCGGAGCAACGCTAGAAGTAGCGGGTCGCCTTGCCGGTAACTCGAGTGGGCAGCACACCGGTCGGATCCGGCACCACAGGGCATTGCACCGTGACGGTGACGAAGTCCGCCCCACGTTCGAACCGTACCATCGCCGAACCTCCCGCAGCCGCCACGACCGCGGTCCTCGCCTTCGATTCGCCGCCCGTATCATCAACCGCGAAAGCCCTGGCACCGGCCGCCGCCGCATCCTGGCAATTCATAGACACCACGGACGCACGCCCCAAGCACAACACCAAAATCGCCACCGCCGCCACGCAGGGGAGCACCACCGCGAATTCCGCGGTGGCCGCTCCCTCATCGGCATCATCGGTATGGCGTTTCCACCATTGCCTCAGCATGAATCACCCGACACTCAGCGCTTTCTTGATGATGTTGGTCAGCAGCGTTTTGATGGCATCGGATTTCATAATGCCCACCAAAACGGCTGCGAATCCGGTGGCGGCAACCAAAACCACCGCATATTCGGCAGTGGCAGCGCCTTCCTCCGGTTCGACGGTCAGCGTGCGCATACGCGCGTCCAGCAGGCATACCGCTTTGCCGGCCCGTTCACACATGGCATGCAGCAGCTGCCCTGCCTTGCCCATCTGGCCTGGCGAGCCATCGACGTTGATTGGCGTTTCGTTGTTCATGGCGTTCCTTTCGTTCGAACAACCTCGGCCAGATGGCCGAGTGCACCCAGTGTTGCGCATCATCGTGCCCATCGGAACGTTTTTTCAGGGTTGTGGTCGGAGGACGTGGGTTATCCACAACCACGGCGTGTCATCCACATTTATCCACAAAACATCGTTTTTCGAGGATTGTCCGTTTCCCACATTTCCCGAGGCATATTTCCCACGTTGCTTTCCTGCCGTCATCCCACAAACGACATAACGGCCGGAATAATCCCCACCGCAACAAACGCAGGAAGAAAGCACAATCCAGTCGGCAGCAACAGGCGGATCGACAGCTTTGCCGCAGCCTGTTCGATCTGCGAACGCTCATCCCAATCCAATTGTTCGACCGCTGTTTCCAAACGTTCCACCGGCGAGGCGCCACTGTGCCATGACGAGGCGAACGCATCGCGCACCACCGCAAGATCGCCATCATCCGGCCATGCGTCATTCCAAGGAATTCCCCTATTCAACTGTTCCCCGGCCGACCGCAGTCCCGCACCGAAATCTCCCGCAGCGATATCGCCCACGGCAATCAGCGCGCGTGGAATGGAGGATCCCTGCCGTATGGCGACGCTGAGCATCTCCAATACCAGCGGCAGCGGAAGTTCCCGCACTCGTTCGGCGGGCGCAAGGTCGGCCGGCACGCGGACCGGCCTCCACTGCTTCAGCCACATCGCCTCAGCCGCGCACACCGCCGCCATCAGCGTCCATATGCCAGTCATTACATAATTCCTTTCATATCGTCATACCATTCATGCCGTCTTGCCGTCCATATCGTCTTGCCTCATCAACGCGCGTATCCATACGAGTCCGAACCCGTAGCAGACACAAGCGAATCCAAGGCATGCCCAACCCCTGACCCCTGAAAAGAGGAAGGTCAACGGATGCGCTCCCATGCCTTCCCCTAAAAGTACGGTGAGCAGCGGCAGCGCCATCAGAAGTTTCACCGTCGCTTTGGGCATGGCGAACGCGTTGGCACGCAGATCATCCAATAATCGTTGTCGTTTCAACGATTCAGCCACCGCTTGCAGGCATCGGCCGGTTTCGCATCCGAGCGTCAGACTTAACCGGCAGGCCGCATACAACTCGCCGCTCAACCGTTCGACTTGGCCGCATTGCTCTTTGGGCGGGCATCGGCTGCGGATCACCATGGTTATGCGAAGCCTGGTAAGTTCGGGTGTGGCGAACGGCGTTCCACCCAATTCTTCGAACGCCTGCACCAATGCGGCTCCGCTGCGCACGGATGCGCGGAGGGAAGCCACGCACGCCACACATCCGATGGCGGGCAATGGTTTCGCCGGCATGTTCGCCTCTTCGATTCCGTCAGACCGCCCACCGAATCCTCCATCAGGTTTTTCATCAAGGCTTTCACCTGCGCGCCCCACTACATTTCCCGCCCGTTCGCCCACATCGCATACGTTTCGGCGAGGCCACAGCCATACGGCCAGTCCGCACAGTACCGCGCAAATAATGCTGAGACTTTCCATCTGCCCACCTCGATTCAACGACTCCATACGCGCACGAAATCAGGCCACTGTTGCGAAGCCCGCATTTGGTTGCCGTTCCACCCGGCCAATAGGTTTCCCCGCAGTTTTCCCTCTGCGAATTCAAGCCTTCCTATTTGCGTGATGCGCCGCCTGCCTCCCACTCGGCCCACATGCAGCACTACGTCGAACGCGTCTTGCGCGAGCGCCGCGGTGGCTTGCGGATTCAGCCCGGCGAGCAATCCCAAGGCCACCAATCGTGAGGGAACCGCCGTCACCTGATTGGCATGCAAGGTGGTCATGCCTCCGCGATGCCCGGAATTCAGCGCGCGCAGCAGATCCACGATTTCGCCGCCCCTGCATTCGCCCACCACAATGCGGTCCGGCCGCATACGCAACGTCGCACATATCAGCTGCGACAGCCCTATGGCGCCTTTGCCTTCCATATTGGCGTCGCGCGTCACCAGCGACACGTGATTGGCATGGTTGAGCATGCCAAGTTCGCGCACCTCCTCCACGGTGATGACGCGCTCCCCCGGCGCGCATCGCATAAGCATTGCTTTGAGCAGCGTGGTTTTGCCCGCTCCGGTTCCGCCGGTCACGAGCACGCTGGCCCTTCGTTCCACGAATCCTTCCAGCAAAGGCATCCATCCGCTTGGAAACATGCCGTTTTCCGCCAAAGATTCCAGACTGGGCGCAACAGCGTCCGGCAATCGTATGCTGATGGCGGCGCCTTGCGGAACGAGCGGCGCGATAACCGCGTGCACGCGCACGCCTTCCACCGTGGACGCGTCGGCTATCGGACAGGCGTCGTCGAGCCTTCTGCCAAGCTGCGAGCACAGCCTCACGGCGAAATCGCGGATGGCTTGGGGACTGCTGAATGGCACGCGCAATGTATGCGGCCGCATACCTTGGCCGCGATCCACCCACACCGTTCCGTCGCAGGTTACCGCGATGTCGGTAACGCCCGGCTCGGATGCGATATCGCTAAGTGGCCCGAGTTCCATGACCGATGCTCTTTTCTCCCAACGCTTCCTGAATGAGATCCGCCAACGTTGCGATGGCTTTCGCGTTCGTACGATTGGGTTTGCGCAGTCCAAGCCCTTCCAAGAGTTCGCTGCAAAGCTTGGCATCCGGTTTGATGACCGCGGTGATATCGCAGTCGAGGTATTCCGCCGCTTCCTCGATTGCCGTCGTACCATGGTCGTGTACGGTTCCGCGCGGCTGCACGCCTACAAGAAACTCCCGTTCCTGCGTTGCAGCATCGTGTTCTCCGATTGAACCGTGATGCGCCCGCAGATTCGCTTTGGCGCGCGCAAGACCAAGTACCGTCAGTTCGACCACGGTAATGCGGATGGCCTTGCGCAGTTCCGTCAAATCCTGCAGTCCGTTCCATTGCCCCATATCGACGACGACCACGCTTCGCACCTGCGATAGCGCATGAATGCACGCTTGCACTTCCCACGATTGCGGATTTTCGGTTTTCCAAGGATCGCATGCCAGCAATGGCACACCATCCCAGATTGGCAGCTCCCGCAGTAGCGCTTTGCCGTCGATATTGCCAAGCGGAGCGCTGATTTCCCCGAAGCGTGAGCCGTCCTCGTTTTCCACGCCAAGAAGCACATCCAGCCCACCTCCTTGCAGATCAGCGTCGACGAGCACACCTTTGAGGCCGCGTTCGCTCAGCTCGCGGGCCAGTAAGGCGGCCAGAGTGCTCGTGCCCACTCCTGCCACCACGGAGTCGATAACCACCACATTGCCCATATCGCAGGGTTCCTCCACCGATGCGCGAACGCATTGCGCAACCATGCCATACGTTCCAGGCACAGCGCCAACCAGTTGCGTTCCACCGCGATTCGATCCCGGCGGCGTATAGAACCGTTGCGCAGAGACGGTTCTGCGTTGTGTCGGCGGTGACGCTTGCGGCGCGATCGCGCCGGCGGCCGGCAACAGCCCGCCCGACGGCAGCGGCACCGGAGGAACATTCGAAAAAGACGTTGCATTACTCATACCGTCGATTGAAAAGCTTCGGCGAGCACCATTGCAAGCTGAACCGGCCCTGTGGTCGGAGGACGCGAGTTATCCACAACCCCGGCGTGTTATGCACCGTTATCCACATAACGACGATAATCGGCGTCCGTCGTTTTCCCGAAAAACTCCCTGAAAACAGGCAAACAAAAAGGAAGACCCGCCGGAGCGGGCCTTCCTTGCAAGAACCTTAAGGGCAGAATCTCTGCACAACAACATCGTCGTAACGGTAAGTCTATCCAATGCCCGTTCAACGTAACGACCTATCTTGGCCATACACTCTTTGTGGGCTCTGCTCTTTAAGTTGTTCTTGTACTTCGTAATTATGCTCAGCAATCCGGCAATCGCAAACCGAAACCGGCTGATGTTCCGTATTTGTCGCAACTGTTGCTTTACGATCGCAAGAATCATAAAAATGCTCCATCGTGTGCGAAACGCAAGGCGTGTTTGTTCGTTTGCGTGCGTTTGCGACAAAAACACGGCGTGTCGACACCCTAATTTGCACAATGAGCGAACGAATGTTAACTCCAGCTAAATTTTGCCGGCTTTTTACAGCATTTCCAGCCACTTAAGGATAAAGTAGGAAAGTATGGCACAGATTTTTGACGCACCCTCGAAGGCGATCTTGCGCAGCCAGATAGCTGAGCATATCGCCGAGACCGATAAAAACGACAAGCGTGAGCTTCAGGCCGGCGAAGAGCCGTTGCCGAACGACCGCTTCTTTGACCGCGAGTTGAGCTGGCTGAAGTTCAACAAGCGAGTCCTCGAACTTGCCCAAGACGAAGATCTGCCGATCATCGAACGCGCAAGCTTCGCCGCGATCTTCGCGAACAACCTCGACGAGTTCTTCATGGTTCGCGTCGCAGGTCTGAAGCGCCGCATCGACACCGGCATCGCCGTGACGGCCGCCTCCGGATTGAGCCCAAGGCAGCAGTTGCGCGCCATCAGCGAGCAGGCGCACCGCCTGCAGGACGAGCACGCGCACTACATGATCGATCACATTCTTCCCGACCTGGCGAAGGAACAGATCGTGCTGCTGAGCTGGGACAAGCTCACCGCCGCCGAACAGGAGCGCCTGTCTCGCTACTACCGTCAGCAGGTATTCCCTGTTCTGACGCCACTGGCCGTAGACCCGGCCCACCCGTTCCCGTACATTTCCGGCGGTTCCATCAACCTCGCCGTGCTGGTGGAGAACCCGGCTTCCGGCAAGTCCCACTTCGCTCGCGTGAAGATTCCTGGAAACCTGAACCGTCTCGTGCCCGTCGACGACATGACCGACGACGATGCCACCAACGTGCGCTACGGCTTCATCACCATGGAGAACCTGATCATCGCGCACCTGGAATCCCTGTTCCCGGGCATGATCATCAAGGAAGCACGTTCCTTCCGCGTCACCCGTAACGAGGATATCGACGTGGAAGAGGATGATGCAGAGAACCTGCTCAACGCCATGGAGAAGGAGCTGCTGCGCCGTCGTTTCGGACCGCCGATCCGTCTTGAGATTTCCGACGAGACCAGCCCGTTCCTTTCCCAACTGCTCGCCGACCAGCTGCGTGTCAGCGCCGATGAGGTGTACCGTCTGCCGGCACCGCTCGATGCGACCGTGCTCTTCGAACTTGGCGGCATCGACCGTCCGGACTTGAAGTACCGTTCGTTCGTACCGACCACCAATCGTCAGATTGCCGAGGTGGAGTCGTCCCGCGCGCAAGACATTTTTGCAGCGATTCGCGAACGCGATATCCTCCTGCATCACCCGTACGATTCGTTCTCTACCTCCGTTCAGGCGTTCCTAGCGCAGGCTGCGGCGGATCCGAAGGTGCTCGCCATCAAGCAGACGTTGTACCGTACGTCCAGCAACTCCCCGATCATCGACGCGCTCATCGACGCGGCGCATGCGGGCAAGCAGGTGCTGGCACTGGTCGAAATCAAGGCACGCTTCGACGAAGACGCCAACATCGCATGGGCACGCAAGCTGGAACGCGCCGGCGTGCACGTGGTGTACGGCATCGTGGGCCTGAAGACCCACTGCAAGCTGAGCCTTGTGGTGCGTCAGGAAGCCGACGGCCTGCGCCGCTACTGCCATGTGGGCACCGGTAACTACAATCCGAAGACCGCCCGCATCTACACCGATCTCGGCCTGCTGACCTGCGATCCGGTGGTCGGCCAGGATATGACCCGCCTGTTCAACCAGCTGTCCGGTTATGCGCCGAAGTCGAGCTTCCACCGTCTGCTGGTAGCGCCGCGTACCGTACGTTCCGGTCTGATTCAGCGCATCCGCCGCGAAGAGGATGCGGCACGCGCAGGCAAGGAAGCATGGATTAAGATCAAGGTCAACTCCATCGTGGACGAGAAGACCATCGACGCGCTGTACCGTGCAAGCCAGGCCGGCGTGAAGATCGACATCGTGGAACGCGGCATCTGCGCGCTCAAGCCGGGTGTTCCAGGACTTTCCGAAAACATTCGCGTGCGTTCCATTCTGGGTCGTTTCCTCGAGCACAGCCGTATCTACGCATTCGCGAACTCCGATGGCCCGCAGATCGGTGAAGGTCCGGCCGCAGGTCCGGAAGTGTGGATCGGTTCCGCCGATCTGATGCACCGCAATCTCGACCGTCGAGTCGAAGCGCTGGTGCGCATCACCGCTCCGGAGCAGATCGACGAGCTGATCAAGTACGTGGATCTGCAAATGGCCGATTCCACCACCTCGTGGCATATGGCAGCCGACGGAACCTACGTGCGTCATGCGAAGGATGAGGAGGGTCGCCCGCTGGTCGATTCCCAGGAATATCTCATCAAGAAGCATACGCGCCGACCGGCAAGGCACTAAACCGTAGGAAATGGCCGATTCTGCTGTTGCAGAATCGGCCATTTTCTATGTTGCGGCATACGCGATCACCATCGTGGGAAAACGCAGGAAAACTCGGATGGCACGATTGCCGTCGCGCAATCATGGGGAAACCCGTGCCCAACCACTTACAATGAAAGATATGAGCGAGAACATGAGACGTGTCGTAGAAGCCGCCGGGGGTATTGTATGGCGGTGGAAAGCCGGTAGCGAAATCGCGGAAAATCCAGCAATCGCAGCGCAGAAATCTCCAAAAGAACAACTCAACAGCATTGAAGTGTGCATCGTGCATCGACCAAAGTACGATGACTGGAGCTGGCCGAAAGGCAAACTCGAGCAGGGCGAATCGCATCGTCATGCCGCAGTGCGAGAAATCGGCGAGGAGACAGGCGTCCCCATCGCACTCGGCCCTTATCTGTGCGAAGTCGAGTATCCGCTGTCCGAAGAAGGCAAGAAAACCCGGCATTCGCACGATCGCACCGTCGACACCAAGCACACATTGTATTGGATGGCGCAACCGATTTCCGGAGATGATGCGGAACATCTGCTTGACGCATTCGGCCCTGTGCATCGCGCAGATGTAGGCGAAATCAACGATATCGTGTGGGTTTCCGTACGTGAAGCACGTAAAATCCTCACGCATTCCACCGATAAAGACACCCTCGCCATTTTTGTGGACCGCGTACAGGAGGGTGCCGCGACCGCGCAGAATCTGCTGATCGTGCGCCACGCCAAGGCTGAATCGCGCAAATCATGGAAAGGCACCGACGCGAACCGGCCGATCACTCCGAAAGGCGCGGCCGCGGCATTCGCACTCAACCGCGAACTTGCCTGCTACAACCCAACCCGCCTCGCAACCTCACCATGGCTGCGCTGCCAGGAAACATTGCAGGTGCTTAGCTGGCAGATCGAACGCCCGATGGAACACATCGACGCGCTCACGGAAGACGCCTTCGCCGAGCACCCGACCATCGCATGGCTGGCATTCCTCAAGCAGATCCAGCTCACGCTCGAAACCCGCGAAACCACGGCGATCTGCATGCACCGACCGGTTATCGGGGGTATGTTCGATCACTTGCGCGGACTGTGCGCCCGCAAAGCGCTCGCCAAGCAGCTCATCGCCAAAACACCGTTCATGCCTACCGGCACCGCCGTGGCGCTGTTTATAATCGATACGCCGCAAGGTCCCAGCATTATCGATATTCAAAAGGTTTCGCCCATTGTCTACTAGCATGCATTACGGTTCCGGATCGGTTGTACCAAGCCGTTCCGCCGGTTTCACCAACACCGGATCGCCGCGTCCGGCCCGCCCGGGGCAACTCGACCAGATGATGGCCGACAATATCGCGGGAGGTGCCGATCCGGCGCAAATCAACGAGATGAGCCACGCTTCGGCGGCCGCACTGTTGGACCGCGTGCATCATACGCAGGATGCCGAACTCGTGGAGCGCGTGCTCACGCTGGTGGACCGCGAGGGCGTTGACGTGATCGCCGAACTGTGGAGCAGCGCCGAGCCGGATTCATTGCCGGGCATTCTGTGGCGACTGTATGTGCTGCGCACGTGGATGAGGAAGAATCGTGAGTCGATCGCGCGATTGTGGCGTGTCGGAGAACCGGTTGCAACTACCGCTTCGGCGATTGCAGGCGTTGACCAGGCCCCCACGGAAGATGACATTGCGCACACCGCCGATTCGATTCTGGCGGGCGCATTCACCGGCGATTTCGCGATTGCATTGGAACGTGCGGCGGCGTTCACCGACGTTGTCGCGTTGGGATTGCGCATTGAAGCACGAAATATGACCTCACGCTTGGATGCGGTGAATTCAGAGGCCGTACAAGCGGAAAGCTCGGATGCCGCGAAAAAGCAATCGCGCACGAAAGCGGCCCGCTTGATGCATACGGCCGGCAATCTGTTTGTTACGGCCAAGGATTTTCGCCATGGAGCGAATCTGTGGAGGCGAGGAAAACTGGAGTAGCGCAATCCGCTTCTTTCACCCTCTACTAAATGTGCCGCACAGCAATCGCAAGATCAATTCGCGACACGGCGTACCGTGCGGTCTGCAGCATCTGTAGAATAGGAATTCGCGCCGGGCCATGCATAGCCCCGGGCTCCATTTTTTGCCGCTGCGAGCGGCCTTTGCGCCGACAGGCGCTTTCGTGGTTCGGCGCTTTCCCTCTTTTTAAATTTCACTGCTTTTTCATACGATTTTTCAGTTTCTTTCTTGGCGCCTTTCTCAGTTCCTGCACTTTTCTTCGCAATTATGGACTACGCTTAGCAATCATGGATATTCATGTTTTGAACCACCCGCTGGTGGACCACAAGTTAACCGTTCTTCGCGACAAGAACACCCCGTCCTCCACGTTCCGCGAGCTCGTTTCCGAACTCGTGATGCTTGAGGCCTACGAGGCCACCCGCGACGTCGAAGTCGTGGACAAGCCGATCGAGACCCCCGTCGCTCCTATGGTAGGCAAGCACATCGCTTCCCCGGCACCGATCATTGTGCCTGTGCTGCGCGCGGGCCTGGGCATGCTTGACGGCATGACCAAGATGATTCCGTCCGCCGAAGTCGGATTCCTCGGCATGAAGCGCGACGAGGAGAACCCGACCCAGCAGATCACATACGCGAACCGCTTGCCCGACGATCTGAGCGGCCGCCAATGCTTCCTGATCGACCCGATGCTCGCCACCGGCGGCACGCTGGTCGCAGCAACGCATTATCTGGCCGAGCGTGGCGCGAAGGATGTTACCGCCGTGTGCATTCTGGGCGCTCCGGAAGGCCTGAAGTTCGTTGAGGAGAACCTTGATCCGTCCATCAAGTTCAAGCTGGTGCTGTGTGCCGTCGACGAGAAGCTCAACGACAAGTGCTACATCGTGCCGGGCTTGGGCGACGCCGGCGACCGTCTGTATGGCGTGATCGACTGACCGAATCAGAGCTCAACCGAATCGGTCCAATCAGTCAATCGAGTAAATCGAATGAAAAAACGGCCTGCCACAACGCAAATCATGCGGCGGCAGGCCGAAATCATATGTAAAAACCTCTACTGCTCGTCCGGTACGAATGCTTCGAAAATATGATGGTCGAACCAGTCGTCGCACTGCGCAAGCTCGTCGCGGCTACGCACCGTCCACGACACGGGAACGGCACCCATGAAACGAGCCAGACGCACCTGCGGGCTGTTGCCGCCGTGCCAATCATAGGCGATGAAATCAGGGCGGGAAATCCAGTCGAAAATCAACGCACCGGCCGCATATTCCTTGGCGAGCGCAGCAGGATCAGACGGCTTCTCTTCCCCCTGCGGCCACCAGGAAAGCTGACCACGGCATACTTCCGGACGGTTCTCCTTGTACCAGTTGACGGCGGCCGGATTGAACGATTCGATCACGTACGCGCCGGAATAGGCCTGCAGCAGTGCGTCGCCCTTTTCCATGAGCTCGACATCGCGCGGATTCCACTTGGAATTGTCGTCGAACTTGTATTCGACGATCAGCGGCACACGGCCCGCCACTACCTTGAGCACGTCGGCGAACAGTGGCACATGCTGGAAATACCCTTCCGGAGCGCTGTCAGGTGTGGTGACCAGCGGCGGATTCTCAAGCGAGCCCGGCAGCGGCGCGGCGACGGCGGCACCGGGGGCGTCGGTTGGGAACAGCGGAATACGGGTCAGCTCATCGTATGTGAGATCGGCGATGCGTCGCGGATCTCCGGCGACGCGCATCAGATCGCCGTCATGCACCACCACGATTTCGCCGTCGGCGGTCATCTGCAGGTCAAGTTCGATGCCGTAACCCGCCTCGCAGGCCGCGGCAAACGCCGCAAGCGAGTTCTCCGGAGCGATCGCACCAGTCACGCTGGGACTGCCATAGCCCGCCTTCATGGCCATACGTCGGGCGAGCGCCACGTATTCGCCGCTTTCATTGGCATACTGCGCAGTCAGGCCGGAACCTGCGTCGTGCAGGCCGCGGTGCGCGTACCACACGTCGGGAATGGACGGCACGTAGTTGCGACGCTTGTCGGAGAAGGTACGCGGGGCAATCGCCCATACTGCGGCACCTGCGGCGAGCGCACCGCCCGCCAACACTTTATTGACGAATGATTTGGACATGGGCTTTCCTCCCTTACATGGCCGTTCGCGCATTCTCTCGCATTGGTTCGCACCGTTCGCGGCCATCGAATCTGTCTCTTCTGAGATTAGCCCATAAATCACAAAAAAGGCGACCACCTACGCGATCCGCGATCGTATGTCGCCGTCTCAAGCCACCAACAGCCGAGCCATATCTCGACTATATATGGCAGATTTTGAGTCTCGTCACGAGGCATCTCACTTATATATGGCAGACTGGAGCCAGAAAACATGCGTTTTATACCCCCTATATGGCTTTTTAGCGAAGTCTTCTGCCATATATAGGCGAGATGCTTCCTGACAGACCCGCAAATCTGCCATACATAGGCGAGTTATGAGCAAAATGGGGTCCGATGACGTCCGAGTTCACACAAACGTAGGGGTCGGACCCCAAAGGTCGGCGGCTGAATACGCGTGCTTGATCGTAGGCTTGGCCACTGAGCCGTGAAGAGGAAAGCCCAATGGGCTTTCCTCAGGCGAGGTGAGCGGCTTGCCGTGAAGACCGCGTAGCGGTACCTTGAGTGCGTCGAGCACACATATTCAGTCCAGAGGCCGAGGCTGAGAACTTACCACTTTTATGTTGGATTCAGTTACGCAGCTTGCCCCGCTTGGCTACGAAGATACAGCACCCCGCCGTGGCCAGCACCGTCATGGCAATGACGATTGCCGTAGTAGCGACGCCTGTAGAGCTTAGCTTCTTCTTACGTTGAGACTGAGATTGCTGCGATGATTGCGGTTTCGCGGAAGGCTTGGCATTATTACCGTCCTGCTTGCTGTTGTTATTGTTATTCGGAGTCGGCTTTGGAGTTGGCGTTGGTTCCGGCTCGGGCTCAGGCGTCGGATCGGGGGTCGGGTCCGGAGTCGGTTCAGGTTCAGGGTCCGGAGTCGGTTCAGGTGCATGAACCTGCCATTCGGCGGCGGCCGGCGATGCACTGCCGGATTGAATCACCATGCGCAGCTTAGTGGTCTTCACCGCGTCAGTCCAGGTTGCCTCGCTCCATCCGCCGTTATCGGTACCGTAAGCGCCGGGAGCATTGGTGACCAATGTATATGTAGCATCGGGAATACCCACAAACGCATTCGTTCCAGCATCCCAATACTGCAGTTTCCACGACGCCGGCATTCCCAAGCCCCCTCCATCGGAGGTGAATTGCACACGGCTGGAATCGATGGTGACTTCGCGATCCCATTCGTAGTCGAGCTTCATTTCACCGGTATTCGGCCATGTGCCCCAAATGCAGGCGTTATCAACCGTGCAATCGCCCGGAATGGTTTTGCCGTCGTTAAGCGCGGCAACACCAGCTGTCCAAGAAGACGCTTTTTTGTCCACGTCAGTAGCAACGGCATCTTGCTCGATATAGCCGGCCAACGGCACCGACGTATCGGATGGAATATCTTTGACGTCCGCAGCCGACATATTGCCAGCAATGTCCGAAGCCTGATAGCTCACCGTTTCACGCTTCGACGAAGAAGCAGTAATCGCCGCACCTTCTTCATATTGCTGCCATTCGCCGTTTCCAACCCGGTATTCCACCGTTTTCACACCGGATCCAGCACCATCTGAGGCGGTCAATGTCATAGTGCGGGAAGCCGTATCTACCGAGGCGGTTACCGTAGGAGCCGTAGCATCCACACGCGCTTCCGCAGCAGCGATTTCGCTCACATTGCCGGCCGCATCAGTGGCACGCGCACGCACACTCACTATACCCTCGCCAGTCACAGCCTTTACCGCAGTGTTCACATTCGTTCCGACGGTCACCCATGCGCCATCCCCGACCGCAAGTTCGAGTTTTGCGATCGGCGCAGCCGCATTGTCGGAAGCCGTAATAAGAGCGATCGGTGAAGTGACCAGCCAACCATCATTGCCAGCCGTGCCAGCCAATGCCACACGCACGGCAGGAGCAATGGTATCAGCCGGTTTTACGTAATCGTCGGAAACATGTACGGTCACGGCTACGTTGCCGGCTGTCAGATCATCAGCCTGCTGCTTGGTTTCAATGCCAGCAACCACACCTTGCACGGTGAACTCACCCGCCTGCGCATACGAAGAAGCAGACACCGTGCGCCACAAAACCGGAGTTTCCACTGTTTCCGAGCCGTACGCGACTTTCACCGTGTTCGACAATTCCGGCGCGTCTCCGGTCTTGGCGTAGACGTCGGCTGGCTGTTCAGCCACAACTGCTCCCTGTTGCGCGTATACTTCCCATTCAGGAACGCCAACGGAAGCATAGCCCCCGTCAACGGCTTGCGCGGTCATGTCAAGTTTGAGCGCAGTGGTGGTCACTGCGTCGAATGTCACTTCATTAGGCGCGTTCTTGCCTGTATCCACGCCGTATTCGCTGGAATTGGGCACGTCCTTCCAGGAACCGTCTGCGTCAAGATATTGCAGTTTCCATGAGGCAGGGGCACGCAATGCGTTCGCATCGGTGTCGAACCAGACTTTCGATCCATTCACACGTACAGCGCCATTCCACTGGTAGATCAGTGAATCGGAGGATTGTGTTTGTGGCATCTTTCGATAGTTCGTCCAATGGTTCGGCGGTACTACAGCAGTTTCCAGCACTCGCCCGTCGTTCACGGAACCCTTGTAGGCGGGTGTTTCGGTGTAGGTCGCGCCCACTGACGCATAGGGGGCCACGTTGCGTGAGGGTTGCAACCGTTCGGCTTTGGTCGGATGCGAAACGGCGTTCATGCGCCCGTCATTCCACGTCACTTCATCGATGCAGACTGCACGGCGGAAGTCAGTACCGCCAGTCTTGTCTCCAGTGTGGTAGGTGACCCACCATTTGCCGCCGAATCGTTGAATCGACGGATGCATGGTGGTGGACGATCCCGATTCGACGATTACGCCTTGGTACGTCCACGGCCCAAGAGGGCTTGCCGACGTGGAGTATTGCACGCACGCCTGATAGTTGGATTCCACGCAGGTCGCCACTCCCGACCCGGGTTTGCCACCGTCGTACACGTTGTAGTAGGTGTCTCCTTCACGGAACACCCATGCCGCCTCAAAGAAGCCTTTGGGCCCGTTGGCATAAGCGCCGCCGTTGTTGCCCAAGGTCAGCGACGCGTTCACTTGGTTCGCATAGTCGCTGCCAAGCACGTCTTTGCTGGCATCGTAGTCGGGTATGTTGGCGAGCGCGTCGGCGTCACGCATATTGTAGATTTTCGGCGCTCCGTCCGCCGTTCCGTCCATGGTTTCCACGGCAACATATGAGGTGCGGCCTGTGTTGGCGTCCCGCTGCATTTTTACGGCGAGTTCGCTGTTGAAGGTGCCGAAGTGCAGATATCCGGTACCGTCATTGTCCACGAAGAATGCGGGATCGATGGTTTCGATTTGCGTCTGCGTGGTAGTCAGCAACGGCGCTCCGATGGCGTCGACCCATGGTCCGAGGGGGCTTTTTGATTTGGCCACGCCGATGGAGAACGGGTCGGCTCCCGCGGCTGCGTTCTTGTCTTTGACTGGCACGTAGTAGTAAAACCAGTCGTCGGCCGTGTCTGCGGTGCCAGCATCGTCGACTACTACTTGTCCTGCGTAGGCTCCGTCGCCGGTTGCCCAGTCGAACAGGTCGGCTTTGGCGATGGTCTTGTAGTGCGTCCATTTGCCGGATTCCGGATTGTCGGTTACGTAGACGCCCCAGTCTTTCATATTGAAGGACCCGTAGGTTGGTTCGGCCTCGTCGTGTCCTGTGAATACGAAGAGTTTGCCATCGTATTCAAGGGTGGATGCGTCTGCGGAATAGTAGTTTTGCGACAGGTCGTTGGGGGTATTGGTTCCTTCGTTCTGCCCGATAGGGTTGCGAAGGGTTGCCGGCAACGCACTGTTGTCGATTTGTGTGACGGTGACGTCGGGATTGCCGACCGGCAGATCGTTGTAGGCGTGTCCGGCGACGCTGGGCGCGGTACTTGCGTCGGCCGCGTTGGCTGTCTGCATGGTTGCGATTGCTCCCGTGCATAAGGTGGCTGCGGCTGCGATGCCTGCCACCAGCGTCTTCATCGACGCATGTGAGATGTGCGAAAAGCTCATGAATATTCCTGTTTTCACGATTGGATATTGAAAAGTCCTCTTACGGATTGCTTAGGTTACGTTGGTATTCCTCGTGCGATCCGTAAGAGGACTTGAGCAATTGCTAGCGCTAGTCGCGGTTGCGGCGCGTCAGCATGATGGCGGCTCCCGTCAGCAGGACGATCATTCCTACGACGGCGATGCCGATGACATTGCTGCCGGTGCTGCTGATTGCGGCACTGACTTCAGACTTGGAAACCGGCTTGTTTCCAGGCTTGGCATTCGGCTTGGGGTCGGTCTTGTCGTCGTCCGGCTTCGGTGCTGGCTTGAGTTCAAGTCCGGCTATGGCCTCGGTCAGCTGCTTGACTGCGGCATCCGCATCAGCTTGGGTGGCGTTCTCATCGTTCAGCACCTTGGAGGCGGCATCCACTGCTTCAGCCAACTTCTTGGCACTGGCTTCGGTGTAGAGGTCACCGCTGACGCCCTGTGCCTGGTCAAGAACCGTCTTCAACTCAGTGGTGTCGGCTTTCTTCACCAGTGTCTGCTGGGCTTCTTCAAGCTGCTTAATGGCCGCATCCACCTGATCCTGGGTGGCGTTCTCGTCCGCATACACCTTTTGAGCGTTACCCATGGCTTCGGAGAATGCCTTCCAGCTATTCGGCGTGAAATTAGCTTGTTGCACGGAACCGGCTGCGTTGATGGCGGATTCGAGCCTGCTCTTGTCCACGCTTGGTTCCGGATCAGGGGTTGGATCCGGGTCAGGAGTCGGTTCTGGATCAGGAGTGCTTTCCGCAGCATGCACGCCCCACTCGGCAACCGCCAGACCGAAGGTGACGCCCTCGGCGGTCGGCGGATCAAGCACCAAGCGCAACGACGTGGTCTTCACCGGAGTGAACGTGGCCATGCTCCAGCCTTGAGCATCGTCAGAGGCACGTGAGGCCGGGGAATTACGCACGGTGGTGTATTGCGCATTCTCCACATCCTTCCATATACCATCAGAAGCCAAGTACTGAATCTTCCAGCTGTCCGGAACATCCAAACCACCCTTGGCATCATTACGCTCCGCGAAGTTGGCCCAGAACTGCACACGGCTGGAATCGACGGTGGCTTCCTTGCTCCAGGTGTACTGCGCGTACATGCCAGCGGAAGCTTGACCCCAGCTGCCCCACACGCGGCCATTCACATCGGCGTCATCATCAGACGGCCATGTATCGTCAACCAGCACACCATCGTTGAGCTTGCCGGAAGCCGGAGACCAGCTCGCCTCGGCACTCACCGTGGTGTCAATGGCCCTGCCTTCAATCCAACCAGTCAACGGAGTATCGGGCTCCGGCTTGGGATCCGGCGTCGGCTCAGGATCAGGATCGGCATCACCATTCGGATCGGCGACCACATGCACTGTAATCTTGGCCTGCGAGCTTGAACCCTCAGCCGTGCCGGACACCTCATAATCGCCGATGGTGTCCAACTTGACGCCGGCAACACTTGCCTCATCCCACATAACCGTGCGATCGTCAAGCATGCCGTTGGGGAATCGCACCGGAACCACAGACGGCAAAGCCACCGACTTGGAATTCTGGTACACCGTCTGTTCGATCGGCTGAGCCGCACCAGCAGTCTGAGACTGCGCGTCGGAACGCACGCCAATAGTGGCCTTGGTTCCAGCGAGCGCGCCAATAACCGTTCCGGAAACCGCAAACTCGCTATCGGAAGCAAGCTGATCGTCAGTGATGGCATCCCACGCAACACTCAAGTCACGACGGGAACCGTCCGTATAGCTGGCACTCACCGTCTTCGGCAGATTCACATCGGCAGCCTTGCTGCCAGTCTGCACCATACGATTCACGCCATCCACGCTCACCGGATCAAGCGCATACGCCTCAAATTCGGTAGCACCAACAATGGCACCCTTCGGGAACAGCACACGCAACTTGTTCGTCTCCACCGTTTCGGCAAAACGAACCTCATTGCCTTCACCCTGCATCGTGGTATAAGACTGGCCGGCGGCAAGCTTCACATCCTGCCAATCGCCATTCTCATCCGCATACTGCAACTTCCACGACTTGACCATCGGCACACCGCCACCGTCAGTCCAGAAGAACAGCTTCGCCTTCTTCAACGGAACAGTGCCATCCCAGGCAAGCTGCAGCCACGGCTCGGTACCGGTATTGTCACCCCAATTATTCCAAGTCTCATTCGGAGTATTGGTATACAACACCTGACCGTCGATAACCTTCTTGGCATTGTCCTTCGCCTGATATGGATTGGTGAAACTGGCGCTCGCAGTGGACTGTGAAGCCACATTCACCGTGCCGTCGGAAGGAATGCCGTGAACGGTGACTTCCTTGAAACCGGTCTTCTCACCGTCGAATGCGGTGAGTTTGAGCACATAGTCACCCTCACGGTTGAACGTGACCGTAGTGTTGGCAGCGGTTGCGTCGACGAACTTCGCTTCGCCGTTTTCAGGGCCAGACACCTGCTCCCATGTGGTGGTGAGCGTGTCAGACGGCAGGCCGTCGTCCTTCACCGTGCCCACCAGCTGCGCACCGGACGAGGTGCTGCTGGCAATGTAGGCGTCAACGCTTGGCGCCTGGTTCGTAGTTTCGCCTTCCGGCACAATGTCGGTTTCGTAGGCCTGAATCTCCTTCAAGCCAATGGCCTGACCTGCTTGCGGAGTGAAGGTGGCACGAATGGCTTTGGCCACGACCTTGGAGAACTGCACGCGGTTGTAGTTGGCTCCCGCGTAAATAGGCGTACGCACCTGGTTCGGCAGGACATGCCATGCGCCGGCCTCATCCTGATATTCAAGCGTGTACACCGACGGCTCACTGTAGCCGGAAATCGTCTGGCTGGACGAGGTCTGGTAGAAGTACAAACGCACGTCGTCGATGTTCTGCACGCCATTCTTGAACGTTACGGTCAGCGAATCCTTGGCGTTCTTGGATCCCTTGGTGCCCCAGAAGGATTCCATCACGTTCTTGCCGTCCACTGCATTGGTTGCCGGGTATCCCTTGGTTTCGTAAGTGGCTTCCACATCGGCGCCCTTGGCCACGTTGGTCTGGCTCTTGGACGCTTCGTCCACGTTCTGTCCGGACTGCGCGAAGATCTGCGTAACCCTGCTGTTCGATGCATAGGTCACTTCGTTGGCGTTCGGCATGGTGGCGGTGGTCGCGCCGGTGATCACCGCTCCGGAATCATCGGCAACCTCAACGGTTCCACTGGCCGGATCGTAGATGAGGTGGGCGAGCTTATCGGAGGTGAACACGGCGTTGCCGTCCACATACAGGGTATATCCCTTCGGAGCGTTGTAGATGCCGTCGTTGTTCCATACGATCGACAGATCCTGCCCGTGGTAGCTCAGGTTGTTGACTGTGAAGTGGTTCCAACCGGGAATCTCGATCGGATTGAGTTCGATCTTGTTGTCTTCACGCGGAACCATACCTGCCACGTCTTCCACAATCGTCCAGTTGGTGGTGCCAAGCTGGGTGTGGTGAATCCAGGAACGGTAGGTGATTTTTCCACCGTTCTTGCTGGCGTCGGCGTTCTTCTCCGGAATCGTGCTCCCTGCGGAATTATTATCCATATTCCAGAATTCGTTCTGGTCCGGATACTGGTTGTCGCCTCCTTGATAATGCGAGAACGCAACCCAATACAGCAGTTTCTTGAACGATTCGTTCGTGATATATCCGTTGTCTGCAGCATTATAATCACGGATTCCCGCAGAATAGATTTGCAGCAGCGGAGTTGCATTGATAATGGAGAAATTGTTTGATCCCGGGAAATTCAGCGCCTTCTTGTCTGCCTGATTCGCAGTGAAGAACGGGAAAATCGGGAATTCGTCGGCATCTTCGAACAAGCGCAACGCACTATCGTAGTCATCATTGCCGGTCGGCATCAGACCTTCGGAATACGGATAGTAGTTGTTGAGTTCCTTGTATTTCGCGAATTTACCGTCGTTCAGCCACTTGTGCAGCAGCAGTTTGCTGTCGGAATCCCACAGGTTGTCGAGCACATCCTGCTTGATGGCGTCGGCGATCTGCTGCATTTCAGCGGCTTTTTCGGCGTCTCCGGCAGCCTTGTATGCTTGCGCGGCGGCATTGGCATTGGCCCACATGTTGGCGGAACCGTCGGCACGGTCCATACGCTGGCCCGAACGACCGGGTTCGGAGAATGACACCGCGTCGGCATCGTTGCCGGTCATGGACCACCACGACCAGTCGATCAGATTGTTGCCGTTGCTATTCTGGTTGTCGTTGCTGTCTGGCTCGCTTTGCGAATTGAGCAGACCTTTGACATCTTCGGAACCGTAGTCACCCAACGCTTCAGCCAATGATGACGGGCCGCCGTGCACCTTGTAGGAGTCCCAACCGGCCTTGGTGATGTACTGCGTGTAGCTGTGGTTCCAATTGGCTGGATCGCCCGGATTGTCGTGGTAGTAGTAATACCCGGACTGGCCTTTCTTAGCTGTCTGCCCGGCCGACACCCAAGTGCCGTACGAGTATTCGGCGTTACGGAACCACTTGGTGTCGTTGATGAACATGCCGGATGTCAGCACGATCTGGTTGTTGTATCCGAGCACGCCTTCGATGGAGGTCGGATACTGGAACGTATTGCCCGGCATATTGGCGTCCAACATGTTGAAACGGCTCAGCCACCAGCGGTAGAACACAGTTTTGTCGATATTGTGTTCCTGGGTTTCCACGTAAGGAATGTTATCGACCCACCACTGGTTGTAGGTGGTCACGGAATCCTTGTAGGAAGCGGCCGGATCGGTGAGATCGCCGTTGAATCGGGCTTCGTATTCCGCGGTGGAGTCCGGCAACTCGTTGGCGATCAGGCCAAGCTGCAGCTTGGTGGTTTGTGGCACGTTCGCTTCCAAGGTGAGGGTGGAAGCGAGTTTGCCGTTCTTTACGGTGAAACCGTTGCCGGAGAACCGTGGATAGATGGTGGTCAGATCATTCTTCACATTGAAGCGACCGGTCAGTTCAGTGTCGCCGTCATTGCCGTCTTGTGCGAATGGCGAGGCTGCCGTCAGCGTTACGTCACCGCCGGTGGTGCTGGTGATGGTGAAATTCGCGACCATCACATTGGTGTGGGTGATGTACTTGACTTCGGTGACGGTAATGGTCTTGTCGCCGTTGGTAAATTCCGTGGTGAAGTAGCTTGGCGTCTGCTTGCGCTTGTCGGTGTTCTCGCGCAGGGTCTGCTTGGAACCGCCAATGCTTACCTCAACGGTAAAGCCGTCGTTGCCGGTCTGATCCCAGTATGCGACATCTCCCACGAAACCAAGTGCTTCCGGCGTATGCGTGTACATGAATGCGGCACGGCCACGTGAGAACAGGTATTCGTTGTTGTCTGCGCCCGCATAGCTGTAGTCGCCAGCATCGTTGGTGCCGGTACCGTTTGGTGCGGTGCCTGTGCGCGTCAGCATCTTGTCGATCCAGAAGTCGTGTGCGGTGTCGGTTCCGGCACCGTTGGCAACATCCGCATCGAACACCTGCTTGAGGTAGCTTGTCGAGGGATCGAAAGCGACGCCGGTGCCCGGAATCGGGTCGGCGGCCCCCTTGAAACTCGGATACCCCATGGCAGAGTTCGGATTGGTCAGCGCGTCATTGGCGTATGCGGTCGTCACACCGCCAGACAACAGTGTGGCCACTGCCGTCAGCACGCCCAATGACGTGACAATCCCTTTCTTCCTTGTTGATGGTGTCATCAATTCCTCCTACATGGACCATCGTTGGCCCTTGGTTGCCAAGGCTCGTTCCCTGGCATCCAACTTTCTTTCTGTAGGAATGAGAGTCGTGCGATGGACATGAGATTGGAGCGTCCACCGACATTTCAAGAATACATGACGCGAATACGGTTTCGCAAATTTTCTTTCAGTTTTCTCCAATGCTTTTCTAAGTGAACTGCCATACGATGGCTTTTATGCGAAAAGGAAAGTTTTCGCATTTTCCCGTCTTATACTAGGGGCTATGACAAAACCGGCCACCCCATAAGGGGCAGCCGGTCTCTCATTCCAGTCAGCGCGGCGCATTCGGCTCCAATCGATCACGCCGCGCTCACCCGCTTCCCGGCACCATGGCACTCATAGCGCCGGGTAGCAAGTCTTTCTTTTGTTTAGCTGCGCAACCACACGTTCATTTGGCCGAGTTCGCGGTTGGCCCATGCGTAGTAGGGCACCAGCTTGAGCGACGTCCGCTCATCTGAGGTGTCACGCTGAGCGGACATGTACAACGGGGCATCCACGGCATCCGCAGCCTCACGAACGGCAGGCAACGTCACCGCGTCAACACCTCCAAGCAAATCACTCTCGAAAGTAACCGTGGCATCCGCAGCATCCACGCCATCAGCAAGACGGTACGTCCACAGATCGCCGGCATTATCGGCTTGCTCCGCGCAATAGACGAGCGGACCGCGCATCACCGCAACACGACCTGCATCGCAACGCACATGAGAGTTGGCACGCACCAATCGCACTGCCATATCAAGATCCAGCACCACATGCAATGCATTTCCCGGAGCAACTGCGAAATATACGAAACCGTTTTCCGGAGCCGTCTTCACAGCAACACCATCGCATGTCAGCGCATAGGAATCAGCCGACCATGTGGGAATACGCACGCCGAAACGTACCGAATCAGCCGCTTCAGCGGGCAATTCCACCATGTACTCAACATGACCGTTCCACGGAAAATCGGAACGCTGCTCCACATGCAACCCGGAATCAAAACTTGCCTGATTCGCAATGAACTGGTGAGCGAGCACCGTGCGACCGCCGTCACGTTCGGTATACACATAACGGTCCACCGACGCGACCAATCGCGCGACATTAGCTGGGCAGCATGCGCAACCAAACCAATCGACACGATGCGAAAGCACATGATGCCGATCCGGATTGTCCAAACCGTCCGGCGAAGTCTCCAACGCATTCACATAGTAATACTGCTTGCCATCAAGGCTGATGCCCGCGATGGCGCCATTGAACAGCTCACGCTCAAGCACGTCGGCATATTCACCATTCGGTTCCAACAGAAGCATTTGGCGAGCAAACATGCTCATCGCCACAGAAGCGCACGTTTCGCCATACATGGTGTCGTTCGGCAGATCGTAATCGTATGTGAACGACTCCCCCACATGCGTGGAACCGATCGCACCCGTTACATACATGCGTTTCGACACGATGTTGTTCCAAAAACGATGCGCCGCATCCAACAAGCCCTGATCGCCGGTAATACGCGCCACATGTGCGATTCCAGTGCACAAATAGGCCACGCGCACAGCATGGCCGTCAGCGGTCTGCTGCTCGCGCACCGGCTGCGCGGCTTGGAAGTACGTGGGCTTGTAGAATCCCAGATCCCGGAAAATGTAGTCGTTGTCGACAGCGGCGATCTGCTTGGCGTAGAACTGCGGATCCTGACCACGCACGTCGATGAGATACCGCGCCAGATTCAGATAGCGCTCCTCACCGGTCGCATCATACAGTTTCGCCAACGCCAATTCGATTTCCGGATGCCCATCAGCACCGTGGATCTTGCCGTCCTCCGGGCCGAAATTGGCATCGATGCAATCCGCCATACGGCACGCCACATCAAGCGCCTGTTGATTACCGGTCACCTCATGATAGGCGACAGCAGCCTCAATATAGTGGCCCATGACATACATCTCATGGCTTTGCTGAATCAGTGTGAAACGCTCACGATGCGCCCATTCACCGGTTTTGATTTGGTACGGAGTGTCCAAATATCCGTCCGATTGTTGCGCACGTGCGATGAGATCGACGGTTTTATCGCACAGTTCCCGCAATTGCGGATCAGGATGATACGACAGTGCGTAAGCCGCTTCCTCCAACCACTTATATATGTCGGAATCCTGGAAGACCATGCCATGAAATTCACCGGCCTCATCACCGGCTGCGATACGCAGATTCTCCACGGCATGACTTTTATTATCGGCAAGCTGATTGCCGGCCGGATCATCCGGAACTTCAGTGGCAATCTCATCATTCATCACACCCCACTGATAGGGAATGACGGATTCAACGATCTGGTCGCGACGCTGCTTCCAGAAAGGAGAAGTAATAGTTACATTCATGATATTTCCTTAAGATTAAGGACTTCGCCAGCCCTTGACAGCTCTTGGCTACTCCGCCTTCGGTTCTGCTCAGGCTGGAGCCTGGAGACAGTCCACTGGGCTGTCTCCCAAGGGCTGACATCGCCAAATGTCAGCCCTTGACGGCTCCAGCCATAAACCCTTTGACGTAGTACTTCTGGAGGGCTAGGAAGAGGATGGCTGCGGGGATCATCAGAATCACGACGCCAGCTTCGGTGGCACCGTAATCAATGACGCCCATAGTCTGCTGACGCATGTTCACCAAAGCGAGCGGCAGCGTGGCGTTCGACGAACTCGACAGGTACAGCGGAATCATGAAATTGTTCCAAGCCTCAAGGAAAGCAAGCAGACCGACAGTGACCATCGACGGCTTGACGACCGGCACCAGAATCTTAATCAGCGACTGCAGGGAGTTGCAGCCATCGACCATGGCGGCCTCTTCCATATCCTTCGGAATCGCATCGAAAGCATTACGCATGATGAACGTGCTCATCGGCAGCTGGAACAAGGTAATAACCAAACCGACACCCAGCAAGGAATCGTTCAGACCAATATCCTTGTACCACACCATCAGCGGAATCAGCAGAGACGCATACGGCACCATCAAAATGGACAGCGTCACCATGAATCCGAGATTGCGGCCCGGATAGTCGAAACGGGAGAACGAATAGCCTGCGAGCGTGCACACCACCACGGAGAACACCACGGCGACCAACGTCACCACCACCGAGTTGAACAGGTACTTCGGCAGGCCTTCCTGGTAGCCGAACAACGTCAGATAGTTGTTCACACCCCAGCCCTTGGACTGTGCGGAACCAGGCTGCGGACTGAACGAGCAGACCACCACCCAGATCAGCGGCGAAATGAAGACCAGAGCCAGCAGACCTTCGAGAATATAGACGATTACGCGCTTCCACAATGGAGTAGTCATGTGAGTTCCCTCCCCTTGCTCACTTGGTGTTGTCGCGCATACCGCGCATCTGGATGGAATTGATCACCACGAGGGCCGCAAGCACGATCAGCGACAGTGCGGCCGCCATGCCCAGATCCTTCTTGGAATCGAATGCGAAGTTGTAGATGAGCTGCACCACGGTCATGGTGGAATTGTTCGGACCGCCCTTGGTCAGAATGAAGAACTGGTCGAACGCGAGGATGGAACCGGTGACGCAGTAGATCAGGCACATCACGATGGTCGGCTTCATCAGCGGCAGGGTGATGGAACGGAAAATGCGCCACGTGCCAGCACCGTCCATGCGCGCGGCCTCATACAGGTCGCCAGGAATGGCCTGCAGACCGATCATCATGAGCAGCATGTAGTAGCCGGAGAAACGCCAGACGATCACAATAATGGTAGCCCACAGCGCGCTCTGGCCGGTGGCGAGCACGGAGCCGCCCTCATCCATTAATCCGAAGAAGCTCAGGATCTTGGTGACGGGGCCCACCTGCGGGGAGTACAGCGCGTAGAACAGCAGCGAAGCGGAGGCGAGACCGGTTGCGGACGGCAGCAGGAAGCACGTGCGCAGCATATTGTTCCACTTGGTGCTTTCCTGCACGATCAGCGCCAGACCAAGGCCAAGCACCAGCAGGAAAATCGTGACGATCACGGTGTATTCAAGTGTGAACAACACCGACTGTCCGAGCAGTTTATTTTCGAAAACCTTGACGAAATTCTCAGGGAAATTCCAACCACGGTTACCGCCCATCAACGACCAGCGGGAACCGGCCATGATGACGAGCAGCACGATTGGCACGAAGAACAGCATGATGATCATCAGCCAATCAGGCAGCGCATACAGCAGGCCACGACGGGTTGCCTCCGCCTTGGCCTTGGAACGATGCGTCTTCACTGGCGCAGCGTTCTTGGAAACAGTAGTCATATTCCCTCCTTGGAACACTTTTGGCGACTCTCTCTTGAATCGTTCGGGGTTTTCGACATAAATGGCCAAGCGATTGGATATGCGTTTGGAAGTGCGATTCCGTCTCGTGCGGCCGTTGAAATCCGCCATGAAGACCGACATTGTTTTTGAATTATTGTCGATCTTCATGGCAGACCACAACTGTGGTCTGTCGATTTTTGTTTTCGATATTCAGTTATTCGATATTCTGTTGTTCTTAAGTTATGTAAATCGGGAAAAGGAGAAAAAGGAGGAGAAGTTCGTTTTCAGTGGCTCACCTCACTGACCCAGCACGTCGGTGATGGCCTGGTTGTCGGCCTTGAGATCGCCATCGCCCCAGACTGCGTTCTGGATGAGCAGCTGCCACGGGGAACCGGCTGCGTTGAAGGCCTCATTGAAAGCTGCGGACTTCGGGGTCTGGCCATTGCCGTCGATGATTACGGAGTTGATGGTCTGGACGCGAGGATCAGCATCGTCGTAGGCGGTCTTCAGGGTCTGAATGTTGGATGCGGTGTCGCCGTTGGCTGCGAAGACTTCCTTCTGGGCGTCATCGCTCATGAGCCATGCGAGGAAGTTCCAAGCCTGAGCGACGTGCTTGCAGTCCTTGGAGATGCCCATGGCATCGCCGCCGAGGAACGTGGAGGTCTTGCCTTCCTTGGTGCCCGGGATCGGGGTGACACCCACTTCGAAGCCGCCGTCCTTCTCAGCTTCGAACAGTGCGGTGGAGGAGGTGTTCGGATACGGCATCACACCGATGTTGCCGTTGGCGAACGGAGCGGTCCAGGTGGCACCGGTTTCTTCCTTGGAGCCTGCGCCCAAGCCGTTGGTGGTGTTGGCGAGTTCCTTGTAGGCGTCAAGCACGGCCTTCATGGAATCGTTGTCGAGGGTGGCTTCGGTGCCATCTGCGTTCATCACGGATTCGCCGTCAGCCCACACGGACGGGAACAGGTCGAACACGAGGGCGCCACCGGACTGGCCGGCCAAGTAGGAGCCTGCCACGCCGTCCTTGTTGAGGGCCGCGACCGCCTTGGCCTGCTCAACGAACTCGTCGATGCTGCTCGGGCCCTTCTCCGGGTCAAGGCCTGCTTCCTTGTACAGATTCTTGTTCCATACCATCACGGAAACGTCGGTGATGAACGGCAGCGTGTATTCCTTGCCATCCACGGTACCGGCTTCAATGTGGCCCTGCTGCAGGTCGGACTTGTTGTCGAGTCCGTCGATCTGCTTGGTGATGTCGGTGAAGATGCCTTCAGAAGCCCAGTACGGAATACGCACCACGTCACCGGCGAGAATGTCCGGAAGGGAATCGGTCTGGGAGGCACCACCGACCTTGCCTTCCATATCGTCATTCGGAATGATTTCCAGCTTGACCTGGTTCTTGTGGGAGGCGTTGTAGGCCTTCACCGCGTTCTTGGCCTGACGCTCCAGCGGAGAACGGGTCCACAGGGTGATCTCAGTGCCGTCATCAGTGCCGGCTGCCGGAATATCGGCCGGAGCCGCGGATCCACCACTGCTGGAACCACCGCCGCATGCAGCCATCGGAATAAGCAACGCGGTTGCCGCGATGCCGGCAATAACGCGAGTGACCTTGTTGAAAGACACCATGTCTACTTCTTTCTCTATGTATCGCTCAGCTTTGAGCCATCCGGCGGGCCTTCCGCCGTCTGCCTTCACGATTTCCGGTTGTTCTCCTTCGATTGAACCGTAGTGCGAAAGCCTTTTCTCAGTATATGGTTTTCTCCAGATTTTGCAAAATCGCTTTCGCACATCAAAATGCAAAGGTATTCATGTCGATAAAACCGTTATAAATAAACGATTCTTAGCATTTTAAGAATCGTTTATGACAGCAAAAATGACGTGAGATGCAGAAAATGCGAAAGAAAAATGTGTTCATTTTCGCAAATGCGAAAGTTTCGCAATTTGCAAGTGAAAATGTCAGCAATCGGCTATATAAAGCCGTTTTGTCCACTTTTTGACACGATGCGAAAACTTTCGCAGTTTTGTCGTATAATATTACGCAATACAAGGGCGGCGAAGCGCGTCGACGCGCAGCCAACGTTTTCGCCACACCGTAAAAAGGGGAAACATCATGGCAACTGCAGATACTCACTCAACAGCAAGGCTTGAAGATGTAGCAGCGCTGGCCAACGTGTCTTTGGCAACGGCTTCAAAGGCGCTGCATGGCAAACCGCGTGTCAGTGAAGACACCCGCGAGCGCGTGATGGAGGCAGCGCGGCAACTCAACTATTCCCCGAACAAGCTGGCGCAATCGTTGGCAAGCGGCAGAAGCGGAACCATCGGTTTGGTCACTTCCGATCTGCAAGGCCGTTTCTCCACGCCTATTCTTATTGGCGCCGAAAACGAGCTGCGCGCACAATCGACATCAGTACTACTTGCCAATGCTCGCGGTGACGATGCACTGGAACGCAGCCATGTAGAGAAACTGCTGTCGCTGAAAGTGGACGGCCTGCTGATTGTGCAGCGCGAGACGAATCCGCGCCCGTCGCTGGGGCGTGATTGGGGCGTGCCGCTGGTGTATGTGTATGGTCCTTCCACCGATATCAACGATTGTTCGGTGACGTGTGACAATGTGGACGCCGGGCGCATGGCCGTGAATCATCTGATTTCGTGCGGACGCAACCGTATCGCCATTATTGGCGGCGATGAAACGTATACGGCCTCCACCGACCGCACCAAGGGCGCGTTGGAAGCGTTGGCCGAGGTTGGTTTGGAACCGGCTGGCCCGATTCGCTATGGCCGTTGGGACGAGAATTGGGGGCGTGCCGCCACCAGACTGCTGCTCGACCAAGGCGTGAAGTTCGACGCCGTGGTATGCCAGAGCGATCAGCTGGCACGAGGATGCATCGACGCGTTGAAGTCGCAGCATCTACGCATTCCTGAGGATGTGGCGGTGATTGGCCACGATAATTGGGGCGTGCTCACCAAGAGCTCCCGCCCGCCGCTGACCAGCATCGACAATGAAACGGAACTCATCGGCCGCAAAGCCGCCCGCTACCTGATGGACGCCATCAACGGCCAGCCCCACCACGGCACGGAATACCTCCCCTGCCGCCTCATCCAACGCGAATCCACCTTACCGTTAGACTAACGTCAACGTTTTTTGTTGGAACGTCCCTTGAAGTAAATGTCAAACACGATCCAGACGGACAAAACGAACGCGATCACATAGCCGAGGAAACCGACGATCGGAATGCCGAAAATCACCGGTTTGATGCCCGCATAGTACACGATCGACGAGCCGATGAACAATCCGACGACGATCAGCGCCATCGTAAGCCTGTTCACCATGTTGGCAAGCAGATGGATCGGTTCCTGCGAGCCGACCATCTCCATATTCACGCGCAACTGGCCGCGCGTAAGCATACGGGAGGCCACTTTCAGCTCATTGGCGGCAGCGAGCAGACTGTGCAGCGCCTGATGACCTTCGATAACCAGCGATTTCGCCTCATCTTTGGCGAAATCCTTTTTCGACGTGCTTGCGGCGATATGGTCGGAGATGATCTGGATCATATTCACGTCTGGAATGAACTCGTCGAGCAGGCCTTCCAAAGTGACCAGCGCACGCCCGACGGTGGTGACGGTGCTCGGCACTTCAATGCCGTGTCGTTGCGCCATTTGCGTCAACGCGGTGAGCATGGCGGCGATATCCAGCTCGGCCAAATCCACTGTGCCGAATTCCTTGACGATCACGTCCAAGTCGGCCAATAACGCCGGATAATCCTCCGGATCGGCCTCGGCACCGGCGAAACGCAGCAGACCGTCGGCAAGCGCGGGCGAATCCTGTTCGGCGACTGCGAAAATCATGTCTTTCAATACGGAACGGGTTTTCGCATTGAGCCGACCCGTCATGCCCAGGTCGAGCAGCACGATCTGCCCGCCGCGCACCATGATGTTGCCCGGGTGCGGATCCGCGTGGAAGAAGCCTTCGTCAAGCACTTGCGTGGCGTAATTGTCGACCAGTTTAGTGCCGATTTCCTTCAGATCGTAGCCCGCTTCGATGAGCTCATCAGGATGCGAGACGGAAATGCCTTCGACGTAGTCCATGACCACCACGTGTTCGGTGCACAGGTCGGAGTATGGCTTCGGACAGTCCATGTATTCGTAGTGCTCGCAGAATCGTTTGAATTCCGCCAGATTTCGCGCTTCGATCATGAAGTCGGTTTCGGCTTCGAAGGTGTCCCACAGTTCTTCGACCACGCCGGAGAGATCGACCACTTGGGCGCTGGGCATGGTTTTGGCGGCTATTCGTGCGATGGTGCGCATGATGGACACATCCTGTGCCATGGTTTCGCGCACGCCCGGGCGTTGCACTTTGACGGCCACATCTTCTCCGGTAGTGAGTTTCGCACGATGCACTTGCGCGAGGCTTGCCGATCCGAGCGGTGTGGCGTCGATATGGTCGAAGATTTCGCCTGCCGGGCGTCCGTATTCGTCTTCCAGCACTTGCAGGACGGTGCCGTACGGCATGGGGTCGGCGTCGGCGCGCAGTTTGGCGAGTTCGTCGCAGAACGATTGGGGCAGGATTTCGGAGCGCATTGACAGGATCTGCCCGACTTTCACGAAGGTCGGACCGAGCGCTTCGAACATGAGCCGCATTTTGATGGGCGTCAGTCCGTGCACAATGTCGAATTGGTTGACGATTTGCGCGATTTGCGCAAGTCGCTTCAGTTTGCCTCGACGAGTCAGGTGGTAACGCTGCGAGAATGAGTCTTTACTCGGGCCGAACAGTCCGATGGTTTCGGGTTGCGTAAAGGTTGCGTCGTTCTGCTTGCCTTGCGATTGCGGGATTCCCGTTTTTCCCGCGGATTTGGCTGCCGTTGCCGCAGCCGCGTCGGACGAGGGGTTCGCCGTCGGATTGATCACCGCGTTGACTCGGTCGGAAAGTGTGACCGGCTCCACGCTTTCGGGGCGGGCCGCATCCGGCTCGATCGGGGAATTCAAAGACATATCGCTGCTCGCAAACGTTGGTCGGATTACGATGAGTGGGATTCATGAGGAGACTTGCGTCCCGCGTATTTCATGCGATTCGCATGTTTCGCACGTTTCTTACGTTCCGCACACGGCCGTTCGCATGTTTCGCAAGTTCCGCATAACAAATCGCCGTCTGAACGTGATGCGACGAGCAGACGGCGATGTGAACGATTGAACGTTACTCGGCTTTGGCTTCAGGTTCGGCTTCCTTGGTTTCCTCTGCAGCCTTGGCTTCAGAGGATTCCTTGACCTCCGCGACCTTGTGCTTGAGTTCGGCGTTGAGGGCCTTGCCCTGTTCGACGGTCAGCTCGCCCTTCTTGACGAGATCATCAACGATTTCCTGGCTCTTCTCAACCGTGGTCGCCAAAGCGCCAACGCCGGCGAGGAAGACCTTACGCAGGCCGTCACCAAAATCAAAATCAGCCATGATTACCTCCTTAGGTGATGGTGGTACCCACTCTATCGCATTTTCTTCACAAATAACGTCAACGAAACTAGTCAATCGTTACAATTCTGCGGAAGACTCGCTGCCGCATGCTCACAGCGTACGAAAACGCGAAAACTACGAAACAGCGAAACAGCGCGAAAACAATCAGCGCGGGCGTGACATGGCCACGCGACGCGCATTGCTGGCAATCGTGTTGATGCGATCAAGTTCCGCACGCTGCGCTTCCGTCTGCCCTGCAGCGGCCGGATCGAACGAACCATACCGGCGTTCTGCGGCGGTGCGGATCAGAAAATCGGCGATCGCGGGGTTTTTCGGCAGCAGCGAGCCGTGCATGTATGTGCCGATCACATTGTTGACGCGCGCGCCTTCCGTATGATCCTCGCCATTGTTGCCGGTGCCGTCCGCGTCGACGACGCCGAGCGGCTGCACGCCTTCGCGCAGGAAGGTTTGGCCGGAATGGTTTTCGTAGCCGATGATGTCGCCGAAATCGGCGGAATGCTCGGTCAGATTGCCGATCATACGCACTTCCTGACCGACCGTGTACGCGCCGATCACGCCGATACCGTCGAGTCGGGAACCATCCACCGTTTCGAAATATTCGCCGAACAGCTGGTACAGGCCGCAGATCATGAGCATGGGGGTGCCATCGGCAGCCAGCGAGCGCAATAGGTCGGCACGTTTGAAGAAGTCGTCGACGATTTTCTTCTGGCCGGTGTCTTGGCCGCCGCCACCCAGAATCATATCGACGCGTTCGGGCCACGAGTCGCCCTGATTGTAGGCGTGCACGTGCGGTTCGTAGCCGTACAGCGCGAGTCGGCGCTGGATGGTGAGTACGTTGCCGGAGTCGCCGTAGATGTTCATGTCTTTCGGATATAGCGACACGATGTCGATTGTCTGGCTCATATCGTCTCCCTCATGCGTTTCATACGTTCTTCATACGTTTTCATACGTTGCGCCGATTTTCATGCGTTTTTCGCACGTTTTGCCGGACTGTGCGGATGCGCGCCGTCACTTGCCCACGCCAGCGTCGGCAACTTCGGTAATTTTGCCGAGCGCCGCTCGCGTTTTAAGCATTGCCGTGTATGTGCAGTAAATGTGCTTGGGGGTGCCCGGATTCGCGTTCACGAACGTTGAGACGGCCTCTTCAAGTTCCGTGTTGACACTGTTCACCGGCACCTGATCGTATTCGAGACGCAACGCCATATCCCATGCGCGCACGCCCGAAACCATGCCCACACCGGTGCCTCGCAACGAGGAGAAGTCCACGTCCCACAACCAGCTCATGTCACGCCCGTCGGCGTATTCGTCGTTGATGGCGATCATGGTGTCGCAGCCTTCGGGGGTGAAGGATGCGAGCGACAGGCGGAATCCCATGGGATTTTTGACGAGCAGCAGCTCCACCGGCGAACCGTTCACGTCGATGACTTCGCCGCGTCCGAACGCCGGAGTGACTTCGGCTGCCGCGTCGATCATGGATTGCGTAGTGGAGTGCGCGAAATCGATCATGCGCTGTGAGATTCCCACTTGTCGCAATAGTTCGTCGGTTACGTTCTCTTCGAACGGCAGGAACATTGCCTGCGCATCGGCCACGACCGCTCGCACGACGGCCAGTGCGGCCGCCGCGTTGTACAGGTTGTACACGCCTTCCAGTCTCACACCGGTTTCGTACGTTTCACCGTCGATGCCGAAACTGGCACGATGGTCGCCCACGGCAAGCAAGGTCACGTCAGCCTGTAGCTGTTCCGCAATTGCTGCATCTTCCGATTTTTCTGCATTTTCCCCAGTTTTCGCAATCACTGCAGCATCGTCAATCTCAATATTTGCGGACGATTCTGCAGATTCGGACAAGTCAACGCCAACTGACACTTCAGTATCAGTTGCCGATTCCGCATCGACCGTCGTGTGCATGTCATCGTCGGACGGGAAGAAGCTGCGCAACGACTCGTCAAGACCGAAATATCGCACTTCCACACCATCTTCAGTATGTGCGACGTCAGCAAGTCGTGCGATGCGTGGATCCTCACGATTGAGCACCACGGTTCCGGTGGTCGCTTCGGCGGCTTTGCTCAGCAGTCGTGCGGTATTGTCGATTTCGCCGAAACGGTCGAGCTGGTCGCGCATCACGTTGAGCAGCAGGCAGTAGTCGGGTTGCACTTGTTTGACGAAATGCACCGCGTACGCTTCGTCGAGTTCCAGTACGGCGATGTCGGCGTCCAGTTTGCCGCCGAGCGAGACTTCGGCCAGCAGCGACGAGACCACGCCGCGGGTGAAATTCGATCCGGTCGGATTGGTGAATACCTTCAATCCCAACGATTCCAGCATGCTTGCCACCATGCGCGTGGTGGTGGTTTTGCCGTTCGTGCCAGACACGAGCACCACGCCAAGCGGTAGCTGCTGCAGGGTGCGTGCGAGGAATTGCGGGTCGATCCGTTCCACGATTTTGCCGGGGAACGCGCTGCCGCCGCCATGCGCCAGGCGTGAGGCCGCACGCACGGCCTTGCCGATCAACGGCGTTGCGAATGAGTTCCACGCCATGCTATACCTCCTGTTGGCTCTGGTAGTCCTGCGGCATATCTTTGAACTTGGAGTATGCGCCAAGGAACGCGAGATTGAACGTCTGCGTCGGACCGTTACGATGCTTCGCCATGATGATATCGGCCTCGCCCGGGCGATCTTCCTTGTCGTAGGCGTCCGGCCTGTGCACGAGGAACACCACGTCGGCGTCCTGTTCGATAGAACCGGATTCGCGCAAATCCGAAAGCTGCGGCTTTTTATCCTGACGCATTTCGGGGCCACGGTTCAGCTGGCTCAGCGCCACCACCGGCACTTCCAATTCCTTGGCAAGCAGCTTCAATGCACGCGAGAAATCAGACACTTCCTGCTGACGGCTTTCCACAGCCTTGCCGGAAGTCATGAGCTGCAGGTAGTCGATCACCACTAATTTCAGATCGTTCGTCTGCTTCAATCGGCGGCATTTCGCACGGATCTCCATCAAACTCATGTTCGGACTATCGTCGATGAATAATGGTGCGTTCTGCAGTTTATCCTGCAGATTATTGAGGATATTCCAACGTTCCTGCGTGATTTCTTCCGCTCGGCGCATGGCTGACAGCGGAATATTCGCTTCCGCCGAGATGATTCGTTGCGCAAGTTCGGTTTTGCTCATTTCCAAGCTGAAGATCACGGACGTCATATTGTGGTGCAGCGCCGCAGCTCGCGCGAAATCAACGCCGAGCGTGGACTTACCCATGGCCGGTCGGCCTGCAACGACGATCATCTGGCCCGGCTGCAGGCCTTGCGTCACGTCGTCGATGTCACGGAATCCGGTTGGCACGCCTTTGGAAACCTCGCCGTTTTGCAGTCGGTCGATTTGGTCGAGGGTGTCGGTGATGACGGTGCCGATCGGCGCGTAATCCTGCCTCACTTTGCCGGTCGACATTTCGTAGACTTCGGCCTGTGCCAGGTTGACGACGTCTTCGGCTTGGGATCCTTCGGCGGTGTAGCCGAGCTGTGCGATTTTGGTGCCGGCTGCGATCACATTGCGCAGGATGGCACGCTGGTGGATGATGTCGGCATAGAAGGTTGCGTTGGCTGCGGTCGGCACGGATGCGACGAGGCTGTGCAGATAGTCAGATCCCCCCACTTTTTCGAGGTCGCCGTCTTTGAGCAGCTGGTTGGCCACCAGCACCGCGTCGACGGGCTGCGATGCGGAGAACAGGTTGATGATGGCTTCGTACACGGTTTGGTTGCGCGGCTGGTAGAAGTCGGTGATGTCAATCATCTGCGAGACTTCGCCGATGGCGTCTTTGCTCATGAGCATGCCGCCGAGCACCGCCATTTCGGCGGCGTCGTCATGTGGCGGCACACGGTCGAAGATGGCGTCGCGAATAGCCGTTCCCGACACGCCGGAAATGCTGCCATTGCCTGAAAAACCGCGGTTTTGCCCTTGATTCAGGCCATTGTTCCAAGAATTGCTCTCCGCCATGCTTCTCCAGCTCTTCGATGTGTGGTGTACCGGGAAAAACCATAATACCTGTGCCACTTCACGAATGATGTTGCGATGAGATTCTGTAGGAATCTCCGCATTGACAGGATCGAAATCACCCGACACGCGCGAATCTGTTCGCTGTGGATAAGAAAGCCGAAAAAACCCGAGTTATCCACATACTGGGGATAACTATGTGGAAAACATATCGAGTTATCCACCAAATGGGGATAACCAAGTGGACAACTTGGGGACATCTTCCGTACGGATGCCCATTCCCCTGGTTTTGACTTGCTTAAGTGAACCGAAGGTGATATGTTCCCCACTTTTTCTTAAACGATGGGTTTCCGCCGACGCGGCGGGTACCGCATCGGTAACCATGTCGCTTTGCCGGGCATTTGCTCACAGCCTACGCGGCCTCACATGTGGTAGCGGGTGGCGTTGTACATGGTCCGGACAAGGGTTTCGCGCCATTTACTCCAGCCGTACTGTTTGGAAATGGTCTCGCCGGCCGTGGCACCCAACGACGAACCGTCAGCACGAGTCAGATCGAACAGCATGTCAAGCAGCAGCGGATCATGATCAAGACGAGAGGCCAATTCGTCGCCAACATTCGGATCATTCGGATTCTGACCAGTCGCAAACTCCGACAACGTAAGATGCTCACGCACCAACAACGTGACCCACCAAATAATGTCACGGTCAAAACCCATACGTTTCAACACCGTAGACGCATGGCGCGCACCCTCCGCCGCATGATCGAAAACCCCCGGACGCTTACCGACATCATGCAAAATACCAGCCAACAGCAACGCCTGATAATGCCGATCATCATAACGGTTTCCACGAGGTGTTTCACGACCAAGCCGCGTAACCACCTCAACCGAATGACGGTCAATCGTATACCGATGCGCAGCCGAAGCACTCGGGCGATTACGAATCGCCAACCATTCCGGAATCAGCCGACCCGGAATATCAACAAAATCAATCTCCTCCCACACCTGCAACAACGCGGGACCGCTCGCAAGCAAACGCAAGAACAGACTACGCGACTCATCATTCCACGTGCGATCATCGATCGGACACGACTTCAGATTCTGCAACGTGCCGGGAGCGATCGGCAGACCAAACTCAGCCGCAGCAACAGCAGCCCGCAACGCAAGACACGGATCGGACTTCGGATCGGCACCCGGCGCAAGCACGATCTCCTCCTCATGCTTGGCGATACCGGGCGCAATCACATCAAAAGTAGGCGCCTGACGTTTGCCACCGCCACGAGGCTGGAACACCTGGAAAAACGCAAAACGAGGCTTCTCATGAGTCAACGAATGCTCAGCGCGGGAAGCCGTGGAATCAAGCGAAAACGCGATCTGACGGCCAACACGCGCAAGCAACGTCTGCAAATCATCAATCGACTTCGCCTCACGCTCGCCATTCGGCAATGTCGGATCAGCCAAACCCAACATCGCCGAAACCCTCGCCTGATAAGGAGCAAGCAACATGTTCGTGTCTTTATTGGCCACCAAATGAATGCAGTCACGCACATCCAGCAACCGTTCGACAGCATCGTCATACTGGCCGTGCGGGCGGTCGGCAAGCCAAGAAGCGGCAAGCGCGGAGACCAGCACGGAATCGCGCAAACCGCCGCGAGACTCCTTAATATCAGGCTGATTGCTATACGCCATACGGCCGAACTCGTCCAAACGAGACTTGGCGGAGCCCAACAATTCGGGCAAGCGCTTACGGGCGGCCCTACGCCAACGCTCCAAAATGGAGACAGCCGTGGATTCGATCAGCTGCGTATCGCCCGCGATCGGCACCACGTCCAGCCAACCCATCGCGGCGGGCAGATCATGGTCGGTGACCGCCTCGCACTGCGCGCGGGTACGCACCGACTGGTCAAGATCAAGACCAGAATCCCAAATCGGATACCACAATTTGTTGGCAAGTTCGTTGAGCTGCTGGTCGGTGAGCGCGTGAGGCTCATAAATAACCACCAAATCAAGATCGGAGCTCGGGCCCACCTGACCGCGGGCCAACGAACCCACCGCGCCAAGACCAATGCCGGACTGCGGAACGTCAAAAGACACCGTCTGGCAAGCCTCCTGCCACAATTGTTTGAGGCAATCCATGGCCAGATCCGTACGAGCCTTACGTTTCGCCGCACCATTGCGGTACACGCCGTCGGCATCCGGCTGACTCATATCCATGAAACGTTGTTTAAGACCATCAACCGCTGAAGTCATAGCAAATCCTTGAAAATCTTCGCAAAAGCAAGCAAATCTGAGCAGATAAAAGCGAAAGTGGGGAAATACGAAGCAAAAAATATGACGCGAAAATCGTATGAAAATCCCCGCACGGCGCGAAGCACGTACGGGGATCTGTCTATTGATAACTCGAACCTAAACCCGGGGGCCCTTAATATCTATCCGAATGAGTTATCAGATAGCGGCAGAGCCGGTCTCGCCGGTGCGCACGCGGGTCACCGAATCAAGCGGGGCAACCCAGACCTTGCCGTCGCCGATGGTGCCGGAGCCGGCGGACTTGACGATCACACCGACCAGAGTCTCGGCATCGGCGTCATCGGACAGCACCTCGACGCGAATCTTCGGAATGAGATCCACGGTGTATTCGGCGCCACGGTAAACCTCGGTGTGGCCACGCTGGCGGCCGTAGCCGTTAGCCTCAGACACGGTCAGACCGTGAACACCTGCGGCAGCGAGGGCTTCCTTGACATCGTCAAGCTTATGCGGCTGAATGATAGCGGTAATGAGCTTCATCTCACTTCACCTCCTTGAGAACAGAGCTGGCGGTACCAGCAAAATCGTAAGCACGTTCGCCCTGATCGGCAAGATCGATACCGCCGACTTCCTGAGCTTCGGTGACACGCCAGCCAATCGTCTTCTCCAGAGCGAAGGCGATGATGCCGGTGACAACAGCGGACCAGATGATGGCAACGAGGGCAACGATGAGCTGCACAACCAGCTGCTTCCAGTCGCCGCCCGCGAACAGGCCGGTACCTTCGCCGAAGAAGCCGATAAGCACAGTGCCGGTGAAGCCGCCGACGCCGTGGACGCCGACAACATCGAGAGAATCATCGTAGCCGAGCTTGAACTTCAGGCCGCAAGCGAGGCAGGTAAGCACGCCGGCAATGGCGCCGAGCACGATGGCCCACAGCGGGGAAACCACATCGGCGGCCGGAGTGATGGCGACCAGACCTGCGACGATGCCGGAAGCGGCACCCATGGCGGTGTAGTGGCCGGTGCGGATCTTCTCAGTGAAGCCCCAAGAGAGCATTGCGGCGGCGGTTGCGGCGGAAGTGGAAACCCAAGCGTAGCCTGCGGTGCCATTGGCTGCGAACGCGGAACCAGCGTTGAAGCCGAACCATCCGAACCACAGCAGGAAGGCGCCAAGCATCACGAACGGAACATTGTGCGGACGGAACGGCTGGGTGCCGAAGCCCTTGCGCTTGCCGATGATCAACACGATCACCAGAGCGGCGACTGCAGCGTTGATGTGCACGACCGTACCACCTGCGAAATCGTGGGCGGCAGCGCCGATGGCCTGGGAGATCGCGCCGTCAGCGCTCAGCAGACCGCCATTCCACACCATGTGGGCGAGCGGAGCGTAATCGAAGGTAATCCACAGCGCGACGAAAATCATCCAAGTGGAGTACTTGACACGTTCAGCGATAGCGCCGCAAATCAGAGCGACGGTAATCATGGCGAATGCGGACTGGAACGCCACATCGACGCTGACCGGGTAGTTGTTGGAGTTCAGCGAGGCCGACGTGAAGACACCGCCGTCGGAAACCATGGAATCCTTCAGCAGGAAGCCTGTGGCCGGATCACCGAAGATACCGCCGACCGAAGTGCCTGCGTAGGCGATGGACCAGCCCCACAGCACCCAGATCACCATTGTGACGGACAGAGCGGCCGCCTCCATGATCATCATGTTCAGCACGGCCTTTGCGCGGACCATGCCACCGTAGAAGAACGCCACACCCGGCGTCATGAGGAACACAAGGGACGCGGAAGTCAAAATCCACGCGGCATTTCCAGAATCAAGCTGACCCATGTCACCCTCCTCTTTCTTTCTTTTTGAGTTCACATTTCCGGCCCCATCGTATGGGGCTGACAAAACGGTATGGAACGCCGCCCGCGTTTTGAAAACGTTACGACGTGTTACAGCAAGGTAACACCATCTCGCCATTACATCAACCGAAAACGGCGGAATAAAGCGGCCGGCACGTTTTGTTTCAGATTGCGCACCACTCCCAGGCCAAACCAATATCAGCCCATTTTTCAGCGTATCTGCCTTATGTATGGCAGATTTGAAGGACTGACACGAGACATTTCGTCTATATATGGCACTCTCACTCGCAAGAAAGGTGCTTTCGAGGGTAAAAATATACCCTCTAAGTCGACTTTCTCCAAAAGCATCTGCCATATATAAGCGAGAAACCAGCGGACAAACCGGCAAATCTGCCATATATAGGCGAGATAGAACTGGTCGGGGGTAAAAAAAGAAAGCCTCCCGCGCGGGGAGGCTTTCTCGGGAGCACAATCAGCTCAGGCGAGGATGCCGTCGACGAAGCCTTCCGGATCGAACGGGGCGAGATCGTCCGGGCCTTCGCCCAGGCCGACAAGCTTGACGGGCACGCCAAGCTCCTTCTGCACGGAAATCACGATGCCACCCTTTGCGGAGCCGTCGAGCTTGGAGAGCACCACACCAGTAATGCCGATGGCTTCGGCGAACACCTTGGCCTGGGTCATGCCATTCTGGCCGGTGGTGGCGTCGAGCACGAGCAGCACCTCGTCGACCGGAAGGTTCTTTTCGGTAACGCGGCGGATCTTGCCGAGCTCGTCCATGAGGTTCGCCTTGTTCTGCAGGCGGCCCGCAGTGTCGATGATGAGCACGTCGGCGTTCTCTTCCTTGGCCTTGGCACTGGCCTCGAATGCGACGGACGCCGGATCGGCACCGTCCTTGTCGGAACGCACGACCGGAACGCCGACCTTGGCACCCCAAGTTTCCAACTGGTCGGCGGCCGCCGCGCGGAAGGTATCGGCAGCCCCCAACATGACCTGCTTGCCTTCGGAAACAAGCAGGCGGGAAAGCTTGCCCGCAGTGGTGGTTTTGCCCGTGCCGTTCACGCCGACCATGATGATGACGCTTGGCTTGTTGGCATCCTCCTTATTGGCATTGAGACGGCGATCCGTGTCAGTGCCTACGAGCTTCAACAGCTTGTCCTTCAGCGCGGCACGCACTTCAGCCGGATCGGACTGGCCTGCGATTCGGGCATCGTTACGCAGTTCTTCAACTAGCTGTTCACTGGCCTCCGCGCCAACATCGGCAAGCAGAAGGGTGTCTTCGACGTCTTCCCAGTCAGCTTCGGAAAGCTGATCCTTCGCAAGAATGTTGAACAGAGCCTTGCCGAACGGATTGCCGGATTTCGACAGGCGCGCCTTAAGACGCTGCATGCGCGTGCCGGCGGATTCGGGGGTTTCATGAGCCGGTTCGGGCTTGGCTTCGGTGGCTGGTGCAGGAGCCGCCGTTTCGGAAGAGGAAGCTTGAGCCGAGGACTTCTGCTGACTTTCAGCCGGAGCTTTTTCAACTGCATCAACATTGGAATCAACGGACGGCTTCACCGTGGAAGAATCAGCCGCAGCCGACTTTGCTTCCGCAGCAAGACGGGCGTCAGCCTTGGCTTTCGCATCCTCCGTGGACTTATCGACGGCGTTCTTGCGGGTCTTACCGAGCCACCAACCGCCAATCACCAGAATTGCCGCGATAACGACAACGGCGACAATCGCAATAATCACATTCGTATCCATGACTCCAGCCTAAAAAGCGCAACGGACACTCTTCACCTACCGTTCAGAATGTCCGATTCTGTAGAATCGGACGACCAGACGTCACAAAACATGCGTTACGTGTCCGATTCGGGAGAATCGGACAAACACAAGCCCATATACGTATCACGGTTGACCGTTTCTGCAGAAACGGTCAACGAACCGTCCAAATCCGACGTTCAGATGACCGATTCGGGAGAAACGGACAAGTAGACAACGCCATACGCACCACAGTTGCCCGATTCACCAGAATTGGACGACTATCCACGGGGCGTGAAAAACTGGACGGCATGGCCAATACATCCAGAATGACGTCGTATCAACGGCGCGAGCAGCTCATCGAAATCGGTCGTTCGCTGTTCGCGTCGAAGGGTTTTGAAGCAGTAAGCGTGGAAGAGATCGCCGCCACCGCAAAAGTGTCGAAACCCATTGTGTACGAGCATTTCGGAGGCAAAGAGGGCCTGTATGCTGTGGTGGTGGACCGTGAGATGCGCGCGCTTACCGACACGCTCGTCAACGCGCTGTCCGATCCGCAAGCGCACCCCCGTCAAATCGTGGAACGAACGGCGCTGGCGCTGCTCACCTACGTGGAGGAGAACGCCGAAGGTTTCCGCGTGCTCACCCGCGATTCGCCGAAAACCGATCCGGCCAGCTCGTTCAATTCGCTTTTGGGAGACATCGCCCTGCGCGTGGAAGACATTCTCGCCGAAGCGTTCAAACGCCAGCATCTGCCGGCCAAGGGCGTGCCATACTACGCGCAGATGCTCATCGGCATGACCGTATACACCTGCCAGTATTGGGCGGACCAGCGCAGACTCAGCAAAGAACAGCTTGCCGCGCACATCGTGAATCTGGCCTGGCATGGCTTGAGCCGCATGGAAGCCAAGCCGGAACTGCGTTTCGAAAGCGACAAAGCCACAAAAGAGGCGGAAAAGCAGGAAAGGCGCGAAATCAAGGAAATCGCGAAACGCGAGCGCAAGGCCGCAAAAGAGGCACAATCACAAAACAATACGGAAAGCCCAGCCGAGCAGAACGCTGAACAGAATACCGAACAAGGCGCAGCCGGAAGCCAAGGCACGCAAGCCGAACAGCAGTCGTAAAACCCAGCCGCACCCAGTCATCGTAAGCATCGCAGCCCACGCCAACAGGCGCCAGACGCAAGAATCGAACAGTACCAGCAACAGGGGAATCGCAAGCATCGCACAAGCCAACAAGCATCGACGAAAACTGACGAATCGTCAACAACGGTACCCTTAAGGGAAATTTCAGGTGCAGATTGCGCTATTCAGGGTGCCTATTGCGTACAAACCGTTCCTCTGAAGCGAACAAGGTGCTACGTTAGTTTCGTTACGCAGTGACCACGCGCCGCGCGCGGAAGGTCACCTCGGCCGACCAAGGAAGACTATGCAGGAGAAGAAGACGCTCACCTTTGTGGTGCCCGCGTACAACATGACCGAATATTTGGAACGATGCGTCATGTCGTTAATCGCAGCGAAGCGCAACGACGACATCGAAGTGCTGATCGTGGATGACGGATCGTCCGACGGCACTCTGGAGATGGCGCAGAAATTCGAAGCCCGCTATCCGGGCATCGTGCGCGCGATTCATCAGGAAAACAAGGGGCACGGCGGGGCCGTCAATACCGGCATCGCGGCGGCAAGCGGCATGTATGTGAAGGTTGTGGACGCCGACGATTGGGTTGGTCCCGAATCACTCGAACAGGTCATGGCCGTGCTGCGCGAAGAGGCCGATTCCACCGAGCCGATCGACATGCTCGTCACTAATTATGTGTATGACAAGGTTGGCAAGCGCAACAAGCATGTGGTGAACTTCCGCCATGCCATGAAGGCCGGCGAGCGCCTGACCTGGAACGATCTTGGGCATTTCGGCTTGGCTGAATACATTCTCATGCACGCGCTGACATACCGCACCGCCGTAGTGCGAGAGTCCGGCATGCAGCTGCCGGAGCACACGTTCTACGTGGACTTCATTTACGCGTACCAGCCGTTCCCGTGGGTGAAGACCATGAAGTATTTGGATACGCCGTTCTACCACTATTTCATCGGGCGCGACGGGCAAAGCGTGCAGACCGATGTGATGATCCGCCGCGTCGACCAGCTGCGCCTCGTCAACCAGTGCATGGTGCGTGCCACTCCGGAACGCGACACGGTGCCAGACGGCCTATACCGTTATATGATCCACTTCCTGGCGATTGAAAGTTCCGTGGCAAGTGTGTTCATGATTTTGTCTCGCGATCCGGAAAATTATGAGAAGAAAAAGGATATGTGGGATGACATTAAGGCATACTCCCCCACTATTTACAAGGATGTGCGCAAGAAGGCCATGTCTCGTGCGTTGAATTTGCGCGGGTCCGTCGGTCGTTTCGTGATTCGCAAGGGGTATTTCGTGGCGGAACACGTCGTCGGGTTCAACTGATCGCGATTTCCGACGATTTGATGGTCAATCGACAGCCTGGATGGCGCTATCTGCCTTATCTATGGCAGATTCCGCAGTTCGTCCGCTGACATCTCGCTTATATATGGCAGATACCCTTGATAGCAAGGCGACTTAGAGGGTATATTCTCACCCCCGAAGTTGCCTTGCTTGCAAGCACGAGTGCCATATATAAGCGAAATACCTCATGTCAACTCTTCAAATCTGCCATATATAAGCGAGATATGGGCAAAAACTGACGTATGGGGGTGAGGATGCAGTCGTGAGGCTGTTGGAAGCAACACTGACGCTTCCAACAGCCTACGTTCATGCGGAACCTCCCCGAGCGCGGAAACCTGGCCCATTGGGACGGGTTTTGCCGGATTTCGGGGCTTTACGCTCAGTTCCAGCGGTCGGACATGGCGAAACTGTTGTGCATGAGATTGCTGGATGTGTAGAGCACGTCGTTGAGCAGTTTCGTAACGTGAGTGCGCAAGTATTCCGCCATTTCTTCATTAGACTGCTGCAGTCTGGCAATACTTGCGATACTTGCGTTTTCCGTAATCTCCGCGGCCCCTGCACGCTCCTGCGATTCGGACGCGCTCGTTTGTGCGGTCATCTCACGCAATTCGGCATCAGTGCGTTCCACCAGACGATGGCCGTAAGCGCGGGCCGATTCCGCAAATCCTTCGATCGCATTGCTGGTTTCGTAGAAATGCGCGTCGGCGAGCGCGGCGATCAAACGGTTTGCCCAGTACAGATTGTCGGTCGAGACTTCCGGCGTGGTGTCGCGCAGGTAGGTGGGCGTATCGTCGACGTTCGCGTAGAACGGCGTGGCCGCGGTGAAGGGGCCGGAACCGTATGAGATCCACATGATCGAACGGCTTGTCTCCGGCGCGTACGGGCGGATTTGCATGGCCACCATGTGCCCGGTGCGGTTGATGCCGATCGGACGGTAACGATGGCGGCTTTCCGGCGTCCCGAGCGTGCCGTACGGATCGTAAGGAGTGCCCTCGAAGTGTGCACTCATCAGGAAGTCGACGTCTTCGAGCGTCACAGCGTTCTCCGGCACGCGGCACCACGGAATATCGTCGGATGCGGGCGTGTAGCGGGCGGCCGGCGAATCCCAGTCCTCGCTTGGATTGAGGTAGCGCTGCATGTACCAGGCACGCGGTGTGTTGTAGATATGGTCTTTGGTGGTGGCGGTGCCGAAGGCTGTGCGCGGATTGAAATGGTTGTGGCCCAGCGCCGCGCCGCTACTGCTATTGCCGCCACCGTTCATGCCGCCGTTTCCGAAAGCGCTCGTCGACTGGAATCCGAAGCCGCTACTTGCAGCCGCGCTCATAGTGCGGTCAAGGTGGTGCGTGTCCATGAATTCGCGCAGATCGGCACTGCACATGAACTCGCGTTGGGCGTTGAAGGCGTCGTCGAGGTCGAAATCGTCGATGCCGAGCTGGTTGGGGATGGTCGCATAGCAGTCGTCCGGCACGCGGCGGGCGATCCAATGGTGCCCGCCGATCGTTTCGACATACCAGATTTCGTTTACGTCGGAAATGATGATGCCGTTCGATTCGTAGGTGCCGTATGTTTCAAGCAGTTCGGCAAGACGTGCAACGCCTTCGCGTGCCGTGGTGACGTAAGGCAGCACGAGGGTGATGATGTCTTCCTCTCCGATTCCGCCCGGGACTTCGGGGGTATTAGCGACTTCGTTCGCCGGTTGCAGTTCAACGAGCGGATCAGCGGCTAGCACACGTTCGTTGACTGCGATGGTTTCAGTGGCGCTCATCGCCACATTGTGCTCGTTGACGCCCGCTTCCGCGAGAATTCCGCGGTTCGGCAGCACGTTCGGCACAATGCTGTATCGGCATGGATTGTCGGGAAGGTCGATTTCGACATGACTGAGCACACTGCGGTAATGCCGCGGTTGGTCTTGCGGTGCGACCGCAATGAATTTCTTGGGGTCGTAACGTCCGGAACCGGAATCATCGTCGCGTGCGATGATGGTGGAGCCGTCGTAGCTGGCTTTCTTTCCTACAAGAATCGTGGTACATGACATGCGTTCCACTGTACGAGCAGATATGCAGAAATGATGTTGCGATTCGCGGGAATTTGATGATATTTCGACGATGATTCGCGTTTTTCGTCACTTCCGACTTATTCGTGTGGCGTTTTGCGTAAATATGCTGTATACTAGCTCTCTGTTGCCCCTCTAGCTCAACGGTTAGAGCAGCGTCCTTTTAAGTCGTGGGTTGTGGGTTCGAATCCCACGGGGGGCACATCGAAACCCTTGGAGACATTAGCTTCCAAGGGTTTTCCAATTTCCGCGATTTTTGGCTCCAGACGCAATTAGTCATACTCACCGCAACACGACTCGCATTCCACAGCTTGCAGACCAAGCGACCCACACGATCCAAGACGCTCAAGCGATCCTCATAGCCCACAATTGCACCCACGGCTCAAAGCCCGAAATCCAGAGCACATATGTCCATTCAGCCGAGCGCCTTACGCGTGGGAACCGCCTGTTCCACAATCGCATTGCCCCGATCTGACGTGGACGACGGATACTCGATCCATACCGCGTGCACCACGCTGTCGCTTACCAGCTCGCGCACGTACATAATGGTACCGTTTTCCTCCCAAGTAGCCACAAAACTGTTTTCGACCAAACTTCTGTAACTGACGTCATGCTCCGCACAGTATGCGTCAAGCGCGCTGCGTGACACGACGTCCTTCAACGCCGGCCGAGGCTCCACCACCGACATAACGCACTCCAGATATGCCCTTGCCGGTTTCAAAGGACTCCCGCCAATACGGCCACAATCGGAAAGTGGGGAATCGAGAAAAGATTGCAATTCCAACGAACACGCCCTAGATTCTTAAAAAGGTCGCTAGGGGGCGGCTATCATGGCTTTCTGGAATTCTTATGAGGGGGAACTCCACGCATTCAGGGCGGTATTTCGAAGGCATCGCTTTGGGGCAACTAGTTACGTAACTAAGAAAGGGTTTCCCCAAATGTCTTTTGGCAAAAAGATTATTGCGGGCGTTGCAGCTGTAGCGACTCTGGCTGCCTTGGCACCGGCAGTCGCAATGGCTAATACTGCCCAGAATCAGAATTCTGCAACTTCCACTCAAGCTGAAGAAGAATTCGCCACGGTGACGTTCTACACCGCTGACGGACACGTCATCCAGGGAACCACCTGGCAGAAAGGCACCGCCTTCTCCCAGTACGCGCTGGGCATCCAAGCACCGACCATCGAAGGCAAGACCTTCACCGGCTGGGCTTACTCCGAGGGCACCATGCTCAAGGACACCGAACCGGTGTTCACGAACATCGCCGTGTACGCAACGTACGCGGATACCCCGGCACAGGATGACAACACCCAGTACACCGTCTCCTTCTACGCAGGCACCGACAAGCTCATCCAGACCGTCAGCTACTACGCCAAGGACAAGGCAAAGTTCTCCCAGTACGCACTCGGCATCCAGGCACCCGCCGTCGAAGGCAAGACCTTCACCGGCTGGGGCTTCGCCTCCAACGACGGCGACGTCGC
>ERZ1034842.54-NODE-54-length-67831-cov-15.752803_pt1 | contig 67831 bp, 56 predicted proteins | sample MGYA00520634_ERZ1034842 | MGnify/ENA primary metagenome ERZ1034842 (study PRJEB33766, sample SAMN09781734) | gut metagenome | biome: gut microbiome | host: Homo sapiens | place: Madagascar | study: EMG produced TPA metagenomics assembly of the PRJNA485056 data set... | reverse complement strand
AAAACAAGAAAAAGTGGCAAAAGCCGCTTGACAAAACCTATCATAGAAGGAAACATAAGATGAAAAAACTTCTTTTCTCTCTGCTTGCCGCAGCGCTTCTGCCGCTGACGGGAGCGACCGTTTACCAGAATGCGTTCGGTGACGCCGCGGGGCTCTCCGGATTTTCAAGCGATCCGAATATCCGGATTGAGAACGGCTCGCTGACCGCTGAATTCAAAAACAGAATCGAATACCGCACGATTTCAAAGACGCTCGACCCGGAAGCTTTTTCCGGATACTTCATCCGCATGAGCTGCGAAGTGCGCGCGGAAAACATCCTTCAGACCAAGCGCGATTTCGAGGGAATCAAACTTGAACTTTCCATGACAGCCAAGTCGGGAAAGAAAAGCTGGGGCAACATCCGTTTTCCGAAAGAGAGCTGGGACTGGAAGAAGTTCGAAGCGATTTTCCCCGTTCCGGACGATCTGAAAAGCATTTCGCTTGCAATCGGAATGCAGAATTCCGCAGGAAAATTTCAGCTCCGCAATCTGAAACTGGAGACGGTTGCGGTTCCCGTCAACATCCGCTCTGTCGCGAACATGGGCTATCGCGATGAAGTCGCCGGAGACGGCAAGGGCGGATGGACCGACCAGGGGCCGAAGCAGGACGGCCGCACTTTCGCCGAGCGGCTCTGGCAGTATGTCTATGCCGGAATTCCGATCGACGCCATTCCCGGCGGGAAAAGCGTGCTGACTCTCTACTCCGAACATTTCACGACCGGCCCCAAAGAGGCGGTCATTCCGGTGAAAGCGGCGATCGAGGCGAAAACTCTTTATCTACTCCATGCACTGGCGTGGGCACCCGCGCTGAAAGACAAGTTTGTCGGCACGATTACCCTGAAAGACAGGAACGGACGGATCCAGAAGATTTCCGTTGAAGACAAACGGGATGTGACGGACTGGTACCGCCAGACCGCGAATCTTCCGAACGGTTACGGAGTCCTCAAGGGACGCACGGGCGACGGCAACCTTGCGGGCATCTATCTTTCCCGCTTCACCGTGGATCCGGAAATGGACGAGATTGCGGAAATCCGTTTTCAGTCGGTTCCGGAATGCATCTGGCTGATTCTTGCCGGAACGCTCTCTCCGGTCGATATTCCGCTTCCCGATACAAAGCCGACGGTTGTTCAGGCGAACTCGGAGTGGCTCCCGATGGCGGAAGTGAAACAGAACCGGATTCTGCCCGGTTCCGCGCTGGACGTCAGCGCGTGGCTCCCGAAGGGAAGCGTTGACGAGCTCGGACGGGTTGTCATCAAAGACGGACATTTCGTCTTTGAGAAGAATCCTTCGCAGAATGTCCGCTTCTTGACGGAGGCGATGCACCCGATGCAGGTGATTCCGGAGACGCATGAAGAGATTGAACGCCTTGCGCAGGAAATCCGCCGGAACGGATACAATATGGTCCGCACTCACTTTCTCGATGCGGAGCTGCTGAGCGCAGCGTCCAAACCGCTGGAATTCCGCAAGGACTATCTGGAACGGCTGGATTACTTCATCTACTGCATGAAGAAGAACGGAATCTATCTGAACTTCGACTGCATGACAAGCTGGATCGGTTACACGCCGGGGGCAATCTGGAAAAACAAAGATCCGGAGAAGTCGTTCAAATCCCGCATCTACTTTGACCCGGCAGTCCGCAAAAACTGGCGCGACGGAGTGGAAAAGCTCCTGACCCGCGTCAATCCCTACACGAAGACGCGTCTTGTCGATGATCCTGTTCTTGCTATGGCGGTTGCGTTCAATGAACAGGAGTTCGGGCTGTGGAACAAGGTCGACCCTGCGCTGATCCTTCCGAAATGGCAGGGCTTCCTGAAGAACAAATACGGCAAAATCGAAAATCTCAACGCCGCATGGAAACCTGCGGTTCCGTTCAAAAGTTTTGAAGAAATCAAGACCTGGAAAGAGAACAGCACCGACTTCTGGATATTCCGTCTTCCTCTGGAACGGGAGCTTGCGGGCTGGTTCAAACAGCAGCTGCGCGAAGTCGGGTTCAAGGGGCCTGTTGCAAATCTGAACTGCGGCAAGAGCCAGATGTACAATCTGCTCCGCGACCAGTACGATTTTACGGCGATGAACCATTACCATGCGCATCCCTCGAATGTCCACATGCCGTATTCCTTCATCGACCAGAGCAGCACGATTGCGAAGAAAGCGTTGATATTCCGGAATATTGCCGGAACGCGCCAGCCGGGAAAACCGTTTGTTGTGACGGAACATCATATTGTCTTCTGGAACCGGTTCCGCTATGAACAGGGCTTTGTCATCGGCGGTTACTCCGCGTTCCAGGATTACGACGCGCTGACCATTCATGCGGCGCCGGTTTCCTTCAGAAAACCGAAATTCGTTTCAACTTTCGAGGTTTTCACGGATCCCGTTTCCAAAGCATCCGAGTTTCTGACGTTCTTTCTTTTCCGCCGCGAAGATGTGCAGTCCGGCAAACCGGGAGTCCGAATCCGCGCCACGGAGAAGGAACTCTTCCGTCCGGACGGAACAGTGGCTGAGGCGCTTTCCGATGAGCAGTCGCTGCCCGCCCTGATGGTCGGGGAGAATGTGGAAATCAAGCCCGATGCTGCAGGAATGCTTCCGCTTTACCCGGGCGAGATTGCATACAAGCTCGGTTCAACCAATTCCACGCAGGTCAACAACGCCGGTTTCTCCGGCACGCGCGACAACCCCGCCGCGAACGCCGCCGAACTGCTGACGCATCTGCGCAAGTCCGGCGCGATCAAGCCGGAAAACCGCAGCAACGGAAGCAGCAGATTTGAAACATCCACCGGAGAGATTTATCTGGATTCCGCGCGAACCTTTATGGAGATCAACACACCGCGTCTTCAGGGAATCTGCGGACTTGCGGGAACGAGTGTCAATCTCCCGGATTTTTCGATTCAGAAGATGAGCACGGACGGCAACCTTGCCGTGGTTGCCATCGACGGCATGAAGCCGCTCCGCGAAGCCGGGCGCATGGTTCTGGTCTATGCAACCAATGTTCTGAACAGCGGCATGGAGTTCACCGGACCAGAGATGGTTACGTTGATCAAGATCGGTAAAGTTCCGGCTCTGCTTCGTCGCGGCGCATTCACGGTCACGCTGAAAAACCGGAATGCGTCAAAGCTGAGACTTTATCCGCTGGATATGTCCGGCCGCCGTCTCAAAGAGATCGCTCCGGATTCGGTGAACGGCGAATCGGTCACGTTCTCCGCCGATACAGGCAGAGACGGAGCTGCGATTTACTTTGAAATCGCGGAGGCTTCTTCCGCAAAGTAATCCGCCTTAACCGCAGAACGGCGCTCCGGGATTGTCACAAAAACTTCCCGGAGCGTTTTTTTGTTCTGAAAAATTGGCTCTTTCCGTTCCGCCGTTCTGGAAAAATCGGAAAAATGGAGTATAGTTTACCCAGTAAACTACAGAAGGAGGCGGTGCTTATGAAATTTGAAGAACCGGGAAGGATATTCGAGGCTGAACAGATCGAATCATCCCTCCAGAAAATCAGCGATGAAATCATCTCCGAATTCAAGGGAAGGGGGAATGAGCTGATTCTGCTCGGAATTCAGCGGCGCGGTGTACCGCTCGCCAGACGCATTTCCTCCTACATCCATAAAAAAACGGGTGCGGATGTCACGGTAGGCACGCTCGACATCACCATGTACCGCGACGACATCGGGCTCCGCCGGGTGCTTCCCGTCATTCATGAAACCAATATTCCGGATATCAACGGCAAAACCGTCATTCTCTGCGACGACGTTCTGCAGGCTGGGCGAACCATCCGTGCCGCGCTCGACGCCATCACCGATTTCGGGCGTCCCTCGATCATCCGCCTCGCGGTTCTTTTCGACCGCGGCAGTCATGAGTTCCCCATTGCCGCGGACTACACCGGGATGGAGGTTTCGATTCCGGACGGCTTCAAAATTTCCGTTCACTGGAAGGAAATCGACGGCGCCGACTTCGTCAGGATTCAGGAAAAAAAGATTTGGAGATAACCATGGATTTCAACTGGACAAAAAAGGATCTGCTGAGCCTGTACGACCTCTCCGCGGAAGAGATTCTCTGCATTCTCGACACTGCGGCGGAGTTCAAAAAGGTTTCCCAGCGGAAAATCAAGAAGGTTCCCGCCCTGCGCGGAAAAACCGTTGTGAACCTGTTCGTCGAACCGAGCACGCGCACACGCACTTCCTTCGAGCTCGCGGAACAGCGTCTTTCCGCCGACATCATCAACATTCAGGCGGACTCCAGCAGTCTGCGCAAGGGGGAGTCGCTGCTCGACACGGTGAAGAACATCGAAGCGCTGCAGGTTGACCTGATTGTCATGCGCCACCCCGCCGCCGGAGCTCCGAATTTCCTCGCTCCGCTGGTCCGCCCCGGCATCGTCAATGCGGGCGACGGCGCGCACAGCCACCCGACTCAGGCGCTTCTCGACCTCTTCACGATCCGCGAGAAAAAAGGTTCCTTCAAGGGACTCAACGTTTCGATTATCGGCGACATTCTGCACAGTCGCGTCGCCCGGAGCAACATGTGGGGGCTCCTCAAACTCGGCGCGAACGTCACGCTCGCCGGCCCCTCCACGCTCACCCCGACGATGTTCGAGAAGGTCGGAGTCCGGGTTTGCCACAACATGAAAGATGCGCTTGAAGGCGCGGATGTGGTGAACCTGCTCCGCATTCAGCACGAACGCCAGCGCGCGGGATTCTTCCCGAGCGTCGGTGAATATTCCAAAGTCTACGGACTGAACGCCGGAACGGAAAAGTATCTGAAACCGGATGCCCTGATTATGCATCCGGGGCCGATCAACCGCGGAGTCGAACTTGATTCCGAACTCGCCGACGGACCTCGGTCCGTCATTCTCGAACAGGTAACCAACGGACTCGCCGTTCGCATGGCGGTTCTCTTCCTCGTAGCGGGGTGCTTGAAATGAATTACATCTTTGAAAACGCCAGAGTCATCGACCCGGTTCAAAACCTCGATTCCGTCACCGACATCGCCGTGTGCGACGGCCGGATTGCCGATCCCGCGCACGTGAAGGACGCCGAGCGCATCGACCTCACGGGCAAAGTCCTGACTCCGGGCTTCGTCGATCTTCATGTTCATCTGCGTCATCCCGGCAACACCGCCGCGGAGACGATCCGCACGGGAACAATGGCGGCGGCCGCGGGAGGTTTCACCTCGATTGTCGCAATGCCGAACACGTCCCCCTGCGCGGACAACCCGGGCACGATCCACTACGTCCTCACCCACGCGGAAAACGAAGGCGTTGTCAAGGTTCTGCCCTGCGGCGCAATGACGAAGAACATCGAAGGCAAGGAAATGTCCGGTATCGGCTCGCTCAAGGCCGCCGGCGCGGTCGCGCTTTCCGATGACGGACGCTGCGTGCAGGACAACCAGCTCATGCGCCACATTGTCCATTACGCCAAGACTTTTGAACTCCCGATTCTCGATCATTGCGGCGATAAATCGCTCGAAGCCGAAGGCGTGATGAACGAAGGTCAGTGGTCGGTTCTCCTCGGCATGAAGGGAATGCCCGGCGCGGCGGAGGAACTCATGATCTACCGTGACATCATCCTCTCGCGTCTCACCGGCTGGAAGATTCACATGCAGCACGTCAGCGCGAAAGAGAGCGTCAAGATTCTGCGTCAGGCGCGCCGCGAAGGCATCCGCGTTTCCGGTGAAGCGACGCCGCATCATATTGCGCTCACCGATGTTGAAATCAAGAAATTCAACTCGAACTACAAAATGAATCCGCCGCTCCGCTCGGAAGAGGATCGCCAGGCCGTTCTTGAAGGGCTTGCGGACGATACGCTGACGGTTATTGCGACCGACCATGCGCCGCACACCATGACCGCGAAGATGGTGGAGTTTGATTATGCCCCGTTCGGTATCATCGGGCTTGAAACCGCGTTCCAGATCTGCTGCACGGAGCTGGTGCACAAGGGCGTTCTCACGCTTCCGCATCTGATCTCCAAACTCACAAAAGGCCCTGCAGAGGTGCTCGGACTCGACATCGGAAATCTGAGAATCGGCAACCCGGCGGACATTACGATTCTCGACGCCGACCGCGAAAATGTGGTCGATCCGTCGACTTTCAAGTCCAAGTCGCGCAACACGCCGTTCGGCGGTTACAAGGCGAAGGGATGCGTCATCGGAACACTCGTAAACGGAAAATTTGTTCATAAAACTTTTTGAGGAATGACCATGGACACAAAAAACTGGAGACTGGAAACTATCGCTGTTCAGGCGGGCTACGAGCCGGAAAACGGCGGCCCCCGCGTGCAGCCGCTCGTGCAGAGCACAACCTACAAGTACAATGACGCCCAGAGCGTTGCCGACCTTTTCGATCTGAAGCGCGAAGGCTTTTTCTATACCCGCCTCGGCAGTCCGACGGTGGATTGCTTCGAGAAGAAAGTCGCCGCGCTGGAAGGCGGCGTCATGGCGGTCGGAACGAGCTCGGGACAGAACGCAAATGCGCTTTCGATCATGAACATTGCGCGCTGCGGCGACCACATTGTTGCTGTGTCGAGTCTGTACGGCGGCACGGTTTCGCTGTTCTCGAATACGCTGAAGAAGACGGGAATCAATTTCACCTTCATCTCGCCGGAATCGACGGAGGCGGAGATTGAAGCGGCGATCCGTCCCGGGACAAAGGCTTTGTTTGCGGAGATGCTGGCGAATCCGGCGCTGATCGTTCTGGATGTCGAGAAATTCGCGCGGGTCGCGCACAAGCACGGCATTCCGCTGATTGTCGACAACACGTTCCCGACCCCGTATCTGTGCCGTCCGTTTGATTTCGGCGCAGACATTGTGACGCACTCCACGACGAAGTATCTTGACGGTCACGCGACGAGCGTGGGCGGAATGATCGTGGAGAAGGGCGGATTTGACTGGAAGAACGGAAAGTTCCCGGAGTTTGTCGATCCGGATGAGAGTTATCACGGCACTGTTTACACGCGCGACTTCCCTGCCGCACCGTATTCGGTGAAGCTCCGCGTGCAGTGGATCCGCGACCTGGGCAGCGGCATGGCGCCGTTCAACGCATTCCTTTCGATGATGGGAGCGGAGACGCTTCACGTGCGCATGGACCGTCATTGTTCGAATGCGTTGGCGCTGGCGAAACATCTTCAGCAGCATCCGAAAGTCGGCTGGGTGAACTATCCCGGGCTTCCGGACAACAAGGAATACGCGATGGCGCAGAAGTATCTGAAGGGCTGCAGCGGCGTGTTCTGTTTCGGCGTGAAGGGCGGAGTTGCTGCCGGTGAGCGCGTGATGAATTCTCTGAAAGTCGCGGCGATTGCGGTGCATGTTGCGGATCTGCGGACGTGTGTTCTTCATCCCGCGAGCATGACGCACCGTCAGTTGAGTGAATCCGAGCTGATTGCCGCCGGAGTATCCCCTGACATGATCCGCGTTTCAGTCGGACTTGAGCACATCGACGATCTGATTGCCGATTTTGACCAGGCTCTCGCCCAGGCATAAGAGAGACGAAGATAAACGAACGGCGCCGCTTCTGCAAAGTTTTGCAGAAGCGGCGCTCGTTTTTTGATTAACTATTTTATTTTTTCGGGGCGAGGGCAATGTGGGGAACGGTGCGTCCGATTTCCAGCCAGCCGCGTTCAAAGTCGGTTTTGAAATCCTTGACGTCGTCCAGCGCGGAGGCGGGAAGATAATCGAAAAGTCCCGATTCCTCCAGATTCTTCCGGGTCGACGCCATGTAGTTCGGGTCGTCGGTTGCGAAATGCAGAACTCCGCCGGGCTTGAGGACGCGGAAAAGGTGCATCATGAAATCCGCCGCCATCAGACGGTTGCCTTTGTGCTTGTGCTTCGGCCACGGGTCGGGACAGAGAATGTGGACGCGGTCGAAATAGCTGTCGGGGACGATGAGGGACATCAGGTGCCGCGCTTCGACGCGCAGCAGTTCCATGTTGGAAACGCCGTTGCGCTTGCCGAGTTTTTCCACTTTGCGGAGACGGCCGAGCATGACATCCGCGCCGAAAATCAGCGCATCCGGTTTCGATTTTGCAAGGGCAACGGTGAATCCGCCGCTGCCGCAGCCGAGGTCGAGTTCGACTCTCTGTCCGGGGCGGGGCTGAATGACATCATCCAGAATGCAATACTGTGTGTTGAGAATGTGAATCACAGGAAAATCCTTATTTTTTATGGGGCTTTTTTGTCTTCGGAAGTTCGAACGGGGCGGCGGTCAGCTCGTTGAAGAGCGGCATCGGCATTTCATAGCAGACATCTTTTCCGGAGAAAAGAAAACGGTCGATCAGTTTCTGCTGGTCGAGTCCCGGCATTTTCACCTGACGGTAAATGCGCGCATCAAGCGTGAACACAACTTTTGAGCTGTCGCCTTTGAGACGATGGAAAACGGCTTTGCGGCTGAGTCCGTATGCGTCTGTGATGATCAGTTCCGCGAATGCCGGTTCCAGATTCTTGTAATGCGAACGCGGGAAGGCATCCACCGCGGAACGGAAAGCGAGAGCGGAAAGCAGGGTTGAAATGTTCTGGCGCGCAACCGGACGCAGTCCGCCGGAGGCGTCTTCAAATGCGCGGGAGGGATCGGGGCGGGAGACGGTCCATTGAATTCTGCCTTTCGGAAGGTCGCGGAAGAGAATGCCGAGCGCTGCGTTCAGATTCTCGAAGACCGGCTGGCGCAGCCATGCGCCGGGAACAGGCGGAGCGTCTTCAAAAATAGTCGGGGCGAGAAAAACCGAACCCGGATTGAGCTTGGAATCGAGCAGTGCAAAGTAGCGTCCGCTGGGAACCCGCTGGTCGGGAGGTGTCGTATCATCGGGCAGAAAGTGTCCGCGTCCCATGGCGAGATTGAGCAGTTCTTTCCCGTTTTTGTCCTGCATTTCAAGGCGGGCTCCGGGAATGGCTCCGTTGAATCCCTGCACGAAGGTGCGGAGGCGGAGCAGTGTTTTTTCATCCGCCGGCGCGATGAGTTTGAGCGGACGGATTGATGCGGCGGCTTCAAGGAATTCCAGAACCTTCTTCGGATCGGCGGGGAGGGCGCGTTCTTCAACGGTCCAGACTCCGTTTTTATTTTTAACCAGAGTTACCGCCATATCGCGCCAGGAAAGGCGGAATCGGGCAACATCGTCCGCCTGAAACTTCGGGAGAAGTCCCGCGGTTTCGGTGCGGACACTGGCATTTCGATGGGACAGTGCGCGCTGAATCAGCGCGATGGCGGCGAGTGCGCAGACAACGATCAGAACCAGAACCGGAATGGAGATTTTGTGTTTCATTTTTTGCGGTGTCCTCTGGAAAGGCGGATCACGGACCATGCGACGCCGAACAGCGCCAGCACGGCCGGAACCACAACGATGTTCAGGATTTTTATACGGGTGTCGAGCCGGTCAAGGTCGTTTTTCAGGTTTGCGCGCATCTCTTTGAGTTCGCGTCTTGCCGCGGCGACTTTGATCTGGAAGGACTGGGTCTCTTTTCTGCGGGCGGCGGCTTCTGCGGAATTCGGTTCGGCTTCTTCCGCGCGTTTCAGCGCGTTCAGACGAGCCTGCGCCTGCGCAAAATCGCGCTCCAGTTCCAGAATGCGGTTCTTGTATTTGAGTTCGGCGTCCGCTTTGAGCTTGTTGATCTTTGTCAGCGGACGGCTCATCGGGACGCGGTTCCGGATGCCGGAGAGCTGACGGGAACCGCTCAGGCTTTCCATGACATTCTGGAGCATGGCGACGTTGTCGTTCGCGCGGCGCCAGGACTTCTGTCCGAACGCATCGGAGTATGCCGTTACGCAGACGTCGTTGAAGAGCATGTCGGAGTCGGAGAAAAGATAGATTTCCGCATCGCGTACGCCTTTGAGAAGGTGCTTGTATCCTGCGGGCAAGGCGGAGCGGTCGGGAGCTCCGTCCGGGTAGGCGGAGGCGAGTTTTCCGGAAATGCGGAGCGCAAGCGGATATTCCTCATTTGCCGGTTTGAAGTTGCGCAGAACCAGCTCCGGCCGGTTCCCGAGAAGCGAACTTACAGGCTGGGACTCCTTCGAGGAGGTCAGCAGGGTTTCGTATTCCACGCCTTCGCGGGGAAGAACATGGAAAAAGCCAGTGAAGTACATGGAAATTGCATTCAGGTTTGCAAACAGCGGGTTGGTGCGGTTGATCCGCGCAGGGGCAAGATTCAGCGCCATCGGGTTTGTAATCATCCGGTCTGGAAGAGTTTTGCGGTATGCGGAAAGCATGTCGGCAATCATCATCGAGGGCTTGTACGCGACGCCCCAGGCGGGGAGCAGCGGCTGAAGATCGGATTCAATCTTGTCGAGCAGAGTGTAGTCGGTGCGCGACTTGAGCGCCGCATAGAAGGAGCGCGGGTCGAGAAAGACGGCCGCGCGTCCGCCGCGGAGCAGATACTGGTCAATCGCATACAGCGCACGCGGGGCGAGGCCGACGGGATTGATGAGCAGAAGCGCTTTCACATCGGCGGGAATTTCCGGTGTGTCGGCGGGGAGTTCGCGGAGTTCAAAGCTGCGCTTCAGTTCGGTCATGGAATACCATGCGGGTTCCATGCGGACCGGGGCATCGCCGGCAGATTGACGAACCTTCGCCATATCCTGCTGGACGCCAAGCACTTTGAACGGAGATATGACACCGATGACGGGTCGCTCCTCAGCCGCGGCTGCAAGGACGATCCGTGCGATTTCATATTCCAGCAGAGGTTCCTGTTCCGGAGCCAGATACGGAATTGCCGCAACACGATCCGCCCGTGTTGCGGAGAGACCGAGGAAAAGCCGGTCGCCGGCTGCAGTCTGGCGCGGGAGAATCGCATCCATCATCGCGGCTTCTTCATCAATGGAATCCTGTTCGGGGTCGATGACAACGAGCGAGACTTTGCCGTTTGATGCGGCTGCGAATTCCTCCAGCAGCCAGCGCACGCGCTCCGCATATTTTTTGAGCTGAGCGGGCATTGCCGGATTGGAGAGCGAAGCATAGAAACGCAGCGTTACGGGAACGCCGGGATCGGCGGCAATCCGCGCCGCGGCCTCCGAGATGGAATAGGCGCGGTCGGAACTGACGTCAACACGTGCGCGCCAGGTTCCCGCGATGATGTTCAGCGCAACGGTCAGAACCAGAATGTACGCGGTTTTCTTCGCAAGGCTTTTGAGCGCGCGGCGGAGAGCGGAATCGTTAAACGCGCCCGGCGCAGTCAGTGTGACAAAGCCGGAGGATCCGAATTCCAGAACAAAGACGGTCAGCGCAAGGAAAAAGGCGGTGAGCGAGAGCGCGTAAATCACTTCTGCGCTGTCGATGAGTCCTTTCTGGTATCCCTGGAAATTCGGCAGGAATGCGCATGAGGCGATCAGCGCGGCGAGCCGGTCGGGCATCCACCCCGACGCCATTTCCAGCAGGGAGGGAAGTCCCATGAAAAGAAAGATTCCGCAGAGGAACACGGAAAGCAGAAAACTCGCCGTCTGGCTCCGTGAAAGCGCCGAGCAGAACGAGGACATTGCGAGGTAGACCGAGCCGAGCAGGAGCGCTCCCGCGTAACCGCAGAGAATGGCGCCCGTGTCCGGCGAGCCGAGCACCCACGCGGTCAGCGGAATCGAAAAGGTCAGCAGAAGAGCCGTGGCGAGCAGGATGAACCCCGCCGCGAATTTCCCGATCACCAGTTCCGCAATGGAGGCGGGGAAGGAGAGAGTGAGTTCAAATATGCCGACGCGCCGTTCTTCCGCCCACATCGGCATGGCGAGCGCCGGGACGATCAGCAGAAAAAGATAGGGAAGCCAGTCGAAGAACGGGGAAATATCCGCCTGTCCGGACGCGAAGACGTTGCCTGCGACAAATGCGCAGAATCCCGCCAGAACGAGGAAGATAATAAGGAAAACCCAAGCCGTCGGCGAGGCCGCAGAAGCCGCAAGTTCGCGCACGGCAACTGCGCGGATTCGGTGAAAAGTCATGATTTTGTTCCCTCCATTTCGGCAAATCCGGCAAAGACTTTCTCGAGACTGCCCGGAATCACGTCGCAGCGGAGTACTTTTGCGCCGTCTTTTGCTGCTGCAGCGGCGAGTTCGACAATCAGTTCCGTCCGGTTTTTATTTTCCGGCATGATACGCACGAGTGTTCCCTCATCTGTGATTCCCTGTGCGAGAAGGCGGAAACCGGAGAAATTGCCCGGGAAGTTTTCCGGAAGACGGTCGAAAACCAGTTCCAGTGCGCCGTCTTCCGGGTCGAGTGCGCGGAATTCGTGCGTGGTTCCATAAAAGACTTTGCGTCCGTTTCGGATGGCGAGGACCTTGTCGCAAACCGCATCGATTTCTTCGAGAATGTGTGTGGAGACGATGACTGCGGCGTGTTTCCCGATTTCGCGGATGAGCGCGCGGATTTCCCGTTTCTGATCCGGATCTAGCCCGTCGGTCGGTTCATCAAGAACAAGGTTTTCCGGATGATGCATGATCGCCTGTGCAAGGCAGACGCGGCGTTTGAATCCTTTGGAAAGCGCTTCAAGCTCTTCGTGCAGGACGGAGCCGAGACGGCATTTTTCGACGGATTCATTAACGGCGGAAGTGAGTTTTTCGCCTGAAAGTCCGTGCATTTTTCCGCAGTAGCGGAGGAATGCGAGAACATTCATGCCTGCATAGAGCGGGGCGTTTTCGGGCAGATAGCCGAGCTTTTCCTTTGCTTCGCGCGGATGTTCGGCGACGGAGATTCCGGAGACTTCAACCCGTCCGGAACCGGGCGGTATGATTCCGCAGATCATCCGCATGGCGGTGGATTTTCCCGCACCGTTCGGCCCGATGAATCCGAGCACGGAGCCGTTTTCCGCGGTGAACGAGAGCCCGTCCAGCGCTTTCTTCGCTCCGTACTGTCTGGAGAGATTTTCCACTTTTATCATAATGGCAGTTACCGTTTTTCAGTTGAGTATTGACTCTGTAATGTAGCACACGAACGGCGCATGTCAAACGGGGAAGATTTGAATGAAAACATTTTCCGCGTTCCGTTTGCTTTTTTCTGAATCCGTGGTACATTGTACGCGTTAAACGAAAGGACTTGTACCATGTGTGCGAAAAAGAATCTCTCCGCAAAAGACCTCAGCGAAAAATTCGGATTCAAGATTTCGGAAAAGGATCTGGAGCCGGAAGTCGACAAGGATTGCGGTTTTCTGAATCAGATGGCGGATCTCTCCGAACTCGTGGAAAAGCCGGAGAAGCCCGCAAAAGCTTCGAAGGAGGACGCGCCCGCCGAACCGGAAAAGGAGCCGACGTTCGCCGAACTCTTTGAAGGACGCGGCGCCATAACCGAAGTCAAGGAGGAGGAGCCCGCCCCCGCTCCGAAAGCGAAAAAGGAAAAACGAATCGTCGATGAAGATGATTCGATGGATTTCGGAAAACTCTTCAACATGTCAACCGCGAAAGTGGTCGACAAGGACAAGGTAGTCATGCGCGATGAAGATTACGCCCCGTTTGAAATCAATGAAGACGAGATGCCCAAGCAGACTTCCTTCCATGGATTCGACGATCTCGCCAAAGCCTTCGGCGGCGGTAAAAAGAGACGCTGAGTTCCTTGTTCAGTTCTGAAATCTCTGCTTCCGGAAATGTCTTTTTTAAGATTTTTCCGGAAGCTTTTTCTTTTCATGCTCTTGACTTTTTTTATTTTTGCTGTATAATTAATCGATAAATCAAACAGCAAAGTCAAGGAGGTTCTTATATGCTCGGAGTATTTTCAATGAAGCCGGTGAAGTTCCCTGAGGGGTTTGTGTGGGGATCGGCGACTGCGGGGCACCAGGTCGAGGGAGACAATATCCACAGTTCAAGCTGGCACAATGAAATCAAAGGACACTGTCCGGAGCCGTCGGGGAAGGCGTGCAATTTCTGGAATCTCTGGGAACAGGATTTCGCCATGCTGAGCGAACTCAAGCACCGGATGTTCCGCATGTCGATCGAGTGGTCCCGCATAGAGCCTGAAGAGGGACGGCACGACGAGGCAGCTCTCAATCATTATCTCGCGATGTTCGAGGAACTCAAAAAGCGCGGAATCAAACTTTGTCTGACGCTGCACCATTTTTCGCATCCGCAGTGGTTCGAGGAAAAAGGGGAGTTCCGGGAACGGGAGAACATCAGCTTCTTTCTGCGTCATCTTGAATACCTGGTTCCGAAAATCGCGCAGTATGTGGATCTCTGGAATATTTTCAACGAGTTCAACAACGGCGATTCCTTGGAGCTTTACGACCGCAAGACGAACTGTCTGATAGCGCATGCGAAGGCCGCCGCGATTATCCGCGCTTATTCGCAGGCTCCAGTCAGCACCGCGCACGCCATGACGCCTTATTTCCCCGCGAATCCGGATGATGAATTTGACATTACCCGCACGCGCATTACGAACTGGGTGGTAAACGACTTCTTTTATCATGCGGTCCGCACGGGGGAAATTCTTTTCCCGTACCGCGACGCCGTCGAGATTCCTGAGCTGAAGGGCGCCTGCGATTTCTGGGCGATCAACTACTACACGCGCCATTTTGTCACCGCGCGCAATGCATCCGGAACGGCGAAACGTTACGAGTGTCACAAGATCCGTCCGATCAGAAATGATTTTTATCTGGAGGAATTCTATCCGCAGGCACTGGTTGACGGTCTCTGTCGCCTCAAGGATCTTCCGGTCTACATCACGGAAAACGGATTCTGCTGTGACGACGACCGTCTGCGTATTCTCTACATCGGGCGTCATCTGCAGGCTCTGAACGAGGCGATGGAGCGCGGCTGTGACATCCGCGGCTATCTCTACTGGTCGCTCATGGACAACTTCGAATGGTGGAGTTTCATTCCCCGTTTCGGCATGGTCGGAGTCGACTTCAAGACGTTTGAGCGCACTCCGAAACCGAGCGCGTATCTCTACCGCGAAATCATCGAGCGGAACGGACTTGACCGCGAGCTGCTTCTGAAGTATCTTCCGGAGTTTAAAGACTGGAAAATTTATCCGGATAAATAAAAAATCCGGAAATCTGCATTTTTCCCCCTTGACAAAATCGGGGAAATGTAGTATAATTTAATTAATCGATAAATCAGGAGTGAAAATGGCGACTTTGAAAGATATTGCGAGAGAAGCGGGGGTTTCCAGCGCGCTGGTATCCTGTTATCTGAACGGGAGCAAGACGATGCGGATGAGCGAAGAGACGCGCAAGCGCATCGGCGAAACAATTCAGCGCCTGAATTACCGTCCGGATCGTCTGGCTCGTTCGCTCCGGACGGGAAAGTCGCGCAGTATCGGAATGCTTGGCGGCAACGTTTCGAACCCGTATATGGGGCATCTCGCCGATGAGGCTTTGGATGAGGCGCGGAAGCATGATTATACGCTGATTTTCGCTCTCGCCAGAACGGAGCGGAAAGAGATTGCGGAGGCTGTCGATTTTCTGCTTCGGAACCGGGTCGATGCCGTCTATTCTGCAACGTTGAGTGTTGCGGAATGCGCGCTTCTGAAAGACAGAAATCTTCCGGTTGTGTTTCCGGCATATTCGGCCCCTGGCATGTTGTCGGTTCAGGCGGATGTGACGGAGGCATTCTCCGATGCGTTCGGTTTCCTGAGGTCGCGCGGTCATGAGACGGCGTTCAGTTATCTGGATAAGCCGCTGCCGTGGAATGGCTGTGTTGCAAAAGCCGTGGATGCGACGGGTTTCCGGCTTATTCATCAGCTTTATGAAGATTCGGTTCAGACGTGTTTCGATTACATTGCGGAACAGCGCCCCGGGGCGATTCTCCTGAACGGACAAAGTCTTTATCCGCTGCTTGACATGATCCGCGGAATGGAAGGTTACAAGCCTGACCTGATTATCGGTGTGGATGAGTTTCACTGTTTTCTGGAAAGTCCGCTGATTGTCGGCGGCATCCGCACGAGCACGGCGGAGAAAGCCCGGCGCGGAATTCAGGAGCTGATCCGCCGTGTAGAAGAACCGGGTGCGCCGCGTGAAGGAATCATTCCGCTGACTCCGGGAAAATTCATCGATTTCACCTCCGGAAACATTCCGGTTATGTCTTATGCAGGAGCCGTTCATGACTGAAACTTCCAAAAAACCGTATTTTGCCTACCGCTCGTTCCGCAAGGAGCTGAAAACCCGTGAAAGGTTTGCTGAACTTGGAGTGCGCCAGTTCTGCATTTTTCCCGCCAATACGGTCAATGCGCTCGGACAGCCCTATTCGGAATATCCTCCGGTCTGGCTTTGGGAACATCAATACGATTTTGCCGCGCTCGACCGCCAGTTCGAAGATATTCTGGCATTCTGTCCGGATGCGGAATTTCTCTTCATGCTCGATTTGAATTCCCCGCCGTGGCTTGTGCGGAAACTGCAATGCCGGCAGAAAGCTTCCGACAGCTTTGCGGAGGTTTCCGGAACCCTTGCTTCCGGAGATTGGCGGGAGATCACTGCGGGGTATATGAAAGACATCCTCACGCATGTTCAGGAGAAATACGGAAAGCATCTCGCATGCGTGATTCTTGCGTGCGGCGCAACGGATGAGTGGATGGATTACTCACTGGGAGCGGAAACGGAAGACAAACTGCATCTTTTTCGCAAATGGTGTGCGGAGCAGGGGCTTCCCGTTCCCTTGGCGATTCCGGACTTTGAACGGCGCTATCATTCGCCCCGTTTCGGCGGACTTTTGCGCGACCCGGAAGAGGATCGGGATGCAATCAGCTACTGGCGTTTCCACAGCGATCTGATTGCATCCGGAATCTGCGATTTTGCGACGGACGCACGGAAATATCTGTGCGATGAACAGGAAATCGGCGTTTTTTACGGCTATGTACTGGAACTGACAAAGAATTATCTGGTTGGCTGCGGACATCTTGGATACGAAAAAGTTCTGTCATCGGGTGCGGTTGATTTTCTCATCAGTCCCGGCGATTATCACGACCGCCGGATGGGCGGAGGCGGCGGTTTTCAGAACCTGAACGGCTGCATTCACCGGAACGGCAGACATTTTCTTCATGAGCTGGATCATCACACGCATACATGTAATCTTCAGGTAACGCCGTATGCGCGGGCTTCATGGTGGACGCCGTGGCCGGATACCGCATCGGATATCGCGGGATTGCGGCGTGAGTTCTGCCGCTCGCTGATGCATGGAGCGTCGCTCTGGTTCTTCGACATGTGGGGCGGATATTATTCCGAACCGGAAATTCAGAATGCGATCCGGGAAATGAAGATCCTCTGGGATCGCCTGGCGGATTACGGACGCGAGCCCGAAGCGGAAGTTGCATTCGTCGTGGATCCGCAGAGCGTGCTCTACTGCAACGACCATTTGGAGAACAATCCGCTGCTGGAAATATTTCACACGCTTCAGAAAATCTGCAATCATCTCGGGGCTCCGTATGCAATGTATGATATTTCGGATCTGCCGAAACTGCGGAATGTTCCGAAGCTGGCGGTACTGCCGATGTGGATAGAATTCGATGAACGCCGCCGCGAACTGCTCCGCAGCTGCCTGCCCGGAACCCGTCTCCTTTGGCTTGGTCCGTGCGGTCTGACTGACGGGAGACGCTGGGGGGCTCAAGTTCTTCCGGAAGGAACGGCGTTTCCAGATTGCTCCGTTTTTTCAGCGGAGATTCTGCGGAAGGAAGCTGAGGCGGCTGGAGTTCATTTGTATTGTGATGCAACACTTCCGGTGTGGGCGTCGGGTTCTCTGCTCTCGTGTCACTGTGCTGAGGCGGAGAAACATACATTCCGTCTGAAGCGGCGGGCGGCAAAAGTCGTGGAGCTCTTCAGCGGACGGACCGTCGCGAAAAACTGCGGATCATTTGATTACACTTTCCGCAAACCGGAAACGGCGCTTTTTGAACTGATTGAAACAAAATAACCATAAGAAGGAGAAGGTCATGAAACAGAATTGCAGAGGAAAACAGAAGATTGCCGGAGGCCGGAAGGGGGATGTCCGGATGTTCACGCTTATAGAGCTCCTTGTGGTAGTTGCGATCATCGCAATCCTTGCCGGTATGCTTCTGCCGGCTCTGAACAGCGCACGATCAAAGGCCAGACAGGTGCAATGCCTTTCCGCAATGAAGCAGGTGGTTGTCGCCGGAGTCGGCTATGCTTCGGCAAATGACGACTACTGGATTCCGCAAACTCTTGAGAGCCGGTGGTATACGAACCAGGCGTTCCAGAGTCTGCTGGGAACGAAATGGGAGGATGCGGATCAGACGTTTGCGCGGGTGAAGCAGAGTGCGGCGTGTCCGGAATATCAGCCAAGTTCAAATCCGGATGATAAGGAAAACGGAGGCTTTGTGCAGATGAAGCGCATCTACGGGCTTCCCTGCGGTCTCGCGGGAGCTTCCCCGGATGACATTGTTTTCCGGCTGGTGAAGATAAAACGTCCGTCGGTGAAGTTCTCGTTTCTGGAAACTCTCGACGGCGGACGGGTTTACTACTGGAGCTCAACACTTGCAAAATATCTGCAGATGAAAGATTCCGTCGCCACCGCCGACGGAGTTGCCGGATACCGTCACCCGGGATACCGGATGAGCACCGGATTTTTCGACGGGCATGTGGAAAACCGTTCGTACAAGCGCGTGGAAGACGGTTCCTACAATCAGGCCAATCCGAATTACTGGGCATGGGGCAACTGAAAACAGAATAATACAACAATAACACAATGATGAAAGGACTATTCTCATGAAAACTCAATTGAAATGGCTGACGCTCGCGTTTCCCGTTGCTCTCGTGGCGGCGGAACCCGTTTACCATGTGGCGATGGACGGTTCACTCGACGCATTCGGCGCGGACAAGGCGAAAATCAAAACGGTGCAGACGAAGAACGCCGCGGATTTCGTACCCGGCGTTTTCAAACAGGCTCTGAGCGTTGTTCCGGAGAAGCCTGCGCCCTGTCTGATGAAACTGCCGGGCTTCAATTATGTTCAGGCAACAGTCGCATTCTGGTTCCGTCCGGCCTGGAAAGAGGGGGAAAGCGCATGGATCATCAATTCGCGGGATACGGACTGGAAGCCGGTGCGCTTCTATCTGCTCCATACGAAAGACGGAAATTTCGATTTGTCGGTCTGCATGCCCGGACAGGTTCAGATTTTCGGAAAAGACTCCTTGAGGTCGGGCGAATGGGCGCATATCGCCTTTACCTGGGATTTGCGAAAAAGCGAAATCCAGTTCTTCCTGAACGGAAAGCCTGTCCGGACCCGGACGGTGAAGGATGCATTCAATCCGGAAACAAAACCGATCCGTCCCGCGGTATTTTTCGGTCGGGAAGGAGAGACTGGTTCCGGCAATGGCGCATATGACGATTTCAAGATGTTCGACCGGGTTCTGAGCGCGGATGAGATTGCGGAACTTGCGAAAAAATAAGAAAAAGGAGAATCCATGAAGAAACGTTTTCTGAATTTGCTTGCGCCATTTCTGCCGCTTCTGCTTCCGGCGGCGGAACCGGTGTTTTACTTTCCGCTCGACGGTTCAGGCGATGTGATCGGGGCGGACGGAAAGAAAAATGGAGCCGCAATCGTGGAAGGCCGCGCCGGATATCTCTCCGGAATGATCGGAAAGGCGCTGGATGTGAGGCGTCATGCCTACGATCAGGTTACCGTGATGACGGCCAAGAATCTGCCTGCGCAGAATCTGACCAGCGGAACGGTTGCTTTCTGGTTCAAGCCGCATTGGAAGGAAAATGATCCGGAGCAGAATTTCATCATCAGCGGACGCGATTCCCAGTGGAAGTTCCGGTTTTACATGATCAACTTCAAGGATGGCGCCACGGAACTCAGCGTCTGTGCTCCGAAACAGGTTCAGATCATCCGGAAGAAACTGTTTGAACAGGGCAAGTGGCATCATGTTGCGTTCACCTGGAATCAGGCGAACGGGGAAGTCCGCCTTTTCATCAACGGAAAAGAGGTCGCGAAACGGTCGATCCCGAATGCGTTTGAAAAAATGGAAATGCCGCGTCCGCTGAATCTCTTTCTCGGAAATGAGAGCACCGACCGTTTCAAGGCGCAGGTCGGAAACGGACTTTATGATGAAGTCAAGATCTTCAACATTCCGCTGACGCCTGCGGAAATATTCGTGCTTGCTTCCGGTGGCGCAAAAGAGAACTTCAAGGAACTTTCTCTTGATTCGGCCGTGCGGAGCGAACGTGTGTTTGAAACGGTCTTCCGCAATTCCGAAAGCCGTTATGCGGGACCGAAGAAACTGCTGGTTCTGCACGGGACTGATTCGAAACGGAAAATTTCCTTTACCGCAATGGGCGCATCCGGCAGACTCTCCATGATTGCCGAAAATTCAGGTGAAACGAAGACTCTGGAGACCGCCAGTTCGTTTCCTCTGACGGAGCCGCACCGCATTACGCTTCTGCAGAATGGCAAAGAGCTGATTTTCAAACTGGACGACGGTGTGCAGGGTAAAGTTGTGTTCTCCGTTCCTTTCGGGAACATTGTGAAGGCGGAGGGGGCGGAAGGCGTTTCCCTCTCAGCGCCGTCGTCGGTGCCGTCGGCAAAACAGCGGAAGAGACTTTCGGATCTTTCCGTGCGCAAGGCGGAACTGCCTCTTTGGGATCTTGCCGATGCCGCACGCGCTGAAAACGGCATCCGGAAAGGCGTTTGTCTGAACGGTCACTGGCGCGTGATTCCTGTCGACGATTACAGTTACGCTCCGCCGGAAGGGGAATGGGGGTATATGCGGGTCCCGGGCAGTTTCCGCTCCCCGCTGTTCCAGATTTACCGCGACAACAACGGCAAACTGGAATCAGCAAACGGCAAGTGGAATGGCAAATCCATTGCGAAGAAACAGGCGGGCTGGTATCAGCGCGTGTTTGAGGTTCCCGCCGATCTGAAGGACGGCGGGCGGATTTACCTGAACTTCGCAAATCTCAACGGTGACGCCGGACGTGTTTATCTGAATGGGAAGCTGATTCATGAATTCCGTCAGGATTTCAAGTCTTTCATGACTACTCCGAATTCGAAGCGTCTGGATGTGACGGAGGTTGTGAACCGGAACGGGCGGAATGTGGTGACGGTTTTCATCGACCGCCGGATCGTGAGCATGTGGAAGGGGGAGCCGAGTATCGGCGACCATTCCGAGCTTGCAATCGGCGACGTCTGGCTGGAAAATGCGCCGTCGGCTGTTTCGCTGAAGAACGCCGTCGCATCTCCGTCGTTCCGCCGGAAAAATGTTCGTCTGCGTGCGAGAATTCAGAATCTTTCCGGAGAAAAAGGAAAAGCCCGCGTACGTTTTGACTTCGTCCGGAACGGAAAGACGGAAAAGTCCTTCACAAAGGAAATTGAACTTGACGGCCGCCCGGAACAGCTGATTATTTTCACGGAAAACTGGAAGAATCCGGTTCTCTGGAATGCTGACACGCCGGAACTTTACCGGATGAGGGTTGCTCTGGAGCGGAACGGAAAAGCTCTCGATGCGCTTCCGGAACAGAATTTCGGTTTCCGGGAGGCGTGGATTGAAAAAGGAGCGTTCCGTCTGAACGGCAACAAACTGCGGATGCGGATGTGGTCGAGTCCGGGCATGCAGCGCGTGCGCTTTTATTACGGAACCGCAAAAGGGGCGGAACAGTATGTGGCGCATATCCGCGAGATGAATTATGATGCGGTCCGTTACGATCTGTTCGGCAAGGAGTCGCAGATCGGAACCCCGGAATATCTGAACGAGTCGGATCGGCAGGGGCTCTACAACATTTTTCCCATGCCGCCGTACGAAGATGAAGAGAAGGCGTTTTACAATGCTGAAATCGAGCGTTTTTTCGAGCATTACGGAAATCATCCGGCGATTCTGATCTGGTATACCGAATTCAACACGTGCGGCTATCCGTGGAATCAGGATCCCGCGAAGCTGACGGATACCGCCTATGCGCCGGTCCGCCACACGGTCGCGCGGAAAAGAGCTCAGTATGCGGAAGATACCATGCGTTCGCTTGATTCCGGACGCGAGTGCATCCGCCATGCCGGCGGAAATGTCGGAAAGGCGTTTACCTCCATGAACTACCAGTCGTTCGGAACTCCGTTGCAGGAGCAGGAGGACTGGCCGGCACAGTGGTCGGCGTCCGAACGCAAACAGCCGCTTCTGGTGATGGAGTCCGGTTTTCCGTATCCGGCGCAGTTCTGGCATTTCCGGAGCGGCGGCGCAAGCGGCGACGAGATGATCCCGGAGCATGCGGCACGTTACTTCGGAGATCTCGTGTTCGCCCGCGAGGACCGTCCGGTTCCGAATGCTTCGTGCTGGCTGGATTCTCCGTACGCCCCGCGCAACCGGAACCGCAATGCTCTGAATGCGCTGATGTACAGCCATGTCGTCAAGGCGTGGCGCGCATATGACATGTCGGCTCTCGGCGATTTCCCCGGTGAGCGCGATCTCGCCCGCACTGCGCGAACCTTCGATCATCACAACACCGTTTATGAAATCGACGACAATGTCAAGACGCCCGGTTACAAGCCGGATGTCAGAATCGGCACAAGTGAAACGCAGCGTCATCTTCTCACGGACTATTCGATTCCGGAAGGCCTTTACGATGTGATCCGCGATGCGTTCAATCCGCTTCTTGTGTTCCTCGGCGGAATGGCGGAAGACTTTACGAACAAGGACCACGCGTTCTTCTCCGGCGAAAAGGTCCGGAAAAGCGCGGTTGTCGTGAACGATCATGCTTCGGAGCGGAAGCTGGTGTTCCGGTGGGAGCTCGTCATGAACGGAGTGGCGGTTCAGCAGGGGACCTTTGATGCGGCTGCCCCCGCCGGAGAAATTCTCAAACTCCCGATCGAACTGACTGCTCCGGACGTTCTGGAGCGCACCGATGCGGAGCTGCGTCTTCTCGTCCTTAAGGACGGTGTGCTGTATAAGAAAGATTCGTTTGCGCTTCAGTTCTTCCCGCGTCATGCAAAACGGAATTTCCGGAAGTCGGCAGCAGGGCTCTACGATCCGGAGGGGAAGACCGAAGCTGTGCTGAAAGCCGCAGGGTTCCCGTTCCGGAAAGTGAAGTCGCTGAAGGATGTGAAGGATTGCCGTCTGCTCATCATCGGACAGAACGCGCTGAAAGATGCAAATCCCGAGTTCCTGAAACAGATGGAAAACAGCGGTCTGCTGGAAGGCGGACTGAAGATTCTGATTTTTGAACAGCAACCGTGCAATCTCGGAAACTTTGTGTTTGAGTCGCCGAGTTACCGGAACGCGTTCATCCGCCGTCCGGAGAGTCTCTATCTCCGGGGGCTGAAGGATGCGGATTTCAGCAACTGGCGCGGCGCATCCGACACGGTTCCTGCGTTTGTTGTTTCCGATGAAAACTCTCCGCACTATCCGCGCTCCAAATGGAAATGCGGAAACGGCGGAATCGTCAGCGGAAACGTCATCCGCAAACCGAGTTACGGAAACTTCACTGCTGTTGTGGACTGCGGATTCAATCTGATGTTCGCCTCGCTTATGGAACTCCGCAAGGAACACGGGCTTGTTCTCTTCTGTCAGCTGGATGTGACTTCCCGATACGGAAAGGATCCGGCGGCGACTCTTCTTGTGGACAACATGCTGGAAGAGATGAACAAACCGTTTGTTCCGGTTGGACCGCAGCGGGTCGTTTATCTGGGCGATGAAAAGAATGAATCCATTCTGAAGCGGATGGGGATGCAGTACAGCAAAGGTTCAGCGGACAATCTGTGGTATTTGAACAATGCGCAGGTTGTGCTTCTCGGCGCAAATCCGGTTCCGGCTTCGCAATATGAGAAACTGAAAAAATTCCTTGAGAACCGGACTGTTGTCGCGCTTCCCGGGGCTCCGCTGGCGGTCCTGCCCGGGAATCTGAAAGCGGGCGGGAAACAGGTGTTCCGCGCCGCGCTTCCGAAGAACGATCCGCTGTTCGCCGGAATCACGGAAGCAGATCTTTATTTCCGTGAGGCGCAGAACTTGCCGGTTCTGACCTCTATGCCGGACTGGATGGTCGCGACGGAACCGGCGCTCTTTGCGAAACTCGACCGTGTTTCAACGGCAACGGTTGTCCTGAATCTTGCGCCGGACATGGTGAAAGGTTTCTGGGGATCGGAGAAGGTGATGCGGGTCTGGAGTGCGATTTTCAATAATATGAATCTCGGGCTCGGCAAAGACCTGAAGCTTTTCACTGCCTCGAAGTCGCGTCACAACACGCTGAAATTCCGTTTCGGAAAGGCGGAGCTGGAAAATATCGCACTGAAGCTTGATCCGGAAAACAAGGGAACTCCCGCCGATACGGACGGCTTTGTCCCGGTGAAGCTCGGCATTCCGTGGGAGGACCAGGGCTTCACACAGAAGAACCCGCACTACTCTCCGGTGAATCCGCCGAAACGGATGGTGCCGCGTCCGTACGACGGCTATGCGTGGTACCGCTGCACGGTGAAGATTCCGGCGAGCTGGAAGAGTCATACCATACGTTTGGCCGGCGGCCCGGTTGATGACTGCGACTGGACGTATTTCAACGGTCGTCTGATCGGCAAAACGACGCTGGAAACCAATCCGGATTCTTATGCTGCTCTGCGGAATTACGTGATTCCCGCTGATGCCGTGAAGTTCGGAGAGGAGAATACGCTTATGATCCGGGTCTTTGACCGCTGGGGAGGCGGAGGAGTGGTCGGTCCGCTCCAGGTCGTTGCGGAGGATGCCGATTCCGCCGACGCCTGGTCGCCCTACATCGACGGTCTGGATTTTTATGATGTGGATGCGTTCCACAACTGGTAAAACAATAGCGGCGGAGTCTTTTTTACGGCTCCGCCGCAATCGTTGAAAAATGAATTTTTGTTTTTCATATCTTGAAAAATTTTATTCTGGTTATACAGTACAGAATACTTTTACACGAGGAGCTGTGACTGATGAATAAAATTGAGGTTTTGAATTTCGGGTCGCTGAATATCGACCATGTATATCAGGTTCCGCATTTTGTCGCTCCGAAGGAGACTCTTTCCTGCATGGAGTATGCGCAGTTTGCAGGCGGAAAGGGATTGAACCAGTCGGTTGCTCTCGCCCGTGCCGGCGTGCGGACCGCTCATGCGGGGAAAATCGGGCCGGACGGCGCGTTTCTGGAAGAGACTTTGAAGCTGGCGGGCGTGGATACACAGTTTCTCATTCACGGAGCCTTGCCGACCGGACACGCGATTATTCAGGTGGATCGCGAAGGTCAGAACTGCATTCTGCTTTATCCCGGAGCGAACCGTGCGATTACCCAGGAGGAGATTGATTCCGTTCTGGAGTGTTTGGAGCCCGGAACCTGGATTTTGCTTCAGAATGAAATCAATGAAATTCCGTATCTGATGCGTGAGGCGAAAGCACGCGGTTTCCGGATAGCGATCAATCCCGCGCCCTGCGGACCGGAAGTTGCGGAATATCCGCTGGAACTTGCCGATGTGCTGTTTGTCAATGAAATCGAAGCCGCCCAGCTTTCCGGTCTGAACGGAATGCCGGATGAGATTCTGGATGTCCTCGTGAAGCGCTTTCCCGAATGCGAGATTGTCATGACGCTCGGCGGAGACGGTGCTGCATATGCGAAGGGCGCGAAGCGTTTCCGTGTGGCGTCGCCGGAAGTCGCAGTTGTGGATACGACCAGTGCCGGTGATACGTTTTCCGGATATTATATCGCCGCAAAACAGCGGGGATACTCTCCTGAACGAGCAATGGAAACCGCCGCACTTGCCGGAAGCATTGCGGTCAGTCGCGCCGGAGCTGCCGTTTCAATTCCGACAGCAGACGAAGTCTTCCGCGATATTTGAGCACTCGCAAGTTCTGTAAACTGTGTAAATAAACAAAGGATCGATAATCGGTCAGAAATAAATGTGCGCAAAAAATCGGACACTCCCTCTCCGAAGGGAATCTTATGGTTTTATTTCAAAGGAATATTTTTTGAAATAATCTTCCAGAATTTTTCTATCCCTGTTATCATTATAGAAAGCTGTGTTCATATATACCCAATGAGAATATCGCAGGATTTTCAGCAAATCTGTTTTGCATGGTGGATTGTCGTGATAAAAAATGATGCCAGCATGATTCCTTGCCTTCTTCGTTTCTGCGGGATCTCCATTTTTGACTTTATGAAGAAGGATTGTCGCCGGAGGGAATGTCTGTCCCGTAATGGAAAAGAAACTGCCGCGTGTGTATGTATGATGAAAAGCAGGATAATAGCCCAGTTTTCCAGCCCATAAACCAACGGTTTCTTTAACATTAATTTCTGCCATCCCCGCAGTATCCGTTGTGCTCAGCTGCTGGCGTGGACCGAGCGTAAGAATTTCATGGCAATATGCAAATACCAATGCATCGGAAACCGGATGTCCCGTATCTGCATCAAGGATGTATACTGAAGAAGCTCGACATGATGCGGTCAGCATCATGATACTTAGCGGAAGAAGAATGCAAATTAATTTTTTCCCCGCAAACATATGGGCTTTCCAATGCAGAATACTAGTGTTGAAGAAGCATGTGGTATCTTTCAATATCTGCAAAATTCTGCTTGCTCTCAAGATATCTTATTCTGCGGGGCGGAGCCAGATGTGTGTGGCGTCGGATTTGCGGAGCGAAAGACTGCTGCCCATGACTTTGATGCGCATGAGGTCGCCAAGCGGAGCGGTTCCTTCCATTTCGAGCAAAGTTCCGCTGACGAGACCGAGGTCGGCAAATTTTTTGATTCCACGCAGATTTTCCGCGACTTTCACGACAACGCCGCGGGCGCCAACGGGAAGCTGGTCGAGTGAAATCAGCTGTTCCTGCTCCGATGTTTCCGAATTGAGCTGGGGCAGTGTCTGATTCAGATAGGCTCGGAGCTCCGCGCAGTCTTCTCGGACGGCAATTGCTTCAGAAAGCAGGACGATGCGCGACATGACCTTTTCACCGATGATGTGTTCGACTTTGCAGGCGGCGTCGTTGGATTCATTCGCGGGGAGTTTCAGAATATCGCAGAAGAAATTGCGGAGCGCGTTGTGGCGGTGGCGGATCACCGCCGCCGTTTCCGCTCCGGCCGGAGTCAAAAAGACGGGAGAATGAGACTGGTAGTGAATCAGTCCGCGCGCGGAAAGCGCCTGAAGTGCATTGGTTACGGACGGCATCTTCACTTTCAGATGATCCGCAATCTCTTTCGTGTGCGCGTGTCCCTGTTCTTCAATAATTTCAGCAATAGCTTCCAGATAATCTTCAAGACTGCTGGATATGGTTGTATTCTTCACGATTCTCTCCGTCCGGTATTAAATGCCAATATCAGAGACCAAATTGTCTCTTATGATGAAGATATACCGCTTTTTCGTATTTTTCAAGTGCCGATCCGCAAAAAGGGCATTATTTTGTGTGGAGAATGGAACTGAGCTCGAGAATCGGGAAAATCCAGCAGAGATATCCCGGTGCGGTGCGCAGATCCCAGGTGATGGCGGTGGTGCCGGAACCGAATTCGGGAACCAGAGAGATTTTCTCGCCGTCACGGAGGAAGCGTCCGGTTACAATCGAGCCGTTTTCGCGGATTTTTGCAAGAACAAAATCTTCGGATGAGGGGTAGTCGCCGCCGCCGATCAGGGCGTTCAGGGCAACCGGAAGCCCGGGAACTTCGTATTGAAGAGCAAAGTAGGAGGGTTTCGTTTCCGTGGAAAATCTGCAGGTGCGGGAATCTTTATGCCGGGTGATGAACTCGGCAATCGGTTCGATGGAGACGTCGAGATTTGCGATTTGATCCAATGTGAGCAGGGGCACGTCCGATGGTTTGGGGACCGATGCGGCAAACGGTGAACGGAGCGAATAAAGCGCCTGCGGTTCGCGGAGAACTTTGTAATCGGGAGCGAGAAGACGTTCCTCCTCCGGCGTCAGGAACGGAAGAAGAGCCGGACGGATTTTCTTCATCCAGATGCGTCCGTTGATGTTCGGGCTTTTGCCGCTGAGCCAGAAAAGCACAGTGCTGTGAGCAACGCCCACCGCTTTTGCAAATTGAGAAACGTTGCCGTAAGCATCGATTGTGCGCTGCAATGCGTTCTTCACATCCTGTGTAACATTCATGATCCCAGTCCCTCTATTTATAAAGATTCTGTTCTGCAGCAATAGACATCTCCTGCTGTCGATTGTTGCCGGGTTGCCGACGCCTTATGCGTATCCTGTAAAGAGAAGAATATAGTTGCTTTTTCTTTGATTAAAAGATTGAAAAAAATATTTTTTTGGTGTTTTTGAAATGATAAAAAAGGTTTTATTTATTAAAATTCTGAAGAGTTTGTATTGAAAATATGATATTTTTGTTCTTGTTTAACTCTCTTAAATTGTTTTACGGAAATCGCTCGGGGACTTGCCGATCCGGGCTTTGAAGCAGTTTGAAAAATGATACTGGCTGGAAAAACCAAGAACTTCCGCGATTTCCTTCACGGAAAGCATGGAGTTCAGCAGCAGGGCGCGGGCCTGTTCCATCTTTTTCCGCAGACGGTATTCGTAGGGGGTAACCTGATATTCCTCTCGGAAAAGACAGATCAGATGTTCTTTCGTGTACGGTGTGGAGGCTGCGTATCCGGAGAGGGAAAACGGCTTGCCGAATCCGCTTTGCAGCAAGGTGTGCAGTTCCCGCACATACGGGTTGCAGCGGTCTGTTCCGCGCCGGACATGGGCGGCGAGTTCGGCGACGAACTGATGAAACTCTACAGCATACTGTTCCTGACTCCGCGGAGCGCTTCCCTGATCGACCCAGTGTTCGAACCAGTGTTTCAGCGAGCGGCAGGCCCGGATATGATAGACTTCCCGCAGTCCGTGAATCCGGAGCAGTTCCTCCATGAAGTCGCCGTCGACGACGATGAATAGTTTCTGCCACGGATCCCGGCGGTCCGGATAGTAGCGGTGGTTGCTGTGCTTCGGGAGCTGGTAGATGTCGTCCGGTCCCGGGTTGGCGCTCGTGCCGTTGACCTCGAGGTGGCCGGAACCGCTGACGATGTATTCGATTGTGCAGACGGAATAGTCGAAACGCTCAAAGACCGGAGTCTGCGCATCGGCGTTGCCGTGTGCGGCGGCTTGAAACTCAAAGGGAAAGGTCTCCATGAAAAACTCCGGAATATTAATATTATGTATGTTTGTTTGATTTAATATATCGAATAAAATAAATTTTTCAAGTGTAACGGATTGATTTTTTGTATTTCTATCTGTATCTTACTTCAGAAGCAAATCTGAAACCGAAGGAGGTTTGAACAATGAAAATGATGAAAGTCGGATTGATCGGAGTCGGCGGACGCGGCCACAACGGCTGGCAGATGCACAAGCCGGAAGAGGGATGGGAGATTGTCGCAGGGGCAGACCCGAAAGCTTCCGCCCGCGAAGAGTTTCAGGAAAAATTCCCGCAGGCAAAAGTGTTTGACAACTATGCCGATCTGCTGAAAATCAAGGAAATCGATGCCGTTATGATCGCTTCGCCGGACTACTGCCACGAAGAGCAGGCCGTGGCGGCGCTCAAGGCTGGAAAGGCGCTTTTTCTTGAGAAACCTATGGCGATTACAATCGAGGGTTGCGACCGTATTCTGCGCACTGCGTACGAGACGGGAAGCAAGTTGTTCGTCGGACACAACATGCGCTATTTTCCCGCGATTCTCAAAATGAAAGAGATCATTGACTCGGGCATCATCGGCGATATCCAGTGCGGCTGGTGCCGTCATTTCATCAGCTACGGCGGCGACGCTTATTTCCGCGACTGGCATTCCGAGCAGAAGAACACCACCGGACTTCTTCTGCAGAAGGGCGCGCACGATATTGACGTTATGCACTGGCTCATGGGGGCGAAAACCAAGCGCGTTGTCGGCATGGGAATGCTCTCCGTTTACGACAAATGCGCCCGCCGTTCCGCCGATACCGAGGGGGACGCTTCCTGGCATGAGGATCATTATCCGCCGCTCGAACAGACCGGCTTCTCCCCGGTGATCAACGTCGAAGACCACAATATGGTCATGATGCAGCTCGACAACGGCGCGCAGGCGTGTTACATGCAGTGTCATTACGCTCCCGATGCGGAACGCAACTACACCTTCATCGGGACAAAGGGACGCGTCGAGAATATCGGCGACCATGGCAAGAGCGAAATTCATGTCTGGACAACCCGCGGACCGCGCGAGACTCCGGATATCATCTACAAGCTCAAACCCGTGGAAGGCGGACACGGCGGAGCCGATCCGTGCACGGTTCAGAGTTTCCTTGATTTCGTGCGTGACGGCAAGCGTCCGAACACCATCCCGACTGCAGCGCGCGATGCTGTCGCCGCCGGAGTTCTGGGGCACTATTCGATGCGTCACGGCAATGTTCCCCAGGAGGTTCCTCCGCTGGATCCGGAACTGATCCGCTACTTTGAAAACAATCAGCAGAAGTAATCTGCTGATTTAAAAAGAAGAACGGCTCCGGGATTGCAAAATTCCGGAGCCGTTCTGTTTGCCGGTATAAATTTTTCAGGCGAGGGATTCGCGGCAGAGAGCTTCCGCTTCCTCTATATTTTCGGGCGGGAGCCAGTGAATCGTGACGCCTTCGCGTTCCATTTTGCGGAACCAGGTATCCTGCCGTTTTGCAAACTGGCGTATTTTGATGAGCAGATGATCGCGCATATCCGGGAAGAGCATCTCTCCTTGCAGAAAGCGCGAAACTTCGCGGTATTCAAGTCCGAATGACTCCAGTTTTTCCCAGGGGACTCCCTGGTTGTGCAGATTCTGAATTTCTTCGATCATTCCGTGACGCAGCCGTTCGTCGAGCCGTTTTTCGATGCGTTTGTGGATTTCCGGACGGGGGCGCAGGGCTCCGAGAACCAGATATTCCGTATCGGGGAGGGGGCCTCCGTATATGGAGCGGGTTTGAGGTGCGCGTTCGATTTCAAGCCGCCGGGAGAGACGGTACGGGTTTTCCGCTTCGCCGTTTTCGAGTGTGTGGGTTGCGGAGAGCTCTGAGACGAGCGCTTCGGTATCGGCATCTTTGACGGAGTTGCGGAACGCGCGGTCGGCGGGACCTCCGGGGAGTTCATAGCCCTTGATGAGCGCATGAATGTAAAGTCCGGTACCTCCGCAGATGATGGGAACTTTGCCGAGCGACTCGAGTTCGAGAACCGCGGCTTTGGCGTCGCGCATGAAATCTGCGAGTGTGTAGGGTTCCGCTTCGGCGGGATCGATGATGTCAAGCAGACGCGTCATGACCGGTTCGCCGCCGGTGCGGTACTCTTCCAGATCCTTTCCGGAACCAATGTCGAGCCCGCGGTAGACCTGGCGGGAATCGGCGGAGATGATCGCGCCGCCGAGCCTGCGGGCGAGGGCGACGGCAAACGCTGTTTTCCCGCATGCTGTCGGACCGAGAATGACGATGACTTTTCTGCTCATTGAACACCTCCGTTGAGCCGCAGCGCAAGCAGACAGAGCATGGTCAGGCCGTTGTAGATTGCGTGCATGAGGATGGTTGCGGTTGTTTTGTTTGCCGCGCGGATGTATTCCTGCTGAAAGAGAAACGCCAGCAGAAACAGCGGCGGAATCTGCCAGGGGGAAAAATGAATCAGGGCAAACAGGAGCGATGTGATTGCCGCCGCGTGCTGAAGCGGCATTGATGTATGCAGTTTCTCAAAAATCGTTCTGCGGAACGCCAGCTCCTCCGTTACGGGCGCGATGAAGACGGAAGAGAAAAAGATTACGCAGAAGGTCGGGATATCCGCGGAGAGCGCGAGTTTGATCAGGGCCTGATCCGGATCTTCCGCACCGCAGAGTTTTGCGAGCTGCGTCATGATGCTTGCGGTGATCATGACCACAACGAACAGAAGCGGCGAGAGTTTGAAGATGCGTTTGAGTTCATCCTTAGTCAGCTTGCCGAGTCCGAGATCCAGTCTTACATCGCGGAACGGACGCGGCGGAAAGAGGGCGGGAAGCACAACTGCGAGCAGTAAGCCGAGATGCAGCGGCAGCATGGCAAACAGGACGTGTACGGCTGTCGGCCAATCCTGCGGAACGAAGCTCGTGAGCCCGAAAAAGCGCGGCAGGAGAGCCGCGGCGATGATGAGCACGGTCGAGAGCAGAAGCTGTCCGCCGGAAAGGCGGCGCGGTGTATAAATGTCGTGTTCCAAATTCAGATTCCTCGTTTACGGAAATATAGCATGTTTCCTGTGAAATGAAAGCGGAGGGCGGAAAAAAGTCGAATTTCGCAGTTTTCAGGTTGATTTTTCGGCAAATACGGGTACGTTATCTCTTCAAGAGAATGAGGATTTGCAATGCCCGTAAAGAAAATTAAACCGAAACCGCAGAAATCTCCGCTCGAAACGGCGGTAGTGCTGCTGACAAAACAGCCGATGTCGCGGCTCGCGCTCAAAAAGAAGCTCTGCGATAAAGGATATTCCGCAAAAGAGGCGGAAGAGACCGTTTCCGAATGCGAACGGTACGGATATATCAACGATAAACTTATCGCCGAAGCCAAAGTCGCCATGATGCGCGACCGCGGCGACGGTTCCCGCAAAATCAAGCTTTCCCTCCGGCTCAAAGGTTTCGGGAAAGAGGTGATTGAAGAGGCGTTCCAGTCGGACAGCAAAAATTCCGAGCGAGATGAGCTCTCTGTGGCGATGGAATTTCTGCGTCGCCGGAAACCGACTTTCGATCGGGAGCCCGACCCGGTCAAACGCAAGACCCGCGCGCTGCGTTCGCTCGCTTCGAAGGGGTTCGCATCCGGCGTTTCCTATGAGGCGATTGCGCGCACGTTCGGCGCACATGAACCGGATTTTCCCGATGAGGTGGAGCCGTGAAAAAACTGTTCCTTCTCCTGCTCGCCGCGCTCTTCCTTACCGCCTGTTCGGAACGGAACGAGCCGGAGAACAAGGTTGTTCTGCATACCTGCATCAACAAGATTCTGGCAACGCTGGATCCTGCACTTGCGGCGGATACGGTCTGCCAGTACATGGTGGCGTCCTTTTACGATACGCCGCTGCAGTATTCGTATCTGAAACGTCCCTATGGGTTGGAACCGTCCATGCTGAAAAGAATGCCGGAAGTTTCGCCGGATTCCACCCGCTTCCTTTGCGAACTGCGCGACGACCTCTATTTTCAGCCCGGGGACTGTTTCCCGAAAGAGAAATCCAGCCGGAAAATTACGTCGCGCGACGTCGTTTTTTCAATTTTGCGCCTGGCGGATGCGCACTTGAAATCAAGCGGATACTGGCTGATTCGCGGGAAAGTCAAAGGAATAGAAGCGTTCCGCAAACGCACAGCGACCGCCGCTTCCGGAGATTTTTCGCCTTACGATTCCGGCTGTGAAGGACTTCGCATAGTCGATGATTCGCGGTTTGAAATCATCCTGAATTCCCCCGATCCGCGTTTCTTTTATACATTGGCAATGCCCTATTTTTCTGTTGTTTCGCGTCGTGCGGTAGAATACTGGGGGGATCGTTTCGCCGATCATCCGGTCGGCTCGGGACCATTTATTCTGACCCGCTGGCAGAAAGATTATCAGATCCGTATGCGGCGCAATCCGGAATACCGCCGGGAATTTTTCGCGGGAGCCGCGGACGAGGCGGAGCGGAACCGGCCGCTGCCGCTTGCGGACGAAATTGTCTGCAGTTTCGTGAAACAGCCGCTCGCCGGATGGCTGATGTTCCTTCAGGGGAACCTTGATTATTATGTGCTGGACGGTGAAAATTTTGCGGCGGTCGTGAATGAAAACCTTCAGCTGGCGCCGTCGCTGACCCGCCGCGGGATTGTGCTTGAACGCACGCCGGAATTCCAGACCAATTACATCGGCTTCAACTTCACGGATCCCGTTCTGGGCAGAAATCCTGAGCTGAGACGCGCGGTTTCTCTTGCATTCAACCGTCAGAAATGGCTGGAATATTTCAGCGGACGCATTGAGCTTGCCAACGGTCCGGTTCCGCCCGGCGCGGACGGATTTCTCGGGACGCCCGGCAAATACAGCGTTTATGATCTTGAGCGTGCAAAAGCGCATCTTGCGAAGGCCGGATACAAGAACGGCATTGATCCTGCGACCGGAAAGCCGCTTGTCCTGATGTTCGATCAGGCGGGGAGCGATACCGCGTACCGGCAGATGGCGGAACTCTTTGCGCTGGATCTGCAGGCGCTCGGAATCGTCCTCAAGCCGGAGTTCAACAACCGCGCCCGCTTTCTGCAGAAGCTCGCGCAGGGGCAGATGCAGCTGTTCCGTCTTTCCTGGACGGGAGATTATCCGGATGCGGAAAACTTTCTGCAGCTGTTCTACGGTCCGAACTCTGGCGCCAGCAACCGTGTCTGTTACTCTTCGGAAGCGTTTGACCGCGAGTTCGAAGCGGTGCGCGCCATGCCGGATTCGCCGGAACGCAAACGTGCATATGAGGCGCTCGCACGCCGCCTCACGGATGAATGTCCGTGGATATTCGAGAGTCATCCGGTTGCGTTTCTGCTGAAGCATGCGTGGATGCGGAACTACAGACCGCATGATTTTGCATTCAACCGCTGGAAATATTTTTCGGTTGACCCTGCAAAACGGAAAAGCATGAAATCGGAATTTAAACCTTTAAGCATGAAAGAGCTGAGAAAGTGAGGCGCACTATGGTGAAGGAAAAACTGGAACTGATCCGCAGGCACATCCGCGACTCCCGCATGACGCCGGAGCGCAAGGTGGAAGTCGGGAAGCTGCTCGACGATCTGGAGACGGAGCTTGCCGCCCTGCCTGCACAGACGGAAAACGACATCCGGTCGCTGGTCGATATTACCGAACGCGCAACGCACGGAGTTGTTGCTCCGGGTGATCCTGTTCCCCTCCAGTCGCTGCGGGAAACGGTTCGCATTTTCGAGGCCTCTTATCCGAATGCGGCGCGGCTGATCAACCGCTTCTTCGCAATGCTCTCCGGGACGGGAATCTGATCAGGATTCGAGAATCGTAAGCAGTTTGCGGATTTCAGAAATGAACATGGATTTCTGTTCCGCGCGGGACTGATCGGCAAAAAAGTTGCGGATGTCCTCTTCACTGATGTTCTGCATCTGCGAACAGATTTTGTTCAGCGAATTGCCGAATACGCGTTCGTTGAATTCCGTCGGATCCTTCCCCGGCGGGAGGACGTCGGGGTAAAGCTCCGCAATTGTCGCTTGAATCGCCTTTGCAGTCGGGCGGACGTCCTCTTCCTTGATTTTCGCGAGAACCTGCTTGACCTGCTCCACTTTTTCCTCGCTGACCTCTTTCTTGAGAATGGGCTGAAGCGCTTTGCATTGCGCTTCGGAGGTCGGGAGCGCAAAGGAGTCGTCCTGAACCGCTTCGAGACGTTTGATCATCTCCGCCGTGTTGATGACATAATTGCAGTAGGCGAGGTTGTAGTTGAATTTCGCCTTGACGTATTCCGCGAAGCTTTTGAAATCTTCGAGCTTATAGAGCCGGTTCATGCGGATTTCCGCGAGCGCGTTTCCGACGGCGAGGAACTGCCGGAAGCCCTCCCGGATTCGGGATTCCAGTTCGTGCAGATGTTCGAGATCTTTTGCATTGTCCAATACTTCGTTCATGTATTCAGCCTTTCCGTTTGTTCTTTTGCTGTAATATACCGTGTTTTCCGGAAAAGTCACGCGCCGGAACAGAAAATAAAAGATATGATAAAATTGCAATATTGATTGTATATTATTTATTGTTAAGATAAATATCTTATTAATTTGTATAAATATTTGTTTGAAATATTTGTTTTTCGTGATATAGTAACATCAAATGGGAGTTGGGTTGACTCTCATGAAAAAACAGTAAAGGAGAAAAAGAATGAAACTCAAAATGTTGGTTTCCGCGGTTCTTGGAATCGCGGCGCTCGCAGTCATGACCGGATGCACCTCAGTGAACACCAGCGACGCCGGCAGCATGAACGTCTATCCGCAGACCGTCGGACCGGTGGATGCGTATCGTCCGCTGTACAAAGTCGATGAGAAAGTGAAAGTCAATGGATCTGCAAAAGTGAATGTTCTGTTCGGTATTTTCGCCTGGGGTGACACCTCCACGTTTGCCGACAATGCGTCCATCTTCGACCAGCATTCACCGTTTGCGTTTCTCGTTTCCTGGATTCCGAACGCCCAGAACATCGCCGCAAAAGCAGCGTTCTACAACGCCTGCAAGAAAGCTCAGTGTGACGCCGTTGTCGCTTCTCGTTATGAAATCAAGACCGATGATTACTGGGTTTTCAAGAGACTCGACGTCAAGGTCAGCGGTTTCCCTGCGACGATGACCGGGGTTGAGGTCGTGAAGCCGATGCCGTATTACATTGACGGCAAAGGTCAGGTTGTTGTCATGAACAAGTTTGTCATGCCGTACCAGCTGTTCAATGCCTTCAAATATGTTCCGCAGAAAAACTCCACTTGGTTCTTCTGAGATTCGGAAACATTTTGATCCTGACGGGCGCAAACGTTTGCGCCCTTTTCTTTAAAAATTTTATCAAGGAAAAATATTTATGAAAACAGTCCTTCTGCTCCTGCTTTGTCTTGCGGCTTTTACTTCGTTTGGCGGCGAGCATCCCATAGAAAAATTTGCCGGCGAATGGGAGGTGTTTGTCGCGATTCAGGGGAATAAGAATTTCCGTCCGGATTATACTTATTCATTCGGAGCTGACGGAGTCTGGCGCAGAATCCAGGTAGATGGAAAAGCGGAGGTTCAGGGGAAAATCGTTTCCACGGACAGCGGAGTTTTCCTTGTCGCATCAAATGCCAAGGCGGAGGCGGGGAAGGATAAGACGGTTGAAGGCATTCCCGTCGCCGTTGTTTCGGATTCTGTGCTGGAGCTGAACAACGGACTTCAGCCGGATATGGTGATGCGGTTTGAAAAGGGAAGTTCTCATTTGAAAAAGGAAAATGTTGTCGGGAAATGGAATCTGTTTCAGAAAGATCCGGAGCATAAAAATATCCGCAAGGCTCCGTTTACCGTTGAATTCCTTGAAAACGGAAGTTATGCAATTTCAAACGATCCGGAGAACTCCGGAACCTGGCGGATCGAGGGAGCTGTGCTGATTCTGAAAAATACAAACCGTCAGGAAGGTGCGCTCTGGTATCAACCGCGTTTCTTTATGGATGGTGGACGTCTGGTTCTGAATCGAATGGACGTCTATGTGTATGCGGAGCGCGTGCCGTAAAAAATTTTCTCTTTTGGACTTGAAAATCGGAGAATCGCGGTTAGGTTATTCATATCCCCCCGGAAACCATTAACCAAAGGAGTGCAAAATGGCGGAAGTCAGGCATTTTACGGAAGAAGATTTTGAAGCGCAGACTTCAAAAGGAGTTGTTCTCGTCGATTTCTGGGCGGAGTGGTGCGGACCCTGCAAGATGCTCGGTCCGGTTCTCGAACAGGTCGCAAACGAAGTGGACGGCAAGGCCGTTGTCGGCAAAGTCAATGTGGATGAAGCGCCTGGGCTGGCGAAGAATTTCATGGTTCGCACGGTTCCGACTCTCTTCATTTTCAAGGACGGCAAGCCGGTCAAATCGTTTGTCGGCGTGCAGGACAAAGCCAAACTTGTCAAGGAAATCGAAAGCGTATGACCCCGGAGCTCTCCGCAGATGCCGCGGAAATTCTGCGCGGCAGAACCGTTTTCTGCGGATTCAGCGGAGGCTCGGACAGCTTGTATCTTCTTCTGGCGCTGAATGAATGTTCAGCGCCTTTTCATTTTGAACTTCGCGCGGTGCATTTCAACCACGGTTTGCGCGGGGCGGAAAGCGATGCCGACGAGACGTGGTGCCGCGAAAAATGCGTGAAACTGGCGATTCCGTTTTTCTCTGTTCCTCTGGATGTCAGAGGATGCCGCGAGGCGGGCGAGGGGGACGAAGCGGCGGCACGGCGGCTGCGTCTGGATGCATGGAAAAAGCTTTGCCGCGAAACGCCCGGGGCGGTTGTCGCACTCGGACATCAGGCGGATGACCGGACGGAAAATCTGCTCCTGCGTTTGTTCCGCGGATCGAATGCAACGGGGCTGACGTCTATGCGGCTTCACTCCGTTGTCGACGGCGTGGAGTTTGTGCGTCCTCTGCTGCATCTTTCCCGCTCCGATATGGAGGTGGAACTGCGCCGTCGCGGGGAGGTCTGGCGGACCGATTCCACGAACCGGACCGATTGTTACGGACGCAACTTTCTGCGTCTGAATCTGATTCCGATGCTTGCGAAGCGTTTCCCGTTTGCTCCGGGCGGTCTGCGGCGTTCGCTGGAAGTTCTGGAGCAGGACGCCGACTATCTGGAGCGCGAAGCGCACAGAGTTTATACTGCTGGACTTTCCTCTCCGCACGACTGGGCGTCGCTTCATCCCGCGATCCGGTGCCGGGCTTTGCGCTATTTTCTGAATTCCGTTTTCCCCGGATTCGTCCCGGATTCGGCTTTGACGGAGCGCTTTTCCGCCGCAGCCGCATCTCCGCCGGAGAATGGCGAATGCATCCGGATTCCGCTGACCGGTTTTCCCGATTGCGCGATTTGCGTGGAGAGCGACCGGGTTTTTCTGCATCGTTTTACAGCACCTGCGGAGATTGTCTGGAATCTGAAAGAGAGCCCGGAGATCCGTTTCGGAGAATCCGTTCTGACTGCTGCTCAGGTTCCTGCAGCGGAAGTGAAACGGGCGGATGCGGAAACGGTCTTTTTCTCTGCGGATCTTCCGTCCGTTCTGCATGTCGGCTCCCGGCGTGACGGCGACCGCATGGTGCCGTTCGGGAAACATCATCCGGTTCTGCTGAAGAAACTTTATTCGGATAGCGGGATAAAATCCTACCGCCGTGACGCCGTTCCGGTGCTGCGGACTGCGGACGGTGCGGTTCTGTGGGCTGCGGGCGTCCGCCGCTCCGCGCTTTTTCCGGTCGCGCCGGATGCGGAGACGGTCTGGCGGATTCAGCAAACTTTGCGGAAAAGCGGACATCATACTTGAAAAATACGGAATTTATGGTACATTTCCAAGAAAAAATGGAGAAGAAAACGCCTTATGGTACGCGATGCGAAACAAATACCGATTGGTCCGCTCCTCGGTGACCGGATTCTCGTCCTGCATGGAAATCTGACGAAAGAGGATGTCCTGAACACCCTTATCGACCGGCTTGCGCAAGTGGAAGGAATGGTTCCGCATGATGATCTTGCGTGGGGGATTTTCCACCGGGAGAGTCTGATGAGCACGGGAATCGGGAATGGAATCGCCGTGCCGCATGTGCGTCTGGAAAACATTGATTCGCCGAGCATGGCGCTTGCGGTCTGTCCCGACGGCATTTCCGATTACCAGTCACCCGACAACCAGCCTGTCAAACTCATTTTCATGGTTGTTGCCGGCGGTCAGCAGAGGGCGACGCATCTGAAGATTCTTGCATCGATCGGCTCGCTCTTCTATGACGGTCGTCTCAAAGCAGCGTTTCTTGCTTCTCCGGATCCGAAAAACTGTCAGGAAATTCTCGCCCGCGCGGAAGCGTGAGCCTGCCTCTTCCCCCCTTTTTATTTCTTTGCCGGTCCGGCAGAGTCGCGTATCACGAGTCCCGTCGGCAGCACTTCGCGCTGGAGGGGGATTTTGCCGTTCGACTGAAGATAGCGGTCGATGGATTCCGCCGCGCGCCGTCCGGCTTCACGGTTCAGATGTGAAACTGTGGTGAGGGCGGGACAGAGATAGCGGCTCATCGGATAATCGTCGAATCCCACCACCGAGAGATCGTCCGGAACGCGCAGTCCGAGATCGGCAGCCGCTTTGATAGCGATTTGCGCCACATCGTCATTGGTTGTCATGACCGCGGTTGCTTCCGGATGCTGTTTCAGGCTCTGCTTGAGCGATTCATAGTCCGCCTGCGCTTCGAAAACATGCGGAGTGAGTCCGGCGCCTTTCAGGGCGTCTTCATAGGCTTTGCGGCGCTGATTGTGATTCAGCGTGCGGAGTCCGGTTGTAAAATAGAGAATTTCGCGGTGCCCGAGCGCGAGGAGATATTCGGTTGCGATGCGCGAGCCGGAGTAGGAGTCGTTGTCGATATAGCCGACGTTCGTCATGTCGGTTGCCTCGTCCACCTGCATGACGGGGAGTCCGGAAGCCGCGAGTTCCGGAAGTTCTTCCTTGAAGTTTGCGGGGATCATCAGAATTACTCCGGAGCACTGCTGGTCGCGCAGAAGCTCAAGAAGTGTCTCATCTCCGGAACCGTCGTAAATGATCATGCAGGGGGTCAGTTCGTGTTCCTGCATGTACTGGAAGATTCCGTTCAGAACTTCGGAATGGTAATGGGAGAATGCGGGTGCGCTGTTCACGATTGCGACTCTCGGCTTGCGCTGGGCGGGATAATTGGTCCGGAAGTCGTATTCGTGCAGTTTTTTGAGCACGAGCCGTCGTTTTTCCTCGCTGACCCCCGTCCGGTTGTTGACGACTCTGGAAACCGTTGCCGGAGAAATGCCAAGTTCCGCCGCGATTGTCACAATGCTGAGTTTTTCCCTTTTTCTCGCCATATCGTTCTCCTGTCTGTTCTGTGCCGGGGCGTTTTAGTGTATTCGGTGCGAATATAGCAGAGGGACGGAGGAAAGTCAAATTTTTTTTGTGTAAAAAAACGAACCGGACCTTGCATTCTGCGATTTTTGATTTACAGTATCTGTTGATATGATATTTTTCGCAAATTAAAAGGAGCGATTTGAAATGACAAAAATCAGCCTGACAGGTCCGTGGACTCTCACCTACGAGGAGCCGTCCGACAATTCGATGCGAACAATTCCGGCGCAGGTTCCGGGAAACGTTCTGGGCGATCTGCATCGCGCGAATGCGATTCCGGATCCGTACTGGTCGAACAACTCGGACAAACTGCGTCCGTATGAGTTTATCGACTGGGAATACAGAACCGAGTTTGCCGCGCCGGAGCTTCAGCCGCGCGAAAAGCTTCAGCTGGTCTTTGAAGGCGTCGATACGATTTCCGAAATATTCCTGAACGGGAAAAAACTGGGCGGAACGGACAATATGGTGATTGCGTTCCGTTTCCCGCTTGATCCGGCGGAACTGAAGCCGGAGGGCAACGAACTCGTCGTGAAGATCCGCAGCTCGGTCAATTTCGCGCGTCAGTTCCCCGTGCCGCCGTACTGCAAAGCGCAGAAGTTCAACTATGAAGGACTCTTTCTGCGCCGTCCGATGCACTCCTACGGCTGGGACATCGCGCCGCGTCTGGTCGGCGCGGGGCTCTGGCGTCCGGTTTATCTTGAAGTCCTGAAACCGGAACGCTGGACCGATCTTTATTTTGCAACCCCGATTGCGTCGAAGAAGAAAACGCAGCTCAGCCTCAGTTGGAGCTTTACTTCCGACAGCAAATCGCTGGTCGGCTATGAAGCGAAAATGACGCTGACCTGCCGCGACCAGAAAATCGAAAAGACGTTTCCGCTCTACTTTACATCGGGCTGGGAGTGGACGGATTTCGAAAACGCCTATCTCTGGTACCCGCGTGGCGCCGGCGAACAGAATCTCTATACCGTTCAGCTTGACCTCATCCACAACGGCGAAGTTGTTGACACCCGCATCGAGAAGGTCGGTCTGCGAACACTTGTGCTGGATCGCACCGAGATGCTTGACGGCGAAATGAAGGGGAAATTCGAGTTCATCGTCAATGGGCGTCGTATCTTCATCAAGGGTTCGAACTGGGTTCCCTCAAACGCCATTCACGGCGAAGCGCCGGAACGCGTGAAGAAGGATCTCGACCTGTTCGCCGATCTCGGCTGCAACATGGTCCGCTGCTGGGGCGGAAGCGTTTATGAAGATGAAGACTTTTTCCAGTATTGCGACGAACTCGGTCTGCTGGTATGGCAGGATTTCATGTTCGCATGTGAAACCGCTCCTCAGACGGAAGAGTTTCTTGATGCGGTCCGCCGGGAAGCGGAAGAGGTCGTCAAGACTCGCCGCAACCATCCGTCGCTCGCGATCTGGTGCGGCGACAATGAGTGCGACGAGCTGTTCTTCTACGGCGGGCTTCTGAGCGCAAACCAGCTGCCTTCCGCAAACCGCATCTCCCGCGAGATTCTGCCGCGCGTCGTAACGATGTTCGACCCAGCCCGACCGTATTTGCCGAGCTCGCCGTATCTTTGCGATGAGATCAAGCGTCTGAATGCGCGCTACCGTTCTCCCGAACAGCATCTCTGGGGACCGCGCGACAACTGGAAGGGACACTTCTACAAGAACAACACAGCTGTTTTTGCAAGTGAAATCGGCTATCACGGCATGACGAACGTCGAAAGCATCCGCAAATTCATTCCGGAAGCGGAGCTCAACGACCGGCACGGCGTTTCATGGACCTGCCATGCCGCGCAGCAGTTCGGCACGCCCTGCTACCGCAACGGCCTGATGGAGAACCAGGCGAAAGGTTTCTGGGGCTACATCGCGGAGGATCTGACCGAGTTCATGAAATGCTCGCAGATTGTCCAGGCGGAAGCCATGAAGTATCTGATCGAACTTTTCCGTGCGAAGAAATGGTCGAAAACCGGACTCATCTGGTGGAACGTCATCGACTGCTGGCCGCAGTTCTCCGATGCCGTGGTCGATTACTACTACGTCCGCAAGCTCGCGTACTATTACATCAAGAATGCGCAGAAACCTGTGAGTCTGATCGTGAGCGATCCCGAAGCGTGGGGCTGTCGCCTTACCGCCGTCAACGACACCGCCGCGCCCGCCGCCGGACACTACAAGGTAACGGATATCGAGACGGGTGAAGTCTTTGCGGAAGGCGAATACGAAGCCTCAGCAGATTCCGCCGCGGAAATTGATTACTTCAAGGTCTGCCAGGCGGACAAGCGGATGCTGCTGATCGAGTGGGAGAACAACGGCGAAGTTTCGTACAATCACTATCTGCTCGGCTCTGCTCCGTTCGACCTTGACCGTTACCTTGGCTGGCTCAGAAAACTCGATGAAAAGATTTACTCTGCAATTGGGAGACACGAATGGTGAAGAAGCGTTTCGCCGCCGGCTTTGACGTCGGCGGCACAAAATGCGCGGTCATCCTCGGCGAACTGACGGGGGAGGGCGGGATTGAAATCCTTGCCAAGAAACGGTTTGCAACCGCGGACTTCCGCGCTCCGGAAGCCTGCCTTGCGGAAATGTGCCGTCTGCTGGAAATGATTCTGGTGGAGACCGGAACGGCAAAGTGCGATATCATCGGTATCGGCATCAGCTGCGGCGGTCCGCTGGATTCCAGACGCGGCGTGGTGCAGTCACCCCCGAACCTTCCCGGCTGGGATGACGTTCCCGCCGTTGCAATTGTGGAACGCGCAACCGGATTGCGGGCAAAACTGGAGAACGACGCCAACGCCTGTGCGCTTGCGGAGTGGCGTTTCGGCGCCGGACGCGGCACATCGGATATGGTGTTCCTGACGTTCGGGACTGGGCTTGGTGCGGGAATCATTGCGAACGGACGTCTTCTTTGCGGACATTCCGGAATGGGCGGCGAGTGCGGACACATCCGCATCGCTTCCTCAGGACCGGTCGGCTACGGCAAAGCCGGTTCTTTCGAGGGCTTCTGTTCCGGCGGCGGAATCGCGCAGCTCGGACGTTTCCGTGCAGAGGCTGCGCTGAAAGCGGGACATCCGCTCGCCTGGTGCCAGACGGAAGCGGATCTCCCGTCCGTTTCCGCCAAGACGATCGGGGATGCCGCCGACCGCGGCGACGCGGACGCTGTTGCTGTTTACGAGGAGAGCGGGCGCCGTCTGGGGGAAGGTCTGTCGATTCTGATCGACATTTTAAACCCGGAATGCATTGTCATTGGCAGCATCTTTGCGCGTTCGGAGCACCTGCTTCGTCCCGCAATGGAGCGCGTGATTGCCGCGGAAGCTCTTCCGCAGTCCGCCTCCGTCTGCCGCGTTGTCCCCGCTCAGCTCGGAGAAGCGATTGGAGACATCGCCAGCCTCGCGATAGCGGCGGAAATGTAACGGAAAATCAAATTGTTTTTGTCTGCGGACGGTTGAAATATACCGTCCGCTTTTTTGTACCTGCTGTCTGGAAACGAAAAAGCCCCGGAGGTCCGGGGCGTGGTGAATCCTGTGACGGAACCGGTTACTTGATTTCAAGCATCCAGTTGTGCGTGTCGGGATAATCTCCGTGCTGAATGGCGGTCATGCGGTCGTAGAGCTTGCGGAGCGTGGGACCGCAGGTTTCGCCGAATGTGTAGGTGTGGTCTTTGGTGACGATCTTGGAGATCGGAGTGATGACCACTGCGGTTCCGCATGCGGCGACTTCCGCAAAGTCGGCGAGTTCCGCCTTGTGAATCGGACGGAGTTCAACCGGAATGTCCATATCCTTCGCGATGTCCTGAAGAGACATGTTTGTGATGCTGTGGAGAATCGAACGGGAAACCGGGGTGACGTAGTGTCCTTCTTTCGAAATTGCAAAGAAGTTGCTGGTTCCGAACTCGTCGATGAACTCGTGATCCTTCGGATCAAAGAAGAGAGTGATCGGGTAGCCCTGGGTCTTGGCAATCTTGCTCGGTTTGAGGCTGGCGGCATAGTTGCCGGCGAACTTGACGTGTCCGGTTCCGTGCGGTGCGGCGCGGTCGTAGTCATCAAGAACGAGCGCTTCGACGGGCTGGATGCCGCCCTTGTAGTATGCGCCGACGGGGGTGACGAGAATCAGAAAATCGTACATCTTGCTCGGGGAGACGCCGACCTGGGCGCCTGTTCCGATGAGGAGCGGGCGGATGTAGAGAGCTCCGCCGGTTCCGTAGGGCGGCACGTACTCGATGTTGTCCTTGACGACCATCTGGATCATCTGAATGTAGAGTTCTTCCGGAATGGCCGGGGCAAGCATGTAGTCGGCGGCGAGGTTCATGCGTTTGACGTTTTCCCAAGGACGCAGGCAACGGACTTTTCCGTCTTTCTGGCGGAACGCTTTGAGTCCTTCGAAGGCGGCCTGTCCGTAGTGGAGACAGGTTGCGGCGATGGACATGGTGATGGTCGGTTCCTTGATGAGAACCGGCTCGGACCACTTGCCGTCCTGCCAGGTTGTGCGGACATAGGAGTTGGTCGGCATGTAACCGAATCCCAGAGAGGACCAGTTGATGTCTTTTGGATCCATTTTAGGGAGTGTCTCTGACATGATGTTTCATCCTTCCATAAAAAGTATTGCTGGTTTTGTCATTAAGGTAATTTATACTGCAAGAGGCATTTTAACAATAGCGGAAGGCAATTTTTTTTCAAAAAAAATGAAAAAAAACGGCTTTTCTTTCGGAAAGCGGGGTTTTGCAGTTGAAAATTTTAAAAAACTCGCTAAATTGTCAGGGTAACAGAAAACACCAAAAAAACTTAACAGGAGATGACGGCTATGGCTTTCTCAAAAATGTTAATCGGCGGCGCTGCCGCACTGGCTCTCGTTCTCGGCACAACTGGTTGCTCCATGTTTGACGATGATGACGCCAGTCTGGAAATGTTCAAGGTAAAAGGCGACGACGGCGCGGCACGGGTCGGCGGATCCGGCGCGGGCGGTTACGACGCAAATGCCGGCGACGCCAATATCAACAGCATGGGCGGCATCAACGGCGGAGCCGGAGCCAATGCCGGAGCCGGTGAATGGAACAATGCCGCGCCCGGACCCTACGATGACTTCGGCCGTCCGATTCCCGGCGTCACTCTCCCGACCGTCTACTTCAGCTTCGACAGTTCCCGCATCGGCAGCTCCGAGGCTCCGAAACTTGATGAAATCGCCTCCTATCTTTCCAGCACACCGGGAACGGGCGTTGTGATCGAAGGCAACTGCGACAACCGCGGAAGCGATGAGTACAACCGTGCGCTCGGCGAACGCAGAGCTCTTGCGGCAAAGGAATATCTCGTTCAGCGCGGAATCGCGGAATCCCGTATCCGCACCATCAGCTATGGTGAGGAGCGTCCCGCTGTTCAGGGTGACGACGAGGCTTCCCGCGCCAAGAACCGCCGCGACGAGTTTGTTGCGCTGACCCTCAACAAGTAACCGGAAAAACGGGTTTTCGCGCCGGAATTTATTTTCCGGCGCATCTCCGTTTTCAGGAACCGGATATGGCGGACGCACAGGAAATCGTACAGGCTTTGCAGCTTCAGGAACACCGCGAAGGCGGTTCATTCCGTGAAGTTTACCGTTCTATTGTCAAAACCCAGGCGACCAAGCAGCGGCGCGCGGCGACCAGCATCTTCTACATGCTGCGCGGAAAGCAGGTCTCCCGCTGGCATCTTGTGAAATCCGATGAGATCTGGATGTATCATGCGGGTTCTTCCGCAATCCAGCTTCTGCTCCTTCCCAACGGAACCTTTGAAGAACGCGTGATCGGTTCCGATGTCCTCGGCGGCGAATTTCCTCAGAGCATCATTCCCGCATGGACCTGGCAGGCAACTGTGCTTTCCGACCAGTCGGAGGAGAGCTGGGGGCTTTTCGGAGCCGTTGTCTGCCCCGGATTCGAGTTCGAAGATTATATGGAAGGCGATACGGAATCGCTGATTCAGAAATATCCCGAAGCGGCGGAACGCATCCGCGAGCTCGGTCTTTAATCAATGAAACAGAGAGAGTTATGAAAAAATCGGATTATATCGGAATTGCATTTCCCGTGCTGTTCGCACTTCTCGTGATTTTCTTCCCGTTCAACACTGCCGTTACGACCGGACTGTTCGACGGCGGCGAGCTGCTGAAAACGCAGACGGTCTGGACCGGATTCACGACAAAAGGGCTTGACCAGTTCGGCAATGTCACAAAATATCATCCTTATATAATGGGATTCCTCAAGTTTGCGCTGCTTGCCATGTTCGGCGAAATGCTGAAAGCTCGCATAAAAAACGGATCTTGGAAAGTGGACCTTTTTCCCGTCCGCGTAATTGTCTGGGGCTTTTTCGGACTCATCATGACGGTCGCTTTCGCACTGTTTGCGAACGGCGTTCAGGCTATGATGGGAACTCCGCTCTGGTTCGGCGAACCGCTGATGCTTTCGAACAGTTTCGGGAACCGGTTTATTTTTGCAATTTCGACATCCTTCTGGATGAATATGATTTTTGCATACCCGATGATGCTTGGACACGAATGGTTCAATGCCGTTCTTGCAAAACGCGGATTTGTCGGAGGCGGCGAGTTTCTTTCCGGCCTCAATGCCCACGCCTGGGGATCGTTTATTCCGAAGACGATTCTTTATTTCTGGATTCCGGCGCACACGGTGACATTTCTTCTTCCTGCGGAGTTCCGCGTGCTGATGGGAGCGCTGCTGAGCGTGGCGCTCGGATTCTTCCTTACGATACGTGCAGTCAAACATTCAAAATAAGGTGAAATTATGGAAACAGAATTCTGGGAGCGCGACATAGAGCTGATCAGCCGCGCAGATCTGAAAGCCATGCAACTGGCGAATCTGAAAAAAACACTGAAACTGGCAGCCAAATCTCCTTATTATTCCAAGATTCTTACCGAACCTGTGATTGAATCGGTCAAGACTCTGGACGACATCCGCCGTCTGCCGCTTGTCGACAAGCAGACCCTGCGCGAGAATTTCCCCTACGGTTTTGTCGCGAAGCCGATGAAAGATATTGTCCGCCTGCATTCCTCTTCCGGAACGACCGGCACGCCGACCGTTGTTTTCCATACTCAGCATGACCTCGATCTCTGGGCGAACATGACCGCCCGTTCCGCGTTCATGGCTGGCGCGCGCAATACGGACGTCTTCCAGAATATCATGGGCTACGGACTCTTCACCGGCGGACTCGGCTTTCACTACGGCATGGAGCGTCTCGGCGCACTCGTCATTCCGAGCGCTGCGGGCAACTCCAAACGCCAGATCTGGTTCATGAAGACCTTCGGGACAACGGTTTGCCATATTCTTCCCAGCTACTCCATGCGTCTGCTGAGTTTCTTTCCCGAATGCGGGCTTGATCCGAAGAAAGACCTCAAGCTCCGAATCTTCTTCATCGGCGCGGAACCGCATTCGGATGCGCTCCGCAGACAGATCGACGATGCGTTCGGCGTGCAGGCGTTCAATTCCTACGGTCTTTCCGAAATGTGCGGACCCGGTCTCGCTTTTGAATGCCGCGAACGCAACAATGGAATGCACCTCTGGGAGGATCAGTACCTCATGGAGATTATCGACCCCGTCACCGGGGAAACGCTTCCGGACGGCGAGGAGGGCGAACTCGTTCTCACCTCCCTTCAGCGCGAAGCCATGCCGCTGATCCGCTACCGCACGCACGACCTCACGCGCATCATCCCCGAGCCGTGTCCGTGCGGAAGAACGCACCGCCGCATCGCACGTTTCAAGGGGCGCACCGACGACATGCTCATCATCAACGGAGTCAATATTTTCCCGCAGCAGATTGAGAAGGCGATCATGACCGTTTCCGAAATCGGCGCGAACTACATGGTTGAAGTTACGAAGGACGATCTTCTCGACCGCATTCATGTGAAAGTTGAGATCAATCCCGCCTGCTTCACCGGTTCGCTGGAAGGCGCGGACGGCATCCGCCGCAAAGTCGCGGATGCGGTCAAGAGCGAACTCGGCGTCAATCCGCGCGTGGAACTCCTCGCTCCGAATACGCTGCCCGAGCAGGAAGGCAAGGCAAAGCGCGTCTTCGACCTCCGCGAAAAAGACTATGCAAAGTAATCGCAATTGAAATAAGAAGGATTCAGAATGGAAAACAGAGATTACGATTTTCCCGCCATTGAAAAGAAGTGGCAGAAATTCTGGGACGAGCACAAGACGTTCAAGGCAACCGAAATTCCCGGAAAAGAAAAACTCTATGTGCTGGATATGTTTCCCTATCCGAGCGGCGCGGGACTCCACGTCGGTCACCCGGAAGGCTACACCGCAACCGATATTTTCTGCCGCTACAAGCGGATGCGCGGCTTCAATGTCCTCCACCCGATGGGCTGGGACGCTTTCGGACTGCCCGCGGAACAGTACGCGGTTGAAACGGGAACGCATCCTTCCATTACGACCAGGAAAAATGTCGAAACCTTCAAGCGTCAGATCAAATCCCTCGGATTCAGCTACGACTGGGACCGCGAAATCAATACGACGGATGAGAAATACTATCGCTGGACGCAGTGGATTTTCCTTCAGCTCTACAAAAAGGGGCTCGCTTACGTCGATGAAGTCCCCGTGAACTGGTGTCCCGCTCTCGGAACCGTTCTCGCAAACGAGGAAGTGATCGACGGACGCAGCGAGCGCGGCAACTATCCGGTCATCCGCAAGCCCATGAAACAGTGGATGCTCCGCATCACCAAGTATGCGGAACAGCTGCTTGCCGACCTCGACAAACTCGACTGGCCGGAAGGCATCAAGGAGATGCAGCGCAACTGGATCGGCAAATCCGAAGGCGCGGAAGTCACATTCAAGATCGACGGAACCGACAAGACGGTCACGGTCTTCACGACCCGTCCCGACACTCTGTTCGGCGCGACCTACCTGGTCCTCTCTCCGGAGCACGATCTGGTCAACGCCATCACCGCGCCGGAACAGAGCGAAGCGGTCAAGGAATATCAGCGTCAGGCCGCTCTCAAGAGCGACCTGGAACGCACCGACCTCAACAAGGACAAGACCGGCGCGTTTACCGGCGCATATGCGATCAACCCGGTGAACGGCGACAAGCTGCCGATCTGGATTTCCGACTACGTCCTTTCCACCTACGGAACCGGCGCGATCATGGCGGTTCCCGCGCATGACACACGCGACTTTGATTTTGCCGTCAAGTTCAATCTTCCGATCAAGTGCATCATCGAGCCGACCGCCGCGGACGCCGCTGCGGCGAAGCTGGATCTGAACGACATTCTCGCGGGTAAAGTATGCTGGACCGGAGACGGCGTCAGCTTCAACTCCGCGAATGATCAGGGACTCGTTCTCAACGGAATGCACGTCAAGGAGGCGAAAGCCGCCACAATCGACTGGCTTTCCAAGCGCGGCGCGGGCAAGCTCACGGTCAATTACAAACTCCGCGACTGGCTCTTCAGCCGTCAGCGCTACTGGGGCGAGCCGTTCCCCGTCATTCACATGGAAGACGGTTCGATCCGCCTCGTTGACGAGAAGGATCTGCCCGTCGCCCTTCCGCCGCTGAAGGACTTCAAACCGTCCGGAACCGGCGAGTCTCCGCTTGCAAATGCGGAGGAGTGGCTCGAATACACCGACCCGGTGACCGGAATGAAAGGCCGCCGCGAGACCAACACGATGCCGCAGTGGGCGGGTTCCTGCTGGTACTACCTGCGCTACATCGATCCGGACAACGACAAGTGTTTCGTCGATCCCGCAAAGGAAAAATACTGGATGCCCGTCGACCTCTATGTCGGCGGCGCGGAGCATGCGGTTCTGCATCTGCTTTATGCCCGTTTCTGGCATAAAGTTCTCTTCGACCTCGGCTTTGTCAGCACGCCGGAACCGTTCCACAAGCTGATCAACCAGGGTATGATCCTCGGCATTTCGTACAAGGATTCGCGCGGCGCGCTCGTTCCGATGGACAAAGTGCTGAAGACGGAAAACGGTCCGGTTCACAAGGATACGGGCGAGAAGCTCACCGAGTTTCCCGCGAAGATGTCCAAATCCCTGAAAAACGTGGTCAATCCCGACGACGTCGTGCGCGACTACGGCGCGGACTCCATGCGTCTTTATGAAATGTTCATGGGACCGCTTCAGGCGGTGAAACCGTGGAGCACGAAAGGTGTGGAAGGCGTCTTCCGCTTCCTCAAACGCTCCTGGCGCATGATCGCCCAGACTCCGATTGCCGATGTGCCGCTGACGCCGGCGCAGGAGAAACTTCTCCATGCGACCGTCAAGAAGGTTACGGACGACACCGAGACGCTGAACTTCAACACGGCAATCAGCCAGATGATGATCTTCCTGAACGAGTTTTCCAAGCTCGACAAGATGCCGCGGGAAGCCGCCGAAACCTACACGAAACTGCTCTGCCCGTATGCTCCGCATATCGCGGAGGAGATGTGGGAGATCCTCGGTCACGAAGCTCCGCTTTCGCTCGCGCCGTGGCCGTCCTGCGATGAATCGAAACTGGTCGAAAACGAGGTCGAGATCATGGTTCAGATTCAGGGCAAACCACGTGTCCGCATGATGATGCCTGCCGATGCGAATCAGGATCAGATGCGCGAACTCGCGCTCGGAAACGAGCAGGTGAAAACCGCGATCGCCGGAAAGACCATTGTCAAGGTTGTCTGCGTGCCGAAACGCATCGTCAACATCGTTGTCAAGTAACAACACTGCAACACTGAATCCGCCGGAGGAATCTCTCTTTCCGGCGGATTTTTTTGAAGGATTTCCGCATGAAACAGTCCGCATTTACCCCGAATCCGTTCTATGAAGCCGCGCTTGCAATCGCGAGACGGAAACTTTCGCGCGATGCGAATCCGCAGCTTCTCCGGTCGCCCCGGCTTGGAACCGGAGGCGATTTCGTCAACATTTTTCTGTGGGACACGGCGTTTTCGGTTCAATGGGCGAAGTTTCATGCGGATGAGTTTCCCGTTGCCGATTCACTGGACAACTTTTATGCGCTGCAGTCTCCGGACGGCTTCATCAGCCGCGAGAGCTGTCCGGACGGCACGAGCCGCTGGGCGCCTGAATGTCCCTCCGCATTTGCTCCGCCGCTGCTCGCCTGGGCGGAGCTGGACCTCTATGAAGGCGGATTCATCACGACCCGCCTTCCGGAAGTTTTTCCGCATCTGCTGGCGCAGTACGAGTACAACAAAGCGCACTTCCGCCGGCCCGACGGGCTTTATTACACCGACATGCTCGGCTGCGGAATGGATGACATGCCGCGCTGGAACAGCGTTTCCGACCTCACTCCGGAGGGCGGCATTCCGCTGACGCGCGAATCCATTACTGCGCCGGGCGAGGAACGCGAAAAGACCTACCGCTGGCTGCGCGGCATTCCGCACGGCGTTTGCGACTGGAACCGTCAGATCGGCTGGTGCGAAACCACGGCGCAGAGCGCTTTCTTCGCTCTCTGTCTTGCCCGTATTGCTCATATCATCGGCGAGTCCGGAGAGGAGGCGCGGATGCTGGCGGAGCATGCGGAACTTGCCCGCCTGATCAACACGCTCTGCTGGGATGAGACGGACGGCTGGTATTACGATGTGCTGAATGGCGCTCCGGTCCGCCGCCGTCACATCGGCGCGTTCTGGACTCTTCTGGCGGAGGTTGCCCCCGCTGACCGTGCGGCGCGTCTTCTTGAACGCCTGCGCGACCCGGCGGAATTCAACCGTCCGTGCGGCGTTCCGTCGCTGAGCGCGGCGGATCCTGATTACATGACGCACGGCGCTTACTGGCGCGGTCCGGTCTGGGCTCCGACGAGCTACATGCTTTTGCGCGGACTCGACCGTTACGGCGAACATGCGCTGGCGGTTGAGCTTGCCGCCCGTCTTTATCATATTGCGGAAACGCTCTGGAAGAGCACGGGGACGATCTGGGAGAATTATCCGCCGGATCAGTGTGCGACTCCTTCCGTAACCGCCAAGCGCGATTTTTGCGGCTGGTCCGCTCTGATCCCGGTTACGTTTCTGCGCGAGTATCTCCAGAACGGAAAAGCTCGGATTTGATTTGAAAATAACAGATATTGTGCTGTCTTATAACTGCAAAATAACCAGTTAAGAGATCGTGCAATGTCTGAAAATATAATATATTCTCCAGTCGTTCCGCACCTTGCTTGAGATTGCTCTTGTGTTTGGCCGTCTGGATGATTTTGCCGATCTTTTCAAAAAGCCGGATGTTCCGGTTTCGCTGTACCGCGAAGAACCGGAGCACCCGCGCCAGAGAGCGAGGAAAAAGAATTTTTCCTGATTATTTCCCGAGTTTTTCTTCCCAGAAGGCTATCTGGGAGGCAACCTGGTCGTAACCTGTTCCGCCGTAAGACTTCCGGAGGGTGACGGCCGAGACGGGCGAGAAGAGCTTCAGCATCGCTTCGTCCGCTTCCGGAATGACCGACTGCATTTCCGCGAGAGAAAGGGCGTTCATCGCCTTGTTGTTTTCCGCGCAGTACTTCACCAGCGCGCCGACTTTGTGGTGTGCATGGCGGAAAGGAACACCTTTTCGGACAAGCGCTTCCGCGAGGTCTGTCGCCATGAGTCCGGGGTCGGAGGCGGCGTCGAGCATACGCTCCGGCTTGGTCTTCATGGTCTCAATCATCGGCGGATAGACGGAAAGAATGCCTTTTGCGGTGTCGATGGAATCGAAGAGCGGCTCTTTGTCTTCCTGAAGGTCGCGGTTGTAGGTCATGGGAAGACCTTTGCAGATGGTCAGCATGGCGGTGAGATTGCCGTACATGCGTCCGGTTTTGCCGCGCGAAATTTCCGCAATGTCGGGATTCTTCTTCTGCGGCATGAGACTGGAGCCGGTGCAGAAGGCGTCCGAGAGTTCAATGAACTGGAATTCCTGCGACATCCAGAGGATAATATCTTCGGAAAGACGCGAGATGTGCATGGAGAAAATAGCAAGGGCTGAAAGCAGTTCGCATGCGAAATCGCGGTCGGCGACGGAGTCCATGCTGTTGCGGGTGCAGGCGGGGAAGTCGAGAACCTTGCGTACGAATTCGCGGTCGATGGGCAGGGTGGAGCCGGCGAGCGCGCCGGAACCGAGCGGCATGACGTTGAGGCGCGTGCGGCAGTCGGTGAGACGTCCGATATCGCGGTCGAACTGCTCGATGTATGCGAGCATGTGATGAGCGAAAAGGACCGGCTGGGCGTGCTGCATGTGCGTGAAGCCCGGAAGAATCGTGGTCTTGTTCGCTTCCGCCTGAGCGAGCAGTGCGTGCTGAAGATGACGGATTCCGTCGATGATTTCGAGAATCTCGTCGCGCAGATAGAGACGGGTGTCGAGCGCGACTTGATCGTTTCTGCTGCGTGCGCTGTGGACGCGTGCGCCTTCATCGCCGAGCAGCCGGATGAGTTCCGTTTCGATGTGCATGTGAATGTCTTCGAGGGCAACGTCGAATTTGACTTTTCCCTCTTCGATCATTTTCCGGACTTTATCGAGCCTGGCGATGATGTCTTCGGCGGATTTTTTCGGGATAATACCGGTTGCGCCGAGCATGGCTGCATGAGCTTTGCTGCCCATTATGTCATGCTTATAGAGCCGTTTGTCAAACGAGATCGATTCGGTGAAATCCTGCACGCTTTTTGCCGCGCCCTGCGAAAATCTTCCGCCCCACAGTGCCATATTCAAAACTCCTTGAATTTATTGTTGTTTAAAATATAGCACGGTTCCGCGGAAAAACAACAGCGTGTCGAGGCGAATTCATCATTTATTTGAAGTGCGCATTTCATGCTTCGCCGGAACGGAGGAGATCATCGAAGTAGCGGATGGTCAGCTTCAGTCCCTCTTCCAGATGCGTGGTGGGCTTCCAGCCGAGAATCTGCTGCGCTTTCGTGATGTCCGGACGGCGCTGGCGCGGGTCGTCGGAAGGCAGGGGACGGAAGACGATTTCCGAATTCGAGTTTGTGAGTTTCCGGACAAGTTCGGCGAGCTGCAGCATGGTGAATTCGCCGGGGTTGCCGATGTTGATCGGACCGGTCACTTCGTCGCCGGTATTCATCATGCGGACCATTGCGTCGATGAGGTCGGTGCAGTAACAGAAACTGCGGGTCTGCGAGCCGTCGCCGTAAATTGTGATCGGTTCGCCGCGCAGCGCCTGCAGAATGAAGTTGCTGACGACGCGTCCGTCGTTCGGGTGCATGTTCGGGCCGTACGTGTTGAAAATGCGCACGATTTTGATGCGGAGGCGGCACTGGCGGTAATAGGACATGAAGAGGGTTTCTGCGGCGCGTTTGCCTTCATCGTAGCAGGCGCGTTCTCCGATGGGGTTTACGTTGCCCCAGTACTCCTCGACCTGCGGATGAACATGCGGATCGCCGTAGACTTCCGAGGTGGAGGACTGCAGGATTTTGGCTCCGATGCGTTTGGCGAGCCCGAGCATGTTGATTGCGCCGTGGACGCAGGTCTTGACCGTCTGGACCGGGTCCCGCTGATAGTGGATCGGGGAGGCGGGGCAGGCAAGATTGTAGATTTCATCCACTTCAACATAGAGCGGGAAGGTGACGTCGTGGCGCAGAACTTCAAACCTGTGGTTGTCCAGAAGGTGCTCGATGTTGCGTTTGCAGCCTGTGAAAAAGTTGTCGGCGCAGATGACGTTGTGTCCGTCGTTCAGCAGGCGTTCGCAGAGGTGCGAACCGAGAAATCCGCCTCCGCCGGTGACCAGGATGTTTTTACGAATCATATTTACCCCTGTTGCAGTTTCATGGTACTTTGTGCAAGATACCATGAAACTGCGCGCGTGTCAAGCGCGATTCGGAAAAATCTTCAGGAAACATGTCCCTGAATGATGCGGAGAAGACGCGGGCTGAGGATTTCGCGGCGGTCGTCGTCGACAAGACTGAAGCGGTTGCCGTCGTTGGGCGTGCTGAGGTAATTCCAGACGCAGTAGGGAATGCCGTGTTCGATCAGAAGCGAGATCATGTCGCGCATCCAGTTCTCGCGGTATTCGAGCTTGCAGTGGCGGATCGTGCCGAATTCGCCGCACCAGAGAATCTTGTCGGGGTGGCTGCGGACGAATTCGAGTGCGCCGTTCAGTTCCTTGCGCATGTACCGGATGTCCATGCGGTCGCAGTCTGCGTAATCGCCGACGTCCTGACCGACTGTGGTGCGGAATTCGCGGTACTTCTGAATGTCGCCGGGCCATTCCATCGCGCGGTTGTAGAAGAGGGGGAGCGCCTGGAGGACGCCGCGCTGGTGGGTGAATTCGATCGGAGCGTAGTTGTGGAAGGTGTAGATGATGTTGTCGTCGTCGAACAGCTGCAGATCTTTGAGCGTGTTCGGGCTGTTCCAGCAGGTGCTGCCGATGATGATTTTGCGTGTCGGGTTGAGCTTGCGCAGTTCGTCGACGGTGCGTTCGGCAAGGCTGTTCCAGAGTTCGGGCTTGACGTCGCGGATTTCGTTCATGAGTTCAAATGCGACGCCGGGCTTGTCATGGAAGCGTTTTTCAAATTCAATCCAGAGGGCGACAAAGCGGTTCTGGAGTTCGGAGTCGTCGAGGAGCGCGACCGGCTCCGCAATGTCGCAGTAGTTGCCGACGGCCTTGTGAAGATTGAGAACGGCATTGAGCTTGTACTTTTCGCACCAGGAGATGAAGTTTGCGATGAGTTCGAACATGCGGTTGCGGTAGTGATACGGGGAATCTTCCATGACAATCTGGTCGAATCCGAGGCGGATGTGATCGAGTCCATAAGAGGCGATCCGGGCGACGTCCTCTTCGGTGATGTAAGTTTCAAAGTGCTCGAAGTCGCCGACGGTGAGCGGCAGTTTCCATTTGTCGGGAAGGACGTTGAAACGTTTGTAGTTTGTGAGCCATCCGCCGATGCCCATGCCGCGGGTGAAGCCGGTGAAGCGTTCCGTTGATGTTTTCATTTTACACTCCTTGAGTTTGTATTGTCCGGAAAGACTGCGGGTACCAGGAAGAGGAAGACGGCGGAGAGCAGGATCGCGCAGGAGCCCAGCAGGTAGAGACTCCGCCAGCGGCTGATCACAAGTCCGTGGAATTCCCAGCTCGAAGCGAGAAGTCCCGAACCGAGGAGCAGCGAAGGAACCACGCGGGCAAGCCCCGTCGCCCCGTAGGAAAATGTTCCGCTGAACGCCATCGCCATGACTTTGTTTCCGGGAGTTGCAAGTTCCATCATTTCAGAGGAGGCGAGAATGGAGCTTCCGGCGAGCAGGAAACTGAACATCAGCAGAACCGCACCGGCAAAACACCATGCCGCAATTCCGCCGCGGTCGAGGAAGAAGAGCGATGTGTTCAGAATGAAATAGAGCAGGTGAAATGTGACGAATGCGCGTCCGGTTCCTCCGAGGAGTTTCACCGTGCGCCCGATTCCGAGATAGCCTAGCAGCATGCCCGTCAGCGCGGCGGCCGACAGAAACACCACGATGTTGTCCGGAGCATGGAGCCCCTTTTTCAGGTAAAGCATGGTCAGCGGAACCGTTCCGAATGTGGAGATGTTGAGCATGAAGAGGTAGAGGGAAAATCCGGTCAGCCCCTTGTTTCCGATTGCGCGGCGGAGGCCGTCGAAGAACCCGAACTTTTCCGGCGCGCGGGCGGGGAACTCCGGAATCCGGGCGACGCAGAGGGCGCGTCCGCAGAACATCAGAGCGGCGGCGAAGATGACGAGCTGCATCTTCCAGAGGGGCGGCTGCGCTCCGAGGAGAGCGCCCGCCGTCACGAGAAACAAAACGGAGGTCAGCTGGTGGCAGAACCGCATCCGGCTGAAGAACGGGGTGCGCGAATCGCGGGTCAGGAAGGTGTCGAGCATCGGATACCAGCCGGCGACAAAGCCGGTCACGCCGAGCGCGAAGAGGAGTACGGCGGTCAGCATCACCGCGATGCCGGCTGCGCCGAACCACGGGGAGGCGGCTGCGAGAAAGTACATCAGCGAGGAGAGTGTCAGCACGCGGAGCATCACCGCGCGGTGTCCGTGGCGCATGACCAGGTACGCGGTCGGAATCATGCAGAGCCCGTTCAGAAACGGAAGGAACGAGGTCGTGAGCAGCGAAAGCATGTCGCCTGCGCCGAGCGCTCCGGCGAATAGAATGATGATTGCGCTGTCCGTGAGGACGACTTCTCCGGGAAAGCCGAAGCAGGATGAGAGCACGGCAAGGCGTTCCGCCTTCCGGACGTTTTGCGGGGTGAGTTCCGCGGTCATTTGAGTCTCCGTACCGAGCCGGTGATTTTCAGCGTCGGTTTGATGTTGGTGTGTACCGTCGTCCGGTGTTTCATCATCGGACGGTTCAGAATATAGAATTCGGTCCAGTCGAGAATATCCTGCGGGAGAAACTCGATGCGGTCGAACTGCACGGCGTCGGGCTGTTCCGGAATGACGTCTTCCGGACGGTCGTAGCTCATGATGGAAATATTGCGGAAGCGTCCTTCCTTGTCGTTGAGGATGAACGCCTTGTAGAAAATCTGACTGTATTCTCCGGCGAGGAAGAAGATTGCGGTGGGCATTTCATCGACGGAATCGAAGTAGCGAGTGAAGACGTCGCGCATGGTCTCTCCGCGCCGCGCTTCGACATAGTCGATGCGGCAGTCCGGGTTGAGGTTGTGAAGTTCCGCAAAGAAACTGCTCCTGCGGTCGAAACGGGTCGGGTGCGCTTCGCTGAGGTGAACGGCGATGTGGGAGTGTCCGCATTCGTGCAGATGCCGTGCCGCCATGGCGCCGCCGAGAATGTTGTCGGAGGAAATGATGATGTCGGCGTCGCACTTCGTATAAATGGAAATCTGGTAAATCGACGGATTGATTTCGAGTGCGCGGCGGACCGTTTCGTTTTCGGGGACGGAGCAGTAGACGATGACGTCGCTTTCCGCGGCCGCGTCGAAGAATTTCGCCGGGTTCTTGCGGTGGTCGGTTGCAACGCAGGCGAACTCATGATGGGAAAGACGCTGCATGAGCCGCATTCCGTAATGCTGGAGATACGCATGATCCGAAAAATCGAAGATGATGCGGATTTTTCTGCTTGGCTTGTGTGCGTAGTAGCCGTAACGGTTGAGCGCCTCGACGACGCGCTGGCGGGTTGCCGGACGCACGGAGGGTTCGTTGTTGAGCACGCGGTAAACGGTCATTGCGCTGACATGAAGTTCACGCGCGAGCTCTTTGAAGTTGATCAGACTGTTTTCGTTTTTCTGTCCCATGCGAATTGTTTCCTTTCCGGAAATTATACGTCATTTTTCCGGAAAAGCAATAGCACGGGACAGCAAAATCAGCTGCTTTTTTGTGAAAATGATAACATTCAGCGGAACAGCTGCGGCGTCGCCTTGAGCCATGCGTCGGTGATGAGCTGATGACCCGCGGGCGTCGGATGCACGCCGTCCGCGGACCAGTGGGCTTCCGGAGCGCGCTTGAAGGCTTCGTTGAAGATGTCCTGCAGAGGAATGTGGACGGCATTGAATTCCTTCGCCAGTTCCGCGACGACTTTGCGCCGCTCGATGAGTTCGGGGACGAACGCATCGCGTCCGGATACGTGCGGGCAGACAAAGGGATCGAGCAGGACGAAGCGGACGGCGGGGAGGGCGTCGCGGGTCCAGGTGAGCAGTTCGCGGTAGAATCGGGCGTAACGGGGAACTTCCACGCCGTTGTTGTAATGGACTTCGTGCCAGGTGTCGTTGACGCCGATCAGAATGCTGAGGACGTCCGGCGCGAGGTTGATGCAGTCGGCTTTCCAGCGGGCGTAAAGGTCGACGATGCGGTTTCCGCTGATTCCCCTGTTGATGAACTGCCAGTCGATATCCGGGCGGTCGCAGGTGAGACGCGCGGCGATCATTCCAGGATACCCGGGGCCGAGTCCCTTGTTATCGAATCCCGCGCCGCCGCATGTGGTGCGTCCGCAGTCGGTAATGGAATCTCCCTGAAACAGAACGGTGAATTTGGACATGAATTTCTCCTTCGTTTATATATTCCGCTTCCAGAAGCGGATTTCTTCTTTCATAGAGGGAATCTGACGGCGGAGGTCGGCGAATTCAGTGCGCCAGTAGGCTTCGCTGCCCCAGTCCGGGAAGGTCGCGGAAAACTGCGGATCGTTCCGCTGCATCGCAACCCACGAGAGAAAGTAGAGCATCCGGAGCATCCGCAGACACTCGGTGACCGCATAGCCGGATTCGGAAAACTCCATAAACATATTGTAACCGCGCGCGAGCGCCTCCGCCTCTTCCGGACAGCGCGAGGGAACGTCCGGAAGCAGAAGCCAGAGATCCTGCACCGGAGGGCCGTTCAGCATGTCGTCGAAGTCGATGAGAATGAGTCCTTCATCCGGTCGGTTCAGAATGTTCGCGCGGTGAAGGTCGCCGTGCAGACGCAGAAAAGTCGAAGTGTCCGGAAAGACCGGGCATGCGATATCGGCGATTTCATTGCAGAGACCGACGAATTCCTCGAATTGGCGGCGTCCGGGAAATGCGGAATCGGCGAGGCGTTCAATGACGCTTCCGATCATTTTTTCCGGTTCCAGAGTGAGACGGTATTCCGCAGTCCTGCGGGCTCCGACTGCGTGGAGCCGCCCGATGAGCCGTCCCGCCTGTTCCAGTTCCTCCGGAGAGTCGAAAGCAACGTCGCGTCCGCGTTTTTTCGGGAATACCGCGAAGTAAATGTTCTCGAATTCGCCGAGCGTGGATCCGTTTGCGAGCTCGTAGGGCGGAACGACGGGAACACCGGAGTCGCTGCATTCCCAGAGGTAGTCATGTTCATCCAGCAGCGCATCGGCGGACCAGCGTCCGGGACGGTAGAACTTGACGACAAGCGGTTCCCCTCCGGTAGTCCGGAGCTCGTAGACGCGGTTGATATAGCTGTGGAACGCGGAAGCGAATCCGGAGAGTTCGCACGAGAGCGCCTCTTCCAGCACGGGAAGAAACCGTTCGGGAGTCAGCTGTTCAAAAACGAAGTTCATAGGGGAACCGGGTTATTTCCTTCCGAAGCGGCGTTCCAGTTCGCTGATGGAGATGTTGATGATTGTGGGACGTCCGTGCGGACAGCAGTACGGCAGTTCGCATTCCGCCATCTGGTCGAGCAGGGCGTTGCACTCTTCCATCGTGAGTTTGTCGTGGGCTTTGACTGCGGCTTTGCAGGCGGCCTGTGCGAGCTTGGCGGAATCGGTGCGCCCGTTGAACGTGCCGTTTTCGGTAATCATTGCGAGAATGTCTTTCAGCATTCCTCCGGCGTTGTCCTGACGCAGGGCGGCGGGGATGGCGTTGACTTTGACGGTCCGTTCGCCGAAGGTGTCAAGCTCGAAACCGAGCGCGGAGAAGACCGCACGGTTTGATTCGATGAACCGGCAGTCCGAAAGCGAGAGATCCAGAGTGATCGGAATCAGCAGTTTCTGGGAAAGAACGTCTTTGTTCCGCTTCAGCAGTTTTTCATAGAGAACGCGTTCATGCGCGGCATGCTGGTCAATGAGAACCAGACCGTCTTTCATGGTCGCGATGATGTAGGAGTTTTCGAGAAAGCCGAGAACGGTCAGACCTTTGCGTCCGGGGAAGCTGCCGGCGGGTTTCTCTTCCTCCGTTTTTTCCTCCGGGTCGCGAGGGGGGAGAACGGGGTCGATCTGCCGGAACAGGTCGGGCATGGTCCGAACCGGAATCGCGCCGACGGGTTTGTAGTCGACTTTTGCCGCGAGCATGATGCGTTCAATGCGGCGGTCGGAGGTGAACTGCGGCAGTTCCGGCTGAGTTTTCTGAAAGACCTGATTGGAGGCGCGTGTTTCGAGAATCGGCGCTTCCCGTTCAATCGGCGGAGCGGAGGCCTGCGAGCGGATGAATTCCGCCGGATCGAAAACCGGTTTCTGCGGTTTTGCCTCCGGTTCAACGGTGACTGTCTGGAAGGTCTGACCGGGATCAAGAAACGGATTGGCGGAACGGGCGGCGCGGTTCATGGCGTCGGCAACGGCGTCGCGGACCGCCATGGAAACTTCAAATTCGTTGCGGAAACGGATTTCCCGTTTTGCCGGATGAACGTTGATGTCGACGAGCGCCGGATCAAGTGTGATGAAAACAACCGCCGGGTGGTAGCGTCCCTTGTCGAGCATGGGGCCGCAGCCGTCCTTGATGCCGCGGTAGACGGGCAGGGATTCGACGGGGCGGCCGTTGACGAAGATTCGCTGTTCGGAGCGCGAAGGACGCGTCACGCCGCGTTTGGTGATGCAGCCTTCGATGTGAATGCGTCCGGAATCGTAGTCAAGTTTGACCATGGCGTCGGCGAGGTCGCGTCCGTAAATGTCGCGGATGCGCGGCATAAGGTCGTCGCCTGTACCGCTGGAAATGATTTTGCGTCCGTCGAGCGTCAGTTCAAATGCAACGTCTGGATGAGCAAGGGAGATAAGCGACATGATTTCGGTGATGTGCCGCTCTTCCGTCGAATTGGATTTGAGAAATTTTCTGCGTGCGGGAACATTGAAGAAAAGGTCGCGGACGGTTGTTTCGGTTCCCGGTGCGCAGCCGACAGGCATAGTTTCGCCGAGCGTTCCGCCTGTGATGGAGACCTGGAATCCTTCCTGCGAATCGCGTCTGCGGGTTCGGAGTGTGACGCGTGCCACGGAGGCGATACTGGGCATTGCCTCTCCGCGGAAGCCGAACGAATGAATATGAAAAATGTCCTCTTCGGTTGCGATTTTGCTGGTGGCATGCGGTTCGAAACAGAGCAGTGCGTCGTCGGAATCCATGCCGTCGCCATCGTCGGTGACCGAGATGAGACGCTGTCCCGCGCGTTCCACGCGGACGGTGATCCGCTTTGCGTGGGCGTCGAGAGCGTTTTCGACAAGCTCCTTGACGACGGATGCCGGACGTTCGATCACTTCGCCTGCGGCGATTTTATTGGAGACCTGATCGGAAAGAATTTTGATGAAGCTCATCTGCCGACTCCTTGCTGTTTGCCCGCATCGCGGAGCAGAGACTGAAATTCCGGATTCTGGCGGATATTGTCAAATGCGGGATCCCATCCGGCTTCGACAAGACGCGGACCCAAAATGGATGCCGCGCGGCGGAAATAATCAAGCGCGCGCTTCTCATCTTTCGCCTGTGAGTAGATTTTTGCAAGTGAAAGCAGATTGGTCGAGGATGCTTTCGGTGCAAGACGCAGACTCTGTTTGGAGACGGCAAGCGCCTCCGGGAGTTTGTTCTGGCGCGCCAGCACTGAGGCAAGATTCAGATAGGCGTTTGGGTCGCCCGGATGAAACAAGGTCTGACGGCGGAACATGCGTTCGGCGGAAGCGTAATCGCCGCGGTGATGCAGCAATGCTCCGAGATGCGAAAGTGCAACGGCGTTGTTCGGACGGAACACGAGAATGGTTCGGAATTTATCCTCGGCCGCGGCAAAATCGCCGCCCTCCCAGGCGTCGAGTGCTTCCGCCGTGAGGTGCCGGATATCTGGTTCCGAAGCGGCAGGCGTGCCGCCGGTTTCATCCGTTTCCTCTGGTTGCGGATCGAACAGCAGGCTTTGACGTCCCGTGTGCGCGTGCGCCGTTTCGCGCGCAGACTTGATGTTGGAGATGATGATCGTCATCAGGATAATCAGCGCCAGCAGAAGAATGAACGGGGCGAGCGGATTTTTTATGCTGGAGACAAGAAAGTTTTTCATTGTGCGTCTCCTGTCTTATGGCATGCGCAGAAGTGTCCGGGGGAGAGTTCGCGCATCGGCGGGACGGTCGTTTCGCAGATGGTCTGCTCCGCTTCTGGGAAGGTGCGGCGGAGGGCGCATCGGTCGCAGAAGCGGCATCCTGCGGGAAAATGCGCGGGAGTCGGCACGGATCCGGGAATGGTGGAGAGTTTTCCGTGTTCGCCTCCGAGTTTCGGAACTGCCGCGAGGAGCGCAGTTGTGTACGGATGACGCGGGCGGTCGATCAGTTCCCGCACGGGGGCGGTTTCCACGATCCGCCCCGCGTACATGACGCAGACGCGGTCCGCCATCTCCGAAACGATTCCGAGATTGTGGGTAACAAGGATAATCGACATGCCGGTTTCCTTCCGCAGATCCGCGAGGAGTTCGAGAATCTGCGCCTGAATGGTGACGTCGAGCGCGGTGGTTGGCTCATCCGCAACCAGAATCGACGGACGGCTTGCCAGCGCCATGGCGATCATGACTCTCTGCTGCATGCCTCCGGACATTTCGTGCGGATAGAGTTTCGCCCGTTCTTCCGGACCCGGAATGCCGACTTGACGGAGAAGGTTCACTACTTCGCCTTCAACGTCGGTCACATCCGGACGATGCAGTTCGATCGCCTCCGCAATCTGTGTTCCGACACGGAAGACCGGATTGAGGGAAACCGAAGGTTCCTGGAAGATGTAGGCGATTTCACCGCCGCGGATTTTGCGGAGCTGCCGCGAAGAGAGCTTCATGACATCTTCGGTTGTCCCGTCGCGCTTTGTCAGCAGAACTTCGCCGCGCGGGATGCGTGCGGGCGGAGAGGGGAGCAGACGGGAGAGAGACATGCACGAGATGCTTTTTCCGCATCCGCTTTCGCCGACCAGTGCGAGAATTTCGCCTTTTTGAAGATGAAACGAAACGTCGGTCACAGCGGGCAGGAACCCCTGTTCCGATTTGAATTCGATGGTCAGATTTTTTACGTCCAGAACGTTCATAACGGCAGCCTTCATTCATGAATGGAACACAATAGCTCAAAAATGCGAATTTTCAAATCAGGAAGACAGATAAGCTGTAAATTTTTCAATAGACCGGGTCCGGACGGTGTTTGAAGCGAAGGGAACGTTCGGAAAAGTTTTGAACCTGGAGATTTTCCCGAAGCGCCGGACTCATTACTTTCCGGCGCTTCAGGTATTTGCTTTTCATGCGTGTTCGAACAGGAACTTTGCAATTCTGTTTTCGAGTTCCGGATAAAGTTTGTGCGGGACACTGTCTGGAATCCAGATTCTGTGAGAGTATCCGTTTTCATCTTTATCATAAAAACAGGCTTCTCCCGCGGAGCCGTTTTTCTGAACTGCTTCCAGAAAACGCTCGGCGGAAGCAATGGGAACAACGTTGTCATGGTGTTCATGCGTGCAGAGAATTGCCGGGCTTGCGGGCGTCAGATATGTTGCAGGGGAGATTTCCGCAAAATCTTCTTTCGCGGGCGTGTGTCCGAGCAGAATCTTGTAGCGCATGGGATCGACGGGAAAATCCGCTTCAACGTCCGCAATGCCGGAAATGGAAACGATTCCGGCGATGCGTTCCGGCGGAAGGCGGAGTCCCGTCATCAGGGCGAGGTGACCGCCGGCGGAACCTCCCATGACAAAAATCCGCTTGCGGTCGAATCCCTGAAATTCCGGAATGTCTGCATCAAGGAAAAAACGTCCGGCTTCCAGGCAGTCATCCCCGCATGCCGGCCACGGGGCAATGGAGGAAAGACGGTAATTGATGTTGTAAACCGCCATGTTCAGTTCACTGCAAAGCCAGATTGCGACTCCGGAAAAAGTGCTTTTTTCCTGTGCGCTCCAGCCGCCTCCGTGAATTGTGAGAACTGCCCGGGTTTCCGGGGTGACGTTATCCGGAAGATAAAGGTCGCCAAGCCCGCGGAATCCCAGCGGGGGGCAATAGGAGATACTGTTGATGATACGCATGGCTGCTCCTTTTTTCTTCAGAATCCGCCGACGAGCGGATGAGCCAGGAACTGAACCGCGGGACGACCGAGGTTGTCGTACTCAAACACTTCCACCGTGTTTTTCCCCTTGCGCAGGAACGGCGCTGGAACGTACAGCGTATGGAACGGACCGCTCTTGTCGTAGCGACCGAGGATGATTCCATTGATCCGGCAGAATCCGCGGTCGCCGGCAGGAACGTACAGAAATGTGTCCGCCGGGGCGTCCGCAATTTCGAACTCCGCACGGAAGAAACCGATGTTGTTCTTCACCGGAAATTCCGGAAGGGGTCCGTAGACGACTTTCGACGTATCCTCCATCGGCATCGCAGAAGTCGTCCAGCCGTGCTGGAACTGCTGTCCGTTCAGAATCACGCCGTCCGTAATACCTTTCTGATTATGTTCCGTGTTGCAGAAGAAGTTCGTGCGGCTCATGTTCTCGACAATGATTTCCAGCGTGCCGCCTTTGCCGGTTTCGACCGTGAAGGATTCGTTGCCTTTCCAGAGATGTTTCACAAATTTGCCGTTGTAAAACACCCACGCACGGTCGGCAAGACCGACGACTTTTACCGGAAGCGTAAACGTCTGCGGCTTGAGGTGCGTGGTATAACGTGCAAAACCGTAGTCGCCGCCGATCTCTTCCAAAGTGAGCGGACACGGCGATTCCGTTGCGTTGACGGAGAGCGCATCCAGATTCGATGAAAGCGGGGCAAATTCGGTTAACGCGATTTCTCCGTATGACGCTTTCGGGCAATCCGCGGGGATCGGGGTGTCAAGTGAAAATTCAGGATTGAATTTTGCAAACAACGGACGGTACATCCGGTAGAGTTCCCGGACATCTCCGGCCTCGCTGACGGGTGCGGCCATGTCGTAGCTTGTAATCAGCTGACTGCTCCAACCGTCTAGACTCGTCATCGCCCCGTTCTGGAAGCCGAAATTCGTGCCGCCGTGGAACATGTAGAGATTGATATGCGCGCCCCATTCAAGCGCCTTTTTCAGATTCTCCACAATCAGAACCGGATCGCGCGGACGGATCGGCTGTCCGGTGCTCATGTGCTGACCGTTCCAGTATTCCACAATGAACTGCGGCATATCGGGCTGTTCCGACTGGTTGAATTCGAGCTGCGGAACCGGGTTTTCGTTGCCGCACATCAGCGTGCGCCAGACGCCCTCCGGAACCTCGGTGGAAATCCGAGTGTCGCTGTCGCCGTCCGCCGCGATGACAACATTCTGATAACCGCTGTCGTCGACAAGCTTCTTCAGAAAGTTGTAGTAGACCATGTCATTCCCGTAGGAAGCATAGCCGTTTTCAATCTGGAGCATGATGATGTTTCGTGTATAGAACCCCTTCACCTGTTCAAAAACGGCTTTGAAATAACGCTTCACGAAGCCCATGTACTGCGGTTCGGAGCAGCGCAGACGCAATCCTTTGACCGCGAGCAGCCATGCGGGAAATCCGCCGAACTCCCACTCGGAACAGATGTACGGACCGGGACGCAGCAGAACTTTGATTCCGAGTTCATCCGCGAGTTCGAGAAAATGGCGGACGTCGAGCATTCCGGAGAAGTTGAACTTCCCCGGAGTGCGCTCGTGAAGATTCCACGGCATGTAGGTCGCAACGGTGTTGAGTCCGCACGCTTTGAGTTTGAGCAGACGGTCCCGCCAGTACTCGCGCGGGACACGGAAATAGTGCATTTCACCCGAAAGAATGCGGAATGGTTTGCCGTCGAGCAGGAATTGTCTGTTTTTGATTTCCGTCCTCATTTTGCAACCCCGAAAACATTTTTGACGGCCTGGAGGAAACCGTAGCCGTAGCGGGTGTCGGGTTCCAGATAGGAACCTTCGGTCCATTCGTTCCAGCAGGGGATTTGAATCATTTCGCTCTTGCTGACGCCTGTGTCATGAAGTTCTTTGATGTATTCCAGAGCATCCTGGAATAGGTCCGGCGTGTTGTTGACGATGACCGTTCCGAACGGATAGCCGCGCTGCTCGAACATATCCGACTGCACCGTGCGCGGTGACACATCCCAGCCCGGGCACGCGATGGGAGAGAAGGGAAGCGTGAAACGTTCACACTGATCCTTGATCGCCAGAAGCGCTTTGTGCATCCAGTACGAATATTCTTCGGACGGGAAGAAATCGCCGGAATTGCTCCAGTTGTAGGTCGATATGGTGTTGAAACCGGCGCGCTTGAGCATTGCCTCATAGTTCTCATAACTGCCGGGCGAGCTGTCCCAGCAGTCACAGTGGGCATTCATGTTGAGCTCGCCGAGTCCGGCTTTCTGAACCTTGTCGCGGAATTCGCGGATAAGCTCCGCCGTGACCTCTTCACCGCCGAAATAGTGAATCAGTTTCTGCGGCTGCCAGGTGCTGAAATAGAGCCCGCCGTCCACGCGCAGATAGTTCGGGCGGCTCATATATTTTTCAATATAGAGCGACGTCTCTCTCCGGAAGGTTTCGGGGGTGATGTTTTCCCCATTCCAGTTCATTTCCGCCGGCTTCCAGTAATTCCCCGGATGCGCGTAGATCGGGTTGTGGTTGCACCACATCAGAGCGAATTTGATCTTTCCGCAGTTTGGTGCATTGAGGAATCCCTCGTTCAGGCAGCGCTCACGGTAGGGACCGTCGTTGAAACAGTACCAGTCAAAAATAAAAGCGTCTATACCATACGCTTTTGCCGCGCTGATTTTCTGCTCCATGACTTCGGGCTTGGATTCATCCTGATATCCCCAGAGAGGAACTTTCGGCTGAATGTGTCCGGGAAAACGCGGTGTGGCATACTGCGCCACGCGCCATTCGGTCCATCCCTTTCCATGAAGGGCTTCAATGCGCGGATCGCAGTGCCAGTTTGGGAAATAATACGTTGCGACGATTGGACGTTTTGTCATTTTTTTTAACCTTCTATGATAGGTTTTGTCAAGCGGCTTTTGCCACTTTTTCTTGTTTTTTTGC
>ERZ1034842.53-NODE-53-length-68480-cov-105.922338_pt1 | contig 68480 bp, 94 predicted proteins | sample MGYA00520634_ERZ1034842 | MGnify/ENA primary metagenome ERZ1034842 (study PRJEB33766, sample SAMN09781734) | gut metagenome | biome: gut microbiome | host: Homo sapiens | place: Madagascar | study: EMG produced TPA metagenomics assembly of the PRJNA485056 data set... | reverse complement strand
AAAGAAAATAATATAAAAAAGCAAATAAAAATGGGAGAAAATTTTAACTACGATTTTCGCACTCCCCAGCAGAAGAAGCTAGAGGAGAAGCGCAAGAGCATTGTTACGATGTTCACCAATTACAGAGCCAATGCAACGGCTGACGTATCAGATTATCGTATAATGACGGTCATCGCCAGTCAGATAGGTTGCACTACACCAAACGTGCGAAATATCCTGCTGAAGGCGCAAGTAATCAAACCAAAGCGCAAGGCAGCAGCTATGCGCAAGTAAATAACCATCTTAAACATTCAGAGTTATGGCAAAGCTGATATGGAGAATAGTAACGAGTGCGGAAGTGCTTGCAATAGCATTCTCACTTATGTTAGTATCACTTATTTTTTTGAAAGGGTAAGATTATGATGCAGGCAACAGAACCAAAGGTAATGGATGGAGGAAGATACACCAGCACGCAGACTTGTGCGGCACTGGGTATCCATCGCAATACCTTGCACAGATACCTATTGCAGGGAAAGATTAAGGCAGTGTACCGTAAGGCAGACCAGCGAAGACTATTCACTGGGGCAGAAATCAAAAGACTATGGAGGGTTGCGCTATGAGTAACTTATCAATCAATATGCGCAGGCTAATTATTAAGTGGCGAGATGTAGACTGGCTAGTTACGAACATCAAGGCTAATCGCAAGGTTCGCAAAGAAGCAAGATTGAATAATCAATGCGTACTTGAAGCCGAGCGCAGAATCCAGTACAGAGAGTTTAATGGCATGTTGGTTATTGCACTTGATAATATCCCTATTGTTCCAGTTGAAGAATATAGTAGCGTTACACTGGAGGATTGTAGAGCCCTTTTTGGAAGTTATATTTTTAAACAGAGAGTTTGATACAATGGACGATAAAGATTTCTTGGACGCTTACGATGAGTGGCGTCAGGATGAACTTACAGAAAAATTCAACAACAACAAAAAATAAAAGTATGGAGACAGAAGTAATTACAGTTAGCGGTAGTGATATGCTGGAAGCTATCAACCGCAGTGAGGTAGATATTCAAGTTGCGACCGCACATCGATTCCCTAGGGACATCGAGAAGTGCAGGGCTAACATTCTTGCCCTTGCAGCTATGGACGATACAATTGCATACAATTGCTTTTATCACTTGGAGCGCAAGGATAAGGACGGAAACAAGTCTGTTATCGAAGGTCCGAGCATTCGCCTAGCCGAGATTATCGCTGCCAGCTGGAAGAACCTGCGCATCGCTGCACGCATCATCGGGAACGATGGTAAGACTATCACGGCGCAGGGAGTTTGCCACGACTTGGAGACGAACGTAGCTTATAGCGTGGAGACCAAACGCAGCATTCTGACATCTAAGGGTTACACCTATTCGCAGGATATGCAGGTAGTGGTCGGCAATGCAGCGGCGGCAATCGCCCTTCGTAATGCCATCTGCAAGGTTGTGCCAGCGGTCTTGATTAATTCCTGCATCAAGTCTATCCAACAGAAGGCACTTGAACACATCAAGAAGAATGGCGTTAGCAGCGAGTGGTTAAATTGTCTTGGATATATGCAGACTAATTACAAGCTGACAGAGAAGGAGATACTAGACTACATTGGACGTAAATCGTCAGCCGATGTTACTGCCGAGGATATACAGAAGCTTAGAGGCGTCTGCAATGCAATCAATGAGAAAACAACCACCGTTGAGGAAGTCTTCAAGAAGCCTAAGGAGCAGAAGAGCATTGCCCAGCAGGTGGAGCAGCAGGCAGCAGCCAGCAAACAGAAGGCGGAGGAAGCTATGAAGCGTACCGCAGGCAGAAAGGAGGCAGGAAATGCGTAAACGTAAGAACCTACAGAGTGCTAAGACGCACATGAAACATCGCTTCTTCTATGCGAAAGTTAGCTTTATGAGCTCAACGAAAATTAACTGCCTTATAAAGGCGGAAATTACGGTGGAAGTAATTGGGAAAAATCCTATGTTCCCAGTAACTGGAACAATCAAATGGTGTACCGAACATTACAGAGATTGCGCTATCGCCAAGACAATACAAATCGACAACGTTATCGAGATGAGCAGAGAGGACTATATAGAGTTCAGAAAGCTAGGTCGAGGGGTTAATGCTATACTATAAAGTTCATAACACAATAGCCCGAACCGCCATGGCACAACCTATGGGGTGGGCTCCCATCACAACCTACCAAGGGAAGCCGTGGCAACTTTTAAACATTCAGTAAATATCAGAATTATGGCAAAACAAGTAATCAAGTACAAAAACAGAGAAGAGTGGCTGCAAGGTCGCTCAAAGGGTATCGGTGCATCAGAAGCAGGCACAGTGTTAGGTTTGAATCCTTGGGAGACCCCTTATCAGTTGTGGAGGCGCAAGAAGGGCATCGACCCACCAAAGGCGGAGAACTTCGCAATGGTTGCAGGTCATTTGCTGGAGGATGCCGTTGCGCAATTCTATGCTAGAGAGAGCCACTGCCAAATCATCAAGGCATCAACAGATGACTTCACTATCCTAGACCCCGAGAACCCTATACTGCGTGTTTCTCCTGATCGTACTTTTTGGCGAGTTGGCGCAAAGCACAACGAAGCCGAAAAATCAATCTTGGAGTGCAAAACAACCCAGTTAAGTATAGATGCAGATGACCTACCAAAGCATTGGTTCTGCCAATTGCAAATGAACCTAGGCGTGGGCGAGTATAAAGACGGCGCACTCGCCTGGCTGACGATGGGACGTGAGTTCGGCTATCGAGATATAGACTTCGACCCCGATTTCTTTGCCTTTATGAAGGGCGAGATAACCGAGTTTTGGGATAAGTACATCGTTGGCAATGAGGAGCCACCTGCGTATAGTGCGGAGGACGTTCTTATCAAGTTCCCTAGACATTCAGCAGGCAAGACCATTACCGCCACCGATGACATCATCGAGCAGATTGCCCGATTGAAGGAAATCAAGGCAGCAGCCAAAGCCTACGAGACCGAACAGAAGGAAATAGAGGGTAATCTTAAGCTATTCTTTGCCGATGCCGAGACCATCGAGGATGCGAACGGCAAGACCTTGGCAACTTGGAAAGCCCCGAAGCCTTCTTTGTCATTCGATAAGAAGACATTCGAACTCGACAACCCAGAGTTGTTTAGCTCTTACTGCAAGGAGACGCAGGGCGCTCGAAGATTGCTAATCAAATAAAACTCATTCTACTATGAGTGTATCAATCTCTAATCACGACCTTCAAGCGGTGGTGGGCTACCTAGATAGCTTCATCGCCCTTGGAGGTTCAAAAGACAACTTGAAGCAGTACAACTACATCAGAAGGGCGCAGATACTGCGAAAAAAGTTGAAACGTAAATTATCATCATCGTAAATTATGATCGATTCATTCATCTTATACACATCATACTACGCTCTTATCGAGGGGCTGACCGATGAACAACTCGGGCAACTGACGAGAGCGATATTTCTCTACGCAAGGGATGGGAAGACTATCAGTCTCGAACCAGTCGTGCGTATGGCTTTCGGTTTTATCGTTGACGATATGAAACGGAATAAAGCCAAGTACGATGAGAAGGTAGAACGATGGCGAGCCAATGGCAAGAAGGGTGGCAGACCAAGAAAAAACCAAGAGGATAAACAAAAACCAATTGGTTTAGATAAAAACCAAGAGGTTTCAGAAATAACCAAACAAAACCAAGAGGTTTTTTCAAAAACCTTATATGATAATGAATATGTAAATGATAATGTTGATGATAATGATGTTTCTAAAGAAACAGATATAGAACCTTCTAAAGAAGGTAACTCTAAGTCAAAAAACGAGTTTTTGACATCCGAGCCTACCAAGGCGAAAAAAGTTACTGGGATTGATTGTGCAGCCGTGAAGGAGTACTGGAACGCAAAGCACGATGAAACCAATAGCTCGATGCGTAGGCTAACGCTTATGAGTGAGAGCCGCAAGGTGATGCTCCGTGCAAGGCTTCGCCAGTGCAAGGGCGATGTATCTATGATATACAAGGCAATTGACACCGCAATGGCTAGCGACTTCATGAACGGCAACAACGGCAGGGGCTGGACGGCAAGTTTCGACTGGATATTTGGCAATGAGAATAATTTTGCAAAGACCCTAGAGGGCTATGACGATAAGCCAGCGAGACCGCCGAAAGGTCAGCAGCCAGCAGCATCGCAACAAGCGCAAGAGCCTAGCATCGGGGAACGATACCAGCAGGCGCAACATCAGAGCCAGCAGGATAAGGACCACGAATTGATCGCCCGATACCTTGGTATGGTGGAGATGCTGAAGAAGAACCCGAACCACCTTTGCAAGGGTGCACTAGTAAGCGCATACGAGGCAGGCGAGTTGTCAAGACTGGGTATTGACTGGAAGCCCGAATAAGCGCCACAGAGGCGCAAATTAGCCCATCTGTGCGGTTCAAATGGCAAAAAGGGTAAATTATACATAACAACAATTTTAAACGCTTAGAAACGGAAAAATGGAAGATAATGTAATTAAAATCAACAAGCCCGAGGATATGGACCAAGTGTTCAAGGACGGGCAAGAGATAGAAGTAGAAGGCGTCAGACTTCGCTACGACAAACACGAGAAATGTAGCCATTGTGCGCTCCACGACTTCGCTTCCGACTATTGTATCAATGCAAGATGCCACCTCGGTTATGATGGAGTATTCACTTACATTAAATAGCAAAAGACTATGGAAGAGAAGTTATTTTTTCACGAGTGCCGAGCCGCTGGCAAGGTGTTCAAGACCTGCGAGGAGTGGATAGCTTACGTGCAGGAGCATAAGCAGACTGGCAGCGAGGTAGTAGCCGAGCACGATGGATTCCAGTACAACGTCAATGATGTTTGTATCAATCCTAACGTCAAGGCTAGCTATGAGATAGATAATCACTACAAGTGGCAGACTAAGACCGCTAAGACGCAATACGGCTGGATTTGGGGGTACGACATTACCCTAAATGAGAGCGGTTCGGGTTGCGGTGCGGTTTACCCTAGCAGGTACGACAATTCGGCTCAATTCTTCGAGACCGAGAATGATGCGCTGATAGATGCGCTATCCTTTATCATTCGCCAGCTGGAGGGCAAGAAGCCAAAGACCAAGAATGTAAATATCTTATTGTGGGCGGCTAAGAATCAGCGTATGGATTTTAAGCACCCGCAACTGGACTTATTCAGTAATCAAAAATTAGAGTAAAAAATGGAGATACCGTATATAATTCTATTAGCGTTCGTCTTGCTTGCCATCGTGATCGCTCTTATGATGATGAAGGATGATGGCAGGCATTGCAAGAACTGCAAGTACTTCGATCGGAGCGGCAAGAATGGTGGCACTTGCCTCTTTCACTTCAAGTACTTTTACGAGTGGGAAACCTGCCACCGATGGAGGGAACTGAAAAATGAAGATACGAACGGCGATTAAAATAATAAAACTGCAACCCGAGAATGACCCTATCGGGCACAGATGTAATCAGCGCTGGGTCGAGCGATGGAAGAACTTCGAGCACTTTCCGCCTAAGTTAGACCATCGCATCGGAGAGGCTATTAGATTAACCAGCAAACGTTATAATCGAAAATTAAAATTGAACAATTATGAAAGAAGTTAATATACAATGAAATTAGGAGAACTCAGAAAAATCATAGCAGACATAGACACAGTATATGATAATTGTGATGTAACTTGTTATGAGAGCAATGGTAATTTAGGATATGCAAATATTGCAACTAATGCTTATCTTGGGAAGACGTATGTAAATCAAGGATATCCTATACGCAGAACATTTCAAATTCAATTTGAATTACCAGATAAAATTAAAAATAATTATTTAAAGTAATTATGGATAAGAAGAAAGTTAAAGAGCTGATACAACGTGCTTTAGTATGGATAGACCCTATGACTACAGAGTCAGCAAATTATGAGATGGCAATCGAAATGGCAGCCAAAAATCTTGAATTTGCCATGGAAGAACTCTCCAAGTCAGACTGGGTATCTGTTGAGGATGAGCTGCCTAAGTATATGGAGCAAGTTTGGGTTACAGATAAAGAACATAGAGACTTTGTTTGGAAAAGTCATAGAGAAAATGGTGATACTCCAAAGAGACTAGATGATAATGGTTTCCCTGCATGGCAACACCATTACCCTTATTACAATATCACTCATTGGCGCAAAATAGATAAATTGGAGGGATAGTTATGGATAAGAAAGAGAAAAGAGCTAAAAAGAGGGAGTATGCACGCAAGTGGTATGCCGAACACAAGGATGACCCCGAGTTCAAGGCTAAGCGCAAGGTGTACCGAGATAGATACTACAAGGGACACCCCGAGCAGGTAAGGGCTTATAGCCGTAAGAATTACGCCAAGCATCACGACCATAAGATAGCATACATTAGACGCTATTACGCCGAGCATAAGGATAAGATCGTAGCATACGCAAAGAAGTGGCGAGATGCGAACAAAGAGAAGCAGCGAGCCTACAACCGCAAGTATGCAAAGGCGAAGTATCACGAGCGCAAGCAGCAGGCGAGAGAGTACAAAAAGGCAGTGACGGTGGAAAGCCTACCGCCAGCCGATAAGATAGCAACAATATTCAAGAACCCAACCGCAGCCGAGCATTACAAATGGTTAATGCAAAAGCGTGGCGTATTAAAACAAGAAAGCGAGGTGGAACATGAAGTAGCTAGTTAAGCGAGCCAAGAAAAAAAAGAAAGTTTTTAAAGTTAACAAAATTGTTATTGCTTACCTTGGAGGGCGGTGCTCAAAAATGGATTCGATATTCATTATTTTGCAAGGCATCGCCCTTCATTTTTACCCCGAAAAACAACCCGAACCAATGGGGGGACTATAGGGGGGGGTAAGAGAATAGTGTTTAAAAAACAAATAGCAGAAAGCTATGGAAGTGAAGTTGATAATAGGCATCGACCCCGACAACAAGAAGAGCGGAGTTGCACTAGTCGCGAACACAACAAGAGAAGTGAAGGTTATGAAGATGGATTTTCCCTCACTGATAGACTACCTACGAGAATGCAAGGAGATAATGAGATACCCCGAGGTAGTTATTGAAGGCGGTTGGCTAAACAAAAGCAACTGGCACGTACTAGGAAAGTATATGAGTGCGCAGAAAGCAGCAGCCATCGGAAGAAACGCAGGGATGAACCATCAGACGGGAATATTACTGGAAGAGTACTGCAAGCACTTGGAGCTTGATGTAAAAGTCGTAAAACCTCTAAAGAAGTGCTGGAGAGGTCAAGACGGCAAGATAACCCAAGAGGAAGCAGAGTACTTTATGGGTAAACTTCCACGTATGAACCAAGACCAAAGGGACGCTCTATTGCTTGCGTGGGTATATGCTGGACATCCAGTGAAGGTGAAGCCAAAAGGAGGCGGAAATGCTAAATGAGGTTAAAAAGAAATGAGAAGTAGTAACGAGTAAAGCAAAAAGTTGTATCTTTGCGCAGTGTTTATTATTTAAGCACTAAAAATTAACTTAAAACAGAAACGAAAAATGAAAACAGAAGAAATCGCACTATCAAGGGTCGTGGAGAACGAGGAGAACCCGAGAACCATCACGACCGAGAAATTTCAGAAGTTGGTGAAGAGCCTTCTCGTATTCCCTAGAATGCTGACCCTGCGCCCGATTGTTGTTGATGAGACGATGACGGTGCTGGGTGGCAATATGCGCCTGCGATGCCTCAAACACATCGTGTCGATGGACTGGGACACCTTGCGCTTTACCATCAGCGAGGGCGAGAAGTTCACGCAGGGCGAAGTTGATGCGCTCTTGAAGTACTGGGAGGGCTGGCGCAAGAAGCCAGTTGCAACCATCGTGAACGCTACTGACCTCACCGAGGCGCAGAAAAAAGAGTTCATCATCAAGGACAATGTTGGCTTCGGAGACTGGGACACAAATATGCTGGCGAACGCCTGGAATACCGACCTTCTGAAGGATTGGGGTATGGAAGACTGGCAACTTACTGGATTCAATAAAGCGGAAAGCCAAGAAGGGTATGGACTACCGCCAGAGTTGCAAGGCAAGGAACTTGACCCAGACAAATTGCCCGACATACAAGGCGATGATGAAACCATGAAGGCTAGAATCATCATCGTGTACAACAAGGAAGATGAGGGTTATTTAGCCGCTCTGATTGGGGTCACGAAACTAGACAAGGTCGTGTATAATCTAGACGAGCTGAAAAATGAATCCTAAGAGGTGCGTATTTATCATCGGTACTAATTGTTCAGGAAAGACGACCGTGGCTAAAAAGATGATAGAGCAACTTGGGGGGGCATCTGATTTCCGAGATAACGTCACCTATACAGCAAGCGGTGTGGCTTTCGCAGGTAAGTATGACGTTAAGTTCGGAGGGGTTGATTACATTAACTCAACATCTGTATTGCCGCAACTTGTACATAAGGCGTTTCAGAATGTTGATACTATTGTGTGCGAGGGTGTTCGTCTTAAGACGTATGGAGGCAACCTTACCACTTCGATGTATCTTGCAGATAGGCGATATATCTTCTATCTACATGCTAGCTTGCAAGAGCTTGAAAAAAGGGTTAAGGCAAGAACGGGTAACGAAAACGCAAAACTTTCGATCCATACCAAAAAGCAAATTCTTGAATGCTATTCCTCGATGAAGAAATGGGCTAGGAACGGTTGCTATACGGCAGTTATTGATACCGAGAAGATGAATGCTGATGAGATTGCAAATTTAATTTTGAAGGTAATAGAGAAATAATTATGGCTTACTATCAATCACCAAGATGGACGGCAGAGATTGCGGATTGCTCGATGCCGATGACATTCGACACATACAACAATTGCTCGTTTGGGTGCATGTATTGTTTCGCACAGTTCCAGAGGGGCATCGGAGGGGGTAAGGATTCTTATGCCCACAAGGAGGTCAATCCAGTAAACGTTGAGAAGATTAAAAAGATGTTCACCGAACCCGACAAATATGCAGGTCAGTTCGCTGAATACATCAAGCAAAGGAAGGTTATGCAGTGGGGTGGAATGAGTGATCAGTTCGACAACTTTGAACGGAAGTACGGAAAGACGCTCGAATTACTTAAGTTCTTCAAGGATATAGATTACCCTCTGTGCTTCTCCAGCAAGGCTACTTGGTTTACTAAAGACGAGCGCTATATGAACTTGATTCGAGGTCAAAAGAACTGGAATTTTAAGTTTTCGATTATCACACTAGATGAGCGCAAGGCGCATATTATCGAGCGTGGTGTTGATTCTCCCGATGAACGCTTGAAAGCTATCGAGAGAATTGCTAACGCTGGAGCTGGGGGGGCAACATTAAGATTGCGCCCGTTCATCATTGGAGTAAGTACACCGTCTTATCTTGATTTAATCAAGGCTGCATCGAATTGCGGAGCCAGCGCATTGAGCACAGAGTTTTTCTGCGTTGAGGAACGAAGTCCTACGCTTAAGGCTTTTATGCCGAAACTGAATGAACTTTGCGGCTTCGATGTAATGAAGTTCTACAAAAAGTATAGTGTATCTTGCGGCTATCTCAGACTAAACCGTAAAGTTAAAGAACCATTCTTTAAGAATATGAAGGAACTTTGCGAGGAAGTAAATATGAGATTCTACGTTTCTGACGCTCATTTCAAGGAGTTATGTAACAATGGCAGTTGCTGCGGACTTCCTTCTAACTGGAACTATTCTAGAGGTCAGTGGTGCGAAGCCCTTCAGATTGCTAAGAAAAATGGTATCGTAACTTATGCGGAAGTATGCAAGGATATAGAAATCCTGCATCAATACGAATGGGGTCGGGCGCAAGGATTTAATTGTAATTCTTCGGAAAAAAGGGCTCACTTCTACGGAATGACGATGGCGCAGTATATGCGTTGGCTATGGAATAACCCTCAAAATGGGCAAAGTCCATACAAGTTATTCGAGGGAGCGCTAGTTCCTGACGGCAAAGATGCGGACGGAAATTTTATCTATAAGTATAACGGAGCCAAATAAGGCTCGCAGTTGCGTTAAAATTGTTTAGGTGGGCAATTTGTTTACCCTGCAAAGAAAACGCAACTTGCGTTGATTTTAATAAAAATAACTATGGGATGTCAATGTTGTAAAATTCAGCGACCGAAGGACTATGCAGCCTGCAAGGTCGCAAACAAGAAACCGTTCGGGAAATGGTATCTTGCACCGTGCGGAATGACTTTTAGTCCGCAGGAAAGAGGGAGTAATTACACTCCACCAAAAAAGAGAAAGAAACGTAAAAAATAGACACTATGCCAAAAGGTTACAATGAGAAGTTGCGGTTGCAGCGCATCGACATACAGAACCGCCTAGACATCATCGCTCCTCTGTACCGCCGAGGTTGGACGGAGCGAGAAATCACTGCGGAGGTTCGCAAGCGGCTGGACCATCCGACCTATAATCAAGCGCACAAGGACATCCAGCGGCTTCTGCACGAATGGCAGCAGGAGCGGCTAACGGACACCGATGCTAAGATTACCAGCGAGGTGGCAAGGTTGAAGCTTGTGATACGTGAAGCGTGGGATATGTGGGAGAAGTCCAAGGAGGATTGCAACCAAAAGACGCAGACGCAAGTCGGCTTGCCTATAAAGAATGAGAAAGGCGTAACTATTAGCATCGACACGATCAAGGCGATTATGTATGATGCAGAGAAGCGAGGACTTGGCGACCCGAGGTATCTCGACATCATATTGAAGGCAGAGACGCAGATATGCAAGTTGCTTGGTCTTGATAAGGTTGTCGTGGACCTTAACGCAGATATGCAAGGCGGTGTTGAGATTCGCTATGTAGACGCTGGGCACGGCTGCGCACACAGTGAAGACGAGGTGCGAAGACGTGAGGGGCTGACAGTTTAAGATATAATGTTTTCCGTTTTTAAGTTTATTATTTAGTAATTTGTTAGAATGGCACTATTTGACGTGATTGGCGAATTGTATCGGGATAACCAAGACACGAAGCCTAGGTTTCTAGTGAACCAAGGTGGAACGTCTTCGGGCAAGACGTATACAATTATGCAGCGTCTTATAGTGCTTTCTTTTGAGCACCCACGGGCGATTATCACGGTGGCAGGTCAGGACTTGCCAAACTTGAAGGTTGGAGCGATGCGAGACCTAGATACCATCTTGCACTCCAATGCTAGGTTGCTGGATTGGTTCAAGCAGAACAAGAGCGATTCATCGTATAGAGGTAAGAACGGCGCACTGATTGAGTTCAAGAGCTACCAAGATGCGCAGGATGCCAAGAACGGAAAGCGTGATTATCTGTTCGTGAACGAGGCGAACGGTGTATCTTATGAAGTGTTTTGGCAATTGGCTATCCGTACCCGTAAGCAGATATTTATCGACTACAACCCTAGTGCGAGGTTTTGGGTGCACAACCAAATCATCGGCAGGGACGATTGCAAGCTGATAATATCAGACCACCGCAACAACCGATTTCTGACGGCGCAGGAGCACAAGAAGATTGAGGATATCGAGGATAAGGAGTTGTGGCTTGTATACGCCCGAGGGCTCACAGGTAAGATTACGGGCTTGGTATTCAGTAACTGGAGCATCGTGGATAAGTTACCACCTAGGGAAGAGTGGAAAATGAATTGCAGAGGTCTTGACTTTGGATTCTCCAATGACCCGAGCGCATTGGAGCACGTTGTGCTTGCTCACGGAGAGTTGTGGGTTGATGAGGAAATCTACAGAACTGGAATGACGAACCAAGACATTGCTCGAGAATGCAAGGAGCAAGGCATTAATAGGAGCCATCTCATTATTGCCGATAGCGCCGAGCCTAAGAGTGCGAAGGAACTTTGCAACGAAGGGTTGTGGGTTGTCGAAAGCGTCAAGGGTAAGGATTCCATCAATAACGGCATCGACATCTTGAAGCGCTACCACATCAACATTACGAGGCGGTCAGTCGGCATTATCAGCAATATGCAGCAATACAAGTGGAAGAAGACAAGGGATGGCGAGACTACGAACCAGCCTATAGACGCTTTCAACCACGGTATAGATGCTATTAGATACGTTGCCCTTATGAAGTTCAGAGTCGAAAGACGAGGAACGGCTAGGGCGCATACAATTGAAATCTAGGTTAAATATGGAAAAAGAAACAACATTCAAGCATTGGTTGGCGGTGGCGCAATACACCAGTTTCAAGGTCGGGAAATACTCTCGACCTGCTTTCGTTGGTACACGTCAGACACCGCAGAACCTTAACCAGCTAACTATTGGGCAGCTGATAGACCTCTCCCAGTTGGGGGACACGAATGAAAGTTTGTACACAATCGCAACAACCGTTATGGGTATGACCCACGAGGAAGTGGAGCAAGCTAGGGCGGTGGACGTGGTTATGCTTGTTGGCTGGGTATCGGGCGAGGTTGAGCGTATCAATAAGTTGTTCGATAGCGCAGAGGCAAGCAAGCCGACCCAGCAGGAGAAGAAAGCAGGCATTGATAACTTGCGGTTCGGTCTGTTCGGTATGCTTGATTGGTATGCGATGCGAATGGGAATAAGCGATCACGACCAAGTATTGACAGTACCTTGGTTGAGGATATACAAGTGTATGGATATGGACAATAAGCGGAGAGCGTACGAGATGCGCCTACAGAAGGTGCAAGCGGACGAGATGAAGCGTAACAGATAGGAGACCAAGATATGGCAACAATCAGAGAAATATTGAAGGATATGGCAACGGAACTATTCCCAGACTTCACCTATTTATTCGAGGATTGGGAGACCGCCGACACCAAGATGGAAAAGCTGGAGTACCCTGCGATAATTGCGGTGATACCAGCAAGTGGCACAACCGAGGTTAAGAATGGCAGGGTATATGATACCGTGAACATCGCCATCGCCTTCCTAGATACCGCTCCAAGGGGTGCGGAGGGCGATGATAACGGCATTGTTATAGACCGCATGAAGGTGGCTGGCGCCGAATTGATAAATAAAATCAATAAGTCGAGGTTATTCGAGCCACTGGAGGGTAAGCAGTCTTACGAGACCATCATCGAGAAGCTTTCCACCATCGTGAGCGGCGTTATGTACTCGCTTACCTTAACCCAAAAGATAGGAGAATGTAGCTTATGAGCAAGGGAGGTATTCAATTCGACCCCAAGGCGGCAAGCGTCATAATGCGTGAGGAAGCCGAAAGGGCTAAGCAGCTGATTATACAACATATTTGGGCGAACGGTCAGAACGCAAGCGGAAAGACCGTGAAGAGCCTGCACGTTGAGCAACCTAGAGAGGATGAAGTAATCTTGTATGGGCGTAACTTCTTCGGCACGATGGAGACGGGAAGACGGGCAGGAAAAGTCCCTTACGGCTTTCGTGGTATAATTGCCCAATGGATGAGAGATAAGGGCTTGCACGGCACTCCTATGCCCTACAAGACGAACCGAGCGCATAAGTACACACCGCAGGAACGTGGAGATATGAGTATGGCGAGCGCAATCGCCCACACCATCGCCACCAAGGGCAGCAAACTGAATCGTACTGGCGGCAGGGCTGACGTGTACAGCAACGTTGTGCCCGATACGATGAAGCGGTTGGGGCAGAGACTTATTTTCTTAATCCACCAGTCGGTGGGAAGTATAAAACTAAACAATGAGACGGTATGAGACAGACAACTATCAATGGTATTTCTATTCGTTATGCGGACGCAGTCGGGTTCGCCTTCTTGCCCTGCATCTTCGAGGCTAGTGGTAATGACTTGGCTAGTATGGATATAGAAATATCCATCAAAGGCTATGTGTATAATTTCAGTTCGGAAGCCTTCAAGACGAGATGTATTGCCGATTATAGGGAATATATACAAGATGCTTTCGATGGGATTGGTTTTGGGTTCGAAAGTGATGAGTACGGGCTGTATTATGAGATAAGTAGCCTAATGGAGAAGGCAAATATTGAAGTCACATTCAGTAATGCAAGCGGTGATAGACTAGGTGTGTTCATCTTTTCTACAAGCTATGTGTGGGGTGCGATGCGCCCAGGCGAGGTGTGGAACGGGCACAAGCGATTGAAGTGGTTCACGCATTTCCCTTTCTCGTTCGGTCTGTATGCTAATGCAGAGACGAAGATATTGGTTAGCCCGAACGGCGCACCACAGAAGTATATCGACATACCAAGAGAAGGAATGTATGACTTCTTCAACATTCATCTAGACCCTAGCGCAAAGCGTACCATCATCTACAATTATGATGGGGAAATCAAGCAAGCGACCTTCGATAATACCTTCGATTTGACCTTCTACCTAGAGGGCGGCAAGCAGTCGGAACTCTTGCGCATTGAGCACGATGATACGGAGGAGGGTGTCTATCTTAGATGGATAGACCGCCACGGATTTTATAGATACTGGCTATTCACGCAGGGAGAAGAGGAAAGGGCTATATCCAGCGATACAAGCTTTATCCGCAATAACCTAGCGGCGTACCAAGATACTTACGCTTACGCTGGCGAATACGGACGCAGGCAAGGCTATCAGCGTGAGGATACGATCACGCTCTGCGCTCCCTTAGTGGATAGCGATACTTATGACCTGCTGCAAGATGTGGCAAGCAGTCCGGTTGTCGATATGTATATGAGTGACGGCAGCTGGCAGGGCGTGACCATCAAGGCAGGTAGTTACACCAAGAGCACTGCGATTTTGCAGGATTTTGTGTGCAACCTAGTTCTTAACAACACTAATATTCAGCAGCTATGATGGAACACCAGTTATATATAGATGGCGTGCTTATGGATTTGAGCGATGATTTTTCCATCGTTCTAGACATCAAAAGCAACCTTTTTCTAGACGTGACGAACATCACGGCTAATAATACGTATACGGTTAGCCTGCCTAAGACCGTACACAATATGACGGCTATCAAGTGGTCAGACAAGCCAAAGGCAGGCAGCCGCTATCCCTATAAGTTCCACGATTGCCGATATATCCGTAATGGGCTGGAGATTATCAAGCACGGAAAGATTACCCTAATGAGCATCGAGGATAATATCGAGCTTTCCATATACTGGGGCATTTTCCCTGCCTTCTCCAAGCTAAAGGAGGATGACGTGAAACTGAACACACTAGGCATCACCAACAGAATGAGCTACACAAAGTACAATGTTCCGAACACTAGGGCGGAAGCAATTGCGCAAGGCATCTTCTATGCTTACTATAACCCTTATATCGTGGAGTCGAAAACGGATGATTTCGGTGCGAACTATATGCAGGGCAAGACCATTACAAATAAAACGTATTCGTACCAAAGGGGAAAGATACAGACTGGAAGCAGTAAGAACGCTTACATCGGTGCTGGCGTTATCACTGACAATGATTTCTACTGCATCAAAGTGCAGTTCTATCCAACTATGAGGGCAAACTTTCTCGCAGGCGGTACGGATAAGTTCGCAGGATATGCCATACTCGATAAGAATTGCTATATCATCGAGGTTGGTGCTATTGGCGAATTGCAGTCGTTCACGGTCGATGCTCCTGCTAACGCTGCGTGGATAGTGTGCAATGTTAAGGCTACTTATGTAAGCACAATTCCTAAGCTGACGATGAGGGTGCAAGGCAAGATGAGGGAGGCATATAGCCCTTATTCCAATGATGAGGATTTCGTGGGCGATGATGTGCTGGCAGGTAGTGAATACAAGACCAGCCCGAAATATCTCCAGCCTTGCGTGATGGTCAATAGTCTGCTGGCAAGAATAAAGAACCTTACTGGAGTGTCCTTCGAGTGGAGCGGTAAGGCGAAAGAATTTATAGATACGCTAGTGATACCTATCATCAGCAACAAGGCAGACGATGAGACCGTGACTGGACTACTGGAAGCAACCTTGCAGCCTTCAACAAGTTTGAGTGAACTTTCCTTCGATTTACGGAACTCAATCAGTGCGATCACGCAGAAGAGTGGAAGTGCGCTGAAGCTATTCAATGTAAACACAGATTGCACTCTTAGCCTAGATGTGCAAATACAATATAGTATTGCCGACACATACGAGGGCGTATGGCTGCAATGCCCGATGTACATCGAGATGAAGGTTATTTCATCTGATAGTGGTACTACATCAGAACAGACATACGACATCGGTTTATCCAAGTACGAGGATGGTAATGTTCGCTTCGAGGTAGTTCTACCTTCTGATAAGATAGACGGCAATATCTACAAGGTCGGTGCAGGTAAGATGGTAGTTGACCTAAAGGCAAACGATAAGGTTTCTTTCAGTCTGCGCCGTGCTGGAATAGAAACGGCTAGCTTCAATATGTATGCAGGCATCATCAGAGCGACCGTGAACAATGGCGATAGCGTTCCGTTTGGCGGCTCGTTCCCTATCGGTATAAATATGCCCGACATCAAGGTATTGGACTTCGTCAGATTCCTATCGGTCATTACTGGAACGTTCCCGATGCAGCTGGACGATTCGGGTAAGGTGAAATTCGTAGAATACGATGCGCTGTGGTCTAACAAGTCGAGGGCAGTTGATTGGACTAAAAGGCTAATTGCGCAAGGTGTGCGTAATGCACCACGTAAGACTGAATTTGCATACACAGATTACAAGAGGGTCAATCACTACAAGTGGAAGGAAGATGAGCAGACACATACCGAGAATGATGCTGATTTGCTCATTGATAACGATACACTGGAGTATGAGCATGATGTGTGGACTTTCCCGTTTGCGGCTAGTGACGGCAACATCATACCAATTCGCACCAGCGATGATTTGGGAGCGAGAGATGGTGGCGAATACAAGGAGTGCAAGGAGCGAATAATGAACCTTATGCAGGATAAGGAGCAGGCGGCATTATATTTCGGCATTGACCTGCAAGATATATTCGCAACTAAGTACAAGAACCTTGCAAATTGCCTATCCAGTGCGCACGTAATCACGGAGTACCTCAATCTTTCGGACTTGGAGATATTGAACTTCGATGAGACGAAACCAGTGTATTTTGCCCAGTATGGTAGCTATTTTGCCGTGATCGAGATTAAGACCACGGACAATGGCTATTGCGAGGTGACAATGATAGAGATTTAGTAACTTTTAAAATTCAGAACTATGGTAAGTGAAGACCAGCAGCAGATTCTTGACATCAAGGTCAAGTACGAGGATGCAATCTATGGCATCATAAGATATAAGGAAAAGATAGACCAGCTGAAGGCAAGCATCAAGGACTTGCAGCAGCAGGAAAAAGACAAGACCATCACGACCAATGAAATGAAGGTGCAGACGGAAGCCATCAACGCAACCATCAAGGAGTACCAGTACAACGTGCGTGCCCTGCAGAAGGAAATCCAGAACAACGTACGCACAGAAAACGAGCAGGAAGGCAGCTTGAAGCAGTTGCGTGCCCAGCTATCCAACGCCACGAAGGCTTATGATGAGATGAGTAAGAAGGAGCGTGAGGGAGCGAAGGGGCAAGCCCTAGCCCAGCATATCAACGAGATAACTAACAAGTTGAAGTTGGCTGAGGAGGAGACGCAACGATATTATCGCAATGTGGGTAATTACTACAACTCGATGATGCAAGCAGCAGATGACCTCCAGGGGACGGAGTTCTTTGGTATGGATATTGTCAATGATACCGAGGTTAGCAACATCATCAAGCTGGCGCAGAATATGGATGGACTGACAGGCAAGCTGAAGGCGTTCGGTAAGACCGCAATCGGCTTGGTTATGAATCCGTATTTTGCTGCACTCGCTGGCGTTGTCGGCGTTGGTATGACATTTAAATGGTGGTTTGATTACAACAAGGGATTGATGGAGGCAACCCGATTAACCCGAGAATTTACTGGCTACACTGGCGAAGCCTTGGAGACAATGCGCAATAGTATTGCCGCAACCGCCGACACGATGGGAAAGGATTTCAACGAGGTATTGAGCACTGCCGATGCTCTTATGGCGCAGTACCATCTATCGGGGCAGGAGGCGATGAAGGTCATCAATGATGGATTCGCTAGCGGCGCAGACCTTTCGGGCGATATGCTTAGCAAGATTCAGCAGTATGCACCTACCTTCCACGATGCAGGCATCAGTGCCGATCAACTTGTAGCCATACTCCAGCAGACCAGAAGCGGCATATTCTCCGATAAAGGACTTGACATCATAACGATGGCAAGCAAGAAAATCAGAGAGATGAGCACTGGAACGGCTGGCGCACTCGATGCTATCGGTATCAGCAGTAAGCAGGTGCAGAAGGATTTGCAGGACGGCTCAAAGAGCACCTTCGATATTATCCAGCAGGTGGCAACCAAGTTGAAAACCTTCTCAAATGATAGTCAAGAGGTTGGCGCAGTTCTTAAGGACGTATTCGGTAAGCAGGGAGCGGCAGCAGGTTTGCAGCTGATAGAGCAACTAGATACTATGAGCACCGACATCGAGGAGGTTAAGAAACAGACTGGCGAATGGGGAGAGACCCAAGAGGAGAATATACGCCTGCATCAAGAGTTGAATAGCGAACTATCCTCAATGTTCGATATGAGCCAAAACGGCTTCGAGAAAATGATTGAGCAGGGCAAGCAGTTCGGGCTAAAAGTATTAATAGATATACTTCGAGGGCTAAGGAATACCATTAATTACTTCATTGATTGGTACAACGAGAGCCTTCTTCTTCGTGCAGGTATTCAAGCAATCGTGATGAATTTCAGAACACTATGGACCACGGTAAAGCTAATTGGCAACTTGATAATTGACGCATTCAAGCACATGGGTACTAGTGCCAAGGGCTTGTTGGATATTCTAGAGGGTATCGTTACCTTCGATTTGGATAAGGCACAGAAGGGATTCAAGGAGATTTTCGACCTATCAAGCACAATCAAGGAGGGTTTTAAAGACATTAAGAATGCCGGAATTGAGTATGCGCAGAATTTCACCGATGGGTGGAATAGCATCATCAATGGTAAACTGAAACATATCGAGGTTGCCGATGTTGATGGCGGTGCTACCAGCAGTGCCCCTGCTACTGGAACAAAGGGTACTACTGGAAGTGGCGGAAAATCCAAAACGGAGAAAGCAAAGGCGGACAAAGCAGCTAAGGAGGAAGCCGAGAGGCAGAAGAAGCAACAGAAGGAACTCCAAGCCGCAATCGCCCTCATTCAATATGAGTACAACCAAAAGATGCTGGATGCTAAGCGTATGTATATATCGGGCTTATATGATAGCGACAAGGACTATCAGAAAGACCTAGACGACTTGCAGAAGGAGGAACTAAACAAAATGCTGGATACCTATGTAGCCGCTGGCAAGATTGGCAAGGAGAAGGCGCAGGAGATGCAAGAGAAGTTGATGGATATTTACGTTCAAGGCAAACAGAAACTGGAGCAAGAAGCCAAGGATGCAGCTAACAAGATTAAGGCGGAATTTGAGGCGGCAGAGCGAGAAACCCAGCACAACAATATTATGAGCGGCAATGAGGAGCAAGGTAACTCAGACGAAGCTAGATTGGAGCGATATAAGGCTTTCCTTCAGCGCAAGATTGATGCGGAAAAAGACCATATCGAAGTATTGAAGGAACTTTGGGCAGAGTACGATAATGCCGAGCAACAGAGTGAGGAAGCCAAGTTAAAGAAGCAGGAGGAAAACCACAAGAGGAGCGAGGAACTGCAAAAGCAGGAACTAGACACGATGGTATCTATTATCTCCACGATTGGCGACGGATTGGCTAGCTTCTTCGAGGAGCAGGATAAGTCGCTGCATTCCTTCTTGAAGGCTATGCTTACTTCTGTGCTTGATGCTATCGAGATAGCTATCAATGCCTACTATGCGCAGATACTAGCGAAGGAAATTGCAAGCAAGTCGTGGGCTGGAGTTGCCAGCACTGTGGCACTTATGGCGCTTATCAAGGCTGCATTCGCAGGTGCTAAGTCTATGGTTAAGGGCTTTTCTGTCGGCGGCTATGTTTCGGGCGCAGGTTCGGGCACAAGTGATTCAATACCTGCAAGGCTATCTAATGGCGAGAGCGTGATTACCGCCAAGGCAACATCTATGTTTAGCCCGATGTTGTCAGCATTCAACCAGCTTGGTGGCGGTGTACCTATCGTTGTTAATGGTGGGCAGAGCCAAATCGGTATGGATATGCTGGCGGCAGCGGTTGCCAAGGGTTATATGATGGCACCTTCTCCAGTTGTTAGTGTTCAAGAGGTAAACAGAGCACAGAAAAGAGTGAAGACTATTGAGAGTATAGCCCGAATTTGATAAAATGGCAGTTATTTTTGCCAAAAATGCGCTCTAAGCGGTTTTTATATAGGAAATATAAAGTTATACACCTACATCGAAAATAATCGCTTAGAGCGTCTAATTTTGCCATATTTTGAAAAATTAACTGTTTAAGGAGTAAACATTCAAAGAAAAATCGTATCTTTGCAGCGTTTTAAACAAAAAAATATCTTACTAGTATGGCAGTTTTACGAATTTATTCGGATATAATGAGCCAAGACGATAAGTTTTGGTATTCTTGGTGGGGACTCGAGGGCGTGTGCTACCAAGATATAGATACGTTCGCAGCCAGCATTCCTAAAGATGACGATACAATTGATATGCGTATATTCTGCAATGGCGGCTCGGTTATCGAGGGCTGGGCAATCTATGACAGACTGCGACAGAGCGGCAAGAAGATTACTTGCATCATCGAGGGTAAGGCTGCATCTATGGCAACAATCATTATGCTGGCAGCACCTAAGGAGAACCGCAGGGCTTACAAGAACGCTTCTTTGCTCCTGCATAACCCGTGGGTTCCTGGCTGGGCACTGGGCGAGCAACTCAATGCAAAGGACTTGGAGAACCAAGCCGAGGAAATGCGAATGTGGCAAAATAAGATGGTAGATGCTTATGTTGAGCGTTGCGAATGTGATCGTGATGAGATTCAAGCACTGATGGATAAGGATATATTCATCGACACCGACAAGGCGATTGAATTAGGGCTTATCTCCTCAACCGTTCCAGCTATCAGCGCAAGCGCAAGCAAGTGTGTTTCAAGTTATATTAATACTAAAAAATCAAATCCAAAAGCAATGGAAAAGAAAACAGAAGTGAAGGCTTCTCTTCTCGACAAGATTTTAGCCAAGATTGGCGTGAAGACCTTGGAGGAGGCAGAAGCAGCGGTACAAGAACCGCAGGCAAAGACCGAGCCAGTGGCGATGGAACTCAACACCGCAGATGGTCAGACGCTGACCGTTGAGCGTGAGGAGGGCGAGCCACAAGTGGGAGATAAGGCTTCTCCTGATGGCACTTTCGAGATGCCCGATGGCAAGACTATCGTTGTCGAGGAAGGCGTTATTACCGACATTCAGACTTCGGACGATGGAGATGGTGACACCGATGACGGCGGCGATGGTGGCGAGGGTAGCGCAAGTGCCGATGATGATACCGTAGCCAAATTGCAGTCGCAGGTATCAGCCTTGCAGAAGCAGCTGACAGAGGTCAAGGCGCAGCTTGCCAGCGCACAGAAGATGGCAAAATCTAAGGATGAGCTTCGCATCTTGAATGCGGTTAAGATGGCAGGAGGCGAGAAAGTTCTTGCCAACATCTCCAGCCATTACCAGCCACCTAAGAGACAGCCAAGCGGCAAGGGTGCAGGCAACAATGTAGACCCAGTAGCCGAGGGCAAGGATGCTATCAAGGCTAAGTTGGCGAAACTTCACGGCAAGAAGTAATCAGTAACTTTATCAATTTAAATCAGTAAAAAAAATGAGTGGATTCACAAAGCAGCAGCTGGAGAATATGACGCTCCAGCCCGAAAACCTTGCATCGATTAAGGAAGCGGTGCAAGAGACCTTCTATAATGACGAGAATTTTGCTGATTTCGTCAACATTCAGAAGGTTAAAAACAACGACCCAGTGGGATTGCTTGGCGAGATGGAAATGGTCGGTAAGAGCGGCGGCGGTTGCGACCCTACCTATGAGGAGAAGGGTATCGCTAACAGTCAGAAGCGTTGGGAACTTGGCGACTGGGAAATCCCTATCAAGATTTGTTTTGAGGCATTGAAGGGTACTATCGGCGAGTATAGTCTTAAGACTGGCACGCAGGTCGGCGACTTGACCAGTACAGACTTTATGACTATCTACGCTGATGCCCTCAACAGAGCCATCCAGCAGATGGTTTGGCGATTCGGTTGGTTCGGAGATAAGAATGCAGCACTTGCAACCGCTGGCGGTAAATTGTCCGAAGATATGGACGTATCGAAGTTCAATACCTGCGATGGTCTGTTCAAGCGTATCTTTGAGGCGACCGCCACAAAGAACCACACCACTATCGCAGCCAACAATGAGGCGACCACAGCCGCACAGATTGCAGCCATCCGTAAGAAGGGTGTGGCAACTGACTTGGTAGATACAATGTTGATGGACGTTGATAGCCGTATTATCGATGATTCGAAGGCGGTACTCCTTATGACACGTGGATTAGCTGATGCACTGACCTACGATGTTAAGAAGGTATATCACGACCGAATGCCGTGGGAAAAAATCTTCGATGGCTTCGATGTGGCTACCTACAATGGCGTAAAGATTGCCCGTGTTGGTATTTGGGATAGAATGATTAACGGCTACGAGAAGAGCGAAACCAAGATTAATCTCCCTTACCGTGCGGTATTCTGCAATCCTAAGCACTTGATGGTCGGCACAAATGCCGATTCGCTTATCAGCGACCTCGATATTTGGTTCGACAAGAAGGAACGCAGAAACTACATCTATGCCACTGGCAAGATGGGTACGCATTTGCTTGAAGAGAATATGATTCACGCTGCGTACTAAACCGCTCCAAATCTAAAGAAAGTTATAAGTCCTTATTACAATCCCCATCGCCTTTTCGAGCGGTGGGGAAATAACAATTTTAATCAGATATAATTATGGGAAATACTTGTGAGAGTCTTATCGCGCAGGACATCAAGATACCTTGCGAAGACCAAGTTACCAAGGGACTGGAGAGCGATGGACTTATCATCAACCGCAATGACATTGATTTCGCAAAGACGGTCATTGAAGGCAACGTGATTAAGACGCTCGTATTGAAGACGGGAAAGAAAGCCTATGAGATTCGCCAAGAGGGTGCGGATCCATTCACGGGCACTAAGACAGAGCTCAATGTGGGCACTTACCGCAATAGCTGGAAGAACACCGTGGCGATTGTCGTGCTTGCTAATACACCCGATGTTTGCTCCAACATCATCGATGGCTTGGCAAATGGAAAGTTCGTAGTTATCCTTCGCAACCTTAGCAAGGGTGCGGATGGTGGTGCAGAATACCAAGTATTCGGATTCGCCCAAGCACTCAAAGCAGCATCGGGCGAGAACGATAAGTATTCAGATGATACCGAGGGCGGTTGGCTGGTTACCCTGGAAGAGGAAAGCGTGCCAAAGGCTGCATACTTCTTCTTTGACACCAGCAGCGAGACCACCGCTGCCAAGTATCAGAGTTTATTGACCGAGGCTTCTTAGGCTATGACCTACAAGGAAGCTATACTAATAGTTGAAGACCTTAAGGGGCGTTTTGATGCTCCTTTCGGCTCTTCTGATAAGCAGAATATTGAGCGCTTGTATACCGAGGTACTTCGCAAGCGGTTCGTTCCTACGAGTTGCCAGCAGTGCTACCACGATGCGCTCATCGAGATTTACGCAAAACTCAAAAAAGACAAGAAAATGCAAAAGGTATGTAATTACAGATTGAAGGCTGGGTTCATCATTTCTTGCCCCGACTTCTACAATGGCAAGATTTTTACAAACGAAAATCTGACCGACAAAGTGGCTAAGGAGTATTTAGCCAAGTATCCTAAGATGGAGGATTATTTTCAGAAGATTCCCCCCGAGGACTTGATCGAGAATAAGACGCTGGACGGCGGCGATGGCGCAGATGGCGGCAGTGGTGATGGCGGAGACGGACACACCGCAGGCGATGGCGCAGATGGCGGCAAGAAAGGCGGTAAAAAGCAGAACACCCCCGATGATGGGGATGATGAGTAATAAGATTAAACCGACACAGAGATGAACGTTAGAACAATAAAGAAACCAAAGCGAAGAATTGATACGAGCTATATCAGTAGGTTCAGAATGCAGGCATACGGGTATGATAACCTATATCCGCAGAACCTAGCGCATATTACGGACGCAAGCGGTACTGCCTGCCTGTGCCTCAATAGATATGCACGCTTCATTGAGGGGTATGGCTTCAATGATAATATTCTCGCCTTATCCAAGCTTAACAACAAGGGAGATACGGCGGATGATGTTCTTCGTAGCGTGGCGAATGACCTTGCTAGATTCGGAGGCTTCGCCCTGCACGTTAATTATAACGTTCTGTGCCAAGTGTCGGAGGTGAGCCACGTGCCATTTGAGGATTGCAGGCTGGAAGAGACTGACGATGATGGCAACGTGGCTCATATTCTCATTCATCCAGACTGGGAACAAAAGAAAACGAGAAACGGAAAGCGTCTGATGCTTAGCGAGCGCAACATCGAACGCCTTAACGTCTTCAACCCCGACCCCGATATAGTAAGGCAACAGATTGAGAATGTTGGAGGTATAGACGCTTATAGAGGTCAGATTCTATGGGTATCAATGAACGGTAAGGGCACTTATCCTACACCTATCTATGACGCTGCCATTACCGATATTTCCACCGATGAGGGACTGGGAAACGTCAAGATGCGCAACGCACGCAACAACTTCCTAGTGTCTTGTATGCTGGTGACGAAGAAGGGCTTTCAGAAGGTGGACGAGAACGGGAACGTTGTAGACGAGGGAAAACTTATCAGCGATGAAGACTTCAAGAACTTCCAGGGCGATGAGAACACTGGAAAGATTCTTATGGTAGAGTTGGAGAATGATGAGGATGAACCTAAGGTCATCGGCTTCCCAACTAGGAACTTCGACAAGGAATTTTCCGTTACTGACGCCAGCGTTGTAGAACGCATCTACGCCCAGTTCCATCAAGAACTCTTCCATGCTATCCGCATCGGTAAGCTAGGATTCAGTGGGCAGGTTATGCGGGACGCTTACGAGTACTATGCGGGCGAGGTTACCACCGAGCAGCGAGTAATTGAAAGAGCGTTCAAGACTATACTCACGAACTGGAAAGACCCAGTATTACAGAATGCAAGCGTCAAGTTGCAGCCGCTGAAGTATATCAGCAGCGAGACTGACGGAAACAATACTATTGATTAAGAGGTATGGACAGAAAGCAATTAATCACGGTCGAGCAGTTCAGAGTACTTGCAAGACCTACCAGTGTACACCTAGACCAAGACGAAGTGAATGCGTACATCAGAGAGTGCGAGGATAGCAACATCATTCCTGCAATCGGATGGGAACGATTTAAAGCGGCTACAGGGCTAGGTGACTGGGGAAGCAGCGTTATGGCTGATTTCTCGCCCGATGTGTTCTTGGATGGCGGTGAGTACGAGGTTAAGAACCCTTGCAATTGCGAGGGAGAAACCAAGGGGACCAAGTACACCAGCGGTATACGCAAGTCGCTAGCTTACTTCGTCTATGCTCGCTTATTACGTGCCGATGGTACAATTGTTAGCCGAGCAGGTGGGATGCGTCACAGAGACGATTATTCCGATCACGTCAAGGACGTATCTAGCAACAATCAGTACGATGACGCTATGAATATGGCGCAATCTTATCTAACAGACGCACTTTTGTATCTAAAGGCATACACCAAGCAAGGCGAGGTGAAGCAGCCTGCGGACAGAAGGGTGCGAATTAAAGCAATAGGAGACTAAGCGATGGAGACAATCGAAGATATATTGAAGAGGGCTCAACAGATTAGGGATGAGACTGCAATCGGCAAGAACTCCGCAACAAGGGTTGGCGGCGTTCTTGTAGACATCTGCCAGCATACACAAAGCCTCATTTCAGAACTCAACAACAAACTGGGCAAGAATGATGTTATCAACTCGAATAACATCGCTAAAGGGGCTGTTACCTATGAGAAGCTGGGCAAGTCTTCTGTTTCGTGGGAGAGCCTTGCACCCGAATTGAAATCGTACATCTATACGATGAGCGGTTTTCCCGAGTATCTTTTGGAAATGATGGTAAAGGGCATTGAGTTCGTTCAGAATGATACGCAGCTATCTATGAAGGTGCTTATGGCAGATGGCAAAAGTGAGATAATAGACGTTCCAAGATTAACAATTCAAGATATAGATAAGATATTACTATGAGTTACAAATTATTAGATTCAACGGGTTTAGCCCAATTGTGGGCTAAGATTAAAGCAAGTTTTGGCATCGCTATTGTTTATAGTTCTCAAAATTCAACAATTCCATTTGTCGCAAATCATCAAATTGTTACCATGAATAAATCAAGTAATATCAACGTATATGATTGGTTTCAAAAGGCATCGAAAGGAGGCATTTTGGAGGTAGTCTTTGCAGGAGCGCAAGGAGGTTTTACTTATTGCACTAACAAGGACAATATTAGCTTCATGTATCAAATGCAAGTATCATCACATGGTCCATTTCTTAATAAAATTGATGTTTTGGAAACGTTATACAATACCTATGCACGCTTAATTAAGATGGATGATAATACACTTGTTGTTGCAGAGTTTGTTAAAAACAATTAAAACTAAAATTAATTAATATAAAGTTTTTAGATTTTAATTGAATTATTTACAGGAAAGATTACTAAAATTTTAAAACTATGGTAAAATTATTAGATTCAACGGGTTTAGCCAGATTGTGGGCTAAGATTAAAGATTCGTTCATCAGCAATCGTGGAGGTATTATTAATACCGAGGGGAATGATGAAGGCTTAATAATTCAGGATACAGATGGAGGTTATACGATTTTTTGTCCTCGGGGTATAACGACCTATAATAAGGCTAGCGAAATAGTATCAGTATTAACGTGGGGAGATTTGCTATTAAATAGAATACACCTAAAAAACGGTACTTCTTCGCAGGTCCTTATCGCCGACGGCTCTATCAAGACTATTAATGCAGTGAACGGCATTTGTGGACTTGATGCTAACGGCAGAATCCCGCTCGCACAACTTGGCAACCTCGATACGTCTTTATTCAAGCTTGTAACCAGCCTTCCATCATCGGGCGAGAGCAACAAGATATACATCGTTAAGGACGGAAGCGATGCCAACGATGTGTATCAAGAGTATTACTATACCAATGGTGCTTGGGAAAAAATCGGTACTCACGCCGTGAAGGTCGATTTAACGCCTTACGCTAAGACAACCGATGTAAACACGGCGCTTAGCGGCAAGGTTGATAAAGTAAGCGGTAAGGGACTTTCCACCAACGATTTTACGGCAGGTTATAAGAGCAAGCTGGATGGTATCGCCAATGGTGCTAATAAGACAATTGTCGATAGCTCACTTTCGAACACTTCAACCAATCCAGTGCAAAATAAGGTTGTTAATGCGCAATTCGCCACAATTGCAACTGCCTTGGGAACAATCAACCAGTCCATCAATAATCTCAATTATACGGTGCTAACTAGCAGCGAAATTGATGCTATTTTGGTGTAAATACAATATTTCAAGTAAATTATATATGAATGACAAAGAAAAAGAACTATGGCGAGTTATAGACAACGTAATCAAGTGTTGTGCTATTGAACTTCAGAACGGAGAGTTGAGCATTACGAGAGAAGACGTTCTCGGCAAGTCGAGAGCAGAAAATCTCGTAATGGCAAGATGTATGGTCGTTGAGCAGATGATACACGCAGGATTCAGTATAACGACCATTGCAACGGTTTTAAACCGAACCGTTCCAGCAGTGAGACATCTTCGCAAGATGGCATACACTTATATTAGCACGTCTAGGGTCTACCGACTTGCCACGGCACAAGCGACCCTTCTAAACAAGGACGTTGAGCCGATTTGCGTTTAATTAAGAAACAAAAAGAAAATAACAAAAAGCGCTCTTTGACAATAATTCGATTAATACCCTTATAGTAACTTTTTGGAGTGAGCCGTAAATCAGAGTAACTTTGCAGCGGATTCAAATATTTTGTTTCCGTAACGTAATTAACTCAAAATTTATGGCAGAGACAGTAGAAAAAATTTATTGCACTGGAGACGGTGGCAGTAATGACCTAGCAACGGCATTGATTGCTAGAGGTAACAACAATGACCCTATGGCGCTTATGGCGGCAATGGGCGGTGGTATGGGCAACTGGATGAATAACCCGTTTGCCTATATGATGATGATGGCTTGGATGCGAGACTGGAATAACCGTGGCGGCAACTTGCAGGACACGGAATTGCAGAATCAGATTGCGAGCCTTCGCACACAGATGCAGGACGGCAATAATACGGCTCTCCTGATGGACGCAGTGAAGGGCAACGGCGTTGCTCTTGGTCAGCTGGCGCAGAACCTTAACTGCGATATGAACCAGCTGCAGAATGCAGTCTGTGGCGTGCAGGCGGCTATCCAAGACGTAGGCGGTAGAGTTGGTTTTAGTGCAGAGCGTGTAATCAATGCCGCTAATTTGGGCGACTTGAACATCGTGCAGCAGTTGAAGGATTGTTGCTGCCAAACCCAGCAGAACATTATCCGTATGGGCTACGAGAACCAGTTGGGTCAAAAAGACATCTTGAACGCTATGCAGCAGGGATTCAGTTACACTAATACTGGAATCGAGCGAGCAGCGTCCAACATCGGCAACCTCTTGCAGGCTATCGCCTGCGACATCAAGACCAGCGGAAAGGATAACACGCAGCGTATAGTTGATGTGCTTAACAACCACTGGCAGGAAGATTTGTTGCGCCGACTGAATCGTGCGGAATTACAAATCAGCCAAGAGCGTCAGAACGCAACACTCATCGCAGCGTTGAAGCCAACCACAACAACGGCAGGCTAACAATGGGTATCAATCTAAGGGGCAACTCGCCGTGATTATCGGTGAGACCCCTTTTTGTCTAATTATAAACAAAGAGCAATATGACATTCAAGGACTTACAAAAGAATCACCCAGTTTATATACTGAATAAGGAGACAATAGAGGTTAAGCAGGGCAAGGTGCTGGAGAACGTGGCTCACGTAGATACTGGGCTAGGAACTATCTCCAGCGGGACGCAGCCGATGCGCAATATTACCATTGATGTGGATGGCAAGGCGAGCGCCTATATCATACCCGAGCAACTGGCGGTAACGTACGCAGGCAACTTCGTGCTATCGACCAATAAGAGCGGATTGTCGCTGGAGGTTGAGAGAATGAAGAACGAAGCTGACACCGTCCTGCAATCAGTAGACCGTATGAAGGAGGTCAAGGAGAAGAGCGAGAGCCTTCTAGCGGAACTCAATCCAGCGGTCAAGGAGAAGCAGGAGACCGACAAGCGGTTCAAGTGCATCGAGGGCGATATTTCCGGCATCAAGGGTATGTTGAAGGAGCTTCTTAGCAAGCTAAGTTAAGGAGGGCGCAATTATGAAAAAGATAGTTGTATTGCGCCATTCTTGCGATAGCGAGGAGGAGCACCAGCAGAAGGGGCTACCATACGAGAAGGCGGCGAACGCCCTTATGAATGCCAGCGGCTACGTTGCCTATGTGTCCAAGCACGGCTATCACTTCACTAAGAAGTTGGCGGCTATGGCTAGCGAGCAGATGAAGAATGCTGATGGCACAAGCCACCGATGGACGGTTGAGGAGATAAGGCAGGCGACCAACGAGATGGCTATCCCCAAGGGTACGACCATCGGTGATTTCCTCTATCTAGCCAATATGGCATACGCAGACTTTTACCCTGCGGTCATCAAGACCGAGGATTGGTGTGTCAAGTACGCTTTGGCGGTCGCAAATGACCCCGATGGGTACGAGGGTATGCCGTTCTGCAGGTGGACCGCCGACCTCATTGGGAAGGGTGTGACCATCGACTGGGAAAAATTGGAATAAACCAAAAAATAAATTGATATGAGCGAAGTATTTCACGATTTTCAGGTGCACCACCTATATCTGTGCGCCCTAGTAATTTTTATCTGTTTCGCTACAATTCTGATAGCGATGACAATTGACTTGATAGCAGGCATACAGAAGGCGAAGGAGCTGCATGTGGCAAGAACGTCAACTGGACTAAAGAAGACGTGCGACAAGGCGAAGAAGTATTTTCCGACATTCGGTACCGCTTCGCTTATGGACGTGGCTACGTGTATTATCTCTCCCTTCCCTATGTTCTCCATCGCCTGGACGGTGTATCTGCTTTTGTGCGAGTTTAAGAGCATACGGGAGAAGGCTTTCGAAAAGGCAGAAATCCGAAAGCAAGACCGAACGATGCAGGTTATCCTAGAGAATAAGGACGAAATTGCGAAGGCGGTTGTCGAGATAATGAAAGAAGAGCGAAAGAAAGGAGGAGATAATGAAGGTCACTAGGCTACAACTGGCGGCTATAATGCCGAATGCAGGAAGCCGCATCGACACGTATCTGCCTATCATCAACGGATGGGCAGAATATTTCCACATTAACACCAAGTTAAGGATGGCGCACTATCTTGCACAGATAGCCCACGAATCGGGCGAATTACGCTATACCAAAGAACTCGCCAGCGGTCGAGCCTATGAGGGGCGGAAAGACCTAGGCAATACCAAGCAGGGCGATGGCGTGAAGTTCAAGGGGCGTGGTCTGATACAGATTACTGGCAGGACGAACTATCATAATTACTCTGTCTTCTGCGGCTTCGATGTTGAGAATAACCCCGAGTTGCTAGAACGACCACTAGGAGCGACCAAGTCATCTATGTGGGTATTCGATAAGTTCGGGTGTAACCAGCTAGCCGATCAAGATAACTTGAAGGCTATACGCAGGAAGATTAATGGCGGCTACAATGGGCTATCAGCTTGCGAGGCGTATTTGAGGAGGGCAAAGAATGCCCTAGAAGTGTAATTTTGGGCGTGTTTATAATATAAGCAGATATGAAAAACTTGAAAAAAGCGCAGAAATGGCTCTCTAAGGCGTTATTTTTGCTCGGGTGTGTAATTACCCCACTTTTACTTTTTAGTTGCGCTAGCGGCAAATCTGTGCAAAATAACACTGTTTCCCACCGCTGGGAAGAAGGTAGGATGATGCAGGATAGCACGAGCTATCGCACCAGCGCTCGAACGGATACGTATGCGCACGACAGTATCTTAGTTCGCGATAGTATCGTATTACTTATAAGAGGTGATACCGTGTACCGAGATGCCTACCACGAGCGAACCATTACCAAGACTAACGGCTGGGTGCGTACTGATACCATATATCGGGACCATATTGTATATAATACGGACACCGTGAGGGTAACAGACAATAGCAACCAGACTAAGGAGGTTATTAAAAAGCAGGAATTGAGCGTATGGCAGAAGGTAAGACTACTTATCGGAGATATAGCGATATTCTTCATACTTTATATTTTGTTTTGTTTGGTTAAGAATAGGTCAATCACTAAATGATGACAGAGGGCAGGGCGCAGCGATGCGGTTTGCCCTTTTCTCTTGCTTTTCGGCGAAAATATAGCGGAAATTGCCGTGTTTATGCGCTAAACATAAAATAAAAGTTAAAATATTAATGTTTTTCAGGAAAATTTTTGGTGGTTACGAAAAATATTAATATCTTTGCAACGTGTTTAAGAGATAAGCACTAAAGACCCCACGCCGAAGCCAATACACAAATTCGGTGTTGTAAGATTAAGTTCGTAAGACGAGAAAGATGCACGGTATCTCGAAAGGGTTAAATGAGGGTTCTGCAACCGATTAAATGAAGATATAAAGCCCAAATCTTTAGTAATCTCTTACACTAAGAAACATTCAGTACAAACAAATTAAACATTCAGAAATATGAAAAAGTCAACAATTAAAGCAGATGCATTAGAGTTCACAACAAAGTTCATCAACTCAAACTTTCGTATTAAGGTCTTCGGACGCACAGAGGATGGCAAGAAGATAAACACACTCGTAGGAGTAAACGGTATCTTGAAGCTCATCGGAGCGGAACTTTTCAACAAGTTCATCAAGCGAGCACTGAAGGCAGGTCTTGACGCTTGCCGCTGCGCACTCAGAAGAGGATTGGTTGTAACATTGTATGCTAAGTAATCAAGGGAGGGTAAAGCTATGAAGAAGTATTTTGTAAACGGAAAACAGATATCCGAGACAGAAGCAATCTTGATTGATATGGAGAATAAGAGATTGCAGCAGAGCAATAACATTGCAGATTGGGCAGGTATTCAATTTATCACTATTATTTAATAACCAGCTGGGGGCAACCCCAGCACAAAGAAAATACAGATATGGAGATAGCTATTAATGGAATGAAAGCAGTAGGTTACTTTAAGGATGAAGACAAGTTCCTCAAGCGTGGAGAGTACCAAGAGACCGAACTAGACAAGCGCAAGCGTGAAGTGGACTTCTTGATATTAGGTGTTGGCAACCGTTGGGAGATACGTTTCAACCACCCAGTGAGCCTAAAGGAGAACAGAAGCATCAAGAAGGGCGAGTGCTCTGATAATGTTTACTTCGTTACATCTAACGCTTTGGAGAAGCTAAAGAAACAATACTCTTACGAGTGTGATTTTTAGAGAATATGATTACAATATCACAAGAACAGCAATGCGGAGAATGTGGCTACCATGTGTACCACTTCTCCCCAGTATCGCAAGATTACGACTATTATACATGCAGGTTGGGTTTATGCCCTAACACCTGCAACGCAAGTTACTAACAATTAAATAAAAGATATGGAAAAGAAGTATTATTTATCGAATGGCATTGAGATTAATGAAGCGCAAGCCGCTTATGTCGAAGCCAACAACGAGAGGATAGAGCGTGAGATCACGAACTGGTGGGCGTATGTACAACTAGTATACTAAGCAAGAACATTGCTTTGAGAGAATAAACAGATAATAATTATATCAGCCCTAGCGCATCACGGTTAAGCGCACGCATTATGATTAAATATTCAGTATACAAGAAAAAACAACAAGACGAGTTCCACAAACTGCCTATGAAGGCGGCATTCGGTAATGAACAGTTCAAGGAGATGATGGAAAGCTGGGGACTTACCACAAGCAAGGCAGACATCGCAAAGATAACCAGCCTAGGTTATGGCTGTTTCTGCCTAGCTAAGGACGCACATTTATTCTCGGAGTACACAGAAAAGAAATTGAAGGAGGATGAAGAATATTTCAAGGTAGATGAGCAGCTGGAGGACGCTTTTCGGTATGAGTTCGCTAACTACGAATGCGGTTACACTGGCAACCCATACGATGCACTGAAAGCCCTCTGTTTTACGAAGGAGGAATTGGATAAGGATGAGCGCCTGCATCGAATATTCATACAAGCGTGGCACAAGTACATTGAGCAAGACTTATAATTGAGAATATGGAAAAGAAAGAATTATCACCGTTTGTGCAGGGCATGTTAGCACTTCGCAAGCATGAGATTGAGGAAGCTTCGCACCATATCAACGAGGAGCGAAACAAGAAGATGAATTTTATTACTAGAATATTCTAATATGGAACAGATACAACAGATACCAGCCAAGGCAATAGTTAAGGTAAGCACCAAGTTCGGTGCTTGCTGCCTTTGGGAGATTAAGGGACTAAAGGAGGGTACTATCCTAGATGGAACATACAACCCTTCAAACAAGGCTTTCGATTTCACCTTTGAGGGTGAGGATGCAATGCTTTGGATAGGTGAGGATGGCGAACTGGTCTGCCTTGGAGAAGGTCAGGAACACAAGTATATGATGCTTGATCGCCTTCTTTCGGATTGCAAGTACTTCATCAAGACGGGTCCGAATGTAAGAAACCTATACTTTCCCAACATCGCCCGTCATACGAAGGAAATGCGGATGTACTGGAAGGAATTGAACATCAAACCCGAGTGGCTTTCGTACGAGCAGATTGGCAAGTTGGAGCACAAGATGAACCAACAATTGACAATCAATAATCGTTATATTAAGAAGCGTGTTCATAAGTTATTCCAAACCAGACATTAAGAATATGGCAAAGTTTATCAAAGTGAAATCTAACGCATATCGTGAGATTCTAGTAAACAAAGAACACATTTTGTTTTTTCAGCCAAAGCAAGATGGGACAGTGATAAAGCTTGATGCACCTTTTAATGGTGACACCGTTACTATTTACACGGAAGAGGATTATGAATCCTTCAAAGATCGAGTATTCAACAATAATATCATTATTAGATTATGGCAACACTTATTAAATCGACTGGCGAGCAGATGACCGTTAAGCCTGCCAGCGGTGGTAAATTTACCTTGGAGGAACTTCAAGGATTAGTGAGCGGTTTTATTGAGCGCATTGACCTAGAGAACGGCAAGGCGATGTATATTAACGAAGATGGCAAGGCATTGCAGATGAAGCGCAATATTGCGGCAACTGTTTGTTTGAAACAAAGAGGGTGCTTGCAGGGTGATTATATCGCTGGCGATGCGGTCATTCTTGATTATTCAGAGGAGGATTGATGTATGGCTAATATATATATTACCAAGGATGAATATGATGCAATATCTTTTTGCTCGGAGGAGATTACATCAGCAGTTGAAGGAGGAGCAGATGATGAATACGTAAAAGAAGCTGATAATGCGTTAATGGCAATTGCATCGATTCAGCGTAATTATCGTAAAGCACTGAAGCGGGAGAATGCTATTCGAGATGCTAAGGCGGCAGTTAAGAAGTTGCACCCAGAGTTAAAGGGAGAATTTTACAACAAGTTAGTTAAGAATGTAGCAGAACAATTAATAAACGGAGGTAAAGACAATGACAGAACAAGAGTACAGAGAAGCCCTGCACGAAATCAACGTGAGGGCTGAGAACGAAAAAAGAATACTGGCAAGAGCATTTGCTTTTGAGCACAGTCCAGTTTTGGTAGGAGATTATATCAGCGACCACTGCGACACGATAAGGGTTGAAAGATGGGAGATTTGGAAAAGAGATCACGAATACAACTCCTTGCCTTGCCTTGTATATCGCGGTATGACCTGCAAGAAGGATGGCACGCCACGAAAGAACCCGAAGAAGTGTAGCATCTATCAGTGCAACCTTTTGCGAGTAAATGGAGAACCAGTAAAAAATCACGGATATGGAGAATAATAGAAGAAACATCAAGAGAACGAAGAAGGGTGCTGGCGCAACGGTCAAGCTAGTTGGCATACAGATAGATAACGACCTGCTGCCATACTTGAATGCGCAGCCGAATAAGTCTAGGTTCGTTAATGAATGTATCCGCAAGAAACTTTTTGGCTGAAAATTTTGCGGTTACAAAAAAAAAGCGTACCTTTGCACGCACTGAATGTTTAAGGGTGGTGCGTGCATCACTTTTCCCACGCCCAGTGGTTTGACTTTTTCGCCGCTGGGCGTTACTTTTGAAAATAAAAGTTAAAATATTAATGTTTTTCGGGAAAATGTTTGGTGGAATGGAAAAATATTAATATCTTTGCAACGTGTTTAAGAAATAAACATATTGAACATTCAGTAACTAAGCCCTCGACATCACGGTTAAGTCATAAATTATGAAGAAATATCAGATATATTACAATAATACTGTTGAGATAAACAATGTTGCAGAGTTTGATACATTGGATGAGGCAAAGCAATACTGTACCGACAATACGAAAGGGTATGATAAGGTATGCGACAATGATAACTGTTGGGAAGGTCGCAGCAATAACTTTCATTATGAAGTCTATGATGGCTGCAAAGAAATCCTTGATGAGGATGGTGACGTTGTTGATTTCAAAGACCCAGTTTACATGACGAAGCAATACTATTTATAAATCATATAAAAAGGGACTGACGAAAGCCAGTCCCTTTTTTTTGTTCCAAAAGCAGCCATACCACCTGCATTTCATCTATGTTTTTTGCTCTTTCTTTCGATTTACCCCTAAATTCGCGTTCTGAGCCGCTTATGTGGTAAGCACGTAAAACTATCCACGATAACAATTTGAGCCGTTTCTGCGGCAAATTCGCAAGAAATAAGGGCTATTTTTGGTTGTATAGCACGTAATCAATAACCCTTCGGTTCGCTTCATCAACCCTCGAAAGGTCTGCGTTGATGTAAGTGCTTGTAACACGGACACCAAACGAATGACCCAGCGCAAGGGATATTGTATCTTTGGATATTCCTAGCTTGAAGGCGAGTGTTGCCCACGTATGCCGTCCGTAATAGGTCGTAAGACCATCACGCAGGGAACGCAGCGCATTGTTCATTGATATACTGAAAGAATTAGCGTTCTTGTACTTCTCGCAGAAGGAGAACAGATGGCGAGTACCTTGGTATTTCTTCATTATATCCAATAGTTCGGGCTGGATGAGTATAGAGTATCTTTTCCCAGTCTTCAACCTTACATATTCAATACGCCCATCTATGACGTTGGCAGGCGTGAGGTCGTACATATCGTGGAGGTTAATGCCGATCAAGTAAAACATTGCCTGGAATGCGTCCAGCAGGCATCTTCTGCGTTCCGGAACATCAGCCGTGAATATATCTCGTATTTCCTCTACCGACAAATCTCTGTTGCGAGTGCTATCCAGCGATAGATTGAGCCTGCGGAAAGGAAAGTTATTCGTTAGCTCGTTATCTATTGCGTAATTAAAGACGGCTGCAATATGACGTATTCGCACCGTTCGGGTATTGTGGGAGCGCCCAAGACCTAGCAGATACAGATTGTACCGCTCGACCCAATCACGGTTTATATCTTCCAAAGTGAGCGAGGAAGCAGCCTTATCGAATTGCTCGATGGTCCGCCAAGTGGCAAGATAGTTGTTTTTTGTGCTTTGTCGCATTTCCTTAGAGGTATACCGCTGGAACATTTCTCGCAGGGTTATGATGCCTGCGTTTGGGTCAGCCTCACGCAGGAGCAAATCACGAAGTGCGATGGCGGTCATATTGCCACGATAGGTCTGCTTGCTTTGCACCTGCATCAAGATTCGGTTGTAGAAGTTCTGACGGTCCAGCAGGAAGTCGTTGAGTGCATCCTTATCGGAACGCTTGCGCACACGACACAGACGCTTATCCCATTCATCAGCCCTCACGTATTGCCCTAGGGAGATGTATGCGGTTTTGCCGTGGTTGTTTACGGCGAGCCTAATCGCAGACGTACCATCGGCACGCTTGGAGCGAGTATCAAGATATAACCTTAGTGTAGCCATATTCAGTTTATATGCAGTTTATATGCAGCCGCAAGGAGCAGAATGCAGCAAGATAGTGCAATCTTCCAAGCGGCTGCGATTGGTTATTAACTAGCCCAAACCCAGCAGGGAAAGGGCGAAAGTATTAAATATCCTCAATTTATGGCAAAAATACAAGAAGTATTTGCAACGAGTTGAGAATATGAAAGTTATGTAGGCTTCTTCTTGCTCTTGCAGGCAGCTTGCAGTTTTTTTACTATTTCAGCATTGAAACCAGCCGAATAGAAATCACCATCTCCAAGCAGCAGCCAGTAAGGGCTTACGTGGAAGTCACGAACTAGGTACTGCAACCAGCTAGAGCGGAAGCGTCCGTGCGATTCCTCGGCAGTATCACGAAGTGAAATCAGGTTCCAGCGATTGATTCCGTATCGGTCAGTGAACGTTTTTACACCACGAATGCAGCCGTCAGTTATTAATCTTTCTAGTGCCTCGAAGAATCGCACTACGATAGCCACGTTGTCTTTCTCATTTTCCATATCTCATATTTTGTTTTTGGTAAGCACGGGCAAAGGCAGCATTGAGCCTAGCCCGATGATTATTCAATCTTTGCGACCAGTCCTGCAACTGAGCCAGCGTTGGGCGAGAAGCTAGCAGCCCATCCACCTCGGAAGGGGTGAGCACTGGCAGGTATTTCTCGTAGGTGAGAAGAACACTAAGATACTTCATTCAAACAAGAATTGCCGAGGTTGTTTCTTTCTTTTAATTTCATCAAAGCCACCTTTGGCAACATCAGCTAGACTTTTGTAGGTATAGAATGATGAGGATGGAAGAAACCCTTTTTTGTTTTCGATGGTAACACCTTCTGCGGATGGGATAAAGAGGAAACCTTCTACCTTTCCAGTTGTTACCTCGTTTCCGTCAATCGTGTCGTCAAGTCTGTAAGTCCTACCCTCTTCTTCACCTTCAAGTGAGACAAGAAATTTGAGCGTTCTTTGCAGTTCGTTTCTTCCACGAAACCTAAGATAGAAAGATTCAATTATCTTAGCTGAATTAATATTGTTTATCTGCCAGTAATACACCGTGTCTTTTTGCGGCTCAAAAACGGTGTAGCTAATAACTGGAGAAACGTCATAACTCCTAGATAAAAGTGTTTGCGCCTGCACACCCACGCACACAAGCACAAGTACGAACAGCATTATTATCTTTTTCATATTGCCTAATTATTTAAATGATTAATATTTCTTTCGTAGAACTCATTCCAAGCCTTTTTCTTGATGAAGATGAAGAAGAGCAACAGCCCTAGGGCGACCATCAGCAGATGAAGCGGCTGGCGAAAAACCCCGAACCCGAAAGAACGCTGAAAGTCTATGCAGAATGAAATCAGCACTCCGTAGGTAGCGAACGCTCGATGCACCCAGCAGAAGCCATAGGCAAGGCTGACGACGATCCATGCGATGAACCCGAACAGAGAGCAGTCGAATATCCACTCCGTGAGTTTTACCCGAATGCCGAACGAGAGCAGAGTGCAGTGAACCAGCATTACAAGCGCACCCACTGGAGGGATGATGCCTATTATCAGCCTGCTGGCTTTCCATAGCCAGCTTTTACCGAGAGCGGCAAGAAGTTTCTTCTCCTTCCGCTCAATAAAATCCTCTTCTTTCATTTTTATTTGGAATTTGAGTTGTTATTTTTTATCTCTGCCCCACAATGGCAAGCAGGGTCTTTACTTGACTTTGCAGGAACTCATTCTGTTCTCGCAGCAGCTTGTTTTCAGCAGCCAATGCTGCATCGCTACCAAGCAACTGGGAAACGTTGGAACTGTTCGAGCCATTGACATTTGAGCCTATGACAGCCGCTTCCATCTCAGCAGGGAGTGGAGGGGCACATCTATCGATGATTGCCTTTATTGCAGATATAAAGTCCGATTTCAGACTTTTAGCCTTTAACTTGCCATTCAGATTTTGTGGGCTTGTGCCCAGTTCTTCAGCAACAGAAGCAAGAGATAACCCTCTCTGCTTCAAATATGTTTTCATTTCTTCACCAGTCATAGTTAATTCTAAATAAATTAAAACTAAAGTAAACAATTTATAAATATAAACACAAATGCTTGTGAATATAAATATTTTATTGTATCTTTGCAAACGATTTCAGAAACGAGTTTAAAAACTCTTTTGCAAAGATAAAGAAAATAATTTAAAATACAAATAAAATGGGAGAAAATTTCAATTACGATTTTCGAACACCGTTGCAGAAGCAGCAGGACGAACGAAAGAAGAACATCATAGCGATGTTTGCAGATTTCCGAGCAAAGGCACCTGCCGAGACATCGGACAGTAGAATAATGCTTGCAGTTTCACAGCATGTTGGTTGCACCCAGCAGAACGTGCGTGTCTGTCTTATCAAGGCTGGAATGATTACACCAAAGAAGAGACGTGCAGCCGTGCGCAAGTAATCAAGTCGAACCAATTTAAACATTCAGAGCGTATGAAGAAGTTTATCGAGATTATCACAAGTGACGAAGTATTATCCATGGTATTTGTCACCATGTTAGTAACTTTAATCTTTTGGAGGGCTTAGTATGACGAACGAAGAACCAAAGGTAGCTGATGCAGGCAGATACACAATGACAGAGACCTGCAAGGTACTGGGCATCCATCGCAACACCCTGCGCAGATGGTTGCAGGCTGGAAAGATGAAGGTCAAGTTCCGCAGAATCGACAACCGCAAGGTTATCGAGGGCGCAGAAATCAAGAGAGCGTGGAGGGTTGCCCTATGAGCAAGTTATCAATCAATATGCGCAGGATGATCGTGAAGTACACAGACATCTGCTGGCTTATCACTAACTGGAAGTCGAACCGCAAGACCAGAAAGCGTTGCAAACTGAACAACAAGTGCTATTTTGAGGCAGAGCGAAGAATCCAGTACAGAGAGTTTAACGGCAGCCTTTGCGTGGCACTGGATAACATTCCGCTCATACCACTGGACGGAACGGACAACGAGGTATTGAAGTCGTGCCGTGAGACCTTCCAAAGTTACATATTCAATCAGAGAGGAGGTAACGAATGAACTGGAAAGAAATGATACAAGTGGAACGTGGTGCCGATATTACAGAAATGGAAGCTCCTATTCCTAACACGATTGGAGAAGGCTTCTCCTTCTGTTTGGATGGTGTGCAATATACTACAGTAGGAGGATATACGAACGGAAAGCGTGATGTGGAGTTTTTCATAACTTCTTATATCGGTTATTGTGGTGGGGCACAGCATTACTATTGCTCTATTAGTATTTTCGTGGAAAACAGAAACGGAAACAAAACTGTAGGAGGATACCTTGGTGGCATAGAGGTTCCTAACGAGTATAAAAGTTTCAAAGCGAGTATAGTCAGACCTCTTTCAAAAGAGGAAGTATCAGACACTAAAAGATGGGAATGGTACGAAGAAGGCGACATGGTGGATGCGTTTTGTTCACTCGATGAGCTTAATAAATGTATCGAAACGATCCGTCAGATTTTTCCGGAAGACAAATGGAATGTCGTGATTAAAAGAAAGATTTAGCATTATGAGACAAAGAATTATCGAGGAGTGCAGGAAGAAGATGTACGAAGCCATCTGGCTGGAGATAGACCGTGAACCGCAGCAGCCAGCGGTTGCAAGGATAGACATCAAGACCAAGGCAGGCGACATCTGCGTATGGTGCGACAGAATCGGGAACATAGCGGTCGTGACGCACAAGAATAGCAACAACGAAAGCGAGCGTCTGGAGGAAGCCATCGAGGGCTGCGTTAACTATCAGGACGTGATGGACGACTGGTTGGAGGAGAGCAGCCAGTACGCAGACCAAGACCCGATGGACGCTTTCAACGAAAGCAGGCTCGACATTCTTATGGCTCAACTTGTTTAGGCTTCATAAATGATAGTTATAACAATTATTTGACACTTAAATCCCTGCAGCGGCAGGGCAAAGGGCGCACGCAAAGCTCATTTCAAATGTTATCTAATTCATGCGATATAATATGCGGAAACAGACAGCGTGCGCCCTGCAACGGAAGGGCATCCCTCGGCAGCTGGCAAGGGGGGTAAGTTTTGGCAGTCAACTGGGGTTCGAATCCCCAGCCTTCCACTATAGTTTAATGAACAATAAGTTGAACAGTAAAAAGAACGAATTATGGAAAATGAAATTATCCAAGTAAGCGGTGGAGAAATGCTGGAAGCTATCAACCGCTCGGAGATTGACGGACAGATTGCAACAGCGCACAAGTTTCCGAGAGACATCACGCAATGCAAGCAGAACATGGTAGCATTGGCAGCTATTGACGATGACGTAGCCTACAACTGCTTTTATCATCTTGAGCGCAAGGACAAGGATGGACATGTATCGATTATTGAGGGTCCGAGCGTGAGATTCACAGAGATTATATCAGCCTGCTGGAAGAACCTCCGCATTGCTGGTCGCATCATCGCAAACGATGGCAAGACCATCACGGCACAAGGCGTCTGCCATGACCTCGAGAGCAACGTTGCCTACTCTGTCGAAGTGAAGCGCAGCATTCTGACATCGAAAGGCTACACCTATTCGCAGGACATGCAGGTGGTAGTTGGCAATGCAGCGGTGGCAATCGCACAGCGTAACGCAATCTGCAAGGTCGTTCCGCAGGTATTGATATCAAGCGTAGTCAAGGAGGTGCAGGCGAAGGCACTCGAGCACATCAAGCAGACTGGCGTTAAGAGCCAGTGGAAGAGCTGCGTAGCATGCTTCCAAGCCTACCAGGTAACAGACCTTATGCTGCTTGAATATCTGGGCAGAAAATCAGCCGAGGAAGTCACGGCAGAGGACATTCAGAAGCTGGGCGGTGTGTACAACGCTATAAAGGAAGGCACGACCACCGTAGAGGAGACCTTCAAGAAGCCAAAGCAGCAGGAAGCCATCGCAAAGCAGGCGCAGGCAGCAGCCGATGATGCAAAGAATAAGGCGCAGCAGGCAATGAGCCGCAGTCAGGGAAAGACTGGCAAGGCAGCGAATAAATAAGCCATTTTATTATAATATCCCGAACCGCCACGGTTCAACCTATGGGGTGGGGTCCCATCGAGACAAAGGGAAGCCGTGGCAACTTTTAAACATTCAGTAATATGACAGTAAAACAATTAAGAGAAGCAATTAAAGGTCTCAAAGGAGACGTTTATGTAGAGGTTGTTATGCCAGCAGGCAAGGCTGGATCAACGTGGCACATGCCAGTAGAATCTGCATCAAAGAAGGATTGCAGATTACAGCTCAAGACAAACAATCCGATGTAGAACTTTATAAGCGTAAAAAATTATGGCAGAAAAACAAAACAATAAGAGACACGAGAGCACTATCGACAAGTACTTCAGCAGAACCGCAGATGGTTTCAAGGCATGGGCTGAGGAAGACGAGAAAGAAAGAAACTATCTGCAGATTGCACTTGAGACGACTGGAGATCCAGACGAAAACGGAGAACAACGATTCGATTTTCATATTGCTTACCACGGTAAAGCCAGTTACCTCGCAGACGGAATTGCTCAATCAATGCAAAGGGATAAATTCACTCGCGATATCGTTATTAAAGCAGCAAGAAAATTCTTAATGGATAAATAAAAACATTCAGACAATGAAACAGATAATCAAGTACAAAAGCAGAGAGGAGTGGTTGCAGAACCGCTCGAACGGAATAGGAGCAAGTGAGGCAGGCACGGTACTGGGACTGAATCCGTGGGAAACGCCATACCAGTTGTGGAGACGCAAGAAGGGCATCGACCCACCAAAGGTTGAGAACTTTGCGATGATTGCAGGACACCTGCTGGAGGATGCAGTGGCGCAGTTCTTCAAGCGAGAGAGCCACTGCCACATCATCAAGGCGAGCACGGACGACTACACCATCACGAACACCGATGCACCGTATTTGCGTGTATCTCCTGACCGCACCTTCTGGAGAGTCGGGGCAATTCACAACGAGGCGAGCAAGAGCATCCTTGAGTGCAAGACAACGCAGATGCAGATAGATGCAGACGACCTCCCGAAGCATTGGTTCTGTCAGCTTCAGATGAACCTCGGAGTTGGAGAATACAAGGACGGAGCACTGGCCTGGCTGACAGCAGGTAGGGAGTTCGGATACCGTGACATCGACTTTGACCCCGAATTCTTCGGATGGATGAGGGATGAGATAACCAAGTTCTGGCTTGACTACATCGTTGGCAACCAAGAGCCACCTGCATACAACGCACAAGACGTTCTCCTGAAGTCGCCACTGCACAAGGCAGGAAAGGAGATTGAAGCCACAGCCGAAATCGGTGATATGCTCATCGAGTTGAAGGACATCAAGGAGAAGGGCAAGGCACTGGAGAACCGACAGAATGAAATCGAGGACAACTTGAAGCTGTTCTTCGGGGACGCTGAGAGCATCGTGGACGGAAACGGCAAGACGCTGGCAACGTGGAAAGCACCGAAGGCAAGCGAGAAGTTCGATTACAAGGCTTTTCAGACAGACCATCCCAAGGAATGCGCTGCCTACATCAAGCAGGTGCAGGGAGCACGAAGATTGCTCATCAAGTAAAGGCAGGGCTTATGGCTAACGTTCCTATATCAAAAACCGACCTAAGGAATATAATTTCCCAACTGGAGAGTTATATTTCCCTAGGTGGGAAAGTGACAGCTCCGACCGACACAAGTCAGCGGAACAAAATCCGTATGGCCACCGTACTCAAACGGAAGCTGGAAAAGAAACTATCATTATCAGAATAAAATTATGAACGATTCATTCATCTTATACACATCATACTACGCTCTTATCGAGGGACTGACCGATGAACAACTCGGGCAACTGACGAGAGCGATATTTCTCTACGCAAGGGATGGGGAGATTATCAGTCTCGAACCAGTCGTGCGTATGGCTTTTGGATTTATCGTTGACGATATGAAACGGAATAAAGCCAAGTACGAAGAGAAGGTCGAACGATGGCGAGCCAACGGAAAGAAAGGTGGCAGACCAAGAAAAAAACAAGAGGATAAGCAAAAACCAATTGGTTCAGAAAATAACCAATTGGTTTCAGAAACAACCAAACAAAACCAAGAGGTTTTTTCAAAAACCTTATATGATAATGTATATGATAATGAAAATGATAATGTATATGATAATGATGTTTCTAAAGAAACAGATAATAATATACCTTCTAAAGAAGGTTTGTCAATTTCGGAAAATCCGAAAGTTGACCCAGCCAAACGATGCGCCAAGATTGATTTTGCGGCTATAAAAGAGTACTGGAACACCAAGCATGACCAGTCGGGCAGCGTAATGCGAAGGTTGACCTTGATGAGCGACCAGCGCAAGGGTAACGTCCGTTCAAGGATAAGGGAATACGGAGGGGACGTTCAGATGGTCTATAAGGCAATCGACAAGGCAATGGCAAGCGACTTCATGAACGGCAAGAACGGAAAGGGATGGGTTGCCAGCTTCGACTGGATGATGTGCCCTTCCAATTTCCCTAAGGTTCTTGAAGGCAACTACGACAACGAGCAGCCAGCAGGAAGCCAGCAGCCGCAGGCAGCAGCCAAGGCACAAGATCCAACGGCAACGGCAAGACCGAGCATCGGGGAACGCTACGAGCAAGCCAAGCGCCAGCAGCCAGCACCTCAGCAGAGCCAAGACGACAAGTTCAGATGGGTAATACAGCAGAACCTGGACGACTTGAAGAAGAATCCCCGGAACAAGCCAGCCAAGGATTCACTGGCGAGATTCTACGAGCAGGGAGTTCTGCAGCGTCTGGGCATCGACTGGAAGCCCGAAAAATAACGAATGAGGGTAAAATTAGCCGTTCTGAGCCGTTTTCACGCTACGGGCGGTAAATTATAGAGCAAACAGATTTTAAACTCTTAAAACGAAAGAATTATGGCAGAATACAATAATCAGAGCATTGACATCGACTTAGAGGATATGTTCTACAATTTATCGGATAAAGACCAAGAGGAATTTTTGGTCGACATGTTCACGAACTTACCAAATGAAGAAGCAAGAATGAATGTGGCAAAGGAAAATATGTGGTATCTTGATTACGATACTGCTGCCGACATCATTACTGACACCTTCTGTAGTATGGACAGTTCTACCCAAAAAGAGACTGCCGAGCGCATCGCAGACGTAATGACACCTGAGCAGCGTGAGGCACTTATTGAGTACATTAAAGGGGAATAGCCATGAATGAGTTTTTTTTCCACGAATGCAGAGCCGCTGGGCTCGTATTCAAGACATCGGACGATTGGTTCAAATGGCTGACCGATAACCACTATGACATCAAGAAGCCAGTCGCAGAGCATGAAGGCTTCAAGTACAACATCCATGATGTTTGCATCAATCCGCACGTAATCGAGTATTCCGTAGAGGATGCAGACAACTGGGGATGGAAGGTAATGACCGCCAAGACCCAGTTCGGCTGGATATGGGGCTACAGCATTCAGAAGGGAAAGCAAGGATACGATATTTATCCTGCATGCTACCCGAGTAGATATGACGCTATCAACATCTACTACGGTAATGAGAAAGAAGCGGTTCGAGACGCTTTGACCTGCATCATCAGAGACCTCGAGAAGAATTCTGGAACCAAGAACACCAACCTCCTTCTCTGGGCGGCTAAGAAGAAGCGGGCAGACATCGTTCATCCACAGCTGGAACTTTTTAAATAGTTATCATAAACCGTATTGGCTATGAAAAGAGTTAATATAAAACTGGTCCGTGAGTGTGGCCTTCATCATCTGTCAGTCGGATATGATGACATCTGGCTGGCAGATGATGAAATCAAGGCTCTCGAATGCATCCTCAAGGATTACAATGCGGACCCGAACAATTTTAAATACAGATAAGAAATGAAGAAGATAGAAATCATCACAGACGAACACCGCTATCACGTATACGTTGGCAACACCGACTTCTGGCTCAATACCCTGGAACTGGTGGAACTGTACAAGAAACTGAGACACGTCAAGCTGTAACAGACAAAAGAAACAAGAGTACAAACAATAAAAAACATTCAGATTATGGAACAGAAAGATTTTGATATTTATGAGATTTTGAAGGGCATGCCAGATGGCACACCACTTTACACGCCAATGTGCGGAAATGTAGAGTTCACTTCAGTTGAAGCAGACAAGGAGAAATCGAGAGCAATCTGGACTGAGAATGAGAACGGAGCTTACTCCTTCGACAAGCACGGCAAATGGATGAATGGAGGAGAAGCCCTGCTTTTCCCATCCAAAGAAATGAGAGACTGGAGCAAGTTCTTCAAGAAGGGAGACGTTCTGGAGCATGTAGGCGATGAGAAAGTACAAGGAACCTGCACATTCGAGAAATACGAGGATGAGACGAAGACACGCTTTCTCGGAAGATTCGTCAAAGAGAAAGAAGCCCTTTATTATAAACGCCCTTCGATTTTACGAACAGCCGATTGGGTCAAGAGCGATGATCCAGCAGGATATATCCGATTCGTTGAAGAGAGACTCTGTGGCAAGCTGAACCTCGAAACTCTGGAGATTGAGAAGCCAGCGTTTGAAATCGGCAAACTCTACGTTTTCAATGAGGAAGACGAGGACGGAGAGGTGACAGTAATCGGTGAGCTCATCGGCAAGTACGAGAGCGATGACACGCTGAGATTCGGCAACCAGTACGAAATTGAGACCGAGAAGTTCGTTACCGACCAAGCCTTCGACCTGAGAATCAGCGTACATGAGGAACTGCGAGAAGCGACAACGTGCGAAGTTGAACTGTTCAATAAGCATTACTCTATCTGGACGGAGAAAGAGAAGGAAGCGAAGGAGCAGCCAGACTTCAAGCCTTTCGACAAGGTGCTTGTTAGGAATGGAGAGAGAAGCAAGTGGCAGCCAGCCTTCTTTGTTCGTAACCTTGGGGAGGAAGTAATTTTTAGATTTAAAGTCTTGCCTATCCAAAGCGGAAGAGTAGTATCCGTCTCCCACTGCATCCCATTCGAGGGGAACGAGAACATCGCCTTTACTGACTGCGACGAGAACCTACCATTATAGGACGTATGGCGAGCGAACTGTGCAAGGCTTGCGAGGGAGGAAGAAACTGCATCAACGGCAGGTACTGCCCACCTCGCAGGCAATATGTAGAACATCAAGACATCAATGAATGCAATTGGAAGAAAAAGAAGGAGCAATCCTTGAATCACAGAAAATAAGTATTTAACCAGCTGGGCAGACCATCAACGCTGCCCACTCTAAACAAAGAAAGCGAGGTGGAACATGAAGTAACAGATCCAAAGAGGGAGTGTTTGCAAAATAAACTCGTTCCGTTATATGATATTCATCTATTTGCAAATCGACAGGCACTCCCTCAATTTTTCTGTTTCAAGCCAGCAAGACGATGAAAGGAGAAGGGACTATAGGGTAGAGGATAGGAATAGTAGGGAGCTAGCGCACAAGCGCACACAAGCGCACACACGCACGTAGGATTCCGCAACCCGAACAACTACCCACAGACACAGAAACAATGGCTTAGAACGAAAATTTCAAGAAAATAAGAAAAAAAAAGAAAGTAAAACGAAATGGAAAAAGGAACAGTTATAATAGGCATCGACCCAGATAACAACGAAAGCGGTGTCGGTGCAGTTTACGACGACAAGACATTCTTAGCCTACAAGATGGAGTTCCCGGCTTTGATAGATTACCTCAAGGCTATGAACGAGAATTGTCGCAAGAAGGTCAAGGTCGTTATTGAAGGCGGCTGGCTCAACAAAAGCAACTGGCATGTGCTTAATCGGTTCATGAGTGCAGTCAAGGCAGCAGCAATCGGACGCTCTACCGGAATGAACCATCAGACCGGAATTCTCATCGTTGAGTGCTGCAAGCATTACAATATACCCTACGAGATAATCAAGCCTTTAAAGAAGTGCTGGAAGGGCAAGGACGGGAAAATAACACAAGACGAGATCGCCTACTTCATGAGTTCTGACGGAAAGATGCCGAGAATGAACCAAGACCAGAGAGACGCACTTCTACTGGCATGGGTGTGTGCCGGATACCCGGTCAAGGTAAAGCCAAAGAAGCCACAGACAACCCTGCAGAAGACCATCAGAGCCTTTGATGGATGAGAAAAAACGAAGAGTTGCGAAAAGTTAAAATCGTGCGAAGAACGAACAACTAAAGCGAAAAAGTCGTATCTTTGCGCCAATGTTTATCAGATAAGCAGTTTTTTCGAACTTTAAAAAACAAAAAGAATATGAAAACAGAAGAAATCAAGCTATCTCAGATTACCGAGAATGCCGGGAACCCGAGAACCATCACAGAGGAGAAGTTTAAGAAGTTAGTCAAGAGCCTTCTCGTATTCCCTAGAATGCTGACCCTTCGCCCTATTGTTGTTGATGAGACGATGACGGTGCTGGGTGGCAATATGCGCCTGCGTGCCCTCAAGCACATCGTGTCGATGGACTGGGATACCCTGCGTTTTACCATCAGCGATGGCGAGAAGTTCACGCAGGGCGAAGTTGATGCGCTCTTGAAGTATTGGGAGGGCTGGCGCAAGAAGCCAGTTGCAACCATCGTCAAGGCATCAGACCTCACGGAAGCACAGAAAAAAGAGTTCATCATCAAGGACAACGTGGGCTTTGGAGACTGGGATACCGATATGCTCAATAATGGTTGGAATACAGATTTGATCAAAGATTGGGGCATCGAAAGTTGGAAGTTGCAAGGTTGGGGCGGCACTAGTAATGCTACAAGTGGAGGCTCTAGCCAACAAGAGCCTGATGAAACGGAAAGTAGCATGGACGATACTCCTGACGAGTTGCCAATTGAATTGCAGGGAAAAGACCTAACCCCGGATGACTTGCCAAAGATAGAGGGCGATGACCAAACGGCTATGGAACGTATAATTATTACCTTCAAGTCAGAGGAACGGGATTATCTTGCAGCACTTCTTGGACTGGCTTCTATTGATAAGGTCTTATACTCTGTCGATGAGTTGAAAGACAAAAATGGAAGTGAAAATTGATTTTAAGCGTCAGAGAACGCATTTCGTAAGCGCACCTAGGTAAGTGTTAGCATAGCTTATGAAAACGCAACAGATGCTAGATTCGTCAAAAATAACTACATTATGCGCACGGAATGGAATGAAGAGCGGCTAAAGGACATAGCTAGGAGAAGTGGCGTGTCGCAAACGCTTGCAGACGTAAGCTATGGACGCTTTGTGTTTCATCATTCACCATCTAAGCTATTTTGTAGATGGTTTAATGGGGGGGCATTTCTGATTGCGGTTAAGAACAAACGGACTTTCCGAATTATTGGGATTGCCTGTGTCAAGGAATGGCAGCGCAAGGGTGTTGGCTCATTATTGCTTTCTGTAGCCATAGATGAAGCAAGGAAGTGCGGCTATAAATTGATAGAAACTCGCTCAAAGGAAGGAGCGGAGTTCTATTGTCGCAAGGGCTTTGATGTGGTAGGCATGAAAGGTGGTGATTATTTGTTGAATTTGCAATTATGAACATTCGGAGCGATTATAACGAAAAAGAGCTGAAAAGAATAGCGAGACTTTCTGGTAGCAAACAAGCCGAGAAAGATGCGCATATTGTTGCATACCTTGGTTTCCGCTCTCCTGAAAAGATGTATTGTGAGTATATCGGGGGGGGTGGCTTTTATCAATGGAATGGTTGGAAAGAGTATAATGCGCATATATGGTGTTGCGGTTGCTGAATCTTACAAAAGGAAAGGAATTGCCACTTTTTTGCTAAATCGTGTATTGGAATTCGCCAAACGTAAGGGCTTGCAAAAGATAACGACAAAAACGATTGCTGGCTTGGTATTCTATCAAAGGAATGGTTTCCAGGTTGTAGGGTCTAACGAAAAGGGCGAGTATTTAATGGAAAAAATAATAAATATGGGATATTATCAGTCACCAAGATGGAGCAATGAGATTGCGGATTGTTCCATGCCAATGACATTTGACACGTACTCAAATTGTGCGTATGGATGTCTATATTGTTTTGCGCAGTTCCAAAGGGCACTTGGGGGCGCAAAGGAAGCGTACCTTCATAAGGATGTGAAGCCAGTAAACGTTGAGCACATCAAAAAAATGTTTACTGAGCCTGACAAATACGCTGGTCAGTTCGCTACATACATTAAAGACCGAAAGGTCATGCAGTGGGGTGGAATGAGCGACCAGTTTGACAACTTCGAGCGTAAGTTTGGCAAGACGCTTGAACTTCTTCGGTTCTTCAAGGATATAGATTATCCGCTTTGCTTTTCCACCAAGGCTACATGGTTTACTAAGGATGAGCGATACATGGACTTGATCAGAGGGCAGAAGAACTGGAACTTCAAGTTCTCTATTATCACGCTAGACCAACAGAAGGCACATGTAATCGAGAGGGGCGTAGATAGCCCGATAGAACGGCTTGCAGCCATAGAGCGTATCGCCAATGCGAATGCAGGTGGCGCAACGTTACGTCTTCGTCCATTCGTGATAGGTGTCAGCACTCCTACATACCTCGACTTGATACAAGAGGCACATAATAGAGGAGCAAGCGCAATGAGTACGGAGTTCTTCTGTGTGGAGCAACGGTCGCCAACCTTGAAGGCATTTATGCCAAAACTAAATGAATTGTGTGGCTTTGACGTGATGGCGTTCTACAAGAAGTATTCCGTATCTACAGGCTATCTTCGATTAAACCGAAAGGTAAAAGAGCCTTTCATGCGAAATATGAAGGCTTTGACCGAGAAGATAGGAATGCGTTTCTATGTAAGTGACGCTCACTTCAAGGAATTATGCTGTAACGGCTCTTGTTGTGGTCTTCCATCTGACTGGAACTATTCTAAGGGGCAATGGTGCGAAGCCTTGCAGCTAGCCAAGAAGAACGGACACGTATCTTGGAATGAGGTGCGTCACGACATCGAGGAACTTCATCAGTATGATTGGGGTAGGGCGCAAGGTTATAACTGCAACAGCAGCGAGAAGCGCGCGAAGTTTATGGGGATGACCATGGCAGAGTACATGAGATACCTTTGGAATAATCCGCAGAATGGCCAATCCCCATACAAGCTATTCGAGGGCGCAATGGTACCAGATGGTAAGGATGTAAACGGAAATATCATATACCGTTACAACGGTGCTAAATTCTAAAGCCTATGCCGAAAGGTAATAACAACAAACATCGAGCGCAGAAAATCGACATCGAAAACCGCTTGCAGATTATTGCGCCACTATACCGCAAGGGATGGACAGAGCGAGAAATCACGGCAGAGGTGCGCAAGCGTCTCGACAGCCCGAAGTACAACCAGGCACACTGCGACATTCAGCGGTTGCTGAAGGAGTGGAGGGAAGAGCGGCTGACCGACACCGATGCGAAGATTACAAGCGAGGTCGCAAGATTGAAGCTGGTAATACGTGAAGCGTGGGAAGCCTGGGAAAAGTCCAAGGAAGACTACCACGTTCAGAAATCAACCCAGCATGGACTGCCAATCGTAGATGAGCAAGGGAGGCAGGTTTCCATCGAGACCGTCAAGGCGATAATGTACGATGCCGAGAAGCGAGGATTCGGAGAACCACGCTACCTCGACATCATCATCAAGGCAGAGACGCAGATTTGCAAGCTGCTCGGACTGGATAAGGTCGTACTCGACTTGAACGCAGGCTTCCAAGGCGGTATTGAGGTACGCTACATCAACTCTGGGCACAAGTGTGCATCCAGCGAGCAGGAAGTGATCGATCGTGAGGGATTGGACATGGAATAATTTTACCATAATTTTGTTTTAAGTTTTATTGTTTGAAAGAATGGCACTATTTGACGTTATTGGTGAACTGTATGAACCGAATGCGGACGTGAAGCCAAGGTTTCTCGTGAACCAAGGAGGCACGTCCTCGGGGAAGACATACACCATCATGCAGCGTCTTATAGTGCTTTCTTTTGAGCACCCCATGGCAATTATCACGGTGTGCGGTCAAGACCTCCCGAACTTGAAAGTGGGAGCCATGCGAGACCTCGACACCATCCTGCACACAAGGGCAGAGTTGCTGGACTGGTTCAAGAACAACAAGAGCGACAGCAGCTACCGAGGTAAGAACGGCTCTATCATCGAGTTCAAGAGTTACCAAGATGCGCAGGATGCAAAGAACGGAAAGCGTGACTACCTGTTCGTGAACGAGGCAAACGGTGTGCCCTACGAAGTGTTTTGGCAGCTTGCCATACGAACCCGAAAGCAGGTGTTTATAGACTACAATCCAAGCGCAAGGTTCTGGGTACACAACAACATCATCGGCAGGGATGACTGCCGCTTGATACTAAGCGACCACCGAAACAACCGATTCCTTACTGAGCAGGAACACAAGAAGATTGAAGAGATTGACGACCCCGAACTGTGGCGAGTATATGCGCGTGGACTGACTGGAAAGATAACCGGGCTTATCTTCACAAACTGGGGAATCGTTGACAAGCTGCCACCACGTGAAGAGTGGAAGATGGAGTGCAGGGGTATGGACTTCGGATTCACCAACGACCCAACTGCGCTGGAGCACGTTATTCTCGCACACGGTGAGCTATGGGTGGACGAAGAAATCTACCAGCCCGGACTGACGAACGAAGACATCGCAGACCGCTGCAAGGAGCAAGGACTGACGAAACGAGACCTTATCATTGCTGACTCGGCAGAGCCTAAGAGCATTAAGGAGATACACAACCAAGGGCTGTGGATAATAGGCAGCACCAAGGGAGCGGATAGCATCAACAACGGCATCGACATCTTGAAGCGTTTCCGCATCAACATAACCAGACGAAGCCACGGCATCATCGGGAACATGCAGCAGTATAAATGGAAGAAGTCAAGGGATGGAGAGACCACGAACCAGCCTATAGACGCATTCAACCACGGCATAGACGCAATACGATACGTAGCCTTGAAGAAGTTATCCGTAGCGAGCCACGGAACGGCTAAGGCGCACGTATTGAGACAATAACTACGACAAAATTATAAAGCGTATGGATAAGAACACTACATTCAAGTACTGGCTGGCAGTGGCAAGGCACACCAGCTACAAAATCGGCAAGCAGCCACGACCAGCTTTTGTCGGGGAGAAACAAGTACCCGACAATCTCAACCAGCTATCCATCGGGCAGCTTATAGACCTTTCCCAGCTATCAGACAGCGAGGAAAGTCTGTATCAGATAGTGACAACCGTCCTCGGTCTGAGCCACAAGGAAGTGGAGCAGGCAAGGGCGGTTGATGTCGTTATGCTCATCGGCTGGGTAACATCAGAGGTGGAGCGCATCAACAAGCTCTTCGAGAGCACCGACACAGCGAAGCCAACGAGACTGGAGAAGGAGGCAGGTATCGATACCCTGCGATTCGGACTGTTCGGCATGCTGGACTGGTATGCGGTAAGGATGGGCATCAGCGACCACGACCAAGTGTTGAAGACACCATGGCTTCGCATCTACAAGTGCATGGAAATGGACAACAAGAGAAGCGTGTACGAGCGGAACCTGCAGAAGTTGAAAGCGGAAGAAATGAAACGAAAATCCAGATAATTATGGCAACAATCAGAGAAACATTGAAGCAGCTGGCAGCAGACACGCTACCAGACTATACCTACCTTTTCGAGGACTGGGATACAGCGGATACCAAGCTGGAGAAACTGAACTATCCAGCCATCGTATGCATCATCCCAGCCAGCGGAACGACAGAGATACGCAACGGCAGGGTTTACGACACCGTGAACGTTGCCCTGGCTTATCTCGACATCGTACCGAAGGGAGCGGAAGGAGAAGACAACGGAGAGTGCATCGACCGAATGAAGATGGCAGGGGCAAGGATGATACGAGCCATCAACCAGTCGCACCAGTTTGAACAACTTGAAGGGCAACAATACTACGAGACCATCATCGAGCGTTTGAGCACGATCGTGTCGGGCGTAATGTACTCCCTTCAGCTGACACAGAGCATAGGAGGGTGCGAGGTATGAGCAAGGGAGGTATTCAATTCGACCCCAAGGCGGCATCGCTGATAATGAGGGAGGAAGTGGAGAGAGCACGGCAGCTTATCATCAACCACATCAGGATCAACGGACAGAACGCATCGGGGCGCACCATCGCCAGCCTAAAGGTGGAGCAGCCCAGCGAGGATGAGACCATCCTCTGGGGACATAAGCCATTCGGGGTACTGGAGACAGGACGAAGGGCAGGAAAGATACCATACGGCTTCCGTGGAATCATCCGACAGTGGATGAAGGACAAGGGACTGCACGGCAGACCTATCCCATACAAGACCCAGCGACCGCACAAGTACACACCGCAAGAGCGTGGAGACATGAGCATGGCAGGGGCAATCGCCCACACCATCGCCAGCAAGGGTTCTAAGCTGCACCGGACTGGCGGCAGGGCTGACGTGTACAGCAACGTTGTGCCCGATACGATGAAAAGGCTGGGGCAGAGACTTATTTTCTTAATCCACCAGTCGGTGGGAAGTATCAAACTAAACAATGAGACGGTATGAGACAGACAACGAAAAACGGCATCACGATTAAGTATGCGGACGCTGTAGGCTTCGCTTTCCTTCCCTGCATCATCAAGGCGAGCGGCTCGGGTGTTGCGAGCATCGAGGCAACCATCAGCAGGGAGACCAAGACGTACACGTACAGCGTGGATGCGTTTGCAGATAATTGCATCATGGACTATCGGGAATATGTGCAGGCACTCTTCGATGGCATCAGCTTCGGAAACCTCGACTACAGCAGGGAGAGCCAGAAGAGTAACCTCGGGGCAGTTTTCGATGTTTCCGTGAAGGTCAAGGACAGCGAGGGGAGCGACCTTGCGACATTCAGCTATACGACCTTCTACGTTTGGGGAGCGATGAGGGCAGGAGAGATGTGGAACGTAAGAAAGACGCTTACATGGTTCACGAACTTTCCATTCTCCTTCGGTCTATACATCAGCGAGGAAACCAGCCTTCTTGTGTATGCGGACGGAAGGGTTACGAATAAGCACATAGACATAGAAGAGCAGGGCATTTTCGAGATTAGCAGCAAGTTTCTAAAGGCAGGAGCGAAATCCTACTCCATCAAGGACTATGATGGGAAGATACAGCAGGCGACTTTCGACACGACCTTCGATTTTACGTTCTATCTAAAGACCAGCAGCAAGTACACGGAACTGGCAGCCATCAAGACCGACAACACGGAGAAGGGTGTCTATCTGCGCTGGGTTGATCGTCACGGCTTCTATCGCTACTGGCTATTCACGCAAGGCGATGAGAGCAGGGCGATAAGCAGCGACACCAGCTTCATGCGCAACAACCTCGGAGAGTATGACGATACCATATTCGGCTACCTCGGAGCGAACGGAAGAAGGCAGGGCTACGGCAGAGAGGACACAATACCTCTTTGCGCACCTTTGGTAGATAGCGAGACGTACGATTTCTTGCAAGACCTTGCCAGCAGCCCAGTCGTGGATATGTACCTCGGTGGCGACAAGTGGCAGAGTGTGACAATCAAGGCAGGAACGTACACCAAGACAACGGCAGAGTTGCAGGATTTCGTCTGCAACCTGGTTATTAACAATACACAGATTCAGCAGCTATGACAGACCAGCAACTTTACATCGATGGCATCTTGATGGATATGAGCGAGGAAACGGCAATCACGCTCGACATCAAGAGCAACCTTTTCCGTGACATCACGAAAATGACCGCCAACACGACATACACCATCAACCTGCCCAAGACAGCACACAATATGGCGGTGCTGGAGTTTGCAGGAAAACCGAGCACAAGCAGCAAATACCCCTATATTTTACACACAGCACGTTATTTCCGTAACGGACTGGAGATTATCCGCAACGGAAGGGCAAGCGTCCTGAGCGTCAAGGAAACCATCGAAATTTCAATTTATTGGGGATTGTTCCAGGCATTAGCAACACTGCAATCGTCAGATTTGAAGCTGAACGAGTTGAATTGCACGAAGTATCTGCGGTTCACCAAAAACAACAGCCCCTACACCTACGAGAAGGCAATATCGGAGGGAGTATTCTATGGAAGATACGAAACGGCAGCGGTCAAGACATCAAGCGAGGAGTGGCAGGGCTATGACCGCAACGTTGGAGGGAACAGCGACACGACATATTTACTCGTTGGCGGTAAGATAAGAACTGGAACAGAGGTCGGAAAGTATGTATCGGGCGAGGTTTTGACCGATGAGACATACCAGTGTGCAATCATACCTTTCGAGGCTGGAATGAGAGCCACCATCAGCAAAGTATTGGGAAAGGGAGACTATCGAACCTGGGCAATACTCGACACCAACAAGAACGTTCTTAGCCTTGCCGATGATGCCGGGAAGACAGAAGTAGAGACCTATCCGTTACTACCAGCTCCAGATCCTCTGCTCGGAACGTTCGTGAGTGCAGGAGCGTGCATCGCAAATATCGAAACGAGCGTGGCCATGGAGACAATATCCATCAGGGTTCGAGCAGAGAAGGCAGGCTCTGTCGAATACGGAGCACTGAACAAGGAGACCGGAGAGACAACACCATGGGGAACGTGTGATGTTGCAGCCGGAGAAACAGAGTTCAACGTGGTAAAGAGTAAACCTTCCGGTATTCTAATATACATTAAGCCTTCGGTAGATAAGATGATAAATAAGGCGTTAAGCACGGGTGTGGCGGCTTATTATCTCTCGGACGGTAAGTTATCTCAAGTGCAGGCGAGCGGAGCGTACAGCGTTAAATATACGAGCGATAGTATGCCTATCGATGTGGACCTGCAAGCACCAGCCACTGCTGAATGGCTTATCGTTAACGCAATCAAGGAATACAGCACTGGAACGGCAATTCTTGTTAAGAGTAATAGCGAGACGGAGAACAATGCGAGAGCCAGTGGCACGTTTGACAGAGGCGGTTCATTTGGTGGAGGTGGCTCTTTTGGTTATGTTGACAAGGGAACAATCCAGCCAAGCGTCACGGCGCTGTATATCATTGACCTCATCACGGCACAGACCGGTGTGGCTTTCGGATGGAGCAATCGAGCGAAAGAAATCATCAAGGGACTTGCTGTCCCGTTGATTACAAGGAAGGCAGATGCGCAAACGGTTGTAGGCAGTTTTGAGGGTACTTTTTTCCAAACAGAGAGCCTTGGTATTCTCGACTTCCAGCCAACGAGCCTATCGGAGGTATTCGATGGGCTTGAGATTGGGCACAGATACAGCCAGCTGAATGTAAAGATTGCCTGCACGATGATTTTAGATGTTCAGATGAACTGGTCGTGGGACGCATCGAATGCACACCCGAATGGGTATGTCGGAAGTTCTTACGAAGGATCTACAGAACATAATGGAGTATATAATTACGAGCCTTGCTACGTTGAAATCAAGGTTGTATCAAAGCATACGAGCAATCAGGAGGAAAGCGAGTACACCAAGACATACATCGCAGGCAAGGAGATAGACGAAGATAATGCTTCTTTTAGAAGGTATATTACAGACTACGACTCGGACAAGGTGAACGGACGGTTCATACACCTTGCAGCAGGACGAGGGGAGATTGAACTTGAAGAGGGCGACATCGTTACCTTCGAGTTCAAACACTACGGTAAGGGGGTATTGAGAGGACTGCGTGGGTACAACGGACGCATTTCTGCAAGCATCAGTCAGAGCGATGAAGTACCCTACGGAGGTAATTTCCCTATCGGCAAGAACCTGCCCGACATCAAGGTAACGGATTTCTTGAAGTGTATCTGCATTCTGACATCAACGTTTCCAAGCCAGCGGTTTATCGGTAAAACACTTACATTTGCGGACATCGTGAGCCTTTGGGAAGACAAGGCGCAAGCGGTGGACTGGACGAAGAAGCTAATCCCGAGCGAAGCCAGCAACCATCCAAGGCAGACCGATTTCAGCGTAGAGGACTACTGCCAGCACAATATCTACAAGTGGAAGGAAGACGACACCGTCTTTCGGAAGCATGATGCGGATATGGAGATAGACAACAAGACGCTTGAATATACGCAGGACGTTTGTACGCTGCCATTCGCAGCCACGGACGGAAACCGCATACCGATATACGAGTGGGAGAGCAAGCAATCCACGTTTGGCAGTACCACGATAACCAGACAAGCCGCAACGAAATACAAGGCATGTAAAGACCGAATAGTGAACCTGACGAAGAACAATGCAGGCTATGCGGAATTGGCTTTCAACATCAACCTTCAGGACATCTTCGACAACAAGCTGGAAAAGTTGAGAAAGACGGTGGCGAACCCACACCACATTGTGGAGCGGTTCAACCTTTCGGATTTGGAGATACTGAACTTTGACGAAACGAAGCCAGTGTACCTTGCCCAGTACGGAGCGTATTTTGCGGTTCTCGAAATCAAGACAACAAGCAGCGGATATTGCGAGGTTACAATGATAGAGTTGAACAATTAAAAAGAACGGACTATGGTAAGTGAAGACAAACAGCAGATACTTGACATCAAGGTCAAGTACGAGGATGCAATCTATGGCATCATCAGATACAAGGAGAAGATAGACGAGCTCAAGCAATCCATCAAGGACTTGCAGCAGCAGGAAAAAGACAAGACCATCACGACCAACGAGATGAAGTTGCAGACGGAAGCCATCAATGCAACCATCAAGGAATATCAGTACAACGTGCGTACCCTGCAGAAGGAGATCCAGAACAACGTGCGTACAGAGAACGAGCAGGAGGGCAGCTTGAAGCAACTGCGTGCCCAGCTTTCAAATGCCACAAAGGCTTACGATGAGATGAGCCGTGCCGAGCGTGAGGGAGCAAAGGGAAGAAAACTGGCTGAGCATATCGACGATATTACCGACAAGCTGAAACAGGCTGAGGAGGAGACGCAACGATATTATCGCAACGTTGGCAATTACTACAACTCGATGATGCAAGCAGCAGATGACCTGCAGGGGACGGAGTTCTTTGGTATGGATATTGTCAATGATACCGAGGTTAGCAACATCATCAAGCTGGCGCAGAATATGGATGGACTGACAGGCAAGCTGAAGGCGTTCGGTAAGACCGTAATCGGCTTGGTTATGAATCCATATTTTGCAGCACTCGCTGGCGTTGTCGGTGTTGGTATGACATTTAAGTGGTGGTATGACTACAACAAGGGATTGATGGAAGCCACACGACTTACGCAGCAGTTCACTGGATTGACTGGAAACGAGATGAAATCCGTGCGAAACGAAGTTCTTGCGGTATCCGACACATTCGGGTTGGAATTCACGGAGACGATGCAGTCTGCTAATACAATGAGCAAGGCTTTCGGCATTTCCGTTTCTGAGAGTTTGAAGATTATGCAGGACGGACTGGTGAGCGGTGCAAACGCCAATGGTGAGTTTCTCGACACGATAAAAGAATACCCGAGATACTTCAAGGAAGCAGGACTGAGTGCTGAGGAAATGGTGGCAATCTCAACGCAAGCGACCAAGGAGGGAATTTTCAGCGACAAGGGTGTTGATACCATCAAGGAAGGAAATCTACGACTGCGAGAAATGACAACCGCTACGGCTGCTGCACTTGACGGAATAGGTATTTCTTCTAAGCAAGTTCAAAAGGACTTGCAGGACGGAAGCAAGACCACATTCCAGGTTATGCAAGAGGTTGCTAATAAGTTGAAGGAACTCCCACAGTCAAGTGCTGCTGTAGGTAGCGCAATTGCCGACATCTTCGGTGGTCCGGGAGAGGATGCCGGACTTGCTTATATCGAGATGCTCGGTAACATCGAACTTGATATGGACAAAGTAAAGGCAAAGTCCGGGGATATTGCCAAGGCGCAAGAAGACGAATTGAACGCAACCAAGGATTTGCAGAACGCAATGGCTTCTCTATTTGATTACACCGGGGGTGGATTCGAGACCATGAAGGCTCAGTTGTCAACGATTGCGAAGAAATCACTTACAGCAGTTATCAAGGGAGTTGTGCAGGCAATCAACTACTTCATCGACTGGTACAATGAGAGCCTTCTGTTTCGAGGGTTAATCAATGCGATCGGCATAAATTTCCGCTTGATGTGGAACGCAATCAAGCTCGTATGCAATCTCGGAATAGACTCATTCAAGAGGATGGGCTTTGCAGCAAAGGGCATGCTTGATATACTCGAAGGTATCGTGACTTTCGACCTATCCAAGGCACAGAAGGGATTCAAGGAGATGTTTGATATTTCCGGAACTATCAAAGAAGCATGGCACGACATCAAGAACGCTGGCATAGAGATAGGCAATTCCTTCGCTGACGGATTCGAGAACACCGTGAACGGAAGGCTTGAACATCTGAAATTAGTTGGCGTGAACGGTGGAGCGACCAGCAGCGAGCCAGTGAACGGAAACAAGGGAACAACACCAGCAGCAGCCAAGGGCAGCACCACTAAGGGCAAGGGCAGTACCACAAAGACTAAGACGCAGAGAGCAAAGGAAGAAGCGGAAGCCAAGGCAGAAGCAGAGCGCAGGAAGAAGCAGGAAAAGGAATTGCAGTCGCAGATTGCACTTATCCAGTACCAGTACAACGAGCAAGTAATGGCCGCAAAGAAGCGATACCTCGCAGGTATGTACGACAACGAGCGAGACTACAGCAACGACCTCGAACAGCTGGAGAAGGACATGGTGGAAAGAAGCATTAACGCATACGTGGCGGCAGGACAGATCGGAGCGGAAAAGGCGCAGGAAATGCAGGCAAAGCTCCTCGACATCATGATAAAGGCGAAAGCGGACTTGAAGAACCAAGCAAAAGAGATTGTGGACGAACTCAACAAGGAGTTTGAGGAAGCAGAGAAGAAACGCAGGGATGCGGACATCATGAACGGTGGCACTGGAGAGGAAGACGATGCAGTAAAGCTGGAGAGATACAAGGCTTTCCTTCAGAGCAAGATGGACGCCTACAAGGACTATGCAGCCGTGCAGGAGCAGCTACAGAAGGATTTGAGCGATGAAGAAGTCAAGGAGCAAGAGGAAGCAAACAAGAAAAAGGCAGCTTTGCAGGAAGATCAACTGAAAATGATGAGCGATATGATACAGACCATGGGAGACGGTCTGTCCGAGTTCTTCGAGAACGAGGATAAATCACTGCACTCCTTCCTTAAATCGATGCTGACATCAATACTTGACGCAATCGAGATAGCTGTTAACGCTTACTATGCTCAAATCCTCGCCAAGGAGATTGCAAGCAAGTCGTGGTTTGGTGTTGCGAGTGCAGCTGCGTTGATGGCACTTATCAAGGCAGCCTTTGCAGGAGCAAAAGCACTCGTAAAGGGTTTTTCTGTTGGTGGATATGTTCAGGGCGCAGGCACTGGAACGAGCGACAGCATCCCGGCAAGGCTATCCAATGGCGAGAGTGTAATGACCGCCAAGGCGACATCGATGTTCAGTCCGATATTATCCGCATTCAACCAGCTGGGCGGTGGCGTGCCTATCGTAGCGAACAACGGAGGCAGCAACATCGGCATGGATATGCTGGCGGCAGCGGTAGCAAGAGGGTATCAGATGGCTCCCCAGCCAGTAGTGAGCGTTGAGGAGATAAACCGCACACAGCGTAGAGTGCAGACGATAGAGAATATCAGCAGGCTCTAATGGTGTTGTTATTTCATCAAGATTTGCGTTCTGAGCGGTTTTTGGTCGAAGGTGGTAAAGTTATACACCCAAGGCAGTAAAAGCCGTTTAGAACGCAAAATTTTGGCTTGTTTGGAAAAATTAACTGTTTATGAGATAAGCATATTGAAAAATATCGTATCTTTGCAGCGTTTTAAAACTTAAAAATCACGTTTAAATGGCAAAACTCAGAATATACAACGACATAGACAGCCAAGACAACAAGTTTTGGTATCAATGGTGTGGTGGTGACTGCGTGTGTTTTCAAGATATAGATGTTTTTGTAGCAAGCATACCGAAGGACGATGATACCATCGATATGCGCATCTTCTGCAATGGCGGCTCTGTAGTCGAAGGTTGGGCAATTTACGACCGACTGAGACAGAGCGGCAAGAAGATAACCTGCACCATTGAGGGCAAGGCTGCGTCTATGGCCACAATCATCATGCTCGCAGCACCAAAGGAGAGCCGCAAGGCATACGAGAACGCTGCCTTCCTCCTGCACAATCCGTGGGTTCCTGGCTGGTGTCTGGGCGACCAGCTGAACGCAAAGGACTTGAAGAACCAGAGCGAGGAAATGCAGATGTGGCAGGACAAGATGGTGGACGCATACGTAGAGCGGTGCGAGTGCGACCGTGAAGAGATTCAAGCCTTGATGGATAAGGACATCTTCATCAGTACCAGCGAGGCTTTGCGCCTTGGTCTTATCAGCAGCACCGTTGCACCAATCAGCGCAAGCGCATCGAAGCGCAACATAGAGCAATTCATTAATTCAAAACAACAAAATCCAAAAGCAATGGAGAAGAAAACAGAAGTAAAGGCTTCTCTCCTTGACAAGATTCTCGCCAAGTTGGGCGTGAAGTCACTGGAGGAAGCAGAGCAGGCGGTGGCAGAGCCACAAGCCAAGGTAGAGCCAAAGGCAATGGAACTCAACACAGCGGACGGACAGACACTGACCGTTGAGCGTGAAGAGGGAGATCCGCAAGTTGGCGACAAGGCAAGTCCGGACGGAACATTTGAAATGCCCGATGGTAAGACAATCGTTGTCGAGGACGGTGTAATTACCGACATTAAGACAGCAGGCGACCCCGGCAATGAGGGCGGTGAAGGCAATGAGGGCGGTGAAGGCGGCAGCGCATCAAGCACAGACGACACCGTAGCAAAGTTGCAGCAGCAGGTAGCAGCACTCAAGCAGCAGTTGAGCGACACCAAGGCACAGCTGGAAGGCGCGCAGAAACTTGCGAAGAGCAAGGAAGACATGCGCATTCTGAATGCCGTGAAGATGGCAGGCGGTGCTGAGAAGGTGTTGGCAGGCTACAGCAGCCACTACCAGCCAGCGCAGCGACAGCCAAGCGGCAAGGGTGCAGGAGAGCAGGTGGACGTTAAGGCGGACGCAAAGACTATCAGCGAGAAGGTCAATGCTTATCGTTCAAAGAAGCGACCAAGCAAGGACTAAAACGTTGTAAGAAATCAAGTAAAAACAAATTAGATATTTATAAATTATGAGTAACACTTTTGATGTAAAGCAGTTCGAGAACTTTGTCCTCGAACCCGAAAATCTGAAGACCATCAAGGATGCCGTTCAGGAGACATTCTACAAGGATGAGGACATTGCAGATTTCGTCACAATCACTAAGGTCAAGGACGGAGACCCTATTGCCACCATTGGTGAGATGGAGATGGTCGGCAAGGCTGGCAGCGGTTGCGACCCAACGTATGACGAGAAGGGCATCGCCAACAAATTGGAGCGCTGGAAGCTTGGCGACTGGCAAGTACCAATCAAGATTTGCTATGATTCGCTGAAAGGCTCAATCGCTGAGTACAGCTTGAAGACCGGCACAGACATTGGAGACCTCACCAGCACCGACTTTATGGTAATCTACACCGATGCACTGGAGCGTGCTATGAAGCAGATGGTTTGGCGATTCGGCTGGTTTGGTTCTGAGGATGCGCAGACTGTGTCCGAGGGCGGCAAGCTGACCGATGGATTGAAGAAGGAGTACTTTACCACTTGCGATGGTCTCTTCAAGAAAATTTTCGCAGCTACAGCCACAAAGAACCGCACCGAGATTGCAGCCAACAAGGAAACCACGATGTCGGAGCAGATTGCGGCAATCCGCAAGCAGGGTGTGGCAACCGACCTTGTAGACAAGATGCTTATGAACGTGGACTCACGCATCATCGATGATCCGAACGCTGTGCTTCTTATGACACGCTCTCTGGCTGACGCATTGACTTACGACATCAAGAAGACGTACCACGACATTATGCCTTGGGAGAAGGTCTTCGATGGCTTCCAAACATCGACCTACAACGGCATTAAGATTGCCAGTGTCAGCATTTGGGACAGAATGATTAAGGGCTATGAGAAGGGCGCAACAGCGTACAACCTTCCACACCGTATGGTCTTCTGTAACCCTAAGCAGCTGATGGTCGGCACACCGCAGGATTCGCTCATTAGTGAGCTGGATGCTTGGTTCGACCACAAGGAGCGCAGAAACTATATCTACTCAACTGGTAAGATTGGCACGGCTCTCCTCGAAGAGAATATGATCCACGCAGCTTACTAATCGCTCCAAATCTTCATCAAGTATTAAGTTTACAAATCCTCAACACCCACAAAAACGGTGTTGGGGATATAACAATTTAAAAACGAATTAATATGGAAACAACTTGCGAGAGCCTTATCGCCAAAGACATCATCATCCCTTGCGAAGACCAGGTAACAAAGGGACTGGAGGGCGATGGACTTATCATCAACCGAGACGACATTGACTTCACCAAGTCTGCTGTCGTTGGTAATACAATTAGCACATTGGTCTTGAAGACTGGCAAGAAGGCATACGCTATCCGGCAGGAGGGCAGCAAGCCATTCACTGGAACTAAGACCGAGTTGACAGTTGGCACGCACCGCAATAGCTGGAAGAACACCGTAGCAGTCGTGGTATTGGCAAACACACCTGACGTTTGTGCAAATATCATTGACGGACTGGCGAACGGAAAGTTCGTTATCATCCTGCGCAACCTCTCTAAGGGAGCGGACGGAAAGGCAGAGTATCAGGTATTCGGATATGCGCAGGCACTGAAGGCAAGCGCAGGCGAAAACGACAAGTACTCAGACGACACCGAGGGTGGATGGCTTATCACGCTTGAAGAGGAGAGCGTACCGAAGGCAGCTTATTTCTTCTTCGACACAGACAGCGAGACCACGGCAGCCAAGTACGCCAGTCTGACAACAGCAGCCGTAGGAGGTTAAGCCATGACCTACGAGGAAGCAACAGCCAAGGTCGGGGAGTTGAAGGCACGTTTTGATAGCCCCTTTGATGCAACCGACAAGGCAGTTATTGAAACTCTATATTTCGAGGTAACACGCAAGCGTTTCGTTCCGACAACCTGCCAGCAGTGTTACCACGATGCTCTTATTGAAATTTATCTAAAACTCAAAAAAGAAAAGGCAATGCCAAAAACATGTAATTACGCAATGAAGGCAGGCTTCATCATTTCCTGCCCGGATTTCTACCATGGTAAGATTTTTACGAATGAGAACCTGACCGACAAGGTAGCGCACGAATATCTGACGAAGTACCCACACATGGAGAGCTACTTTCAGAAGATACCCAGCGAGGAACTCATCGAGAACAAGCAGCCAGCAGGCAGCGACAAGAAGGAAGACATCGACCAAGCCGAAAAAGCAGGCAGCGACAAGAAGGAAGACATCGACCAAGCCGAAAAAGCAGGCAGCGACAAGAAGGAAGACATCGACCAAGCCGAAAAAGCAGGCAAGGAAGAGTAACAAAACAACAAGTAAAACGACACAAGCATGAACGTTAAGACAGTTAAAAAGCCAAAGCGAAGGGTTGATATTGGCTACGTCAGCCGATTCAAGATGCAGGCATACGGATATGATAATCTATATCCGCAGAACCTCGCACGCATCACGGAAGCCAGCGGAACGGCAATGCTGTGCCTTAACCGATATGCCCGATTTATTGAGGGCTACGGCTTCGACAGCGATGTTATCGCAGCGTTAGCGATGAACTGTCAAGGGGACACGGCAGACGATTTGCTTCGGAACGTTGCGCAAGACCTCGCACGTTATGGGGGGTTTGCCCTTCATGTTAACTACAACGTTTTAGGGCAGGTGTCGAGCGTGAGCCACGTACCCTTCGAGAATTGCCGCCTTGAAGAGACGGACGACAAGGGGAACGTGGCGCACGTCTTGCTGCATCCCGACTGGGAGCAGAAGAAAACAAGGAACGGAAAGCGGTTGTTTGTGAACGAGAAGACTATTGAGCGCATCAACGTCTTCAACCCCGACCCAGACATCGTTTTTGAACAGATTGAAAACGCTGGCGGCATCGACAGCTACAAGGGACAGATTCTGTGGCAGAGCCTTGATGGGAAATTTATCTATCCGACAGCCAGCTACGATTCTGCCATCACTGAGATTTCGACCGATGAGGGACTGGCCAACGTGAAGATGAGGAACGTGAGAAACAACTTCCTTGTATCGTGTATGCTCGTAACCAAGAAGGGCATTCCTAAGTTCAACGAGGAAGGCGAAGAGGTGGAGAGCGGACAGATGATTTCCGATGAAGACCTTCTGCAGTTCCAGGGGGACGAGAACACAGCGAAGATTCTTGCGGTCGAGGTGGAGAACGAGGAAGACGAACCGAAGGTTGTTGCTTTCCCTACAAGGAACTTCGACAAGGAGTTTTCCGTGACCGACAGCAGCGTTATTGAACGCATCTATGCACAGTTTCACCAAGAACTCTTCTATGCCATCCGTATGGGCAAGCTTGGATTCAGCGGACAAGTTATGCAGGATGCCTACGAGTACTATGCAGGCGAAGTGACGACCGAGCAGCGTTTCATCGAGCGAGCCTTCAGGAAGATTTTCGAAAATTGGCACGATCCAGCCATTCAGAACTTAGATCCCAAGCTTCAGCCGTTGAAGTATATCAGCAGCGAGGTGGCAGGGAACAACACGATAGATTAATTGAGCCTATGGGAGAACAGACAAGAAAGCAACTTATAACGGTTGATCAGTTCCGGGAACTGGCACGACCGACCAGCGCACACCTGGATGAGAATGAAGTGAACGCATACATTCGGGAATGCGAGGATACGAACATCATACCAGCCATCGGGTGGAAACGTTTCAAGGCAGCGACCGAGCAGGGAGAGTGGGGTGATTCAGTATCGCCCGATTTCCAGCCTGCGGTCTTCCTGGACGGTGGCGAATACACCACAAACAAGGAGGGCGTTTGCAGCCAAGACGAAACCAAGGTTCAGAAGTACACCAGCGGAATACGCAAGGCACTCGCTTATTTCACGTATGCGAGGCTTTTCCGTGCCGATGGCACAATTGTAAGCCGGGCAGGTGGAATGCGCCACAGAGACGATTATTCAGACCACGTTCAAGATGCATCACGCAACAAGCAATACAACGACATCATGGATATGGCAGAAAGATATTTATCAGATGCACTCGAATACCTCAAGGCATTCACCCCGAAGGGGGAAGTGAAGGCACAGAGAGGAACGAGGGCACACATTCACGCAATAGGAGATTAATATATGGCAACAATAGAAGAAATTAAACAGCAGGCGGAAGCGGTAAAGAACGCTACGCAGGTGGGCGAGAACACAGCCGAGAGGGTAGGCGGTGCTCTCGCTGGTCTTGCGGATATTGCCAAGCAGCAGGACACCGAGCTTGGCAAGAAGTTTGATAAAACAAGTGTTGCTCAGGATTCTGGATATTCTGAGAAACTTGTTATGTCTCAGAATGCCGTTAGCACTAAACTTAGCGACTTAGAGAAGAAAATAGGCGATAGATTTGTTGTAGAAGGTGATGTGACCAATCTCCCAGATGAGGAAGACCTTACTTCTATAAAAAAGTCTGAGCGCAATGTCCTTAAATTTGCTGATAAAAGATATGCACCAGAAAATTTCAGCGGTAAAGGCTACAAGCGTCTTCGCAAGAACATTCAAAAAACAAATCTTGCAGTAACAAAGATTACTGTAAACTCAGCTCCTACCAAGGATGGTGAGATTTCAGTAACAATTAATAATATTAATACTCATATTTCACTTGTTAAGGACGTACATAACACTCCTGCTTTAGTAGCTCAGACTATCAGCGATACTTTAGTGCCTGTTCACAAAGACTACGACATTGAAGTAATAGAGAATATCATCACATTGACACACAAACATAGTGGTGAAGTTGCAGCTTCTGCTTTTGATATTGCAGATACAGAGACTACTCTTACTATAGAGGATTCTGTCAAGTCAGTTAATCGTAATATTCTTGTTGCTGATATGATCAGTAATCCTAATACTATTTATGAGATTAGATATGATTTTGATTTTGAAAATAAAACTATTGTACTTCCTAAAGATTCAATTTTGTATTTTGAAGGAGGTTCTTTTAGTAATGTGACATTAAAAGGAAGTAATACTACAATACAAGCACAAAATTATGAGATTTTTAAAAATGTAACATTAACAGGTACTTGGGACACGGCTGATTTTTATGTAGAATGGTTTGGAGCAAAGGGCGATGGCGCGAACGATGATACAACTTCTATTCAAAAAGCATTAGATGTTGTATTAAGTGTCACACTGCCTTTTCACATAACTGTACATCTATCTAAAACTTATAGAATAACAGATACACTTAATATACACGCCGAAACAACATTAAAGGGCAATTTTATTGGGTCTTATATGAATTATGCTAAAACTCAGTATAAATGTATTGTTGCAGATTTTAGCGATACTAAAAAATGGATTGTTCAAAGCTCAAATTTAAAAAATAGTGCATATAATGCTAATTT
>ERZ1034842.50-NODE-50-length-68865-cov-17.400683_pt1 | contig 68865 bp, 51 predicted proteins | sample MGYA00520634_ERZ1034842 | MGnify/ENA primary metagenome ERZ1034842 (study PRJEB33766, sample SAMN09781734) | gut metagenome | biome: gut microbiome | host: Homo sapiens | place: Madagascar | study: EMG produced TPA metagenomics assembly of the PRJNA485056 data set... | reverse complement strand
GCGTCACGTTGACATCGTGAAGGTCATAGGTTCGAGTCCTATTACGCCCACCATTACTTGTTAGTGAGTGGGACGGTTCAGTACCCATTTTTTCTGTCGGGCGTATAGCTCAGTTGGTTAGAGCGTCACGTTGACATCGTGAAGGTCATAGGTTCGAGTCCTATTACGCCCACCATTTTTTCCCCGGGTGATTAGCTCAGTTGGTTAGAGCGTCACGTTTACACCGTGAATGTCGGGAGTTCGAGTCTCTCATCACCCACCATTCTGCACTATTGCTCATAATTAATGCCTTTTCGACGTTTTTTTGCCATTGTTCTTAATTCAGAAATTCGTGTTTCCTCAGCGAGCTTTATCCAGCGATGAAAAGCGATTCTGGCATGATAAGATGTTTGGGCTTTCGAATAAATGCCCGCAAAGCCTGGATACTCAAACTTTGTCCGTGTCAGTGAAAGATGTACACTATTTTCCGTATATTTGACTTTCTGCTGTTGAAATCCGCGGATTTTCTGTGTATATAAAGATTGACCGGCATTATAACCTCCTATCGTTTTTTGTGGTTATTAAACAATAGTGGCAATGTCGGTCACTTTCCACTTCATCGCTGATTTTTTCTGTTTTTGCCCTCATCTATGGCAAATAGCGTCGATGAACCATATAATGCTTGTCAGCCAATATGCGAATTTAAAAAAAGGGCCGCAACTTCGATGTTGCGGCTCTTGAGGTTTTGGAGCGGGCGGCTCAGAGAGCGGCGGCTTTCTCCATTTCCTGTTTGGCGGCGTCGAGCTCTCCGGCGGAGAAGAAACGTCCGCCGACAATCACCTCGCCGGCTTTGCGCTTCGTGCAGGAGGGCGCGAATGCGGTTTCAATCACAAGCTTGTCGGAAAGTCCCTTCGCAGCGGCGTATTCGAGAACGTCGGCGAGAGCTTTTGCGCTGACGTCTTCATCCGTTCCCGGCGTGACGCAGACGGATACGGCAATTTTCTTTTCCGCTTTTCCGGATTCCACGACTTCCACGGCGTCGAAAACTCCGTTGAGGTTTTCGTACGTTGTGTGGAGGAGGTGATGCGCCTTCTCGGAGTTGGGCTGTCCGCCGAGATACTTTTCATAGCATTCGGCAAGCATGTGGTTTTCAAGAGAGTTCTTGAACTGCATGTTTTTGTCGCACTTGTAGGTGGCTTCCATGCGCCGGGCGCGCTTGACGCGGTCGTTCTGAATGGGCTGTCCGCCGCCGCAGACGCATCCGCCGGGGCATGCCATGACTTCGATGAAGTGATACGGGGATTTGCCGTCGGCCGCGTCCTGCGCGAGCTCTCTGGCCGCGCCGAGGGTGTTGACGACCGCGATCTTGAGCTCGGCGTCACCGGCTTTGACGGTGGTTTCTTTGAAGCGCTGGCTTCCGCGGACTTCTTTGAATTCGAGACCGTGCATGGGGATGTTTCCGGTGATTTTTCCGACCGCGTAGCGTAGCGCGGCTTCCATGACGCCGCCGGAGGAACCGAAGATGACGCCTGCGCCGGTTCCGAATCCGAAGGGCATGTCGAAGGCGTCGGGTTCAAGCTCGTTGAATTTGATGCCGAAGGAGTCGATCATGCGTCCGATTTCGGTCGTGGTGAGAACAAAGTCCACATCGGGATTGCCGTCGACTTTGAACTTGTCGAGCTGGGCTTCATACTTCTTGGCGGTGCAGGGCATGATGGAGACGACGACGATGTCCTTGCGGTCCTTGCCGATCATCTGCGGCATGGCTTCCTTCATGGTCGCGCCGAACATCTGTTGCGGGGAGCGGCAGGAGGAGAGGTTCTTTCCGAGCGAGGGGAAATTGATCTCGGTGTATTTGACCCAGCCGGGGCAGCAGGAGGTGAACATCGGAAAGGGGCCGCCGGCTTTGACGCGGCGGAGGAACTCCTCCGCTTCTTCCCAGATGGTCATGTCGGCGGCGAAGGTGGTGTCGTAGATGTAGTCGAAGCCCATTTTGCGGAGCGCGGCGACGAGTTTCCCGGCCGCATTCTGTCCGGCTTCCTGGTTGAAGAATTCGGCGAGGGCGAAGCGGACCGCGGGGGCGATCTGAGCGACGACGACTTTATTCGGGTCGTGGATGGCGTTCCAGACGTCTTCGCGGTTCTGATGCGGGATGATCGCCCCGGTGGGGCAGACGGCGGCGCACTGTCCGCAGTTGACGCATTCGACTTCATTGAGTCCCTTGTCGAACGCGGGGATGACGCGGGCTTTGGAGCCGCGGAAGGCGAATCCGATGGCGCCGATTCCCTGGACTTCCTGGCAGACGCGGACGCAGTCGCCGCAGAGGACGCACTTGTTCGGGTCGCGTTCGAGGGAGGGCGAGCTCTTGTCGACGGGCTCAAGCTCCTTCAGCTGTTTGTAGCGGATGGTGTCGACGCCGAGTCTGCGGGCGAGAGTCTGAAGCGTGCAGTTTGCGCTGCGGACGCAGGAGGGGCACTCGCGGTTGTGGTTGGCGAGGAGGAGCTCGATGTTGATTTTGCGGATGTCGCGGAGCTGCTTGGTGTCGGTGTGGATGACCATTCCGTTTTCAGGCGGAGTGGAGCATGCGGCCATGATGCCGCGTTTTTCGACTTCGACGAGACAGAGGCGGCATGCGCCGTAGACGCTGAGGTCGGAGTGATAGCAGAACGTCGGGAGCTCAATTCCGGTTTTGCGGATGACCTCAAGGAGATTGCGTTCTCCCTGAACCTCGACCGGAACGCCGTTGACGGTAAGAGTTTTAACAGCGGGTGTTGTCATTTTCTGTTTTCCTTCTCATTAGATTCCGGTGATGGCGGAGAATTTGCACGCGGCCTTGCATGCGCCGCACTTGATGCACTTGGAGGCGTCAATGACGAACGGCTTGCGGATTTCCCCGGAGATTGCGCCGACGGGGCACTTTCTTGCGCAGGCGGAGCAGCCTTTGCACTTCTTCGGATCGATTTCCGGACGCGCGAGCGCCTTGCACTGTCCGGCGGGACAGCGTTTTTCGCGGACGTGGATCAGATATTCTTCGCGGAAGTGTTTGAGTGTGGAGAGAACCGGGTTCGGCGCGGTCTTGCCGAGTCCGCAGAGCGAACCGGCCTGAACGGCTTTCGCGGTCTGTTCGAGAAGGTCGAGTGTGGATTCATCGGCTCTGCCCTTGGTGATGTCGTCGAGCAGGGCAAGCATCTGCTTGGTTCCTTCGCGGCAGGGAACGCACTTGCCGCAGGATTCGTTCTGGGTGAAGTGCATGAAGAACTTCGCGACTGCAACCATGCAGGTGTTTGTGTTCATGACGACGAGTCCGCCGGAACCGACCATTGCGCCGACGCTCTTGAGGGAGTCGAAGTCGAGCGGGAGGTTCAGCATCTCTTTGGTCAGGCAGCCGCCGGAGGGTCCGCCGATCTGGACGGATTTGAAGTTGTCGAGGGAGACTTTGCCGTCGGCGTCGGTGACTCCGCCGCCGATTTCATTGACGACTTCGCCGAGTGTGGTTCCGAACGGAACTTCGATGAGCCCGGTGTTCGCGACGTGTCCGGTGAGCGCGAAGGTTTTGGTTCCGGGGGCGGTGGGAACGCCGAGTTCGCGGAATTTCTTTGCGCCTTCACGGATGACGTAGGGGACTGTTCCGAGGGTTTCGACGTTGTTGATGACGGTCGGCTTGCCCCAGAGTCCGCTCTGTGCCGGGAACGGGGGTTTCGGCATCGGCATTCCGCGTTTGCCTTCGATCGAAGCCATGAGCGCGGTTTCTTCGCCGCAGACGAACGCGCCCGCGCCTTCCATGACATGGATGCGGAAGGAGAGTCCGCTTCCGAAAATGTCGTCGCCGAGCACGCCGGCCTCTTCCGCGTCCTTCACGGCTTTGCGCATGCGGAGAACTGCGAGCGGGTATTCTGCGCGGACGTAGACGTAGCCTTCATCGGCGCCGATGGCGCGCGCGGCGATCATCATGCCTTCAATGACGGCATGGGGATTTCCTTCCATGACGGAGCGGTCCATGAACGCTCCCGGGTCGCCTTCGTCGCCGTTGCAGATGACATATTTCTTGGGACCGGGGGAAGCGAGCGTGAATTTCCATTTGCGTCCGGTGGGGAAGCCGCCGCCTCCGCGTCCGCGGAGTCCGGATTCTTCCATTTCGGAGCAGACCTGTTCCGGAGTCATTTGAGTGTAAGCCTTGATCGCGGCGAGGTAGCCTTTTTTGTGAAAGTATTCGCCGATGCTGTCGGGCTCGATGGTGCAGTTTGCGAGGACGAGACGGTGCTGGCGGTTGTAGAACGGGATTTCGTGTTCGCCTTTGTAGCGTTTGCCGTCCGTCGGGTTCAGATAGAGGAGACGTTCGATAATGCCGTGTTTGAGAATGGTTTCCTGAACGATTTCGCGGGCGTCATCGGCGTGAACTTTGGTGTAGATGATGCCGTCCGGTTCGATGCGGACGAGGGGACCCATCTGGCAGAATCCCTGGCATCCGCTCTTGGAGACGTAGTTGGAGCCGGGGTGGACGTGGTCGGCGGAGTCGTGTTCGAGGTCGACTTCAACCTGCTGACCGGCTCTTTTGAGTTCATCCACGAGGGCTTCACGGACTTTAAGGGAACCGTTTGCGACGCATCCTGTACCGCCGCAGACGATGATTCTGCGGGAGATTTTAGCGGCTTTCGCTTCGTAATCGCTGATGCGTTTTTCGACGTCGGCGGGAGTGAGTTTTGCCATTATGCCACCTCGTTGGATTCTTTCGCCTGTCTGGCGAGCAGTTCGTCGATGATTTTGGGAACGTCGGAGGGTTTGACCTGTCCATGAACTTCATCGTTGATGACCATGACCGGAGCGAGACCGCATGCGCCGAGGCAGCTGACGGTTTCGACGGTGAACATCATGTCGTCGGTGCTGTCGCGGTCGGGCTTGATGTTGAGTTTTTCATAGAGTGCGTCGAGGATGGTTGTGGAGCCTTTGACGTGACATGCGGTTCCGTCGCAGAGGCGGATGATGTTTTTGCCTTTGGGCTTGAGGGAGAAGTGAGCGTAGAATGTGGCGACGCCGTAGACGCGGGCGGGGGGCAGTCCGAGCGCGCACGCGATATAGCTCAGCAGTTCTTTGGAGAGCCAGTTGTACCGCGCCTGTGCGGCCTGCAGGATGGGTACAAGTTTTGTTTTGTCGTAATTGTACTCGTGGAGAACTTTTTCGGCGTCCTCCATGCGCGACACGGCTTTTGTTGCTTCGCGCATCTTTTCTGATGCTTCCATACGTTTTCCTCCTGTTTTGGATATGCAAACAAATCAGTCTTTTTTCAGAGTTTCCTCAAACCGTGATTCGGACACGGAAATCTCACAAAACAAGCCTTTGTGATGTTCTGTGAAATTTTAAAAATATATGCACGTGATTCATTTCACAGTTAATATATGCACGTGTTCGGAAAAAGTCAAATATGAACTCAAAAAAAATGAGATTTCACAGCTGTTCAAGGCTAAAATTTTTTGTGTTTTTCACACAAGAGACCCCGAAAACGGGTTTGAAGCACAGAATATTTTATTGTGTATTTTTCACAGCAGAAGCCCGGCGGTTCGCGGAAACATTCCGGCAGGAGAAGAAAACGGCTGCATTTTACGGGGACCGCTGAAAAAAGCCAGCGGTCCCCGGCGGGCGCGGTCTGCAGTCTTTGCTCAGTTGCAGATTTCACACGAGGAGCAGTTCTCGTACTCCAGCTTCACGCCGTCCGCGTTTTCTTCCAGACGGAAGCGCAGTGTGCCGTCGCCGAGGGGAATTTCTCCTTCCAGAAACGCGAGCCCGACCGGAAGGGGGCTGAGTTTCCAGATTCCGTGTTCGGCATCCACAGGGCGCAAGCCGAGAATCGAGGCGAAGCAATGATGCAGAATGTGTGAGCTCCACGCGTGACAATCCGAGCGCGGATTGTCGAAATTTTCCGGAAGTGTGAAGAGACCCGTGCGGTCGGCTTCGAACCAGCGGGCGAGACGTTTCCGGAAAAGATCGCCGCGGCGGAGCTTGCGCACGGCTTCAAGGTAGTAATACGAGAAGCTGACGCTGCACGGTGCGGCTCCGGGAAGGTCCGGGGCGTAATCCGGAAGATTTTCCGAAAGGACTGCGAGAACCTGGGCGTGCTCGGAGAAAGTTGCATGCGCCTCGTCTTCCGCAAAACCTTTTCCGGGAACTTCGTAGGTCCGGCGGATCGCCGCGGCGGCGGTTCGGGCGGATGCCTGCCACTTGGAGAGTTGTTCCGGATCGAGCTTCGCCATTGTTTCGAGCGCAAGCAGACGGAAAATGTTGAGAGTGCAGTCGCCCGCTGGTACGCCGTCGGGCCAGCCGTCGACCCAGTCGACGAAGTTCCAGCCTTTTTCGCCCGGCTTCCATCCGGGAGTGTCGACGAAACGCCAGCCGGGAAAATGAACGAGTCCGTCAACCGCTTGACGTTCGAAGTATTCGAGAATCCGTCGGGCGCAGGGAATGAATTCGCGGACGAGTTCCGGCGAACGCCACTGCGCGACGTCATGCAGGAAGAGAATGTAGATCAGCGCAAACGAGGGGATCACCTGCTCCTGTTTCGAGGGGGTGCGGGAATAGATCAGACCGTTGGAGACCTGGCTGTCGGCGAAGGAGCGGAGCGCGGCGGTGATGATGCGGGTGTCGCGCGTGGTCACAAGCGCGGTGAGAGATTCAAGACGGCTGTCGCTGACATACTGGAGGCGCTCGAAGAACGGACAGTCCATGAATGTTTCGTGCGAGCACATGCGGAGCGTGTTCCAGGCAAGTTCGAGCGCACGGTCGAATTCGGGCGAGGAGCTTTTCACGCGCCATTCGCGCTTCCACGGGTAGAGCGTGGAGGTGAACTCCGCGGATTCGAGCGTGGCGTCTCCGGTGAATTCCAGAAGAAGATAGCGTCCGGATTTCCATTCGCAGTCGCGCCAGCGGACTGTTCCGCCGGGGAGGTTGAGCACGGTTGCGTTGCCGATCCACTCTTTCCCTTCAAAAATTCGGCGGTCGCCTTTGTCGCCGATCAGATCGCGTGTCTGAAAACTTCCGGGACGGTAGAGCGTTTCGGTCCAGCGGATGGAAACGCTTCCGGTTCCGCGGAACCGGAAATCGCTCCAGACACAGACATACTGGTCGAAAACAAACAGCTTGGAACCGTCCGGACGTTCAATGATCCGGTATGCGCGTTCCGGTTTCTCCTCCATCGGGGGGACGGGACGGGGGAAGAGCGGACGCGTATCTTCGCGGAATGCGACGGATTCCCATTTGCCGTCTTCGCCTTCGAGTGCGCGCCAGTTGAATTCGGGGGCGGCGGTCATGCGCGGAGCCATTGCCCAGTCCGGATAGGGCGGGGTGAATTCGAGATGACGGAGCGTCTGACATTCCCAGCCGTCCATGAGCTGTTCCGATTCGGCGTAGAATCCGAATGCAACGGATTCCTGCGCATGCGGGGCGAGGTTGCGTCCGAACATCGTTACGCGTGCGGTGAGCGTGTAGTCGCCGGCGGGAAGCGGGCGTTCAAAGTTTTCCAGGAACCAGCGGCGCGGGGTGCAGCCGGCGGGGCCGGCGCAGAGAAATTCTCCGTTCAGGAAGAGTTCCGCATGTTCGTCTGCAAACCAGCGGAGACGGAACGTCTGTTCCGTCTCCAGATGAAATTTTGTACGGTAGACCGTGATGGAAGGTCCCGCCGTTTCAACGGGCGGAACCATTCGGAATATGGAATTCATAGAGCATTTTTCCTTATTCGGTCAGCCGGACGAGCGGCCAGAAATCGGGACGTTCGTTCGGCATATCCGTTCCGGTGGTGTTGGTGAGACGCGAGCGCGGCTCCTGCTGCGACGGATCGTCCGCATCGTTCAGCAGAATGCCGATTCCGAGGGTGTTTCCGGCTTTCAGGCGGAAGGGTTCCACGCTTTTCGGCGAGAATGCGACTTCGTAGAAGTAGCCGTCCGCCGTTTTGCGGAACGCGGCTTTTACGTCGTCCGCAAGAGTGTCCGCTTTCGCTCCGGCGACGCCGCGTGTCAGCTGAACATCGGGCGTGAGGTAGCGCCAGACAGCGACTTCGGAGGCGGAGGCGTTCTGCGGATAGATGCCGTAGGACCAGTCATCGGAACCGATGGTGCGCTTGCGGTCGCTGTCGCCGCCGTCGGCGAATGTGTCGAAGAAAACCTGAAGCGAATCGTTCTTCCAGCCGTCCTTGATGCGCGCCTGCTTCTTCCAGACGAACTTGTCGTCCTTGACGAAGACTGCGAGATAGAGTCCGTTTTCATCCCAGGCGATTTTATAGTCGGCGGAGAAGTCCTTCGCATCGGGGAACAGCCCGCGGCGCTGAAGGAATTTTCCGCGGAAGCGCGTGGTCATGGGGATTGCGGGATATGCCGCCCACTTCGCCGGATTGCCGTCGATGACAATCGGCTGTTCCGCGCGTTTCGCGAGAAGTCCGGCGAACGAGCGGTCATAGCGGAAGACCTCGTTTTTTCCGTCCTGTTTTCTGAAACGGAGCGTCAGGTCATAGGCGGTCTGCTTATCCGCCGAAAGCGGAATTGGAAGGGGAAGCGTGAAGTCTGTGCTTCCGCCTGCGGGAATCGATACTTTCCGGTCGCCGCGGGGAGAAAGCAGCGTTCCGGAAAGCGTCGAGTTTTCGATGTTTTCAAGACGCACGGCGACATCCGACGCGGAGTTCAGACGGACGGTCAGCAGCGGTCTCTGAGCGATGTTGGAGCGTCCGTGTCCGGCGCGGAGCATGGCGGCGAACTCCTTTGCGGTATCCGGTTTGCCGCGGAGAAAGACCGGGTAGGGCGAGAGCGGGAGAACGGTTTCCCCGTTTTTGTCGGCGGGGAGCGCATGCTCCGCTTCCATGAGGTCGAAGAGTTCGAGTCCGGCGGCGGGCTTGAAGAGGAAATCGGGAGCGGCTGCTTCGCCGAGGTCAACCTCTTCCATGCACGCCCAGATTGCCGCGACGGGACGCTTCTGTTCATCTTCGAACAGGTAGCAGCGGGTGTTTGGGAAGAGATTGAGCTCCTCCAGGAACCGCGCGTTTCCGAGGAGACGGCCGAGCGTGTTCGGGATCTTCTGGAACGCGAACGGCGTGAGCATGGCGTCCATTTCGAACGCGCCGTAGTTGCTGGCGTTCATCTGGCGGATGCGGTCCTGATGTTTGAGCCCGACGAGCCACGAACGGGCGCGGTAGGCGGAGCCGATCTTTTCCGCGTAGGAGAGGTCGTATGTGTAGGGAACGAGCCCGTTGAGATGTCCCGACGAAATCGGATAATCGGAGATGAACGGGGATTTGAGACAGCGGACGGGCAGCCAGTGCATTCCCTCGGGCGAAGAGATTTTGACGTTGCTGTATCCGTGCTTGTCGAGGACGGCGAACAGGTTTTTGTACTGCCGTTCCATTGAAACGGGGTATTCGGGTGCGCCGACGCGGTAGTTGTGCGCGGCGACGGCGTCGTAGCGGATGCCGTTTTTCGCGGCTTCCGCAAACAGACGGTCGTAGAAGAGGATGCGGTCGGGAGAGGCGATGTTGGAGGTCGGGCTTGTGTAGAGTTCCGCTTTCGGATTTCCGCGCTTGACGCCTTTCGCAACGGCGGTTTCGAGCGCGATGAATTTCCGGTATTCCTCCGGTTTCGCATAGGCGGGATTCGCCCATTCGGGGAGCGTGCCTTCGGGTTCGCAGAGGAAATACCAGCCGCGGACCGAGGGGGAGTTCTTCGCGATTTCCGCGGCGGCGTCTTCCACGCGCTTCAGCAGTTCGGGGGTGATCTCCTTCTGCGCGGCATTTTCAACGAGCAGCGAGTCGCTTTTCCTGCGTCCGGAGATGAGATACCACTCAACTTCGCGCAGGATTTCGACATTGCGTCCGTTTTTGTCTTTGCGGGCATGGGCAATGCGGCAGATGGAGCTTTCCACGCCGAAGCTGTCCGCGAGCTGAGCCAGCCGTTCATCGTTGATGACGAATCCGGAGCGGGCGCCGTAGCCGATTTTGCGGTAGCGGTCGAGAACGTCGCGGTAGATCTGCATCGGGAAGAGCGGGTCGACGTAGGTGTTCACAAACATGTTTTTATGTTTGTGCGTGTTGTCGAGGAAGCTCATGATGCTGAACCGCTGGATTTCATAGCGTTTCTTTCCGCCGATGGTGTAATCGGATTCCACGATGAAAATGCCGCGCGGAAGGCCGTTCAGCGGAAGATCGACACGCGCTTTGCCCTGCGCGTCGGCGGAGAAGCTGAAGGTCTTCTGAAGCTTCACCGTATCGAAGAAGTCGCGGACTTTGACCGCAACCGTTCCTTTGGCGTCCGGAGCGGTGACGATATCCAGATGCGCGTCGACCGGTTTGCCGTATTCGATGAAGTTGTCGGGCGCGGAGGTGCGGAGCGCGCCTTCCGCAAGCGGAACTTCATACGGAGTCGCTTTTGCCCCCTTTTCCAGCTGGACGCCGTCGATGTAGCAGGTTGCATCCGCGGTGGAGCGGGCGGAGAAGACGGCGGGGAATGCGGCGGAGCTCTTCCAGGTGTGAGTCAGCGTGTAGCGTTTCCATTCTCCGGTGAGCGGAACCTTGACCGCCGGCCATTTGGAGCTGTCCCAGATGAGCGCGGGGTCCATGAACTGGACGGTAAGTGTCTGTTTGCCCGGCTTGTCGGTTTTCGCGTAGAAACTCAGCGTGCAGGTTCCGGGACCGAACAGGAGCGTGTGCGTGCTGACCGGTTGATGGAGGAGACCGTCGGGCGTGGAGCGGATCGCGAGACTGTGCGTGCCGAACTTCGCTTCTTTGTCGCTGATGAAGACCGGTTTGCTGTCGAAGATATTGAAATTCACTTTGCCGCGGTGACGGAAGATCATATAGCGCAGTCCCTGTTCGAAAGAGCTGTTCTGAAGCAGATTTTTTCCGCTTTGGTCGGGCAGTGAGTAGCGGTCGAGCGCCCAGAGATCGCAGTTCGCTGCTTTGGTGACGCGTCCCGCCGGGGGAGGCAGGGCGGTTCCGGCTTTTGCGCCAGGGTCGAGCACGAAGCGGAACGGCTTCCGCGGATCATCCGCGACGAGCTGGAGAAATGCGGCGGGGGCGGCGGGGACGTTGATGAACTCCGTTTTGCCGGATTCAGGTTCCACGGTGAAGCTTTTTTCGGGCTGTCCGGCGCAAAGACGGATTGCGCGTGCGCCGCCGCTGAACATGCGGTCCGCCTTCAGCGTCTTGTCAACGTACGGGGGAAGCGTGAACTCCCGCGCGTCGATTTTGAACCGCGTTCCGCCGAATTCGACGCCGCGGAGGAAGAAGTTGATCTGCAGTTTTCTTTCCGCCTGCGGGAAACGGGCTTCGAACTGCACTTTGCCGTCGGGACGCAGTGCGATCGAGAGCGTTCCGGAGCCGGGGAAATCGTAAATGATTTTCTGTCCGTCTTCGCGGCGGGTTCCCTTGACGTCCTTGCCGTCGACCTGGATTGCGATTCCGCCGAATCTGCGGTCGGGGGAGCGGAAGTGAAGCTGGGGCGTGCCGGATTTATAGCAGATGAGCTGCGCGGCTTCGCCCTGGAAACGGCAGAGTCCCTTGCCCGGGATGAAGCGGGTGTTTCGGACACTCTCCTTTTCGGAGGATTCAAACGGCGGTCTGGTTGCCGGCAGCGGCGGAAGCGCGGAAAGCGTCCCGGAGGCGAGCAGCGAGATGCTGAAAAGAATGGCGGAAAGTTTCATCGTTTTCCCTCTCAATTTTCAAAAGTGAAGCTGAACGGTTCCGCCGGCTTTGCGGGGAGAATATGGAAAAACGCGTTGCCCGATTTCGGGGAGTTGTGCAGAACGACTTCGGTTTTCTCCGGCATTTTCACGGAAAACGCGCGGTCCGCATTGCCTTCGCCGAAAGAGACGAGATCCGTCTTCTCCTGGAAGAGTTTGCGGTTTCCCGGCGCGGCGTCCGCATTGATTTCGAGGGGGTAATCCATGCCGTTGACTTTGACGGAGGTTCCGGTGAATGCGGCGGTTTTGATGAAGAAGGAGAGATTCAGTTTTTTCGCTCCGGGGAAGGTTGCCGTGAGCTGAACTTTCTTTTCGCCGTTGATGAGAATCGTGAGTTTGCCGTCATTGGGGAAACTGTAGGTGACAACGCCGTCTTTCTGCGATCGTGTTCCCTTGACCGGCTTGCCGTCGACTTCGATGGAGAGACCGCCGAACCGCTGATCCGGTCTGACGGTGTGAAACTGCGGCGTTCCCTGATTGTAGCACATCAGATGAATGTTTCCGGAGGTGAAGCGGCAGAGGCTCTTGCCTTCGACGTACTGCACCGGGGCGGCGTTGAGTGCGGAAAGAGTCATCGAACCCGCAAGCAGAGCGGCGGAGAGAAGAAGTGTGGATTTTTTCATGTCTGTATTCCCTTTTTTGTGTTATTTTGTCTGATAGTTGTCCGAATCCCATTGGGCTTTTGCGGAAATGGCGGTGACGCTGCCGTCCTGACGCAGATTGTTCAGGGTTCCGCCGTGGTAGAGACCGAAATCAAGACGTCTCGGCTTGACGGAAGTCCACGTCAGGCGGTTGCTGGTGTATGCGTTCGGATCCAGTCCGTAAAACGAGGAATTTAAACCTTCATCATAAACGGAATCGAACGGAGTTTCCGCCATCATGATGCGGTTGTTTTTCAGGCCGGTGATTTTTTTCGGCAGGATGAGAGACTGCATGTTGCCGGTGAATCTTCCCCAGCCGTAGTTGTCCTGGCGGGTCGTTGGTTCAACCAGCGGGGTGTAATTGGTCGCGGATCGGTTAGCGCTTTTTCCGAGCTGAACGGGAGCATAGTTCGTTGCGATCGGACAGGAGAAAATTTTGTCGGTCGGAACGAGTTGTGCGGAGAATGCGCCGATCCCCGTAGAAGAGTCTTCCCATTCTCCGGGAGGGAAACCGTTCGGGAGTTTTTTCATGATGTCGGCGGCGAAATAGCTCCAGCCCCAGCGTCTCATGTGCGGGGTGAGATAGTCGTCGTTGTTGGAGGTGTAGATCATGACCGCCTGTCCGATGCTTTTCAGATTGCTTGTGCAGACGGATTTCTGAGCGGTTGTTCTCGCCTTGTTCAGGGCGGGCAGAAGCATGCCGGCGAGGATGGCGATGATGGCCACTACCACGAGGAGCTCTATGAGGGTAAACATACAGAATCTCCCCTTGACGTATGGAACGTCTTTCCCGTTCGGATGATGTTTCATGGTGTTGTCTTCCTTTCGTTTATTTCTGTTCATCTGTCTGTTCCTTTTGTGTTTTGTTTTATGCTTTATGTGTGGTGTTGTTTCAATCTTCCATCTCAAAAAGGACCGTGTCGGGGGCGCGGAAGTTCCATTGGAATTCGGAAACGTTTTCCGCGGCGAGTTTTCCGGAGAAAAGTTCGGTGATGCGTCCGGTGCGGCGCGGCAGACGGATCGTCATCGTTCCGCCCTCTTTCGCGTGGAGCGCGAGAAAACGGTCATCCGCATAGACGGGGATTTCCGCATCGGAATAGAGATGAACTCCGGCGGATTTCGCGAGCGACTTCAGCGTTGCGGGCGTGAGTTCGACGGGATTGCGCAGGAACGCGGAAGTCCAGCCGTTCATCCGTTGAACGGAGAGACCGGAGACATGCGGATCGGCGCCGGTCCAGCGGCGGATGCGCGATTCGTCAAAGCTCGTGCCGTCGCTGATTCCGGGCGCGTAGAACCAGAGAACCGTGCGGTCGTGGTTGAGAACATAACGGTTCAGAAGCTCCGCCTTCTCCGGAGTGATTTCCCAGGGGGTGGCGAAGATGAAGAATTTGATTTCATGCAGGTTCGGAATCGACGGGACGTCGCGCAGGCACCAGGTTTCGAACGGAGCGCCGAGACGGTTCAGTTTTTTGCGGATGTCGGGCTGGAAATCCCGCTGGCGCGGCGAACGCTGGTCGAAGTATGCGAGGGCGTCGGGATCGACGATCATCGCGACTTCTTCGACGTTGCGCGACGTGAGGCGGATGCGGCTGTCGTAAATCTCCTTCATCAGGCGGAAGTTTTCAAAGAGGACGGGTTCCTGATAGAATCCACCCCACATGTCGAACCACCAGAGCGAAGAGCGTTTGAGGAGGGCGAGGGAGAATTCGCGTTTGATTCCGGCGACGTCCTCTTCCGTGTTCTCCCAGTGCGGGACATGGAGCGAGACGTAGGGGGTGAGGTCGCGGTTGTGGGTGTGCGTGCGCTGATCGCATTCGTGCATGTGGATTTTTCCCGCGAGTTTTTCGGAGCCGGAACAGCCGAGCCATCCGCCGCCTCCGCCCATTGCGCGATCGCCGTAGGAGCCGGGGGAGATCATGAAGTCGATATCGGGCGATTTCAGGACCTGTTCATATGCGAGGTGTCCGCTTTCCGCCGCGCCGAGCCGGGTGACGACATAGCCGTAGAAAACGCCGATTTCCGCTTCCGGGCGGATGAGTTTGCGGGCTTCCGCGGCGAATTCGCAGATGGTGTTTCCGACGAGTTCGTTGCAGAAGCGGCGGTATTCGAGCACGTCGGAGGAGACGGCGGGATCGAAGAGGAGTCCGTCGTAATCGGGCGTGTTCATTTTGAGCGCGGAGGGCGGTTCCGCCGGGGCGAGCGCGTTTGCGGCGCGCCACTCGTTGCAGGCGCGCTGCTTGTGGAGCCCGCAGAGTTCGCCGTTGTGGTCGAACCACTCGTCGGTGTGTCCGCAGGCGAGAACATAGGCCTGAATGGAGTCGGCGTAATGCGCTTCAGCGTATTCGAGGAACGCGCGGAGATAGTGAAGGGTCGCCTCTTTCCAGCGTGGATTGGCGAGGGCTTCGGTGAGATGCGTGAAGCTGTCGCCGGATTCATGCGCGAGGCTCAGCTGACGGGAGAGCCATTCGGGGGAATTGAGGTCGATCATGCAGATGAAATTTGCATCCGGGACGGCTTTTTTGAGGTCTGCGATCTGCTGATCGAGCGATCCGAATTCATATCGGTCAAACCAGTTCCAGATGGACGGGTACTGCGCGTAGGGCTGTCCGAGTGAGTTCGTCGTGTTGCCCGGGAAGAAACAGATGGTCCGCACACCCGCCGCGGCGAAGCGCTTCATTGCCTCGAATTCAGGCAGGAAGGAACGGTACGCAAAATAGTGCCGGTTTGTCTTCATAGCTGTAGTCCTTTTTTGTTTTCGCTATATTATAGCATAAAAATCGGTGAAAAACCTTGAAAAGAGTGCCATTTTACAGTATATTGGTGCCAAAATGAAAAAAGAGGGCTGAATTATGCTTCCATTGTACATTTCAAATCTGGCGGGATACGGCCGGACGAACCGGATTCCCCTTTATGTGGAAGAGGTTGCGGAGAAGCATCCGGAGAAGCGCTTCCATTCGCATACGTTTTCGGAACTGGTTCTGGTGCTGCGCGGCGAGGCGTTGCATCTGGTGGGGGAGGAATCGTTCGAGGTTCGCCGCGGCGATCTGCTGGTGCTGCATCCCGGTGCGGTGCACGGATACGACAAGACGGGAAATTTCGGAATCATCAACCTCACTTACGATTACCACAAGCTCTCCATGCCGATTCTCGACGGTTATGAACTTCCACTGTTCCGCCGGTTCTTTCCCTCCGCCGGAACGGTGTTCAGCGATGCGGAACTGTGCCGTCCGGCGGCGGTTCTGCCGGAAGAGAAGATCGACGCGTTCGGCGGGGCAATCCGGGCGCTGGAGCAGGAACTGAACAGCACGAATCCGGGGAACTTCTATCTGAGCATGGCGATGTTCATGTCGGTTATGGCGGAGATTGCGCGCTCGGTTCCTGAGACGGCGGAGCAGCACCCGGAGATGTCGCGTCTCGGCGGAGTGATCGACTATCTTTACCGCAATCTGACGGAGCCGGTGAGCGTGGAAGCGCTGGCGAAGATGGCGAATCTTTCGCGCCGGACGTTCTTCCGTCTGTTCCGGCGGATGACGGGGAGTTCTCCGCAGGAATACCGTACGCGTCTGAAGCTGAAGATGGCGGTGGAACTGCTGACCTCATCGGAGCTGAGCATCGGGGAGATTGCGATGCGGTGCGGCTTTTCCGATTCGAACTATTTCTGCCGGGTGTTCCGCGAGTACCTTTCCACGACGCCGCGGCAGTTCCGTCTGAATGCGCTGAGGTCGCCTGCTGTGCTGCGTCCGGACGCCTGAGTCACTCTTCCGGCGGGAGGATGAGTTCGGTTTTGACTTCGGACTGGAAGGCGGTTCCGCCGGCAGAGAGCCAGCGGCGGATTTCCTGATAGATTTTTTCGAACCGCTGGCGCATCATGCAGATACCCGGATACCCGCGCAGGGGTTCGATGATGTCGAAGCAGAGCAGTTTGAAATCTTTGCCCGGAGTGAGACCGTGCGCGCGGGCGGCGGTGACGAACGGGATGATGGTTTCCGCTCCGAGAATGAAAATCGCCCGCGGGATTTCCGGACGGCGGAAGAGGTCGTTCGCAATTTCCGCGATCTCTTTCGGGATATCCTGGAAGTCGCGGATGAAAAGGCGGTCGGACGCGAGCTTTGCACCCTGCTCGACGGCGGATTCAAAGAATGCGAGGATGCGGTCGTACTGGTACGGGTGCATGGTTCCGGCGGCGCGAGCGATAAGCGTCACTTCGGAACCGCCCGTGCGGAGCAGCCAGTTGAGCCCTTCGGAGATGCTCGCTTTGGAGTCGGTGATGACATGGCTGTAGTTTTTATATTTCCGGTTCAGCAGAAGCTGGGGGACATGGTTGTCTGCGAAATAATCCATGATGTGGATGTTGCTCATGGAGGGCATGAGCCATGCGACGGCGTTTCCCGGGCGGCAGATTTCGGTGAAGTGTTCGCCGATGACCTGTGAGCGCAAGCCGATGACCTGAATATCTTCGATTCCGCCCTGGAAGAGAATTTCGCGCAGACTCTGGAGGAGTTCCGCATAGCTCTGCCAGTCGGTGATGAGATAGAGCGTGTGGATGCGGTTGTCGGGGTGCATGTTGCGGACGTAGGTCCGTGCGCCCTGCCGCGCGCAGAGGTATCCGGATTCCGCGAGATTGCGCACTGCGCGTTCAATGGTTGTCCGCGAACAGTGATATTTCCTGCAGAGCTGATGCCGCGATGGTATCGGGTCGCCCGCCTTCGCCCCGTGTTCGAGGAGGTCGGCGAGAATTTTGTTCTGGATGTAATCGGTTTTTTTCAGCATAATGAGGATAATATATCACCGGTTCAGGCAGAACGCAAGCGGTGAAGTGCCGGCACGGAAGAGTTCGCTCTCCGTGCCGGATTCCTCTCTTATTTGGCGAAAGAGATGTAAACGATCACGACCACGAGGATCAGCAGCGCTCCGGCGTAGGGGGCGAGCTTCCACGAAGTCATGTCCACAGCCTTGACGTCTTCCTGAATGAAGGGCGTCGGGCGTCCGGCGATCTTGCCCCAGGCGAGCATGTAGAGACACAGCGCAAGGAAGACGGCTCCGACAAAGTGGAAGGCGTTCATGGCGTCAACCCAGTGGCTGAACGGCGGGACAAAGTAGCCGATTGCAATCAGAATGCATCCGCCGATGAGTGCGGTTTTCGCCGCGATTGCGGGGACGTATTTCGAAAGCATTCCGACGAGAACCACGGAGAAAATCGGGATGAAGTAGATTCCGTTCATCTTCTGGAGGTATGCGAAGATGCTGCCCGTGTTTGCAAGCATCGGCGCAATGATCATCGAAGCGATTGCGATGATGAATCCGAAGATTTTGCCCGCCCGCACCTGCTGCGCTTCGCTGGCCTGGCGGTTGAACACCTCTTTGTAGATTCCGAGGCTGAAGAGCGTGCAGGTTGCATTCAGCGCGGAGTTGAACGAACTCAGAATCGCTCCGGTCATGACGGCGGCGAAAAATCCGGTCAGCGGGGCGGGGAGAACAGTTGAAACGAGCTTGCCGTAGGCGTCGTCGGAGCGGAGTCCGGTATCCTTGAACATGTAGAAGGCGATGATGCCAGGGAGAACAAGGTAGAGGGGGCCGATGAGTTTCAGGAAAGCGCAGAGCAGAACGCCCTTCTGGCCTTCGGCGAGCGAGCTTGCGGCGAAGGTGCGCTGAATGATCTGCTGATTGGTGCACCAGTAGAACATGTTGATGATCAGGATTCCGGTGAAAAGCGTGGCGAACGGGACTTCCGACTTCGGACCGCCGATGGAGTTGAATTTGTCGGGGAGCGCCTCAACCAGGGTGTTGAGTCCGTGGAGCCAGCCCGCGCCGCCGCTGATGGCGTGGAGGCCGAAGTAGAGAATCATGAATCCGCCGATGAGCAGACCGATGCCGTTCAGCGTGTCGGAAACCGCGACGGAGCGGAGACCGCCGAAGAGCGCGTAGACCATGCCGACGATGCCGATGAACCAGACCATCAGCCAGAGGTTGACCGTGTAGCTCTGGATGCCCGTGATGGCGGGAACGTTCATGATGCCGCTGAGTCCGGCGGCGCCTGTGTACAGAATAATCGGGAGCAGAATCACCATGTATGCGATAAGGAAAATGATATTGGTGATGATTGCGGTTGTCCGGTCAAACCGGATATGCAGATATTCCGGAAGAGTTGCAATGCCGCTTTTGAGGAAGCGCGGAAGAAAGAACATCGCCATTGCGACGAGCGCGATGACGGCGACGACTTCCCACGCCATGACGCAGAGCCCCTCTTTGAACGCCGAACCGTTGAGTCCGACCATCTGCTCGGTCGAAAGGTTGGTGAGCAGCAGGGAACCGGCGATGAACGGATAGGTCAGCGAGCGCCCGGCAAGGAAGTAGCCCTCTTTGGACTTGACGTCCTCCTTGCGCGTCATGAGCCATGTGACGAATGCGACGAGAGCCGTGAAAAACACGAACGACGAAATGGTGACAATCTGATGCATAAATTTTTATCCTCCCTGTGTTTTTATCTGCAGCAAATAAAATCGCCTGTCTGAAACTGACAGGCGATTTCTCTTAAATGTTCGATGAAAAAAGCGGAAGGTCAATGATTTATTTTAAAATCAGCATGCAGTCGCCGTAGCTGAAGAAGCGCATCCGCTCGCGGACGGCGAGACGGTAGGCGTTCATCGTGTGTTCGTAACCGGCGAATGCGCAGACCAGCATCAGAAGCGTGCTCTTCGGCAGATGGAAGTTTGTGAGCAGAATGTCTGCGGAAAGAACTTCATGCGGCGGATAAATGAAAATATCCGTGCTTCCGGCATGCGCTTCGAATGTGCGGTCCGGTTTGACGCAGGACTCCAGAACGCGCAGCGAGGTCGTGCCGACTGCGGCGATGCGGTGTCCGTTCCGGCGCGTTTCATTCAGAAGCTCGGCCGCGGCTTCGGGGAAAATGTACTCTTCGGAGTGCATCTTGTGGTCGGTGATCTCATCCGCGGTGACGGGCTTGAATGTTCCCTGGCCTACGTGGAGGGTGAGTTCCGCGCGGCGCACGCCTTTCTGCTCCAGTTCGGAGAGAATCTCTTTTGTGAAATGCAGTCCGGCGGTCGGGGCGGCGACGGCGCCGGGGTGATCGGCGTAGACCGTCTGATAGCGTTCCGCATCCGGCGGCAGATTCTGGCGCTTGATGTACGGCGGGAGCGGGATGTGTCCGCAGTCGTCGAGAATGCGGTCGACGGGTGCTCCGGCGAATTCCACAATGCACTCGCCTGCGGGATCTTTCGCGATGACTTTGACCGTGTACGGCGCGGGCGTCTCATCGCGGTGCAGCAATGTCAGGACGGTTCCTTCGGGGGCGCGTTTGCCCGGCTTGAGGAAACAGGTCCAGCGCATCGGGTCGGACTGCGGGCGCAGGAGCATGATTTCAATGTGTGCTCCGGTGTCCTTGAGTGCGAACAGGCGTGCGCGGATCACGCGGGTGTTGTTGACCGTGAGACAGTCTCCGGGGAGGAGAAAATCGACGATCCTGCGGAACGGAACAATTTCGCAGTTTCCGTTTTTTGTGTTCAGAACCATCATGCGGGAATCGCCGCGGTGTTCGGGCGGATTCTGCGCGATGAGCTCTTCGGGGAGCGTGTAATCAAAATCAGAGGTGTGCATCGAGATACATCTTTTCATATTCGGTGGCTGTACGGTTCCAGGAGAAGTCGGTCGTCATTCCGTTATGACGCATCTTCGCGAAATCTCCGGGGCGGTTGCGCCAGGTGTCCGCCGCCCAGCGGATGGTGTTGTTCAGCGACGCCGCATTGAGATCCCAGAGCACGAATCCTGTCGAGCGGTCGAGCGTGGACGGGTCGTAGTTGATCACCGTATCCGCGAGTCCGCCGGTGTGGCGGACGACAGGCAGAGTTCCGTATGCCATTGAGTACATCTGGTTGAGTCCGCAGGGTTCGTAGCGCGAGGGCATGAGGAACATGTCCGCGCCGGCTTCTGTGAGATGCGCGAGCGGTTCGCCCGCATAGCCGAGATAGAGACCGAACTTCTGCGGATACTTCTGCGCGAGATACTGCAGGTAGCCTTCAATGTCTTTTTCGCCGGAAGTGACGACGACGAATTGGTAGTCGCATTCGCGCAGGAGCTCTTCGAGACCGAAGGCGAAAACGTCGAGCCCCTTCTGATATGCGAGACGGGAGATGACGGCGAAGAGGGGGACATCCTCGCGGACGGGTAGTCCGAATTTCTGCTGAAGCGCGCGGCGGCAGACCGCTTTGCCTTCGAGCTTGTCTGCGGAGAACGTCGCGGGGAGATTCCTGTCGGCCGCCGGGTTCCATACCGCGGTGTCGATTCCATTGAGGATTCCGCGGAGGCGTCCTTCCGCAGCGCGTGCGCGGAGCGCTCCGTCGAGTCCGAAGCCGTAGCCGGGAGAGAGAATCTCCTGTGCGTAGGTGGGGCTGACGGTGGATACCATGTCGGCGCACATGATGCCGCCTTTGAGGAAGTTCAGACGGTCGTAGAATTCGAGGCAGAGGTGATTGAAGTAATCCCATCCGAGCCCGGTCCAGTAGAGATTTCCCTTGTCGAAGTTGCCCTGGTAGCCGATATTGTGAATGGTGAGGACGGAGCGTGTGCGGCGGAACTGCTCATTGCCGGAATAGAGCGCGGAGCGGAGGTAGACGCAGCAGAGCGCGGCGTGCCAGTCGTTCGCGTGCAGGACGTCGGGGGCGAGACGGAAGTTGACGGCGAGCTCCATTGCGGCGCGGCAGAGGAAGATGTAGCGCTGGGCGTTGTCGGCGTATTCGCGTCCGTCCCAGTCATAGAGCTTCGGACGGTCGAAGAAACGGTTGTATTCGATGAAGTACCAGGTCAGATTTTTATGGGTGCGGAGAACATTGACGCGCGCCCATTCGCAGCCGTCGCCGAAGGGGACGCGGAGGAGCTCGTGAACCTCGTCGAATTTGAGGCTGAGTTTGCCCATCTGCTGCGGGTAGAACGGCATGACGACGGAAACATGGTGTCCGCGTTCTGCGAGTGCGAGGGGGAGCGCGGCGGAAACGTCCGCGAGTCCGCCGGTTTTCGCATACGGAACGGCTTCGCTTGTGACCCAGAGAATATTCATGGAAAAATCCTTTCTGTGTTATCGGGATTTCATCTGTTCCCGGGCTTTCCGGAGCGTCTCCATCTCCTCTTCGGTGAGGCTGTTGATGCCGGTTCTGGAAAGCTTGTCGAGAATGCGGTCAAGTTCGTCCTGCGAAACGGGGCCGCTGTTTTTGTGATAATCGGATACCGTCCATCCCTGCGGTGCGCGGCGGGAGCTTTGCGGTGTTCCCCGACGGAAGAGGAAGGCGAGGGGAGTCCAGTTGATCTCTCTTGGCTGGAAGATGTGCATGAAGAGACATCCCGCGATGAATCCGCCGATGTGCGCGAGGTACGCCACGCCGGAATGGGAGTTCGCCATCTGCTGAACCACTTCGAGGAGAATGTAGACCACCGCCATCGTTTTGAGTTTGATCGGGACGGGGAAGAAGAGCATGATCACGCGCATATCAGGAACGATCATTGCGGTAGCCATGATGATGCCGACTACAGCTCCGGAAGCTCCGAGCAGGAAGCCGTAGGAGTGGAGGTTGAACAGATACCAGAGCAGGTTCCCGAAAGTTCCGCAGATGAGATAGAGATTCAGGAAGTTTTTCCATCCGAGCACCTGCGCGGAGATCGAGCCGAACATCCAGAGTCCGAACATGTTGAAGAAGAGATGCCAGAAATCAACATGAGTAAACGCCGCCGTCACAAAGCGCCAGAGTTCCAGATTCTGTATGTAATGCGTACTCAGAACCAGGTCGTGTGCGAGCGATCCTTTGAGCAGCCAGACCAGGACGTTGATTGCAATCAGTGCATAAAGACACGTTTTCCCGGAAGCCGCGGTCTGTTCCGGCTCCTGTCTGCGTCGCATGTAATCCCGTTCTCCGAGCATAGGTTTCACCTCCAGTTATGGTAATATATCGCCGAAAGGGCGAAAGTTCAATCTTTTTCCGATTTGCGGAAGATGTTCACGCCTTTGAGAATTTCGATTCCGCGTTCCAGCTGAACGTCGTGGTACTTGCCCTTGCGCAGAAGCGGAAGTTTGTCGCCCTGTTCCGCAAGGTGAAATGCGGTTTCCGCGGTCCGGGCGGGCGTCGTTTTCACTTCGATATCCGGCATGACGCCTTTGCCGTGAATGACGCGCCGGCTCGGCGTGTAGTATTTCGCGGTTGTGACGCGGAGCGCTCCGCCGTCCGCAAGAGGGATGAGAATCTGAACAGACCCTTTCCCGAACGTTTTTGTTCCGACGATGATTGCGCGTTTGAAGTCCTGCATTCCGGCGGCGAGAATTTCCGCCGCGCTTGCGGAGTTTTCATTTACGAGCAGAACGAGCGGGATTTCCAGATCCTTCCGGCAGTCGATGGATTCATGTCTGACGGATTCTTCCGCGCGGCCTTCCACGGAGACGACGAGTTTGCCTGCGGGGATGAAACGGCTGATGGTTTCCACCGCCGAGTCGAGCAGTCCGCCTGGATTGTTGCGCAGGTCGATGATAATCCCCTCCGCGCCCTTGCCTTTGAGTTCGAAGAGCGCCTTTTCGACGTCCGCCGCCGTGGTCGCGGTGAATTCAGTGATGCGCAGATATCCGGTTTTTTCCGCAATCATGCCGACAGCTTTCACGGAAGAGAGGACGATTTCCGCGCGGGTGATGTCGAAAGTCAGCTCGCGGTCTTCCGCCGGACGGTAGATTTTGAGCTTGAGGGAGGTCCCTTTCTTGCCGCGCATCCGGGAGACGCAGTCGTTGAGAGAGAGATTCTGCGCGTTTTCCCCGTTGATTTCGGTGATGACGTCACCGGGTTTCAGTCCGGCTTTTATCGCGGGGGTGCCTTCAAGAACATCGACGATTTCGGCAGCGTTGTTTTTGGTGGAGATCGTCACGCCGATTCCCGGGAATTTCCCGCGGGAGTCGTCGACTGTGCTTTGGAATTCCTCCGGGGTTTCATAAGTGCTGAAGGGATCGAGTTCCTGAAGCATTCCGCGCATGGCGGCGCGGAGGAGATTTTCGTAGGAGGTCTTCTCTTTGTCCACATACTTTTCGCGGAGAATCTGGATGGAGTGCATGAAGACGGAGATGTTCTTGTACGGATCTTTTTCCTCCTCCTGCGGTTTTCCCTGGGCGAAGAGGGCGGGGAGGAGCCCGGCGGTCAGAAGCAGAATCAGAAAGAGTTTTCCCATAGCGTCACCTTGTTATTTTTTCCTGACCCGTGCGAAGAAGGCGCGGATCAGAGCTTTGCATTCCTCTTCGAGCACGCCGCCTGTGACCTGCACGCGGTGCAGCATGCCGGGGAAGCCGGTTACATCCAGCGCAGAACCGGCACAGCCGGAGCGCGGATCCGCCATTCCATAGACAACGCGGTCGACGCGGGTGTTCACAAGAGCTCCGGCGCACATGGCGCACGGCTCTTTTGTGACATAGACCGTGACGCCGTCAAGTCTCCAGTCGCCAACTGCGGACGCCGCGGCTGTCATGGCGAGAAGTTCGGCGTGCGCGGTGGCGTCTTTCAGCGTTTCGACCTGGTTCCAGCCGCGGGCGATGATGACGCCGTCTTTGACGGCGACGGCGCCGATGGGGACTTCATTGTTTTCCGCGGCGGTTTCCGCCAGACGCAGCGCCGCGCGCATGAAGTACTCGTCGTTGAGAAACGGCGCGGCGGAGTCGTCGGGGGCAGCGGTCATTGTCTGTTTCCGTTCTTCAGGTCGGAGCTGATGCGCATGGAGCAGAAGTCGGGGCCGCACATGGTGCAGTACTTGGAGCCGTGCTGCGGCTTGACCTGGGAGGCGTCGATGGCGCGTTTGCGGTATTCGCGTGCGCGGTCGGGGTCGAGCGCGAGGTCGAACTGCTTGTCCCAGTCGAATTCCGCGCGTGCGCGTCCGATGGCGTTGTCGCGGTCGACTGCACCCGGTTTCTTGAGCGCGACGTCTGCGGCGTGCGCGGCGATTTTGAATGCGATCACGCCGTTGCGGACGTCTTCCGCTTCGGGCAGGCCGATGTGTTCCATGGGGGTGACGTAACAGAGCATGGCGGCGCCGTAGTATGCGCCGGCGGTTCCGCCGATGGAGGCGACGATGTGGTCATAGCCGGGGGCGCAGTCGATGACGACGGGTCCGAGAATGTAGAACGGAGCGTCGCCGCAGACTTCCTGTTCGCGCTTCATGTTCATTTCGATTTCGTTGAACGGGACGTGTCCGGGGCCTTCGACCATGGACTGCACGCCGGCGGCGCGGCAGCGGCGGACGAGTTCGCCGAGGGTGTCGAGTTCCGCGAACTGCGCTTCATCGCTGGCGTCCGCGAGACATCCGGGGCGGAGACCGTCGCCGAGAGAGAGGGTGACATCGTAGTCGAGACAGATGTTGAGGATATCGTCGAACGCGGAATAGAAGGGGTTCTCCTTGTCGTAGCGATCCATCCAGCGGGCGATCAGCGAACCGCCGCGGCTGACGATTCCGAGAACGCGCTTGAGCGCAATGGGGACATACTTGTGGAGCAGCCCCGGGTGAATGGTCATGTAGTCGACGCCCTGTTTTGCCTGAGAGAGGATCGTGTTGACAACAGTCTTCTCGTCGAAGTTGTCGGCGCCGTATTTTGCGACGATTTCATAGACGGGGACGGTTCCGACGGGGATCGGGCTTGCGGCGATGATGGAGGAACGGATGAGGTCGATGTCTCCGCCCGTGCTGAGATCCATGACGGTATCCGCTCCGTAGCGGATCGCCTGGTCGAGTTTGCGTTTTTCGGCCTGCGGGCAGCTGGAGGTGGAGGAGTTGCCGATATTGGCGTTGATCTTGGTCAGCAGCTCGCGTCCGATGCCCATCGGGACGAGGTTTTTGTGGTTGATGTTGGCGGGGATGACAATGCGTCCGTCCGCAACACGCTCCAGGATGAATTCGACCGGGCGGAGCTCCTTTTCCGCGACGGCTTGAATCTGAGGTGTGACGATCCCTTCACGGGCCGACTGCATTTGCGTTTTCAAAACAGTTTCTCCAATATTTCGATATTTTTTGCGATGGCTCCGCTGTGCGCGGTGATGGCTTCATGCGCGCGCCGTCCGAGTTTGCTGCGCAGTTCGGTATCGGCGGAGAGCATGTAGAGCGCGCGGCGGAGTTCCTCGCAGGTTTCTACGGTGAGTACGGCGTCGGCCTTCTTGAGAATATCCATGGCCTCGCGGAAATTGCGCAGTTCGCGCCCGCAGACAATCGCCTTTCCGAGCATGGCCGGCTCGATGATATTCTGCCCGTCGCGGTTTCCCGCAAGGGTTTTGCCCATGATGACAATGTCCGACGCCGCAATGAATCCGAGCAGTTCGCCCGTGGTGTCGGCAAGCAGACAGTCTGCAAATTTGAAATCTCCGGATTTTGTTCCGGTCGACCGGCGGATGAAGTTGAGTTTGTTTGCCTTGAGCAGTTCCGCGAGTTCGGCTCCGCGTTCGGCGTGGCGGGGAACGAGAATCAGCACGGCGTCTTTGCATTGTTCGCGGAGTTTGAGGAACGCTTCCACGATCATTTTCTCTTCGCCGAAGTGCGTGCTTGCTCCGATGATGACCGGCGCGGCGCTGGGCGGGAAGACCTCGGAGAGATCGGGAAGTTTGAAGTTGTCCGGCACGCGCTGGTCGAATTTGATGTTTCCGCCGACGCTGATGCGGTCCGCCATGTCGGGCGCAACCATGAGGTAGCGTTCACGGTCGGCTTCGGTCTGCACGCAGATTGCGTTGAAGCAGCGCAGAAGCGGCGCGAAGAAGAAGCGGAAACGGCGGTATCCGTGCATCGAGTGGTCGGACATGCGCGCATTGACGAGCGCGAGCGGAATGCCGCGTCTTTTTGCAACGTTCAGCAGGTTCGGCCAGATCTCCGTCTCAAAAATGATGAGTCCGGAGGGCTGAATCAGCTTGAAGGTGTGGCAGACGAACGGGAGAAAGTCGATGGGGCAGAAGATGACCTCCACGCCGTCGGGCACTTTCTTCTGCGCAATTTCCTGCGCGGTTGTGGTGGTGGTTGAGAGAACGAAACGGCGGTTCGGGTTGACTTTGCGCCACGCCTGAAGCGCGGTGAGGGCGAGGTTGGTTTCGCCGACGCTTACCGCATGCATCCAGACGGGATGGTCGAGCGCTTTCAGACGCGCTTTTTTCTCCTCGGAGAAGATGGAGAAGCGTTCGGGATAAGAGCGTTTGATTCCCGGGCGGCGGATCAGCTTGACGAGCAGTCCCGGCAGGAAAAACAGGAACGCCAGCGGAAAGAACAGGTTATATAATATGTAAAACAGCATAGAAGCTCCTTTCAGTACATTCCGATACATTAGCCTGTTTTTTAAAAAAATCCAGTTTTATACGAAAAAAAACTTATAATCCTCTCTTGAATTTACGAACCTTTGCGCTATACTTTATCTCGTAAAACGGAAAATCTTAAAAAACGGAAGGACACAGATATGCGGATTTTTCTCCTGGCTCTCGCTCTCGTATTCGGAATGACCTCATTCGCCGACATCGTCGACCACACCGTCGGTGCGCAGGCGGCAATCAACGACACGCTCCTGTTCCGCGGCATTCAGGGCAATGAGGAACTCAACCGCTATCTTGCCCGCGACCTTGAAAACTGCGGCTGGTTCGATATCGTCCGCAATGGCGTTTCCAACTATGTTGTTTCCGGTTCCGCTTCCGGCAATTCCGTTCAGCTGGATCTTTCCAACGGAGCGGGAATGCGCATCACCACGATCACCGCGACGGGATCCGATGTTTCCGCGACCTCCAAGCGCGCGGTTGACGCTCTGCTCAAGTTCCTCTACAAGATTCCCGGAATCTGTTCCACCAAAATCATCTTCGTCGCGGAGACCGGAAAGTTCCAGAAGGAAATCTACATGTGCGATTACGACGGTGCGAACGTCACCCGCCTTACTGCGAACGGCGGGCTCTCGCTTGATCCGCTCTGGGTTCCGGGCGGACGCTCCATTGTCTACAGCTATGTCGGGCGCACCTATTCGACTTTGATTGAACTCTCTCTGAATCCGCAGCGCAACCGCCGCCTTGCCCGTTTCACCGGACTCAACGCCGGCGGTAGAATTTCTCCCGACGGACAGAAAGTCGCTTTGATTCTCAGCAAGGACAACCAGGTTGACCTCTATGTCCGCAGCGTCAACGGCACGGAAATGCGCCGTCTGACGAACGACAAAGCGGTCGAAGCGTCGCCTTCCTGGTCACCGGACGGCAAGTACATCTGTTACGTTTCCGACGCCGGAACCGGACGTCCGCGTCTGCACATCATCCCTGCGAACGGCGGTTTTGCGAAACGCGTTCCGGGTGCGCTCGGCAGCGAAAGTGTTTCTCCGTCCTGGAGCAAGGACGGCAAGATCGCCTATTCCGCGAAGCTCGGAAACTATACGGTTGCGATTGTCGACGCCGAAGGCAAGAAAGCTTCGTCCCGGTCGAAACAGCAGTATGGACCGCTGAAGCTCGGCAAGGGGGACTGGGAAAGCCCGTCGTGGGCTCCGGACAACCGCCACGTGGTCTGCTCCCGCAACTACGGCATCTATGTTGTCGACACCTGGAAGGGAATGGCGCGTCAGATTCTGGGCGGCAAATCGAAACTGAGTCTGCCCGACTGGTCGGAAATTCTTTATTACTGAGGAGATCCGTTCCGATGGATTTCAAATGGCTGGATTCGGTCGGGTTCTTTGCGATCGACCTCGGACTTGACCGGATGCTGGAGCTTCTGAAGCGCCTCGGCAATCCGGAGCGCAGTCTCCGCTTCGTTCATGTCGCGGGGAGCAACGGCAAGGGCTCCGTCTGCACCTTTCTTGAGAACGGACTGCGCGGTTGCGGATATTCGACGGGGTTCTATTCTTCGCCGCACCTGATTCGGCTTGCCGAACGTTTCCGCATCAACGGGAAGACGGTTGCCGATGCTCCGTTTGAGCGCGCGGCGGAGACGGTTCGTCCGGTTGTCGAATCCATGCGCGGGGAAGGGAACGGGCCGACCTATTTTGAAATTACAACCGCAATTGCCGCGGTTCTGTTTGCTCAGCAGAACGTCGATTTTGTCGTCTGGGAGACGGGGCTTGGCGGGCGGCTGGATGCGACAAATGTTGTTGTGCCGGAGCTCTCGGTGATTACCGGAATTTCGCTGGAACACACGGAATGGCTTGGTTCGACTCTTGCCGCGATTGCGGGGGAAAAGGCCGGAATCATCAAAGACGGCGTCCCTGTGGTGTGCGGTCCGCTGAAGCCGGAAGCTCTGGAGGTGATCCGCCGGTTTTCCGCGGAGCGTCATGCGCCGCTGACGGAGGTTTCCGCTTACGATGGTTTGTTCCGGATTTTTCACCTGCCCGATGGTTCGCCGCGTCAGGAGCTGAGTCTGGAAGGTGAAACAGTCCGCATTCCGCTGCCGGGAGCATACCAGCGGAACAATGCGAAAGTGGCGTCCGCCGCGCTGAAAATTCTTTCGGGAAAGTTCGGCTTCCCGCTGCATACGGCGCTGTTGTCTTTGGAACATGCCTGCTGGCCCGCCCGGATGCAGTTTCTTCCGAATAAAAATCTGCTGATCGACGGGGCGCACAATCCCGAGGGAGCGGAAGCTCTTTCGGTTTCTCTGCGGGAACTTTATCCGGGGGCGAAATTTCACTTTATTTCCGGCTGTTTTGCGGATAAGAACGCATCGGAAGTTCTGCGTTTTCTTGCGCCGCTCGCGCTGGATTTTTCATTTATCGATTTCGACGGTTCCGGCCGGGCGGTCTGTTCTCCTGCGCGCCTGACGGAGCTTCTGAAACAGTATGCGGACTGTCCGTCGGCTCCGCGCACGCTTGAGGATGCTCTGTCATCGCTTCCGCGTCCGGAGCTTACGGTTCTGACGGGGTCTCTGCATATGTGCGGCGAAGCCCTTGCGATTCTGCGGGAAACTTGCTGACGGCGGACTTGCACACTCTTCCTGGCTCCATTGCGTTATGGTATAGAAAGAAGCTTTGCGGCCAAAAAGTGGTTGAGGGACTGCCGTTACGGCAAAGTCCGCGAGAGAAAGAGATGTCCGGAGGTCCGTTTGCCGGGATTCTGCATCGGCGCGGTCGTTCAGACGGAGATGCGTGCTTTATCTGTTTGAATTCAACCTGGATGAGGGTAAGTCCGCGCTTTCGCAGGTCAGGGGAAGAGGATGTTTCAAAAAGCTTCTGCTGCCGAGGATGCCGCTTGCGATGATCCGCATGACTTTTGACTCGAACAAAGGGCGGATCTCCGGCGGGAAAAGCTGAAGATCCGCCGCATTGGAACTGAACAGTCAGCCGCGGGGAAGCTCGATGATGAAAGTCGAGCCTGTTCCCGGAGCAGATTCCAGACGGACGTTGCCGTTGTGCGCGATGGCGATGTGCTTGACGATCGAGAGTCCAAGTCCCGTGCCGCCGAGCTTGCGGCTCCGCGCTTTGTCAACCCGGTAAAACCGTTCGAAAATGCGTTCGTGTTCACCTTCCGGAATGCCGCAGCCGTGATCCTCGACTGCAATCAGTATGCGGGAGCCCGTTTCGGCTCCGGTGATGCGGACCGTTTCGCCGGAAGGACTGTATTTCACCGCATTGTCCACAAGGTTCACAACCGCCTGTTCGAGAAGCGATGAGTCGGCATTGATTTCCAGATTCTCCGGACAGTCGAGCAGGAGTTTCACTCCGGCGTTTTCGGCGCGGCTGGCGCAGAGTTCCATTGCCGTTTTGAGGATGCCCGCGAGGTTCTCTTTGCGGAAGGTGAAGAGCATTCCCTGTTCCGACGGGTTGGATTCCAGGGCGGAAAGACTCAGCACGTCGCTGACAAGCGCGGAGAGGCGGTCGGCATGGCGTCCGATGATCTCAAGGAACTTGCGGAGCGGCGGCGGGAAGGAATCTTCTTCGGCGGAGAGGGTCTCAACTGCGGTCTTGATAGCCGTGACCGGTGTTTTGATCTCGTGTGAGACATTGGCGACGAAATCGCGGCGCATCTCTTCGAGCTTGCGCATCCGGGTAACGTCGCGGATGACGACCACGGCGCCGGAAGGCTGGTCGCTGTCGGGGTCGGTCATGATTGAGCCGCGCAGGACGAGACGGCGTTTTTCCTCCGCATCCCATTCGATTTCGTCTTCGGCGGGGGCATGTCCGGAGAGCAGATTTTCCACAAAATTCTGCATTTTCGGATTGCGGAGCACTTCATAGAGCGTGCGTCCTTCAACCGAATCCATTTTCAGATTCAGGATTTCCAGAGCGGAACGGTTTACGATAATCATGCGCAGATCGGGGTCAACCGCAATCACACCTTCGGACATGGAGGAGAGAATGGTTGAGAGCTCGTTCTTGCGGCTGGTGATGTCCGCAATCCGGAGTTTGAGCTGAACTGCCAGCGAGTTCACGGAAGCGGCGAGCGCGTTGATTTCCTCAATGGAGCCGGTTTCGGAAAGATGACGGTCAAGGTCTCCGTCCGCCATGCGGACAACCGAGCGGCGGACTTCCTCCAGCGGGCGGCTCAGGCGGCGGGAGATCAGGAGTCCGATTCCCATCGCGGCGAGGGCGAGGATGAGTGCGAATGCGAAGAGTTTCAGTTTCAGTGCGCCGATGCTCGTGTCGACAGCCGCAAGCGGGAGGGAGAGACGGAAGGCACCGACCGCTTTGCCGTTGGCGTCAATCAGCGGTTCGGCGACGTAGAGCATGTCTTTCATGAGGGTGGAACTGTAACGCATGGAGATGGCTGGCTTGCGTTCGTCAAGTGCGTTTTTCAATTCGGGACGTTCTTCATGGTTCGGCATGTGGATGTAGTCGCCGCTGGAGTCGTAGAGAACTTTCCCGACGGCGTCGATGACCGTAAGTCTTGCCCCCGAAGCAGCCGCCGTCTGATCGCAGAATTTGAGGAAGCCGGGGGTGTTGATTTTTTCGAGCAGAACCGGCTGCAGAATCGCGGCGCGGTGCAGAACACCCTCGCGGATGGAATCGATGTAAAATTCGCGGAAGATGCCGGTGGCGAACCATGCGGTCGGGATGATGGTGACGGCGATCAGAAGAAGGAACGCCGGATAGATCTGGAAGAAAAGACGTTTTCCCATTTTTTCAGCTCCGTCAGTTGTTTTTGAATTTGTAGCCGACGCCGCGGACCGTTTCGATGAGGTCGGCGTCGCCTAGTTTTTTGCGGAGGCCGACGATCTGGACGTCAACCGCGCGTTCGGTTACCGGGTAGTCGGAGCCCTTGATTTCGTTCACGATGCGGCTGCGGCTGTAGACCCAGCCGGGGCGTTTGGCGAGCAGACGCAGGATTTCAAATTCGGTGAAGGTGAGGTCGAGCGGTTTGCCGGCTATGGAAGCTTCGCGCCGCCCGAGATCGAGCACAAACGTGCCGCGGCGGATCACTTCACCGGCTTCCTCGTCCTTCTTTTCCGCCGTGCGGCGCAGGAGCGCGCGGAGGCGTGCGATCAGAACTTTTGTGCTGAACGGCTTCGGAACATAATCATCGGCGCCGACTTCGAGCCCGGAGACGACGTCCGCTTCCTCGCCTTTGGCGGTCATCATGATGATCGGAATGGTGCGGGTGTCGGGATTCTTGCGCAGTTCGCGGCAGACTTCGATGCCGTCCACGCCGGGGAGCATGAGGTCGAGAAGAATGCCGTCGGGACGGATTGCGGTTGCGCGTTCGATTGCCTCTTCGCCGGTTTCCACGCAGTCCACAAGGTAGCCTTCGCGCTCCAGATTGTATTTTACCAGTTCGAGAATATCTTCCTCATCATCTACAACGAGGATTCGTCCTTTGCTCATACTTCCGCCTCCGGATGTTGGTTCAGTTTCTGAATACTATATCCGCACAGAATAAATCCTGTGTCAGCAGTTCGTTAGATTTCTGTTAATTTCACGATCCCCGCGACGGCGGCGGTTTCCACGCGCAGAATCCAGCGTCCGATGCGCAGCGGCTTTGCTCCGGCTTCGATCAGCTTCCGCTCCTCCGCATCGGAAAATCCGCCTTCGGGACCGACAAACCACGCGACGTCCGCCGCGGTGTCCGCGCCGGGTTCGGTGGCGTTCGGGGAGCCGTAACGGAGTTCATCGCAGCAGGAGACCGCATCCGCCACAGCCGCGGCAAACGGGAGCGGCGCAGAAGTTTGCGGAAGAAAGACGTTGCCCGACTGCTTGCAGGCTTCAAACATGGCATCCGCCCAGCGTCCGGCGACGGATGATGCATCGGGTTCGGAGACGCTGAATTCGCAGATCATGGGGACAATCCGCCAGACGCCGAGTTCGGTTGCTTCGCGCAGAACCGAATCCATTTTCTGCCTGCGCGGAGGTGCAATGTAAAGATGAACGCGTCTTGCCGGCGGTTCGAGCGTGCGGATGTCGCGGATGATGAGCGTGCGTCCGGGGCGGACTTCGGCGGATGCGATTCTGCCGCATCCGTCGAGCAGCTCCACGACGTCGCCCGGAGTTGCGCGGAGAATCTTGAACAGATGAGTCTCCTCGCTCCGGTCGAGCGTCACTTCCGCGCCGGGTTCGGCGCGGTCGAGAATATCACAGCGGAATTTGCGTACGCTCATGCCTTGCCTTTCAGCGGAAGCCACTTGAGAACGTCCTGAATGCGAGCGTCCCAGTATTCCCAGCAGTGCGTGCCGGGACCCTCAACGTAGGTGTTCTCATAGCCGAGCTTCCGGAGGTGGTCGCGGAATTCAATGTTTTCCCGGTAGAGGAAATCTTCCGTTCCGCACGCCTGGAAGAGTTTCGGGCGCGGCGCGCCGGATTCGACGACTTTGGACGCCATGGCAAAGAGGTCGTTCGGGGAACCGGGCAGCGCTTCGAGCGGTCCGAAATCCGCCTTGTAGAGGGCGGGGTTGCCTTTGTAGAGCCAGTCGTTCCGGAGCGAACCGGAGAGACTCGCCGCCGCGGCGTAGCGTTCGGGATGATTCAGCGCGAGCTTGAATGCGCCGAATCCGCCCATTGAGAGCCCGGCGACAAAGGTGTCTTCGCGCTTTGTGGAGACGTTGAAGAAGCCGGGGAGCAGCGCGGGCAGTTCTTCGGAGATGTAATCCCACCAGCGGGAGCCGTCGGGGGTGTTGTTGTAGAAACTGCGCGCGCCGAACGGCATGACGACGGCGATTCCATAGGTCGCGGCGTAGCGTTCAATGGAGGTCCGGCGCATCCAGATGGACTGGTCGTCGGAACAGCCGTGGAGCAGGTAGAGCACGGGGGAGCCTTCAGGGGCGACCGCCGAGCCGTCCATGCCGATCTGCGTCGCGCTCTTCTGGGGCATGAGGACGTTGACCGTCGTCGCCATGCCGAGGCAGTCCGAATGAATGTTGCATTCAAAAAACGCCATGATTATGCTCCGTGGTCTTCCCCTGCGGCGTCTTCGGCTTCCGCGGGGGCGTCACCGGGCTGCGTTTCGAGCTTGAAGTGCTTGACGATCTTTTCCGCAATCTCGGTGCGTTCCTGTTCGGAAGCGTATTTGAGCTGACGCCAGTTCCAGTGGAATCCGTCGTCCGTCCAGCGCGGGACGATATGGAGGTGTGCATGCATGACGACCTGTCCGGCAACGGTTCCGTCGGAGAGGTGGAGATTGAATCCGTCGCAGTCGAGCGCGCGGCGCATGGCGACGCCGATGCGGGAACCGACGCGGAACATGCGTCCGCCGGTCGCTTCGGGGATCGTTGCGACGCTGGTGTTGTGCTCTTTGGGAATGACGAGCGTGTGTCCGAAGTTGATCGGGGAGATGTCGAGGAAAGCGAGAACGAGATCGTCCTCATAAATTTTGACGGAGGGGATTTCGCCTGCGATGATTTTGCAGAAAATACAGTTTTTCATGGTCTGTTTCCTTGTTTTACTTGCCGAGAAGGGGAACGATGTCGATCACGTTCGCCCACTCCGCATCGGGGTCTTCGGTGATGTAGCGGATTTTGTCTTCGAGCTGCTGCCAAAGGGCTTCATACTCGAACATTTCGTAGCTGTGTCCCCAGAAGTAGAAGACTTTGCAGCCGTTCTTCTTGGCTTCTTCATACTTGCGGAAGAACATGCCGTCCTGATAATGGCAGTTGGTCGCGAGCTCCATCGGTTCGGTGCAGGCGGTGACGTTGTCTGTGTTTTTCGTGTTGCGCGCGTAAGCGAAGCCGTTTTCGTGGAGCAGACGGATCGTTTCGGGGGTTGTCACGCCGCAGGGCCATGCGAAGCCGCGGCAGGGACGCTGCACGATATCTTCGAGATAGTGGCGGGCGTCGAGCGCGGACTTGATCCAGTCGGCGTCGGGAACGGAGCCGGCGTTTTCATGTTTCCAGCAGTGGGAGGCAAGCTCGAAGCCCTGATAGACTTCGGGAATGTCTTTGAGCGCGAGCTTTCCGCTGCGGAATCCGCGGTGACTCCAGCCGGTGTCGCCGGGACGCGCCCAGGAGCAGGGGATCCGTTCTTCGCCCATGAGCCCGGGGTTGAGGTTGAAGGTGGCTTTCGCGCCGTACTGACGCAGCATTCCGGTGAGACGCAGGTCGTTGATGACTCCATCATCCCAGCACTGTACAACTTTCATCATGAGAAACCTCCTTTGAAATTATTCAGCGATCCACGTGTGAATCTGTTTCCGGTGGTCGCAAAGTTCGATGACATCGCCCTTTTTGAGCGGACCCACGCCGGAGGGCGTTCCGGTGTAGATGATGTCGCCTTTGCGCAGCTTCCAGTACCCGGAGATGTAAAGCAGAAGCTCCGGAATGGGGGAGATCATTTTTTTTGTCTCTCCGTGCTGACGCAGAGTCCCGCCGACGGTTCCGGTGAACTCAAGCGCATCAAGTTTGTCGATTGCGGGGTCGAAACGGTGGAAGACCGAGCAGGGAGCCGCGCCGTCGAAGGATTTGGAGATTTCCCAGGGGGAGCGCATCGGGCGGATCCGGCTCTGGGTTTCGCGGAGCGTGAGGTCGAGTCCGATACCGAGTCCGGCGATATAACTGACGGCGTCCGCCGCGTCCGCGGGGATGCCGTCTTTGCCGATCAGAACGGTCAGTTCCGTTTCGTAATGAACGGTTTCTCCGTGGAAAACTGCGGCGACGGGGCTGTTTTCGGGGACAATTGAGGTGACGGGTTTCATGAAGATGACGGGTTCCGGTTTGTCGCCGGGGAACTCCTGCACATGGTCGAAATAGTTCAGACCGATGCAGAAGATTCGCTGTGCTTCATATGCGGTGTGGTCGTCGGTGTAAACGTTCATGGTTCCATTCCTGTAAGTTTCCATACCATTTTCAAAGCGATTGCCGCGGAGATTCCGAGGCTGTCTGCGGAAAGTTTGTCGACGGTGTCCCCGGCGGTGTGCCAGTAGATGTTGTCCGGACCGTACTCGAAGTCGATAAGATCGATTGCGGGGATTCCCGCGTTCTGAAATGCGGTGTGGTCGTCGAGCATCTGCGGTCCGTTGAGCCGGATGTTTTTATCATAGCCGAGTTCATGTGCGGCTTTCATTGCGGTTGCGGCGAGGATCGGATCGGTGTCGGGGGAGAGGGCGAGCTTCAGATCGCTGTCGCCGACCATGTCGAGCAGAATCATGGCGCGGCAGTTCCGGAGTTCATTTTTGCGGCGGAGTTCAGAGACGTAACGCTGGCTGCCGTGAAAACCGTCTCCGTCTGTGTAGAGAATTTGGGCTTCCTCGCCGTCGAAGAAGACAAAGCGCAGTTCGAGCGGCGGAGTGGTTCCCGCATCCTGAAGAGCCTTCATCATGGCGAATAGCGCGCCGACGCCGGAACCGCCGTCGTTCGCACCCTGGAAATCCGGAATGGAGTCAAATTTTTTCGCGTCGTAATGAGCTCCGATAACGATGAATTCCGGCGATTTGCCCGGGAGTACGGCGGAGACGTTCCGGAAGGTCAGTTTTCCGGCGGGCGTCTGCGCCTGGAACACGTCGACGGAGACTTGAAATGCGGGAAGTCCTTTCGCCTTGCGTTCGATCTGTTCCGCCGCCAGCTTCGCCCCTTCGGAGCCGGAGTGACGCGGCACGATGAGCGCGAGTTCCTTCGCGTGTTTCAGCGCTTCGTTTCCGTCAGGGCGCGGAAACGGAACGGCTTTGGAACAGCCGCAGAGCAGAAGCACGGGAAGAATGGCGGGGAGAATTTTCATCGGGTGAGGACTCCCTTGTTGATGGTGACTTCACGCCGCTGATAAGTCGGAATATCCAGATCTTCGCCCTTGCAGAAGGTCGGAGCGACGCTGGAGAAGACGCCTTTGTCGAATGTCTGCAGCTCGAAGAGTCCCTGTTCGAGTGCTCCGGGGGCTTCGGCGGCGCGGGCGTTCTTGCGCCGTCCGGCGGCTTTCTCCTTGCGCGGCTGTGGCTGGACAGTCTGGTCGAATTTGATCCGGATGACGGTCACCTGGACGCGGTCGCGGATATGTTCGCCGATGGAGACACCGGTGAGAAGGTCGACTTTTTTCGGGAGTATCGCGGCGATATTTTCGAGCGTGCGTTTGGTCTCTCCGAGTTCGAGGTCGGGGCCGCCGGAGACGGTGACGACTGCGGCGTCGGTTGTTTCGCGTTTGAATGTTCCTCCGAGGAAGGGGGAGTTGAGCATCCGTTCGACGGCAATTCCGCAGCGGTCGGGTCCATCGGAGCTTTCGCCGTAGCCGACGCCGATTCCGCAGGAGCATTTTTTGCCTTTGAGCGCGGCCATGAATGCGGCGTAGTCGGAACCGAGCGTGTTTTCGCAGCTCAGCATTCCCGCCACGCCCGCGGCGCTGTGTGCGAGTTCGAAACACGACTTGGCGAACGCCTCTTCAAACGGGGTTTCCGAGGGGAGCATGGAGAAGAGCAGATCGTTCGGCATCCGCATGACGATATCGGCGACGGGAAGCAGATCGTCCAGACAGTCTTCCGCGGCTTTGCGCCGGGCGAACGACTCGAACGAGAAGGGGGTAGTCAGCAGGAATGCGGCAGGGAGGTTGAGGGTTCGCGCCACGCTTGCGAGTGTGCGCACGCCGCCGGTCGCCACGCCGCCGCCGAGTCCGCCGACGACGATCAGGAGGGATTTCCCCGTCATCAGGTTTCCAAGAGCGAGACGCTCTCTCGCAACGGCCTGTTCGCCGCGGATGACATCGCCGCCGCATCCGCTTCCTTCGCGCCAGGTCCATCCGGAACCGGCGAGAATGCACGGGATGTTTTTTGCGGCCAGCGGGTCGAGTGCATCGCGGTCGGTGTCGATTGCCGCGAGGGCGTATTCGCATCCTTCGGCGATAAGAGCGGAGATTACGCGGCTCCCGGCTCCGCCGATTCCAAGTATCAGAACATCATCCGCTTTGCTCATAATTTGAATGCCTTTGTCACATCTTTGAGTTTATTGAAGAATCCGCCGATGTCTTCGAGAGCGTCGGCGACTTTTGCCATGCCTTTGCTTCCGTTCCGCGCGTCGTCCGCCTGGAGCGAGTAGTTGAGTGCGCCGAGCAGGGCTGTGAAGCGCGGGTTGTCGAGCCCGGTGACCGCTCCGCTGAGTTCGAGCGGTTCTCCGCGGCGGATATGCGTGCGGAAGGTGTTGCGCGCGGAGTCCATGACGGGCTGAAGCAGGGAGCCTCCGCCCGTCAGCACGATTCCGCTCCGGAGATACGATCCGAGCTGACGCGATTCGACTTCCTCTTTGAGAATGGAGAACATTTCATTGAGCCGGAGTTCCACGATCCGTTCGTAGGAGCTGACGGGGATTGCACGGCTCTGTTCGGACGACACCGGCAGCGGCAGGAATGCTTCGCCGTTGCGCTTGAGCTGTTCAAAGCGTCCTTCGAGCAGAAATTTGCGCGCCTGCTCCTGTGTGAGTTCGAGTCCGACGGCAAGGTCGTTGATGAGATTGTTGATTCCGACGGGGAGAACTCCGCTCATCAAAACGCCGTCTTCATGGACGAGAATGTAATCGCAGACGCCCGCGCCGACGTCGATGAGCAGAGTTCCCTGTTCTTTCTCATCGTGCGTGAGTGTCCCGTAAGCTGCGGCGATGCCGGAGAAGACGGGCTGGATTTCCTGTTCGAATCCGAATTCGCGGATTGCTCCGCGCATGGTTTCGACTTTTGCGCGTTCTGCGAGAATGATATGAATGAATGCGTCGAGGCGGTTTGCGCAGTGCCCGCAGGGATCTTTGACGCGGGTATTCATGTCGAGCACGAAATACGAGGTGAACGAAGCGAGGTGGCACTGATCTGCGGAAAGCGACATGCTGGATGCTTTTTCCTCCGCTTCCGCGATATGATTGAGTGTGATTCTCCGGTCGGAGTCATAGATCGTGACATTTCCCTCGCCCTGCCTGGTCGCGATTCCGCGTCCGGATACTAGAAAGAAGACCTGGTCTCTTTCGAAAAGTCCGCCGGCGGAGTTGTCGGCGTCTTCAAGCGCTCCGGTGAGTGCTTTTGCCGCTGCCGGCAGATCAATGATTTCCCCTTTGACGACGGCGCCCGCCGCGTCGCGCGACCCCCATCCGAAGACGGTGGGCTTTCCTCCCTTGTCGCGTCCGCCGTGGAGGACGCATATTTTGGAGGTTCCGAACTCCACGACAGTATACAGATCCCTTGTTTTCAAAGCCGCATTCCTTGATTTAATTTATATAAGGGAAAATTACATCAGAAATCAGTTTTTTCAACTGCCGGACGAAAGATTTCCGGAGGTTATTTTCTGCATCAAACATTTCCGCTTGTCTTTTTGTCGAATGCGGTGTAAATTACGGAATCACAGGAGACTATCATGAACGGCGACATCATTATACGCGGAGCGGCGGAACACAATCTGAAAAACATCAACGTCAAAATTCCCAGAAACAGCCTGACCGTCGTTACCGGGCTCAGCGGATCGGGGAAATCGTCGCTCGCGTTCGATACTCTGTATGCGGAAGGACAGCGCCGCTATGTCGAGAGTCTCTCCGCATACGCGCGGCAATTCCTCGACCGGATGCAGAAACCGAAAGTTGAACACATCGAAGGTCTTTCGCCCGCAATCGCAATTGAACAGCGTTCCGCCGGCTCCAACCCGCGCTCAACCGTTGCAACCGTAACGGAAATTTACGACTATCTGCGTCTGCTTTATGCGCACACCGGCATCCCCCACTGCCCGAAGTGCGGAAAAGAGCTCGCGGCGCAGTCGGCGGAGGCAATCTGCGAAAAACTCCTCGCCATTCCCGCCGGGAAGAAAATGATGATTCTGGCTCCTTACATCACCGGGAAAAAAGGCGAGCTGCGCGACGTCATCGAAAAAATCCGCCGCGACGGTTTTGTCCGTGCCCGCATCGACGGGCATCTGGTGGAGCTTTCCGACGATATGAAGCCGCTCGGAAAGACTCTGCGGCATGATATCGAGGCGGTTGTCGACCGTCTGGTCACCGGATCTCTCGAACGCTCCCGTCTGAACGATTCCGTCGAAACCGCGCTCAAGTGCGGCGACGGCGAGCTCATTGTCATGCTTGAAGAGACAGCGCACGACGGCTCCCGCGTCTGGAAGGACGAGCGCATCAGCGAGCGTCTGGCGTGCGTTGACTGCGGCGTCAGTTTCGGGCGGATGGAGCCGCGCAACTTCTCGTTCAACAGTCCTTTCGGCGCATGTCCGCACTGCAACGGTCTCGGCTCCATGCTTGTGATGGATCCGAAACTTGCAGTCGATTACACGAAATCTCTGCGCAACGGCGCAATTCCGGGCTGGCGGCGCGGACCGCGTCACCTGATTATGTATTACAATCATCTGCTCCGTTCCATTGCGGAGCATGTTCACATGCCCGATATGATGACAACTCCGTTCGGCAAACTTCCGGACAAAGTCCAGCATCTTCTGCTTTACGGAAGCGGCGAGGAGCCGATTGATTTCAGCTACTATCTGCGCCGCAAGAAATACAACATGGTCAAGCCGTTTGAAGGCATTCTCGCGAACATGCAGAAACGGCAGGCGGAGTCGGAAAGCGACTCGGTGCGGGATCGTCTGGCGGAATACATGACCCGCTGCGAATGTCCCGTCTGTCACGGCGCGCGTCTCAAACCCGAAAGTCTCGCGGTGACGGTCGGGGGGCTGTCCATCGACAAATTCAATGCGCTCTCCGTTGAAAAAGCGCTGGAGTTCATCCGCAACCTCAAGCTCGACGAGGAGCGGAAGGCGATTGCGCACGACATCGTCAAGGAGATTCAGTCGCGTCTTTCGTTCCTGGTCGACGTCGGGCTGCCGTATTTGACTCTGAACCGCGAAAGCGGCACGCTCTCCGGCGGCGAGGCGCAGCGGATCCGTCTGGCAACCCAGCTGGGCTGCGGACTTGTCGGCGTGCTGTACATCCTGGACGAACCGAGCATCGGTCTGCATCAGCGGGACAACGACAAGCTGCTTGCGACGCTGAAGCGTCTGCGCAACATCGGCAACACGGTCATTGTGGTGGAGCACGATATGGATACGATCCGCGCGGCGGATTATGTTCTCGACCTCGGACCGCGCGCAGGCGTCCACGGAGGCGAAATTGTCGCCGCGGGAACGCCGGACGAGGTTGCAAAGACCAAAGGTTCGCTTACCGGGCTCTATCTCTGCGGGGAACGCAAAATTCAGATTCCGCCGCGCCGCGAAAAAGGCAACGGAAAGAAAATCCGCCTGGAAGGCGTGACGCATCACAACCTCAAGAACGTGAGCGTCGATTTCCCGCTCGGCACGTTCTGCTGCGTGACGGGCGTTTCCGGTTCCGGAAAAAGTTCGCTGGTGAACGGCGTTCTGCGCGCCGCGCTTGAACAGAAATTCAAAATGGCGGACGCCGCGGTTCCCGGAGCGCACAAACGCATTCTCGGACTCGACAATGTCGACAAGGCGATTGTGATCGACCAGAGCCCGATCGGGCGGACGCCGCGTTCCAATCCCGTGACTTACACGGAGGCGTTCGGCACGATCCGCAATCTTTTCGCAACGCTTCCGGATTCGAAAATGCGCGGATTCGGTCCCGGACGTTTCAGCTTCAACGTCAAGGGCGGACGCTGCGAGGAGTGTCAGGGCGACGGCATCAAGAAAATTGAAATGCAGTTCCTTCCGGACATCTACGTCACCTGTTCGGCATGTCACGGCCAGCGGTTCAACAAGGAGACTCTCACGGTGCGCTACAAGCAGCGCAACATTGCGGAAGTCCTGGAAATGACGGTCGATGAGGCGGTTGATTTCTTCTCCGCAATTCCGCAGCTTCACCGCCGCTTCAAGACTCTGCAGGAGGTCGGACTCGGCTACATTACGCTCGGTCAGCCGGCGACGACTCTTTCCGGCGGTGAGGCGCAGCGCGTCAAACTCGCAACGGAGCTTGCAAAGCAGTCGCGCGGTCATACGGTCTACATTCTTGACGAGCCGACAACGGGGCTTCATCTGGAAGATATCCGCCAGCTCCTCGACGTGCTGATCCGCCTGCGCGACAAAGGCAACACGGTGATTGTGATTGAACACAATCTGGACGTCATCAAGATGGCGGACTGGATTATCGACATCGGACCCGAAGGCGGCGACGCCGGCGGAGAGATTGTCGCGACCGGAACGCCGGAAGAGATCATCAAGGTGAAGAATTCCTATACCGGACGTTATCTCCGGGAGATCATCCGGAATGATTTGTAAGGCGTCGGTTGAAATCCGGAGTGCCGGTCTGGAGCTGATGCGCCGTTTCGCGGGCAGTTTCGGGAAAATCATGGAGCGTGGAAAATGAAGTGGCGTGAACCGCTGTTCCGTCCGCCTGCGGAAGCGGAAAGTCTGATTTTCCAGGTGGCGTACGGCTGTCCGCACAACACGTGCCGCTTCTGCGGAATGTACAAGGGCGTGCGGTACGGACTGCGCGATCCGGCGGAGCTCTCCGCAGAAATCCGCGAGGCCGGACTCAGGTTTCCGGAAACGAACCGCGTGTTTCTTGCGGACGGAGACGTCATGCATCTGCCGATGGAGTGCTTGCGTGCGGTTCTGACGGAGCTGAACGCGTCGTTTCCGCATCTGGCGCGTGTTGGAACCTATGCGAACGGCTCTTCGATTCTGTCGAAAACCCCGGAGGAGCTGGCGGAGCTGAAACGGCTCAAACTGCATCTGCTCTATGTCGGCTTTGAAAGCGGGAGCCAGCGCGTTCTCGACCGTTTCCGCAAAGGCGAACGCGCGGATGATATGGTCCGTGCCGTGCGTCTTGCGCAGAGCTGCGGACTGAAATGTTCCGTCATGATTCTGATCGGGCTTGGCGGGCGCGCGCTGCGGGAGGAGCATGTGATGTGCACCGCCGCCGCGCTGAATCTGATGAATCCGAATCAGCTTTCGGCGTTGCGTTTCATCGCGGTTCCGGGGCTGTCGCTGCCGGAGGATTACATGCCGGTGACGGAGTTCGAGGCGGTGGAGGAACTGCGCGGAATCATCGCCGGACTCAACCTCGAACGGACGGTCTTCCGGGCGAATCATACATCAAATCCGTTCCCTCTTGCCGGACGTTTTCCGCACGACAAAAGCCGCCTGCTTGCGGAACTGGATGCAGAGCTGCGATCCGGTCTGCTGGATACGCGCGGATCGGGCAGAATGCCGCTGGAGCTTTAACTGTTTTTCCCGAACGCGGCGTCGATGTGCGGACGCACGAAGCGGACGGCGAGGAAGCTCGGAACTGTGCAGAGGCAGATCCAGAGGAAGAAGAGACGGTATCCGGTTTCCGCGCCGCACGATGCGCCGAGACGGGTGAAGAATTCCTGAATCAGACCGGAGAACATCCCGACGAGAGTCATTCCGAGAATGGTGATTCCGGTCATGAATGCGAAATGACTGGTTTTATATTCTCCGCTCCGGTTTGCAAACTGCACCATGAAGAGCACGTGCGCCATATATCCGAGCCCGTAGCCGAACTGTTCGAGCGCAATGCACGCGCCGGAAATCCATACTCCCGGATGAGTCCACGAGAGCCAGAGATAAAGTGCGTCGGGGGCGTTGAGCGCAACCGCCATCATCCAGAGAGTGCGTCCGAAGCCGAAGCGCGAGACGGCGAGTCCGGCGAGAAAACCCCCGAACAGAAAACAGCATGTTCCCGCGACTCCGTAAATGGTTCCCTGTTCGCCGAGCGTCAGCCCGAGTCCGCCCGCGTCGCGTCCGGCGAGCATGAACGGAACCGACATTTTTCCGAGCTGCGCTTCGGCAAAACGGTAGAAAAAGAGGAAGAGAATCGCCGGGAGCGCGCCTTCGCGCCGGAAGAAAGTGCGGAACGAGTCCGTGAAACTCCGTTTCGTCTCCTGCGCGGCGGCCGGGGAGAGTGTTTCCGCTGCGGGGGTTGTGACGCAATGCCAGAGGAAGAGAATCAGCATTGCGGCGGAAGCGGCGGAGATGGTCCACATCCACGCGGAGCGTTCGGGAACGCCGGAGCGGATCAGGGCGCCGGCCAGCATGACGAGACCGCCCTGTCCGGCGAGCATGGCGCATTTGTAGAAGATGTTGCGGAGACCGGAGCAGAGCGCCTGCGCGTGGGAATCGAGGGCGATCATGTAGTAGCCGTCGGCGGCGATGTCGTGAGTCGCGGAACAGAAGGCCGTGAGAATGAAACAGGCGATGAGCCATCCGTCACCCGCCCCGGCGCGGAAGATGAAGGCGAGAGCGGCGAAGCAGAGCGCTACGGCAAGCTGTGCGGCCAGCATCCAGGCGCGTTTGGTTCCGCGGGAATCAAGAAGGGGCGCCCAGAGAAATTTGAGGCTCCAGGGAAGACCGATGACACCGGTCCAGAACGCCATTGCACTGTTGGACATTCCGAGGCTGGAGAACATCACCATTGAGACGCATGTGGCGACGGCGAAGGGGAGTCCTTCAGCAAAGTAGACGCCGGGGACCCAGCCCCAGCCGTTGACGGTCAGTTCCCTGCGCAGATCCATCGGGAGGAAACGGTCAGAGGTTCAGGCTTTCAAGAGCGGCGCCGATATTGCCCAGGGGGACCTGCGGTTCGCGCGGTTTGCGCGGCTCGCCGCCGCCGAGAGCGGCGCGCTGGAAGCCGAACAGACGTTCGAGTCCGGACTGCGCGGTATCGAGCATTTTATTGAGTTCACCGCGGGAGAACGGAACCTCTTCGGCGGTTCCCTGAACCTCGATGATTTTGCCGGATTCGGTCATGATGACGTTCATGTCGACATCGGCGTTTGAATCTTCCTCATAGCAGAGATCAAGAAGGACTTCGCCGTTTTTCATGCCGACGCTGACTGCCGCGACGTTTTCACGCATGGGGAAGTGGTGGAGAACTTTCTGTGCGACGAGTTTGCGGAAGGCGAGCTGGAGCGCAACCGAGGCGCCCGTGATGCTTGCACAGCGGGTTCCGCCGTCGGCGTCAATGACGTCGCAGTCGATGTAAACGGTGTTTGTTCCGAGAGCTTTGAGGTCGATGACGGAGCGGAAGCTGCGTCCGATGAGACGCTGAATCTCCATGGTCCTGCCGCTCTGTTTTCCGCGGGTGGCTTCGCGCTGGTTGCGTGCCTGCGTGGAAGCGGGGAGCATGCCGTATTCGGAAGTGACCCATCCGCCGGCGACGCCCTGGGCGCGCATCCAGCCGGGAACGCCCTGTTCAAAAGTGACGGAACATACGACTTTGGTTCCGCCCATTTCGATGAGCACGGAGCCCGCCGGGTGTGCGAGATAGTTCGGTGTGATTTTGACTTTGCGGAGATAATTGTACGGACGACCGTCGATGCGTTCCATGATGCGCTGCTCCCTCTCTCTCAAAAAAAAGCCGCCGCATCAGATCCCCCGCAGCACCTGAAACCTTCGTTTATGGCTGCTCGGTTCCCCGTCTGACCCGTTCACGGGATTTCAGCGCACGGGGTCCAATGCGGCGACAAAAATTCGTCCAGCAAGACCTTTTTGTCAGGCCTTGTGTTTCTTACCCCCTACTATACTCGCTTTTTCGAAATATTCAAGGCACAAAGACAATTCTGTTCGTAAATTTTTTCTTTCGATGATTTTGTCGATGAGGCCTTTCTTCAGAAGGAACTCGGAAGTCTGGAATCCTTCGGGCAGCTGAGCCTGTGTGGTGTCCTTGATGACGCGCGGTCCGGCAAAGCCGATGAGCGCTTCCGGTTCGGCGAGAATGAGGTCGCCGAGCGAGGCGAAACTTGCGGTGACTCCGGCGGTCGTGGGATGAGTCATTACGACGATGTAGGGGAGGTGCGCTTCCGCATGGCGTTCAAGAGCTCCGCTGGTCTTCGCCATCTGCATGAGACTGATCATGCCTTCGTACATGCGTGCTCCGCCGGAAGCGGTGACGATGACGAGGGGAAGGTGATTCGCTGTGGCGAATTCGATCAGGCGGGTGATTTTTTCGCCGACGACGGCGCCCATGCTGGCTCCGAGGAAGCGGAAGTCCATGACTCCGAGCGCATAGTCGCGTCCGTCAAGCTTGGCGCGTCCGCAGACAACGGCGTCGGTGAGTCCGGTTTTCTTTTTGTTGGATTCGAGCTTGGAGGTGTAGGAGGAGACGCCTTCGAATTTGAGCGTGTCGACCGATTCCACGTTTGCGTCGATTTCCTGGAAGGTGCCGGGGTCTGTGAGGAGTTCGATGCGGGCGGGGGCGGGCATCGGGTTGTGGTAACCGCAGTGCGGGCAGATATAGAGATTGCTTTCCTTCTGCTTGGTGAAGATGGTGGCACTGCACTTCTTGCACTTTTCCCAAAGTCCTTCGGGAATGTCTTTGCGTTTCTGAGGTTCTTCCTTTTCGGGTTCAAAACTCAGAGTCGAGTATTTCGATTTTTTGAAGAAAGCCATTTTTCAATTCCTTTGTCTTCGGGCGATGACCAGAACATCCACTCGTGCAGCGCCGCAGTTGAGTAAAACACCGGCGGCTTCGCTGAGCGTCGCCCCGGTCGTCATAACATCATCCACCAGTAATATACTACGCTTTTCCGCATCTGTCGAATTTAAAATGGAAAAAGCGCCCTTAATATTTAAATTTCTTTCCTTTCTGGTCAGAAAAGCCTGTTTCGGCGTATGTCGTTCGCGCTTAAGGAGACGCATGACCGGGATTCCGGTGCGGAGCGAGAGCTCCTTTGCGAACAGCGCCGACTGGTTGTAGCCTCTCTGAAGGAAACGCCGCCAGTGGAGCGGAACGGGAACGACGGCGTCGTAATGAGGCGACGTTTCATCGAGGAGTCCCGCCGCGAGCCGACCCAGCGGTCTTGCAAGTTCGGTGCGTCCCCGGTACTTGAAAAGGTGAACGCAATCCCGGACTTCGTCGGTGTATTTGAAAAGAGCATACGCCCTGATCCACGGCGGCTTCGGCGCATTCATGCAGTCCGAGCAGGAATCGAAGATGCCGTCGATTTCCGCTCCGCAGGTCCGGCAGGCTTTCCCCCGGATCATCGGCATCCGCGCAAGGCAGGCGGAACAGAACATGTTCGGTTCGCCGTCGAACGGAATGCCGCTGCCGCAGAGCGGACAGGGCATCGGCAGAACCGCGGAGATCCGGACGGGAATTTGTCCGGCGAGTCTCCGCAGAACCGCCGCAACGGAACTCATTTGCTGCTCAGAACTTCAGCGATCTGAACGGCGTTGAGTGCCGCGCCTTTGAGAAGCTGGTCGCCCGAAACGAAGATTTCGAGGCCGCGCTTGTCGTTGCGGGAAATATCCTGGCGGATACGTCCGACGAGAACGTCGTATTTGCCCGTGGCGTCGATCGGCATCGGGTAGATCTTGTTCGCGGGATCGTCGCGGACGATGACGCCGGGAGCCTTCGAGAGGATTTCACGCGCCTCTTCCGGCGTGATTTCGTTCTCGAATTCGAGGTTCAGGGACTCGGAATGAGCGCGGAGAACCGGCACGCGGACGCTGGTGCAGGTGAGCATCAGGTTCGGGATGTGCATGATCTTGCGGGTTTCGTTGACCATCTTCAGCTCTTCCTTCGTGTAGCCGTTGGGCTGGAAGGAGTCGATATGCGGGAAGAGGTTGAACGCAATCTGCTGCGCCATGACCTTGGGCTCGACGCGTTCCGCGCCGTTGAGCACTTCGCGGGTCTGATCGAGCAGTTCCTGCATAGCGGGAGCTCCGCCGCCGGACGCCGCCTGGTAGGTGGAGGCGATGAGGCGCTTGAGTCCTTTTGCCTTGTGAAGCGGATAAACGGCAACCGCCATGATCGCGGTGGTGCAGTTCGGGTTTGCAATGACGCCACGATGCTTGAACGCGTCTTCAGGATTGATTTCCGGAACGACGAGCGGCACATCCTCTTCCATGCGGAAGGCGCTGGAGTTGTCGATCATGACGCATCCTGCATCGACGCAGGCCTGACGGTAGAGTTTGGAGATATCGGAACCGGCGCTGAACAGAGCAATGTCGACGCCCTTGAAAGATTCCGGTTTCATCTCCTCGATAGTGATCTCCTCGCCTCTGAATTTCACTTTCTTTCCGGCGGAACGCGCGGATGCGAGCAGTTTAATGGAGGCAACCGGGAAATTTCTCTTTTCCAGGGTCTCGATCATTTCGACGCCGACGGCGCCCGTTGCACCGGCGACAGCCACATTCATAGGTCTTCCCATTTTGTTCGATTCTCCCAAAATGTATCAGTTTGATTTTCGCCAGCCGCCGAATCGTTACGGCGATGGCATAACCTAGTAATATACACCCCTCTTATGAAAATGCAAGAATTTTTCTGAAATTCACCGTCCCTTCGCTCCTGGCCGCAGTTGAAATGCTTTCCAGAACGCATAAAACTTTTCCGCAGAAGTGCTTGATTTTTTCAGCTTTAAGGTTATGAGCGATGTCTTCGCAGAAAAATACGGGTTTGACAAATGAAGGGATTGTGTCTCTTATAACATCCGGGGGAAAACTTTTTTGATTCAGCTTGAATTTCATCTGCTGAATATGTATATTTCTGACCAACTAAAAAAAAGGATCCCTTATGAGCTTTACTTCCGTTCTGCCGTTTGATGCCGTTTTTACGAAAACGGAGACCGTTTCGGAACTTCAGATTTCCGCGCTTCCTGCGGATTGTTCCGCGATCAAAATTGAACTTCGCGCGGATTCTCCCGCACATAAAACCGCAGTCTTCCGCTGCAGTGTCCGGCAGGAGGGGAAGGATGAGGTGACAACGGTTCCGGTCCGCATCACTCCGCCGTGTACCGCCGCGCTCGAAACGTTCTGCTCAATTCAGCCGGAAATCCCGGTTCAGTTGCGCGTGGAGCGCCTGCCGGAAGATCCCGCGGATGAATGTGCGGATCCGGTTCAGGCTTCCTCTGTGACAGTTTCCGCGGTCAAACCGCTCGCGGAGCCGGTTACTGTCGAAAATACGCCGGGGTACAACTCATGGCCGATGATCGCGGCGGACTCGAAAGAACTGGTTTGTCTCTACTGCCGCGGACTCGGACACACGATCGGCGACGGGGACCGCAATGTTTTCGCGCGGCGGTCTTTTGATTGCGGGCGGACGTGGTCGGAGGAAATTCCCGTTTCCGCTCAGCCGGAATTCGGAGAAGTTCCCGTCGGCAAGGGAAATGACCTGAACGGAAACATTCTCTTCTGGGTGCGGTGCTGCGGTCCGGTCTGGCCGGCGCGCTATCATGCGCTCTACCGCGTGACGGACGGGAAATTCGAGGAGATCGCGCGGGTTCATTTGAATCCGGAACCGATGCAGATTACCGATATTTTCACGGTCCCCGGCGTGGGGCTGATGTCGCTCTGGTTCGCAACAGATTATCAGAAAACCGGTTCATGGGGAGTGGTGACAAGCTCCGACAACGGGCTTACCTGGGTGCAGCGGACGGTTGGCGCGGATCTTCCGCTGGCGGATCTCCCGACGGAACCCTCTGCCGTGTATCTCGGCGACGGACGCATTCTGGTGATTGCCCGGACGGAGAACGGGGAGAAGACAACCCGGCGCGCGCAATTCCAGCTGGAGTCGCGCGACTTCGGAGCGACATGGACGTGTGCGCGGACGAATATCGGTGAAGTGTTCGGTTCCACGCCGAGCCTGATTTACGATTCTGCAACAGGGCTGGTTTTCAACTGGTATTATCAACGCGGACGCGGCATTCTGCGCCGCCGGATTGCAAAGGCGGACGATGTCTTCGGTCATCCGCTTGCGTGGCCGGAATCGGAAGCAATCGCGCTTGGCGGTGTATATCCGTGGGATGCTGGGAATGTGAATGTGGTCGCGATGAACGGAAAGCAGGTCGCGGCGTGGTATTCCGGGCTTGCGCCGGACACGGCAATATATACGGCGACAATTTAACCGAATTTTCATACTTCTGCAATTATCCAGCAATACTTCTGTGCTATTATATAGGAAAACACAGGAGGTGTCTCATGACGGCAAAAGAAATTGCAGAACTGAAAGAATTCGCCCGGGCTTACGGATTTGAACTGGAACTGACGGTTACGCCGAAGCCCGTCGTCATGCTTGATCTGCGGAAAGAAGAAACAGAGAACGAAGAGAAAAATCGCGCGACCGCTTGATTTTTTCCCGTTTCCGCTGTATAATTCCGGTAAAAAACTTTTCGAGAAAAAGAGAGAGCTGCCATGCATGGTTTTTACCGGATTTCCACTTGCGTCCCGCGCCTGAAAGTCGCAGACGTCCGCTACAATATCGACGAGATGAAACGTCTCGCCGCAATGCCGCAGAACAACGAGGCGGCGGTGATTCTGTTTCCGGAACTTGCGGTGACGGGCTACACCTGCGCCGATCTGTTCCATAACTCCGCCCTGCTGGAAGCGGCGGAACGGGGCGTCGCTGAACTTGCGGCGGCGTTCGCCGGACTCGGCACGCAGATCATCGTTTTCGGCGCGCCCGTGTGCTTCCGCGGAAGACTCTTCAACGCCGCTGTTTTCGTGCAGAACGGACGTATCCTCGGCGTGGTTCCGAAAATCAATCTGCCGAACTACCGCGAATTCTATGAAAAACGCTATTTCTCTTCCGGACGCGGCATCCGCAATGAATCCTTCCGGTTCGCCGGATTCGACAATGTCCCGTTCGGCGTTGACCTGATTTTCGACGTTTCCGCGGAACTGCGCATCGGCTCGGAAATCTGCGAGGACATGTGGACGACGATTCCGCCCAGCTCGCAGCTTGCTCTCAACGGTGCAACTCTGCTGCTGAACCTTTCGGCGAGCAATGAACTTGTCGGCAAATCCGAATACCGCCGCGAACTTGTGCGCGGCCAGAGCGCACGCTGTGTCGCCGCATACGCTTATGTTTCCGCCGGTGTTCATGAATCCACCACGGATATCGTCTGCGGCGGACATGCGGTTATCGCGGAAAACGGCAGTGTGCTGCTTGATTCCGATCGTTTCTTCCGCGACGGGCGCGTGTTTCAGGCGGATGTGGATCTGCGGCGCATCTGCGCGGCGCGGCTTTCCGACTCGCCCTATGCGAACAGCGTTGAAATGAATACGGAAAGCGGATACCGCATGATCCCCGCTCTTCCGGTTCCGGAGCCCTCCGGTCTGCACCGCGCGGTCGCTCCGCATCCGTTTGTTCCTTCGGACAATGCCGTTCGAGACGTCCGCTGCCGGGAAATTTTCTCGATCCAGTCCGCGGGACTTGCCAAGCGAATCGAACATACGTCTGCGAAAAAACTTGTCATCGGAATTTCCGGCGGGCTCGATTCCACGCTCGCTCTGCTGGTGTGCGTCAACACGCTGAAGCTCCTGAAGCGTCCGGCGGATGATGTAATCGCGGTCACCATGCCCGGTTTCGGCACAACGGGACGCACCTACAACAACGCCGTCGGGCTCTGTCATGAGCTCGGGACGGAACTTCGGGAAATCAGCATCAAAGAGGCATGTCTTGAGCACTTCCGCAACATCGGACACGATCCCGAAGAGCACAATGTCGTTTATGAGAATTCCCAGGCGCGCGAGCGCACGCAGATTCTGCTTGATATCGCAAACAAAGTCGGCGGCATCGCAATCGGAACCGGCGATCTCTCCGAATCCGCAATGGGATGGTGCACCTACAACGGCGACCACATTTCCATGTACAGCGTCAACTGCTCGGTTCCGAAAACCCTGATCCGCTACGTCATCGGCTGGGTCGGCGACAACTCCACCGCGCAGGTTCGCGCGATTCTGCAGGACATCATCGATACTCCTGTCAGCCCGGAGCTTCTGCCCGCCGCGCAGGACGGAACGATTCAGCAGAAGACGGAAGACATCATCGGGCCGTATGAGATACACGATTTCTTCCTCTACCATTTCCTGAAGTATGGCGCCGCACCCGAAAAGCTCCGCTTCCTTGCGGAACATGCGTTCACCGGAACCTACACGGCGGTTCAGATTGAGACCTGGCTCAAAACCTTCCTCCGCCGTTTCTTCACACAGCAGTTCAAACGCAGCTGCATGCCGGACGGTCCGAAGGTCGGCACGATCAGCCTCTCGCCGCGCGGTGACTGGAGAATGCCTTCCGACGCCTCCTCCGCAGTCTGGTTCAGCAATCTGAACGGAACGCTCTGACGCTCCGGCGGAAGAAAGCGAGGCATGGCATGAGTCTGTTTCAACTGGTTTCCGAATACGCACCGTCGGGCGATCAGCCCACCGCGATCAAGGCGCTTGCCGATGGACTGAAAAGCGGGCGGCATTTCCAGACCCTGCAGGGGGTGACGGGGTCGGGCAAAACCTTCACGCTTGCCAATGTCATTGCGCAGCTGGACCGCCCGGTGCTTGTGCTTTCGCACAACAAGACCCTTGCCGCCCAGCTTTACAGCGAATTCAAGGCGTTCTTTCCGCACAACGCGGTTGAGTACTTCATCAGTTATTACGATTACTATCTGCCGGAATCGTACATCCCGCAGACGGACACCTACATTGCGAAGGATGCGAGCATCAATGAGAACATCGAACGTCTGCGCCTTTCCGCCACGGCGTCGCTGATCGAACGGCGCGACGTGATTGTCGTCGCCAGCGTCTCCTGCATTTACGGTTTGGGGTCGCCGTCGGATTACGAGGACATGTGCATCGAGCTGCGCACGGGCATGGAGATGAACCGCGATGTTCTGCTGGAGCATCTTGTCGCCATTCAGTACACCCGCAACGATCTCGCTCCCGAAAAGGCGCAGTTCCGCGTGCGGGGCGATTGCGTGGATGTCTTTCTCGCTCAGAAGGAGGAGTTCACCCGCATTGAATTCTGGGGTGATACCATTGAGTCCATCTCCCGGTGCGACATGACGACGGGGAAGGTTCTTGCGAAACTCCAGAAGACTTTCATTTTCCCGTCGAAGCTATTCGTCATGCCCCAGGAGAAGCTGGACGCGGCGACGTCGTCCATCCTTGCGGAGATGAAGGAGCGTGTGAAGGAGCTTGAAGGTCAGAACAAACTCGTGGAAGCGCAGCGCCTGTTCCAGCGCGTGAACTACGATCTGGAAATGATGCGCGAAATCGGCTACTGTTCGGGCATTGAAAACTATTCGCGTCACCTCGCCGGCCGCGCTCCGGGTTCCCGTCCGTACTGTCTGCTTGATTTCTTCCAGAAAGATTTCATCACGATGATTGATGAATCGCATGTGACGATTCCGCAGGTGCAGGCGATGTACCGGGCGGACCGCAATCGCAAAGTCACGCTCGTTGAACACGGCTTCCGTCTGCCTTCCGCGCTGGACAACCGTCCGCTCAAATTCGAGGAGTTTGAAAAGCTGACCGGCGACACCGTTTATGTTTCCGCCACGCCCGCGGATTACGAGCTTCAGAAATCCGGCGGAACGGTGATTGAACAGGTCGTGCGCCCGACCGGACTGCTTGATCCTGAAGTTGAAATCCGTCCGCTCGGTTCGCAGGTTGACGACGTTATGGAGGAAATCCGCAAGACCGCTGCGCTGGGCGGAAGAACGATTGTCACCACGCTTACGAAAAAGAGCGCGGAGCGTCTCGCCGATTATCTCTCCGAACTCGGAATGCGCGTGAAATATCTTCACTCCGAAATCGACGCCATTGAGCGTGTCCGGATTCTTTCCGAACTGCGCGACGGCGCGTTCGACTGTCTGATCGGCATCAACCTCCTGCGCGAAGGCATCGACTTGCCGGAGGTTCGGCTCGTTGCGATTCTCGATGCGGACAAGGAGGGCTTCCTGCGTTCCGAACGTTCGCTGATTCAGGTCGCCGGCCGCGCCGCGCGAAACGCCGAGGGGCGGGTCATTCTCTATGCGGATATCATCACCGATTCCATAAAAAAACTTCTTAAAGTTACGAAGGAACGCCGCGCGAAGCAGATTGCCTACAACGAAGCGCATCACATCACGCCGAAAACAATCATCAAGAAGAAGCGTGAAACGATCGAAGAGACCATTTTCGGATATGACGAATCGAAGGAGGAAAACAAAACCTTCCTTACGGTGGCGGAAGGTCGCGCGCGTTACACCGCCGGTTCCGGACGCGGCAAAAAGAAGGCGGAGAACACAAAATCCGCACCGCCGCTTTCGCAGATGGATGTTACGGAGATCATTTCCGAGCTGGAGCGCGAGATGATGGAGGCTGCGGAAGCGCTTGAGTTCGAACGCGCCGCCGAACTGCGCGACAAAATCCGGAAGATTGAAAAAGGAGAACTCAAATTATGCTGAAATATTTTTCTCTTCTGCTTCTTCCTCTGTTCGCTTTCTGTCTGAACGCACAGGAACCGACGGTGGAGCTCGGGCGCGAATCGCGCATTGATTCCGTTCTCGCATCGGTGAACGGTGAGCCGGTGACTCTGCTCGATGTCATGCTCGAAAGCGGACAGGATGAGAACCGTCTGGCTTCCATGTTCACCGGTGAACGCCTTTACGAGGAGACCGCGAAGGTGCGCCGCAAAATTGTGGAGGAGATCGTGATCCGCAAGCTCATTTACAACGAATACAAAGAGCATCCGTTCGATATTAAAAAACAGCATGTCGAGGACGTTGTGGATTCGATTGCCCGGGGCATGGGCGACGGCACGCGCGCCGGGCTTGAACGGCGTCTCAAGTCATTCGGGGCGACGATCCGCGAGGTTCGGGAGAAGGCGCGGGAAAAAATCGCCGTCGACGTTCTTCTGATGGAGCACTGCGACCGCCGGGTCTTCATCACTCCGCGACAGGTCTACGAATATTATGAAGCGAACAAAGAGAAATGGACTTCCCTGGAACAGATTTCGCTTCAGCTTCTGCTCATCCGCAAGGATGCGGGGAAGGACGCCGCCGCGGTTGTGCGCGATCTGGCGAAGATGCTGGACGGTGCAGATGAAACGACTTTTTCACGCATCACACGGGAGAATACCGAGGGGCCGAACGCTTCGAACGGCGGAAAAATCGGAACGATTGAGCGGGGTTCGCTCCGTCCGGAGTTCCAGTCTGCACTGAAGGATGCGGAGACCGGCACGGTCGCCGGACCTGTCGAAACGGCGGAGGGCTTTTATTTCCTGCGTGTTGCCGAACGGATTCCGCCCGTGAAAAAGCCGTTCCGCGAAGTCGCGGAGAGTATCCGTCAGGAACTTTTCCGGGCGGAAGTGGAAAAATTGAGAACCGAATACCGGAAGAAGCTGCTGAGACTGGCGGTCGTCCGGTATTATTTCTGATAAAAGAAACATAAAAAAGGGTAAGAAATGAACACAAGCATCACTTTTTCGTTCCCGTTGGAGCGTCCGCACTGCGGCGTCCCGATGGCGAACGGCAACTTCGGAGCACTGGTCTGGGGCAAGGACACGCTCAATCTCACCGTCAACCAGAATGATCTCTGGGATCACCGGGGCGGCGAGCTGATCGACGAACGTGACTCGTACAGCCGTCTGGTTGAATACGCCGAAGCCCACCGTTTCGACCATTCTCTGAACGAGACTCTGCACCGCACTCAGACGTTTGAAGGACGTCCCCGCCGCCTGGCGGTCGGACGTTTCGATTTCCACTTTGCGGACGGCGTCCGTCCGGTGACTGCGGAGCTGACCTATGCAACCGGGACGCTGCGCGTGACTTTGAGTTCGGGCGCATCCGTTTCGCTCGTTGTTGCGCTGAAACAGAACATCATGTACGTGGATGATCCGTCGCACGCAATCACGCGCGTTTCACTGCATCCCGCATCCGATTTCCCGAAAGTCCGCGATTTCAACGGAAAACGCGGCGTTGCTCCGTATGAACTGCTGGAAGACGGCTGGCGGATTGTCCTTCCGGAAGATCCCGGCATGACCTTCCGCGCCGTCCGCACGGATTACGGATTCAAGATCTTCACGGACGACGACGGCGACGACTCCGGCCGTGCGGAGCAGATCGCTTTCACCGCGGACTGGTGGGGCAAGTTCTGCGCGAAAACCGCCCGCGTTACCACGCCCGACGCCTGGTGGAACCGGTTCTACGACTTCAATCTCTACAAGCTCGGCGCGGCAACTTGTCCGTTCGGCAAGGCGAGCGGTCTTCAGGGTCCATGGCACGAGGAGTATCAGGAAGCCAAGTGGTCCGGCGACTTCCATTTCAACGTCAATGTTCAGATGATTTACGGTCCGCTTGCCCAGCTTGGCGTTCCAGAGCACATGCTCCCGCTGTTCGACCTGATCGAATCCCCCGCGTTCCAGTCGGCAATGAAGCACAATGCGCACGCGCTCTTCGGTGTTGACGATGCGCTCTGGCAGACCCATGCGGTGGACGACCGCGGCATTCAGTGCGGCTGGATCAGCATGGGCTCAATCATGGATCCCGCGTGCGGCGCGTGGACTGCTCTGCTCTATTACGATTACTGGCGCACGACCGGGGACATTACATTCCTGCGCGACCGCGCGTATCCCTACATCTACGGCATCATGCGCGGCTACGAGGAGATGCTCCGCGACTTCAATATCCCGCTTGCGATTTCCGCGGAATATGCGTGTTCGAATCCGGACATGACCACGGTTGCCGGACGCAATCCGTCGTATCAGCTTGCGGCAATCCGCAGACTTGCGATGATTCTGATTGAGATTTCCGCCGTTCTCAAGCGCGAGGAACGCCCCGTCTGGCGTCAGATTCTCGACCGCGTTCCGCCCTATTCGGTTGTCGGAGGCTACGATTATTACGGAGGACGCGCCGAAAAGCGTATCGGAATCTGGGAGGGTCAGGACCTCGCGAACTGTCACCGCCACCATTCGCACCTCGGCTCGATCTGGCCGTTCGATTCGCTTCCGGAACATCCCGATGCGGAGATGGAGGAGATTGTCGCCAACTCCATTGATCACTGGATTGCGATGGGCTTCGGACAGTGGAGCGAATGGTGCATTCCGTGGGCAAACATCATCTACACCCGCGTGGGGCTGCACGAGGCGCCGATGCAGCTGTTCAACATCTGGCGCGAGATTTTCGTCAACGAGGGGCTCTGCACGGTCTATCTGCCGCGTATGCTGAGTCTGATCGCGCACCGCCGTCATGACATTGCGAAGCCGAAAGCGGACAACGAAGTCATGCAGCTGGACGGTTGCGGCGGATTCCTGGACGCCTTCACCCAGATGTGCGCTTATTCGCAGTTCGGCAAACTCCGCCTGTTCCGGGGAATGCCGGACAAGTGGCAGGACGTTTCGATTGAGAACCTGCTTCTCCCCGGCGGAAAACGTCTTTCCGCTCGGAGAAACGGCAAAACGGAGCTGATCTGATTCCGTTGCGGTTTATTATTGCGCGGCATGATCCGCGAGCAGCCCGGCGAGATTCGGAAGAAGAATGTTGTCGGGCTGAATTTTGTACAGCCGCCGCATCGCATCCGCCGCGGCGGCGTAGTCTTTCCGCAGATAGTGAATCTGGAACTGGACAACGTATGCGCCGTAGAAGTACGGCGCGAGCTTTTCGGCGTGTCGGGCGAAGAGCAGGGCGTCGTCGAATCTCTGCTCCCGCGTGAGCAGAAGCGCAAGACGGATCCAGCAGATTGCCGCAGAAACGCGGTTCAGTCCGGATATATCGAAATTTTTGAGCTCCTGAAGAATTTTCTCCGCCTTCTCGGCGTTTCCCTGCCGGCGCGCAATCCGGTAGTAAAGAACGAGCATGGAGGGGCAGAGTTCGTCTTTTTCGGTCATTTGCAGAGTGCGTTTGACGATGTTCTCCTCCTGTTCGGACGGCTTGAGCGACTTCAGGGCTCCAAGGAAGTCGCGCAGCATAAACTGCATGTCGTTTTTCGGATGATAGACGCCGAGCCATGCAAGATGGTCGGAGAGTGTGCGGAAGTAATCGCGGAATTCGGGATCCTCGTTTATTTCCGGCGAGCATTCTCGCAGATTCTGCAGTGCGGTCAGAGTGCTTTTCAGATTCCATTCGGATGCCGCCGCGCGGAGCGCATGGAAACGGGAGAGCGCGGTTTTCTCCGGGATGCGGCGCATCCGTGCCTCCGCCTTCGGCTTGAAATGGAAAAAAGCGAGCGCGAGGAGCAGGAGAATCAGCAGAGGAGTTGAAACGGCGTTTGCAATCCGCAGCCGGGAACGCCATGTCGGACGGTTCCGGAGATTCTCAATGTCGCACCGGATCTGGGCGATGTTTTTGTAGCGCCGTTCGGGCGATTCCGAGCAGCATTTCAGTGCGATCCGGTTCAGCGCGGCGACCTTGCGGAGCTTGAGTCCGGAGGGCAGAACGGGAAAGTCGGAGGCGTCCATTCCGGAATAGAGACAGTAGATGATTTTCCCGATGGCATAGATGTCCGCCGCAATGCCGTCCGCATCGTTCCATGTCGGACGGTATCCGGTGGTGCCGCCGTGCGCGGGCTCCAGGATCGGCGCCATGAGCCCCGGATCCCCGATTTTGAGCCTGCCATGCAGAAACAGAATATTTTCGGGTTTCAGGTCGTGATGGGCGATTCCGTTCACATGAAGCTGCTCGACTCCGTCGAGAATCTCGGAGATGCAGTTGAGCATTTCCTCTTTGGATAGCTTGTGTGCGTAAATGCGGTAGGCGAGAGTGTCGGGATTGTAGCGCGACTGCACGTCTCCAGTGTCGTCGGCCAGCTCGGTGACATAGTAAAGATATTCGTTTGTTTTCCCGATGTAGAGAATGTCGAGGAGGTTTTCGTGGCGGTTTGCGACATTCCGGTAAAGGGAGATTGCGTTTTTTTCGGCTTCGATCTGTTCTCTGCTGCGTCCGCGCACGAGATCGATGATGCGGATTGCGCGCCGGATGCCGTCGTAATCGACGCCGAGCCAGACCGTGCTGCTTCCGCCCTGGCCGCATTGCTCCACAATATTGAAATCGGGAATGTACGGCGTTTTCTGGGGCATGGTCAGACATCCAGTTCTTTTGCCGTTTGCCGCAGTTTTTCTTCCATGCGCTGACGGATGGAGTAGACGGTTGCCTTCGGGAGGTCGAGGAAATCCGCCGTTTCGCGGACGCTCCTGTTCTGGATTTCGAGCATGTAGAAAAGCTGGTAATGTTCCGCGGAGGATTCTTCTTTGAGTTTGCGGAGGCTTTCCTTTTTGATATAATCCTGCCATTCCGCCTCGTAGAGATCATCGAGACAAGCCTCGTCGGGAGTGAAATCAAGGACTTTCGCCTGTTTGTAAACGGCGCGGAGCATATCGTTTGCGCGGGCGCGGATAATGGTTCTGAGATAGTCGCGGAACCGTCCTTTTGAACTGTCATACGAGAAAGTTGCGGATTGTTTGAAAACTGAGAGCATGACGTTCTGCACGAGATCGTCGAGGGAGTTTTCCGGAATGCCGCAGTCTTTTCCATGCAGTTTGATAAGCGGCTGATATTGCTGGAAAAAACGGTTCCACGCCGGAGAATGTTCATCTCCGATATTGTTTACGACGCTGAAATGTGTAGTAAAGCTCATAGTCGTCCCCCCGGTTAGAATGTTCCGGCCGACCCGCCGGAACTGTAACCAATATAACACGAATAAACAGAATTGTCAAATTTTTACGAGACAAAAATCCGTTTATCTTGGAATTTTTTATAAAAGCGGGGGAAAAGACCTGCTTCAACAGATCTTTTCCGGAAGTTCAAACAAAAAGCTGAAGCAGTCCGATGACCAATCCCAGAATGTAGCCGAGCACCTGAATGGCGCCTAAGTGCTGGGCTGCGATGGAGTTGATCATCTCATGAAATTCCTTGACGTCCTGTTTTTCCACCGCTTCGGAAATTCTCCGGGAGAGATTGAGTTTTGCGATAACCTTGTCTTTCCCCTGTTTGCGGATGAACGCTTCTATCTGCGGACGTGACGCCGGAAGCAGGTCGTGTTCAATCCAGTTCCAGAGTTTTTCCGAATCAATGATGGAATTGATCATGGACGGGATGGCTTTCTGCAGATATTCATGGAGCCATGCCTGGAGCTTTGTTTTCATGGCGATAATAAAACCGTTGATTTTGTCGGAGATCTCCGGCGACTGCAGCCACTTGTTGACCTGTCCGATCAGAGATTGAAGTTCCTCCTGAAGCATATCGGAGGTTTCTTTTTCTCCGAGCTTGTCGCTTAGATAATTCTGGATGTCATTCCATTCAATGAAATTGACCAATCCTTCTGCGAGAGGTTCTGCGCCGAAGCCGAACGGGAGATGCTTTTCCAGATAATGGAAACATGCCTCCTGCACCTCTGTTTTAAGAACAGCAGTCAGTTCCGGAGACCGGTCCTGCAGACGCTTGATGATGTGTCCGGCAATTAGATTGCGGTGTTCCTCTTTCTGCAGAAACGGTTCGACTTCCGCTTTCCAAAACCCCCGGATTTTATCCTGTGTAAACAGATTGCCGGCGGCGGAATAAATTTCTTTTTCTATCTGCGGCTGAAGGGCTTCGGTGATGTTTTTCTGATAAGTGTGCAGAAGCTTCTGGACGGAAGTCCGGACTTCGGTGATGATGTCGGGAGATTGTGTGAGGCTCATGACCATGTCACAGAGTTCATCTGCAAGCTTTTCCGGATTCAGCAATTTCGTTTCGATCTGCTTTCCGAGTTCATCGCCGATTTTATTTTTGTTCTTTGGAATAAGCCCCTGCTTCCAGTACCCCATGGTGATGAGGCTGAGCGGATGTTTCCGGTTCCGGACATACGGCTTGAACAGCATTTCAATTGCTATGTAGTTCGTGATGTATCCGACCGCGGCGGAAAGCAGAACATTGATGGCGGGATGCACCCAGGCGGGAATGCTCCAGCCGCAGCGGGAGGCGGCAATTTGAAACGGAAGCAGAACCAATACCGTGAAGATGCTTGCCGGGAAGCAGAAAAGCTCCAGTCCGGCGAAAATGCGCTGTTCTTTGTCCAGTTCCCGGTTTGTCAGGATATGCCAGCGGGAAGAAAAGTTGTTTTCTGAGTTTTGCATAGTTTTCATTTCAGTGTCCTGTTCATCGGCCAGTTCCAGATACGCTTTATATTTTTTTCATTTGTTCCAGCTTGGAAACGAGCGAGTCGATGCGCTGAGATTTTACGGAAAGCTCTTCGGCGCGGTGCTGCAGTTCGGCTTTGTAGAAATCGCAGAAGAATTGTGCGATTGCCGAGGTTGCCGCAAAATTCTCTTTTGCCGCCTCCTGCAGGCTTCGCAGAGCCTCTATATCGTTGTTTATCTTTTTCTCCGTCGTTTCCTGCACACTTCGCAGAGTTGCGATATTGCTGTTTATCTTTTCCGCATCGCCGGATACTTTTTCTGTGTATTTTTTCAGCATGTCGAAGTATCCCCAGATGTCATCGCGGCAGAATTTTATGAATTCGGAGGAAAAATTCTTTTTCAAGTCGTCCATAGCCTTCAGGTTTTGTTTCTGGAGTGCTTCGACCGTCATCTGATTTTTCTGCTGGAACGCTTCAAGCTGCTGCTTGAGTTCAGCGGACAGGAATCTGTGCTGTTGAGCGGAATCTGCAATATTTTTCTTCAAAATCTGAATATCCCTTTCCGATTTCCGAATATCAGACTTCGCATTCATGATTTCTTCCCGCAGACCTTCCATGTTTTCGTTTATCTGTTCCAGTTCATCGCGGATCGGTTGAAGAGAGTGTTGAATAATCTGCTTGATGTCTGTTTCTTCCGGCACGTCAATGGAGATAAGTTCATCATTAAAGATACCGGCTTTTTGTACAACGTCAAAATGTTTCATTTTTTAAGAAGTTCCTCTGAGTCTGAAATGATTTTCCTTAAGCGGGAAGTCCATCTCTCTGTTAATGCCTGCAGTTCTTGTTCCATGTTTTCACAGAGTTCTTTCAGAGGCATGATAGCCGCCTCTTCAATGACTTTGCGGATTTCCGGGATTCCGCTTTCTGTTTCGAGTTTCTGAGGGGAAAACTGCCATTTTTTCTTTTTGCAGAAAAATTGAATATCATCAATCAGTTCTTCCGCATCTTTTCTCGTCTCTTCATTGGGAGAGTGCAGATCCCACTCTAAACGACCAGTTGCATACCATGCAAAAATCGGGTTGACGGGCCAGACTTTCCGCTCCTGTATGCGGATCAGCGAGGCGTCGATTCCCGCGCTGGAAAGCTGGGACTCAATGATATCGATGAGTTCCATGTTCTTTTTATTTTGGGGATCCCAGTGCAGTTTGTCCATGCAGTTCATGAGAAACAGTATTCTCTTCCCTGCACTTTGAATGGTTTTCAGAATCCGGAAAGACTTCTCGCCAAGTTGCCCAAACCCATGAACGAAGATGATGATGTCGGATTTGCGGATGGCATCCTTTGCGGCTTCATCATCATCGTTGTTTGCGTCGAATCCGGGCGTATCGATGAGGATGGCATCTTTCAGGATCGGTCTGTTGCATGTCACTTCCAGATAATTTTCTGACGGGGTTGCACCGTAGATCTGCCGTGGTGCTGTATTCGTTTCTCCGTAGAAAAAGTACGTGCAGCATGAAGTTGTTCTGCATCCATGCCCCGTGGGGGCGTATTTCGCCCCCAGGAGACAGTTGACAAGAGTCGATTTCCCGTTCTGAAACTCCCCGACAATTGTGATTTTTGGCAGTTTTGCGGAGCTCATGCATCAATCTCGTTAGACACCTGAGCTTCGAATTCCCGGATTTCGCGTCTGAGCGGCTCAATCTGTTCCACGCGGATTTTGTGGTTCTTTTCCGCAATCTCTTTGCGTTTGGTCTCCGATTCCGAGAAGTTGCGCTTCGCAGGATCGACGTGCTCTTTTTGGAAGCGAACAAGAAGGCCGTTAAGGAATTCTACAATGCGTTTTTTGAGAGAGTCTTGTATTTGGTTGAATGTCGACACAAGTACGGAACTGATCTCTTCTTGGTTTTCTCGGGATTTTAGTATCTTTTTGAGCTTGGGTATGGTTTTGCTTTCTGCTATTTTTTTCGCTTTTTGGTTTTGATTTGCTGCGATGGTTTCTGCGCTTTGGAATATTTGAAGAATGCCGCCCAATATTCCTCCTAGAGAGAACGTTTGGAGAAGTGTTTCACGTGTGAGATTGTAGATTTCGATTGAATCGAAAATTTTAGCCCTGACTTTTGTTAATTGATCTTCTAGAGTTGTACCCTCAAAAATTCTAAAAGGGATATCTTTGAGGTATTCGTTTTTACGAATATCAGCATTCCACAACTCTTTTATTTCTTGTTCTATACATTCGAGTCTTGAGTGGAATGCTCGCCAACTGTCGCAGATGTCCTTTTGCTTTGTCCAAGATGTTAAAACGTTTATTGTGCCGTTTTTGAAAAGCATGTTAAGCTTAGGGGATACATTGCGGAAAATTGCATCATTTAGTCCGCGAGCATCCAATTTAAATTTTGCTCTTTCAACGACGACAGTATAAGCAATCACGAAACCAATTTCTTCGATGAATTTATCATCAATGATTTGGCTAATCAAGTCTTTCGCAAGCAGCGGACTTAGAAGTTCCTTTTCTGTAACAAGAGGAGATCTGTTAACAATGCTTTTGGATTTTTCAACGAATTTTTCTAGTTCAGCGTTACTGGCGTCGACTTTCCCTCGCCAGACTTTCTCGTCTTGCAACGCCGCATCTTCGCTGGTCTTTAATATCCCTTCGTATTCCTGAAGAGCATCTGCAGCTTTTTGGCTTCCGCTGTCGATCAGGATCGCACGAGATTTTTTTGAGATGATATCCTTGTTTAAGAAATCCATGATTCCATCAATATGGCTTTCTTCCTTGACTAACGCAACGGATTCTTCTGAAACGTCGTCCACGCCCTTCAGGCTCTTTATTCCGGTCATGACTCCAGCATCATTGATCATACTGATCCACATTTCTTCAGGTGCTGGACTCGGAGAGGTATCTATATTTTCGGAATCGATTTTCATACCATAAAGATCGTTGTAGGATAATCCCTTGTGCTGTGCCAAACGTTCTCCTTGATTGGCGAGAAATGCTAATCTTGCATCATAGGGAAGCAACGGGAATTTTAAGTCGTTTTCTTTAAGAATCGCTTTTGTGACAGGGAAGATATTCTTTTCTATGTTGTTATGCCTTCCTCTGAAGTTGACAGATCCAACTATCTTGTCCGCCATTCCCATATTTTTGATATAAGCAAGAGCCTTTAGGTCTTGTTGGCCAATCTGCTTTTCTCCGCCAATGAGATACCATACAGCGTCTGAATGCATGATCGCTTTGGTCGTTACATTTGTATCAAAGGCATTGGCAAAAAGTCCGGGGCAGTCAGAGATTCGACATCCTACGCGGGCAAGATTTTTCGACTTAATGCGCAGGAGAGTACGTGCAATGAAGATAAAAGCGATTTCTGAAAGTTTAAAAGACGCTTTTTGTCCATCACTCCAACGGGGTGCCCAATCTGTGGGGAAGGCAACCAGTGATTGAAAGTCGTAAATTCCCGTTGTAGTTTTGCTAATCAGCTCTTTATATTCCGGAATGTTGTAGAAACGGTCTATTAATGTAGCAATACGCAATCTATCCAACTCATCAGAGGATAAGCTGCCTTTATTCGCGTTCCATTGATCCCACCAAATATTCAGTGTGTCGCGAACAGCTTTCCGATGCGTGGAATTGTCAAGGTCGAGTATTTTAGCAAACTCTGCAGGGGAAGAAATTTTACAGAGATAGTCCTCTTCCTTCACTCCCGTTTTGATGACAGAATTCTTGAAGTTTTGGTCTTCTGAAAGAATTTCATGCAGGATATCGAACATCCCGTATTGGATTTCATATTTTGATTTGAAGGTTATTTCCGCCCATTCGTCCATGCCGTTTTTTGTTTCTCCGTCGGAGATGTTCTGGGCGGAAATGATGGCGGCGGAAGTCTTGATTCCGCCGCCGCCGAGTCCGCGAGGACTCAGGTCTCTGCCATCACAGAGCGTGTTGAAGGTTGTTGATTTGCCTCCTTGAAATTGAGCGACAAGAACAATCTCGAACTGGTTTTCGAGACATTTTTTCCGGATATCTGCGAGATTTTTTGCGTATCCCTTTGGAATTTCAAGTCCCGTTGTGCGTTCCAGAAGTTTCAGAAGTTCGTTTCTGCGTGTTTCGTACCACTGAGCGCGGTCCATTCCGGTTGTATTTTGCAGCTGCATTTTGAATAACCTTTCTTTACTGGATTTTCTTTAACATGTCGGAGGCTTCTGTGTAAGCATTCATCGCCGCCCGTTCCGCCGGCGTCGGTGTTTCGCGCAATTCACTCGCGTAGCCTCTAATCCAAACGCTGAAAGCTTTGTCGTGATCTTTGAAGCGTAAGAACGCATCGGCTGCATTTTCAATGACGGCTGCAAAGATTTTATTCGGGCAGAACGAAAGCGAAGAGGCTGTTGCACCTTGAAGCATTGCGATAAGCTGATCCCGGACAGCCGGGTCTTTGACTGCTCCAGCAATGAGGCGCTTGTTCTTTTCCCAAACTCCATTCCCAGTGGCCGTCCGGCTCTGACGCATAGCCTTTGAGTAGTCGTCAGCTGTTGTATTCAAAATCTCAAGCATTTTATCTGTGAAAGATTTCGCGTCATGGTAGCTTTTGACAGGAGGCAATTTCTCAGAGAGAGAATTCAACATTTCTGTCGCAGCAATAAGAGTTGGCTCCAGATGAAAACGGAAGCGGATATCAAATTCTGCAAGTCTGCGCAGAGGTGTTGCCAGTCCGCTTAACGCTTTTTCATCGCCGGGGGCTTGATCCGGAGCGTTCATCAACTTTTCTGCAGTGGTTTTCAGTTGTTTACGGATCGCAGGGAGTAATTCGGTGTTTTGTTCGCGTTCCGGAATGAAAGAGTTTGTGCATTTTTGAATTGTTTCAATAAAGCCGTCAAGGACTTTGGCAATTCGTTCCTGCAGGTGTTCATCAATTACTTCCCACTGTTCGCGGAATGCAATACGAAGCTGATTGACTACTGTTGCCGGATATCCTTTTACCGCTTTGATTTCTTTTTCAATTTCCTGAACGAGAGCTTGTTTGGACGAGTACCCGCAGCCATCAGCAATCCACTTTTTAACTTCGCCCGTAACTCGCAGAACTTCATCTATCCATGCTTGATCAATCCCTTCTGCGTCAGCTTGTAATTTTTCAGAATATTCTGTCAATTCCTTTACAAGCTTGTCGTACAGTTTTATCTGAAAGTCATAAGAACTTCCAGTGTAGTTGTGGGTAAGCTGCCCGAGAGCCTCCTTTACTTTCGACAGCGCCTGCCTGAGGCCCTCCTTTGTCTGCTCGGCTTCCTTTTCGGTTTTTTCAAAAATTGTTTTGTCGAGGTCCGGAAGATTCTTCGCAAGAAATCTTAAAATTTCCGGCATGGTTTTGTTGGTAACAGCGTCACGGTCTCTTGCATCACAACGGATAATTTCGAAGTGTCGGCCTGTTAGCTGGTTTTGAATGTTTTTAATACAAGCATCGGCGCGGTCCTTGGCATCTCCATTAACGTTTGCAAGAATTGCCGTGTATTTCGTCTGGTCTTTCAGGAACGGAGAGGCTTTTTTTATGGCATCCAATGCAGTTGTGTCGTTCAGAGTCCATGCAATATTTGCGTCCCCGGGACGTTTCATCAGCAGGGTGGCGTCGCAAACTTCCTGCATGCCTTCAGTTTGAACTTCCGCCAGATTTCTTCCGGCTTCTCCAAGACCGGGAAGGTCAACGACGCGAAGCTGTTTGACTTCACTTCCAGGGAAGGGCGCGTAGATGGTAATATCGGCAACCGCCATGAATTTGCCGGCTTTTATTTCCCCCCCTTCTGGGTAGGCAACAAAGTCTCTTACGTTTTCAATACTGATTCGGCGTTGTTTCTCTCCAGTCAATTCATTGCTGATGGAGGACAAGTTGTCGATGGTGTCCTTAAGGCGTTTGATGACATCAATCGCCTGCTGGGTGTTCTTCTTCTGAGGAAGTTCCAGTTTTTCTAATTCATCGAGACTTGCAGGCGCCTGTATGCCGATTTCTCTGCACATCGGAGCAATGACTTTTTCGAGGAAGCTGCGTTCCGTGTGCATATCGGCGATAGCAACTGCTTCCGTTGCATTGACGATCAGACTGCGTCCGGCAGTGGTAAAGAATTTGTCTGAAGTTGGAATCTGCTCATCGCCAAGTCCGGTAACGGCCTGGAGGAAGGTGCTTTTGCCCATTCGCGCGGCGCCGCCGATTCCGATGCAGATTTCATCCCGGTTGAAGCGGTCTGTGAGCTGGCTGAATTTTTTCAGCATATCATTCGCTGTTTGTGCTGCGGCTCTCGTTTTGGTGGTGAGTCCACTTAAACAGGGATTTTGGTTTTCAGCCGCCTGAACGGCATCGGAAAATCTTGAGAAGTTCTCGGAAATCTTGTTCCAGAAATCTTTCTCTTTTACCACAGAGCTGAGACGCTCTTTGCGGGCCGCGAGAATCTGATTGATTTGTTCCTGAAGAGATGACATTTTAGCCTCCGTAATTCTTAGAGTTCTTCCATTGCTTTTTTGATTTCGGCCTGAGCATTTTCGAGCGCGGAGTTGTCGACAGCCTGAGCCGCATTGAGGTTGTCGGTGATGGTTTTTGCCTGTTGTTCGTACTGAGCATCAAGCGTCTGTCCGATGTTCTCAAGCGCTTTGTCGAGTCCGCTGCTGATTTTCTCCTGTATATCGGCAACAGTTTTCTGCTGAATTTCATCCAGGCTTGCATTCGCTTTTTTGAGAAGGAACATTTTCACCGGTGTTCCAATCTGCAGGGTTTTAAGCGCCGGAACGGTAGTTTGGACGATTTTGCCGATTACGGCAATGAGAAGTCCGCCGGGGAGCAGGAAGTTGAGAACAACGATATCCGCAAGAGCCAGGAGAATGCTCGGGATCTTTGACATGAATCCGCCGTCCACATCCAGCTTGCCTTGCAGGAAGTTATCCCATCCGACTGCAACGTTGCTGAATGCTTTTTCCTTGGCGAGGAGAGCAATACGGACATCCTGCTCGACTTTTGACGCACAGTCGCTGACGGCATCGGTGAGTTTGATTCGGAGTGTCTGTTCCGCATTTTTCAAGAGACTCTGAACCGCAGAGAGTGTGGGGGCGTTCTGCAGTTCCTGTTTGAACTCCAGGAACACTCCGGCAACTTTCGCCTGAACCATGGCATCTGCGGAGCGTTTGATGCCTTCGAACTCGTGCTTCAGATCGAATTGAATCGCTTTGCTCTTTTCTTTGATTTCCGCAAGCTGCGCCTGAACTTTGCTTGCCAGTTCGGCGTTGTCCGCGGCTGTCTGACCTGCAGCTTTCAGTTTGGAGGCAATGTCAAGCAGGCAGTTGTCGAGAAATGCGCGGAGGTGTGTTGCAACATGTTCCTGGCGTCCGGCGAGAGCATTGTTCATAAGGAACGAACTGATGCAGAGGGAAATCTGATCCACTGTGCAGAGGATGTCTTCAACCGTTTCATCGAAGCAGTACATTTCAACCGGAATTTTTTCTCTTCCGATATTTGCCAGCTGGGCTTTGATGGCGTCAATGATCTGGATTCTCATATCTTCATTCTGGTGATTTTCCGGGCGATAGGAGATCAGAACCATCAGCCGAGCAATGCCGTCGCGGATGATATTTTTGCGGAGAAGCTCAAGGTTCGCCTGATCCAGAGCCCGAGGCTCGACAACAAGGATTGCAAGGTCGCAGGTCGGGATGATTCTGTAGGTGGTGTTCTGGAGAATTTCCTGATTCGGATCATCAATTCCGGGAGTGTCCAGAATGGTGTACTGCTTCAGGGCTTCATTCGGAGTGAAGACTTTTACTTTGGAGACTTTGTTTGCGAGAGCAACACGATCTTCACCAACAGTAGCCGATTCCAGGTTTTCTTTGGTCGGATTGTCGGTTGTTGTATCCAGCACCTCTTCAGATTTTGTGGAATCTGTCCAGTTGTAGACTTCGAGACGAGGAGCCGGGCCGTATTCAACTTCAGTCGTCACGGAGGTGGTGCAAAGCCCGTCGCCTTCGAGGAGAATCGGATTGTCTTTCAGGAAAACATGATTGATAAGGGTTGATTTGCCGACCTGGTATTTGCCGACGACTGCGACGCGGTACTTGGGGGTTGCAAGATTTTCGACTTCCGTATTGAGCGTTCCCGGAAGATTGAATCCATGGTTTTTGGCTGTTTGAACGGCGTTGCTGATTGCTGTGGCTTTGTCCATAGTTATGATCCCTTTTCTGTTGATTATCAAGACTTTTCAGTTTTACTACCTACTCCCGGCGCAGGATAAAATCTTACATGGGGAATACAATAAAATTCAGCTTTTCTTAAAGTATCCGCAAGCAGAGACCTCGTCTGTATGGTCTGTCGAGCAGAGACTTCGTAAAAAACTGGAACTTATTGTTTTCTTTGAAGCCTTCAACAGCATATGTTTTATATGCTGAGTGATTGACTGTCAATATAATATAAACTGCAATGAGAAATATGCAATGA